>ERZ773187.763-NODE-763-length-28887-cov-7.164435_pt1 | contig 28887 bp, 23 predicted proteins | sample MGYA00511242_ERZ773187 | MGnify/ENA primary metagenome ERZ773187 (study PRJEB29015, sample SAMEA2737744) | human gut metagenome | biome: human gut; feature: human-associated habitat; material: faeces | place: China | collected 2012 ...
CCGACACGATGAACGAGCGCATCACCACCCAGATAAGGATTATCAAGAATGGCAACTCCGGCAGCAGCCATATCGAGATCTATCCGTAACAGAACGAAATATCTGACGATAGCAAGTTATGCTCTGAATAACTCCAAACCATTCGAGTTACTTTAGAAAGCACTTGCTATCGTACAGAAATATATGTATATTATAATACGTTTTATACGTCATTCATTCAATACTACCCAATAACCATTCTTGCGACCTCCTTCACGTTTCAAGACCAGAAATTCTTCCTGTAAAGACTTTAGTTCCTGAGAAATCTTTCTTGCAGATATGCCCATCTTTCTTGCTAATTCTGGTATTGTTAACTTAGCATTTTCAGACAACGCCCCCATGATAAGCATCTGTAATTCAGACAGTTCTTTCTTGCATTCTTTCTTGCATTCTTTCTTGCATTCTTTACCAATAGGCACACCGATATAGTCTAAATTACATGGTATATCAATCAAGAAATATGTACGTTCCTCATCAGTCTCAATTGTTGCACGAGGCGAACCATTTTCCTGCAATTTCTGTTGAATAGTCGGAATACCAGTTGCTCTACCCTCAGTCAAATCCAATTCCTTTAAGAACTCTCCTAATCGTCGGTTTGTGTATCGACGAGAACGAAGCATACGAGCTTCTTTTATAGCCTGCATAGATATTGTGTGATTAGGTCCTCCAAAATTGAGAATACTAATCTTATCTGGTTCGATAGTTATCTCAACTGGTTCTCTTTCGATATAACTGCGATGATAAAGGCTGTTTACGACAGCTTCTTCCAAAGCTTGATAAGGATAATTATATGTAACAACAGAACGTTCTGTATCCTCTGGCTTATGAATTGTCTTCTGAATAATATTTGTCTTTAGATAATTCATCGTATCACGAATCATCTTAGGTACACAACCCCTTATCGGTGCAACCTCTATCATATTATCAGGATCTTGTAATCTCCCCTTAGGGAATATCACGATTTCAACCTGGGTCATTTTGAAGAATTTCTCGGGATGCTCACAGAACATCATTGCAGCAACATTCTTGACCTTGAAGCCTTCTGGTGTAGTTTCCAACAAGTCCATTTGATCAAGAACTATTTTCAAGTTGTCACCAGTTAAATCTTGGTCAGCCAAGTCGCTACCTACTTCCACTAGAAAATCTCTCAGTAAAGTTGTCGAAATATCTCTTAGACTTATTAGGTCGTTGCCACGGTCATCAAATGGCGTACGATTCGCCAAGTTTATCAACTCGCGTTCATACTCATCTTTCGGCACGATGCTACTACTATTATAGCGGATATAATAGTTGAAATCCTTCTGTTTTGCTGTAATACGATCAGGCACCTTATATGGACGGCGTTCTCCTGCCGTTACTTTGATTACAAGAATAGTCTTGCCATCAACCTCTTCTATGAAAAGACGAGGTTGATAGTATGGACGGATAAGATTATTGTAACCAACCATATCCTTCTCTATCTGTTCTATCAAATTAGGATTAACACCTAAAACAGGACGAACAGCATGACCGTGTTCCTCCTTTACACCAACAATGATATACCCACCACCAGTGTCCTCAAAATCATTGGCAAAGGCACAGATGCTACGATATATTGTATCTGGATTCCAACCTTCCTTATATTCAAGTTGGTTGCTTTCTACTGCACTTCCACTAAGAAGGCTTTCTATATTTATTGGTAATGCCATGATTTATTAATTTTATATCGTACAAATATACTCTTTTTATTTGATACTAACAACTTCTTTATAATTATTTAGCAATAAAATGGAGATACTTTTTTAATTGGTCAATATCAATTACACCTTATTAAATATAGGATACACATACGTTATCCATCATACATACCATACGTTTGGCAGCCTTATACCAAATGTATGGTATGTTCTTTACTCCCTGTATGGTAGTCTTTTTACACCCCATGTGGTATTGCCCAAGTGGGGAAATCACAGTACCTTTGCACCCAGAAAATAACAATAAAAAAGACATAGATTATGGACAATAAGACTATCAAACATCTCAAGGAACTGGAGGCAGAATCCATCTACGTGCTCCGCGAAGTAGCTGCCCAGTTCGAGCGTCCAGTCATCCTCTTTTCGGGTGGCAAGGATTCTATCGTGATTACATATCTTGCCTACAAGGCATTCTATCCGGCAAAGATTCCATTCCCGCTGTTGCACATCGACACAGGACATAACTTCGAGGAAACCATCCAGTATCGTGATGAACTGGCGAAGAAACTCGGAGCCGAACTCATCGTGGGTAGCGTGCAGGAAAGCATCAACAAGGGAAGAGTGAAAGAGGAAACGGGTTATTATGCTTCCCGAAACAAGTTGCAGACCACTACCCTGCTCGATACCCTGGAAGAATATAAATTCGATGCAGCCATCGGAGGCGCACGAAGAGATGAGGAGAAAGCCCGTGCCAAGGAACGCTTCTTCAGTCATCGTGATGAATTCGGACAATGGAACCCGAAGAACCAGCGCCCTGAGCTCTGGAACATCTTCAACGGCAGAAAGAACATGGGCGAACACTTCCGTGTGTTCCCTATCTCCAACTGGACCGAGATGGATGTATGGCAGTATATCTTCCTGGAGAACATCCCAATGCCTTAGCTCTACTTCACCCACGAAAGAGAGGTATTCAACCGTGACGGACAATGGCTCGCAGCCCTGCCTTGCATCAAGCGCAAGCCTACAGAGGAAGTGGTAAAGAAGCTGGTTCGCTGCCGCACCATCGGCGACATCACCTGCACCGGACTCACGGAATCAAAAGCTACAACTGTAGCGGATATCATCGACGAAATTGCTTCTACCCGTGTTACTGAACGTGGAGGAAGAGCCGATGACAAGCGAAGTGAAACGGCAATGGAAGACCGCAAGAAGGCGGGATACTTCTAATTTAATGAGAAATGAGAAATGTGAAATGAGCATAGCAAGCATATAGTGCAAACAACTCAACATTTAACACTTAAGATTTAAAAAGCATGGACAGAGGTTATTTAGATATGGAGCTGCTCCGCTTCTCTACTGCGGGTAGCGTGGACGATGGAAAGAGTACATTGATAGGAAGATTGCTTTATGATAGCAAGTCGATATTCGAAGACCAGTTGGAGGCGGTGGAAGCGGCAAGTAAAAGCCGTGGTAATGAAGAGGTGAACTTAGCTTTGCTCACGGATGGTCTCCGTGCTGAGCGCGAACAGGGCATCACCATCGATGTGGCTTACCGCTATTTCGCTACACCGAAACGCAAGTTTATCATCGCTGATACTCCGGGACATATTCAGTATACCCGCAACATGGTGACGGGTGCAAGTACTGCCGACCTGAGCATCATTCTCATCGATGCACGACATGGTGTATTGGAGCAGACAGTACGTCACAGCTATATTTCTTCGCTTCTCGGAATACCTCATATTCTGGTGGCTATCAACAAGATGGACCTGGTTGATTTCAGTGAAGATGTATATAACAAGATTATCGCAGACTATAAGAAGATGTCTGAGACTCTCAATATCAAGAACGTGGTATTTATCCCTATCAGCGCCAAGGATGGAGATAATGTAGTCAACAAGAGTGAAAAGACGCCTTGGTATGACGGTCCAACACTTCTGAACTACCTGGAGACCGTTCCGGTAGGTCATAAGACGGTGAGTGATTTCTTCCGCTTCCCTGTACAGTATGTGATTCGTCCTATCAGCAGCCAGTTCCCAGACTATCGTGGTTATGCAGGTAGAGTAAGCGGCGGCATCATTCGTCCGGGTGACAAAATCAGAGTTCTTCCTTCAGGTACAGAAAGTACCATCAAGAGCATCGACTTTGTAGAGGAGCATTTAGAGGAAGCTTATTCACCAATGAGCGTAACGCTGACCCTGAATGATGACATCGACATTTCTCGTGGAGATACGATTGTGAAGGCAGACGAAAAACAGCCAAGTATCGAACAGGATATTACGCTGGATGTTTGCTGGTTCAACGAGCGCCCAGCTGCCGTAAGGAATAAATATGTAATCCGTCAGGCTACTTTCGAAACACAGGGTTTGATACGCAGCATCAACTACCGCCGCAATATCAATACTTTGGAAAAGGAAGAGGGAGTAAGTGAATTGAAGATGAATGACATCGCCGAAATCACTATCCACACCGCCAACCCATTGGTATTCGACCCATATCAGGCGAACAAGGTGACGGGAAGCCTCATCTTCATCGATCCTGATACCAACGAGACTGTGGGAGCGGGACTTATTAAGTTATGAGAAATGAAAAATGAGAAATGAGAAATGTTCAAAGCAATATAGAGTCTCTCGTACCAGAGCTCAATAAGAAATTCAGCGATGCGCCTGCCGAGGATATTGTCGGTTATTTCCTTCAGGCATTCAAAGGGCGCATCGCTCTTTCTTCTTCTCTCAGCTTAGAAGATCAGACGCTTACCGACATCATCGTGAAGACAGATAAAACTGCACGCATCTTCACACTTGATACTGGTCGCCTTTTCCCGGAAACTTACCAGCTCATCGACAAGACCAACATGACGTATGGCATCAACCTGGAGGTATTCTTCCCCAACTATGAGGCAGTACAACAGATGGTGAAAGAAGAAGGTATCAATCTGTTTTATAACTCCATAGAAAGTCGCCACCGCTGTTGTCAGGTGAGAAAACTGGAACCTCTCAAACGGGCAATGAAAGGACTGGATGTTTGGATCTGTGGACTGAGAAAGCAGCAGAGCGTGACCCGAAAGAACATGCAGGTAGTAGAATGGGATGACATTCACAACCTCATCAAAGTAAACCCACTCATCAACTGGTCTGAAGAAGACGTTGAACAGTATGTAAAGAAGCACCATGTGCCTTATAACAAGCTGCAGGACAAAGGTTTTCCGAGCATCGGTTGCCAACCTTGTACAAGGGCTATTAAGCCTGGCGAGGATATCCGTGCAGGCAGATGGTGGTGGGAATCTCCAGAGCACAGGGAGTGTGGACTTCATCAGAGAAGCTAGGCTTTAAGTGAAGAGTGAAGAGTGAAGAAACAACGTTCGACGGACGAAGTGAAAATCAATTCAAATGTTTTTAAGAAAGGAATGAGCATGAAGAATTTGATCATCAATATTTTGGAAGCTGCAGTATTTCTACTGTTGGGATTGGGCGTTAGTCTGCTCAAATAATTCTTGAAAAATAAAAAGAGTATGGATTATAGAATTGCAAAGGATAAGATTGCAGGACAAGTGATGTTCATCATGACCATTGCCTCCATATTACTGGTGATAGCCATGACGATAGGGTTGTTCGTCAAATCGGAACCGATATTGAGCCAATATCATCTGTGGGACCTGCTCACGGAGAGCAACTGGCGACCGATGGAAGGGAAATTTGGTTTTCTACCATTCCTTGCTGGTACCTTCTGGTGCACAGTACTCGCCATGATTATTGCCTTACCGATATCACTTTTCATGGCTATATATCTTACGGAATATGCCCATCGAAGGATTAGAAAATACGTTTATCCCCTACTCGACATTCTCGCTGGTTTACCTTCGGTCATCTATGGTGTCTGGGGATCCTTGCTGATAGTACCTTTCATTTCAAAATATGTAGCTCCTCTCTTCATTGATTTTTCTTCGGGATATACGGTGCTTGCAGGAGGTATCGTATTAGGAGTCATGGTTATTCCCCTCTTAGTAAGTCTGTTCATGGAGATTTTCGATAACATATCGAAAGAACTGCGTGAGGCTTCGCTCTCTTTAGGTGCTACGCAATGGCAAACCATCAAATACGTGGTTCTGAGAAAAGCCAGACCGGGAATGATTGCAGCCATCGTACTGGCCTTGAGCCGTACTCTCGGAGAAACGATTGCTGTTCTCATGGTCTGCGGCAATCTTGCCATCGTACCAGGAAGTCTGCTCGATGCCTGCTATCCGATTCCGGCACTTATCGCCAATAATTATGGTGAAATGCTTTCAGTTCCACTCTACGACAGTGCCCTGATGTTTGCAGCCTTCCTGCTTTTCTTCGTAGTGGTCATCCTGAATCTCTGTTCAAGAATCGTGCTTTTAAAGGTAAAAGGGTAAAAAGGTAAAAGGGTAAAAAGGTAAAAAAGTAAAAGGACAAAAGGACAAAAGGCTTATGAAATACTTGGAAGAAAAAATCGTGAAAATTTTGATGCTTCTGTCGATCGGCATTGTCGCTTTCTTCGTACTGAGCGTTCTCTGGACCATCTTCAGACGAGGATTTCCGGTACTCTCCTGGGAAATGGTGAGTCAATTACCAAGCGGAGGTTTCTATCTGGGCGGTAAGGGAGGTTTTCTCAATGCCATCGTGGGAAGTCTTTATATCGTAGGAGGTTCTACCATAGTCGGACTGCTTATCGCACTACCTGTAGTATTCTATATGAACGTGTATCTGAAACCGAATTCCAAATTCGGTTATGCTGCTCGTCTGGCTTACGACACTCTCTTTGGAATACCAAGTATCGTATATGGCTCGTTTGCCTTCACCATCATGGTATGGTTGGGAATCAGAGCCTCGCTGGGCGGTGGAATTTTGGTAACTACCCTGCTGATAGTACCTATCCTGATTCGTTCGATGGACGAAGTAGCCAAGACCATCCCACAGGAGATTCTGGACAGTTCCTACAGTTTAGGAGCCACACGCATAGAAACCATCGGCGTCGTATTGCGACAGATAGCTCCAGCCATCGCTACCGCTACCCTTTTGAGCATCGGAAGAGCCATAGGAGACTGTGCCGGTGTGATGTTTACGGCAGGCTTTTCAGACCATATCCCTCATGGTCTCAACCAGCAAGCCGCAACGCTACCACTAAGCGTATTTTTCCAGTTGAGTGCTCCACAGGAAGATGTACAGAACAGAGCCTATGCTGCAGCCGTGGTGCTCACCATCATCGTTTTGATATTGAGCTTCGGTGGCCGTTTCATCATGAGTCATTTCTCGAAGAATAAAATATAATATTTGCGCACGCAGATTTTTCTTCTCACTAAATATTTTTATGTCCCACAGATTTCACAGATTTACACAGATTTGGAGACCTGTTCGATCTTTGAAGAAGTCAAAAATCTGTGAAATCTGTGGGACATAAAAAAGAAGGTGTGTCAAAAGTGGGAAATCCACTTTAGGCACACCTTTTTCATTTTCCATTGAATAAAATCCTATAACTTATTTCCCTCTTTCGGGAAAACCACGGTAGGCTTGAAGGTCTTAGCCTCCTCAAAGTCCATGATGGCATAGGCAATGATGATAACCGTATCACCCACCTGAACCTTGCGGGCAGCAGCACCGTTCAAACAGATGCAACCACTGCCACGCTCACCCTTGATGATGTAGGTTTCCAAGCGTTCGCCATTATTATTATCTACAATCTGAACTTTTTCTCCAGCAATCAGTCCGGCAGCATCCATCAGATCCTCATCGATGGTAATACTTCCCATGTAGTTGAGATTGGCTTCCGTAACAGTCACGCAATGGAGTTTACTCTTCAATACTTCGATTTGCATATCTCGATTCGTTTATCTTTATCAAACTGACTAAATTATATAGAGCTACATGATACTGTTTCTATCGCCAGGATTACCCCTTGTACTTGATATGGTCGATCAGGCGTATAGGGGTCTTTCCACAATACACCGTAATACAACCTACAACATAGGCAGAGTCATCCCATGAAGCAACATCCTGCAAGGTATCACCATCCACAATCTCGAAATACTCCACTTCAAGACCATCCACGGCATTGATATCCTCAACCACTTTATCGTGAGTTTCCTTGACAGTATGAGTCTTTGCGAACTCAACACTCGCCTTGAGAGCCTTGAAGATAGAAGGAGCAATAGCACGCTCATCAGCAGAGAGCAAGGTATTTCTACTACTCTTCGCAAGACCATCCTCATCACGAATGATAGGACACTCTACGATTTTGACATCACTACCGATGTACTTGACGAGTTGCTTGATGACTGCAATTTGCTGCCAATCCTTCTCACCGAAATAAGCACGAGTAGGACGAACGATATAGAACAAACGGCTAACTACCTGGCATACGCCATTGAAATGTCCAGGACGCTTAGCGCCCTCCATGACGGTAGAAACCGGTGGAAACTCAAAATGGCGCTCATCAGGGATTGGATACATTTCCTCAACTGATGGAGCAAATACATAATCAGCACCACAAGCCTCAAGAAGCTTGCAGTCAGCATCGAGTGTACGAGGATAGCGATCCAGGTCACCCTGATCATTAAACTGAGTAGGATTCAAGAAAACTGATACCACAGTAACACCGTTTTCCTTAACACTACGCTTAACCAAAGAGGCATGACCCTCATGAAGCGCACCCATAGTTGGCACTAAGCCGATTTCCTTTCCCTCCTTGCGAACATTGAAAAGTTCATTCTGGAGGTCAACAATCTTATTGAATACTTTCATCGTTTAAATCTGTTTTCAGGGTGCAAAATAACAACTAATTTCTGAAATAACAAAAAAATATCATAAAAATATGCCTTTTAGGGCATTGATTTCTTTGTTTTCCCTAATTTTTTCGCTAATTTCAACTTTTTTTTGTAACTTTGCACCTAATTCGAGAAGAATAAATTAATAATTATGGCAAAGAAAGTATTATTCATCAATCAGGAGATTAATCCATACGTAGCTGAAAGCCGCATGTCTGTCATGGGAAGAGAGTTGCCTCAGAAAATGCAGGAGGCAAGTTTCGAAATTCGAACATTCATGCCAAAATGGGGCATCATCAATGAGCGACGTGGTCAACTACATGAGGTTATTCGCCTTTCTGGCATGAATCTCATTATCGACGATACGGATCATCCACTGATTATCAAGGTTGCCTCTATTCCGACAACCCGTCAGCAAATCTATTTCATCGACAACGATGATTACTTCAACAACCGCCAAATGGGTGCGGACGAAAATGGCGTGGAATACACCGATAATGGTGAGCGCGCTATTTTCTATGCAAGAGGCGTATTGGAGACTGTCAAGAAACTACGTTGGCAGCCTGATGTAATCGTTTGTCAGGGATGGATGAGTGCTGTGGTACCTCTCTATATCAAAACTGCCTACGCAGAAGAACCTTCATTCGCAAACTCCAAGGTTATCATCTCTCTTTACAACAACGAACTGAAGGGAGAGTTAGGCACCAACTTTAAGCAGTGCGTAGATTTCCGCGATGCGAAAGCAGAACTTCTGGATGGTTACAAGAACGACTTTGACTTCGTAGAACTCGGCAAACTGGCCATCGACTATTCTGATGGTGTGGTAGAAGGTGAAGAGGGCGTAAACCCTATCCTTCTGGAATATGCCAAGGAGAAAGAAAAGCCTATGCTGGGATTCACTGGCAACGACTTCGAAGAACCATATACAAACTTCATCAATGAGGTTTGTCCTGATGAAGAATAAAAGTTTATTCTGCAATATTCTGTTCCCTGTAAAGGGGTTTTAAAAAACAAAATTAGAAATGAAGTTTTTCAAATATACAGCATTGATAATGGCAGCCTTTTCCATGGTTGCCTGTGATGACACTACCGACATGATTGGTTCGTCTATCACTAATAATGTGGATAAACTCACCGTTACGGATGCGACATACAATGTAATTACCAATTCATTGGCTGCAGGGTCCGTTTTAAGTAAAACAAATAATGGTATTATTGGTAAAGTAAAGGATCCAGAAACAAAAGCTTATCTGACAGCCGACTATATGGCTCAGTTAGCTCCGCTTTCTTCTTTCGACATCGATACTCTAAAATATATCAAGGATGCCAACAATGGTGTACTCAAAGCTGATTCCTGCTTCCTCCTCGTGAGCTATCAGAGCACATACGGAGACACCCTCGCACCGATGAAGGTTACTGCATACGAAATGACCAAAGCGATGCCTGAGGACAGAAATTACTATTCTGATTACGACCCGATGGCTGAAGGATATGTGAGCAAGGACAATTTGCATTCCAGCGCTTCATATACCCTATCCAAATCAAAGGGCTATTTCAAGATTTATTTCAACAAGCCTTTTACGAAAAATGGGGTACACTATGACAACTATGGTACATACATCATGCAGAACTACGAGAAGCATCCAGAATACTTCAAGAGCAATTATGAGTTCATGAAGAATATCTGTCCTGGTTTCTACATCAAGCATGAAGGCGGTATCGGTAACGTAGCTGACATCTGGAATACTGAGCTCCAGTTCTACTGGACCCGAAAGAAGACCGTCAAGGCTTCTGATGGTGTAACAGACAGTACTGTTGTTTCATCCGGTTTCAACCGCTTTGATGGTACAGAAGAGGTCCTTCAGACGAATAGAATCACCAATGACCAGGATAGAATCAATGAATTGGCTGCAGATGAAAGTTGTACATATTTGAAGTCCCCTGCGGGTATCTTCACTGAAGTTACTCTCCCTGTAGAAGATATCATCAAAGGTCATGAGAAGGATACGCTGAATACAGCAACGGTTATGTTCCCAAGAATCAACAATGTGGATGAAAACAATGCATATAATTTTGATACTCCACAGACGGTTCTCTTACTGCCTAAAGACAGTTTGAAGTCTTTCTTTGAGAATGGTGACATTATAGACAATAGAACATCCTTCTACGCTACATACAATACCATCAACAAGAACACTTATACGTTCAGCAATATCAGTAACTTGATTACTGCCATGTATAAGAACAAGGGTAAGAGCGAGAATTGGAACAAGGCGGTACTCGTACCTATCACCATTACTACAGTAACAGAGAACTCATCTACCGTTATCAGTAAGATGACACACTGTATGAGTTTGACCTCTACCCGACTGGTAAAGGGAACTGATGTATATGAGACCAAAGATGGTAAGAGTGTTCCCGCAGGACCTATTCAGATCAAAGTCATCTATAGCAAGTTTAAAGAGAATTAATCAAGATGGAAGACAATTTCCTGGAGCGTCATCGGGAGGACTACGAAAAGCGAAAAGCTGCATGGCTTCGCAAGAAAAAACGTTTTCCTGTGATTAAAGGCGGAAGGGCTATTCCTGAGAAACCAGAGGATGAGGCTCTATAAATGACGTAGTTTTAATAAACTCTATCATATTAAAAAGCGAAAGAAATAGGATGAGAATCTTATTTCTTTCGCTTTTTTAATAAAAACATCAACTCATTTCAACTGACAACAGTAAACTTAGCAAACTTCAACAAGAGTTGCTTACGACCAGAATTAACAAATTCTACGGTAGCCTTTGCATTCTCTCCAGAACCTTCTAATTTCACCACAGTTCCCACACCAAAACGCTGGTGTTCTATCTTGACTCCTTCCTGTAATCCTCCAAAAGAAGAATTCGTTCCAGAAACAGGTGTATCCTTCCCCATAATCCTGCGAGCAGCATTTACGGCTCTTACAGACTTGAAGTTTCCTTCATTGAGTGACGAAGATTTCGGTTCAGACTTATAGCCTTGAGAACTGAATGATGGCTTTGGATCCGGCATAAATTGGGATACCACAGATTTCTGTCTACGCTGACCTCTCAGATACTCCGGTTCGTCATCATCCTGCTCCCATCTTGACCTGCGGGTTCTGGAATAATTATCCCGATCCCACGGCATTCTTCCGCCATAACCACTATCCATTTCACTCGATTCACCTTCAGCCTGAACCAATCGAGAATCAATCTCATCAATGAAACGGCTTGGATTATCAAACTCCATCTTTCCATAGCGGAAACGGTTTTTGGCATTGGTCAGGACACAGCGCTTCTCTGCACGTGTAATAGCCACATAAAGCAGACGACGCTCTTCCTCAAGTTCACGTAAAGAAACTGCAGAAATAGGACTTGGGAAAATATTTTCCTCCAGACCGACAACAAAGACCGTTGGGAATTCCAGACCCTTGGCAGCATGAACAGTCATCAGAGAAACACGGGGAGCATCATCATCTCCCTTACTATCCAGGTCGGTCAACAGGGCTACATCCTGCAGATAATCAGTCAGAAATATCTCTTCTGCCCTATCCTCTTCCTTGCGTTCCTCCACAAATGTCTGCATACCACTCAAGAACTCCTCCAAGTTTTCCTGACGGGCAATATTGTCTGCGTCCTTACCGCCATTAAAGATTTCTGCACTGATACCACTTTCCTTGATAATAGCCTCACCAAGTTCATAGACATCCACCTGGTTAGCTCTTTCTATAAAACTACTGATAAGAAGACGGAATTGATCCAACTTAGTAAGCGTACCCTTGTTGACAGCTAATCCATAATGTTCGGGAGAAGAAATGATTTCCCACAAACTGACCTCCTGGCTGCGGGCACAATCAATCACCTTATTGACAGTAGTAGCCCCAATACCACGAGTAGGATAATTGATGATACGCTTGAAAGCCTCCTCATCATCAGGATTAGCCACCAGACGGAAATAAGCAATGATATCCTTGATTTCCTTGCGCTGATAGAAACTCAATCCACCATAAATCCGGTAAGGGATACCCTGCTTGCGGAATTCTTCCTCAAAACTACGGCTCTGCGCATTCGTACGGTAAAGGATGGCAAAATCACTATACTCGCAGTCATCCATGCGCTTGAAACGCTTGATGTCTTTGCTGACAATCAATGCCTCCTCCTTATCGCTATAGGCAGGCTGGTAGAGAAGCTTTTCTCCCTCTGCATTTTCACTGTACACATCCTTAGGAATCTGATTACGATTGTGCTTAATCAGACTGTTTGCGGCATTGACAATAGTTTGGGTAGAGCGGTAGTTCTGTTCCAGCTTGAAAAGTTTGGCATCATCGAAATGGCGTCTGAAATTCAGGATATTATCAATATTAGCACCACGGAAACTATAGATACTCTGCGAATCATCACCCACCGCACAGACACGCTGCTTTTCCTTACAAAGTTGCATCACGATATTCATCTGAACCTGATTGGTATCCTGATACTCATCCACAAGAATGAAATCAAAGCGGTCAGCATATTTTCTTCTGATATCCTCATGATCACGGAACAACTGGAAGGTAAGGGTAAGCAAATCATCAAAGTCCATAGCGTTAGCCTGCTTACAACGCTGAACATAAGCAGCAAAAATCTTCCCCACCTCAGGCATCTTCTCATGCAAATCACGCTGGAGGATTTCACCATTGGCAGTATATTCATCCGGTCCCATCAACTGGTTTTTTGCCATCGAAATCTTATGATGTACGGCAGCTGGCTTGTAAATCTTATCATCCAACCCCATCTCTTTGACAATAGCCTTGAGCAAGGAGCGAGAATCGGTCTCGTCATAAATAGTGAAATTATTATTGAAGCCAAGATGAGACGCTTCTGCGCGCAAAATACGTGAAAAGATACTGTGGAATGTACCCATATACAGATGGGCAGCCAAATCGCCTCCCATCAGTCTATCAATACGTTCCCTCATCTCACGAGCAGCCTTGTTGGTAAAGGTTAAAGCCATGATATTCCAAGGTTTCAATCCCATTTCCAACAGATAAGCAATCTTGTAAGTAAGAACACGTGTTTTACCAGATCCAGCACCGGCAATCACCAGCGAAGGACCGTCTATATATTCCACAGCCTGACGCTGCGCCTCATTCAAGTCGTTCAATAAATCCATAAACTTCAAATATTATAACTATTTACCCTTATAACCACCCACTGCAGTAGAAGGGTCAAAATCCTCACCTTCTTTCGGGAAAGAAGGCACAAAACGCATTTCATGCTCTATCTGGCGTTGGCGCTTCTTCATATAAGCGCTCGGATTCTGGGAATCAAATTTTCTTGGATTAGGAAGCGTTGCCGCTATCAATGCACATTCACTTCTGAAAAGATCAGAAGCCTTTTTATTAAAATGGTATTCGGCCACAGCATCTACGCCATAGATACCATTGCCCATTTCTATACTGTTGAGATAAACCTCCATGATACGTTGCTTACTCCACATCATTTCTATCAGGAAAGTAAAATACACCTCAAAGCCCTTACGGGTCCAAGAGCGACCAGGCCAGAGAAAAACATTCTTGGCAGTCTGCTGACTGATGGTTGAGGCTCCATGAACCTTACCTCCACGGGCATTATTCTTGGCAGCATTCTCGATGGCATTAAAATCAAAACCATGATGCTTCAGAAAACGACCATCCTCGCTGGCCATTACAGCTACAGGCATATGAGGAGAGATTTTGTCCATACTTACCCAATGATGATGCAACGTAATGCTTTCACCATCAGCGACTTGCTGAAAACATCTGATAAACATCAGAGGGGTAAAATAAACCGGTAAGAAACGATATACTACAACAGCAAGAATGGTGGTACTGAAAAACAGCACCACCACCCATCTTAGAATATTTCTGATTCTTTTAAGTATCATTATTTCAATGTTCCGTTATTAGCGGCATTAACCATAGCCTGAGAAGCATAGAGGTAAACCTCTACACGACGGTTCTGAGCACAAGCTGCAGTTGTGTTGACAACTGGGTTAGAAGAGCCCAATCCCTCAACAGTCTTTACCTGATTACGTGTTACACCACAAGAAGAAAGATAGCTATAAACAGCATCAGCACGCTTCTGACTCAAAGGCAAGTTGATACCATCATTACCAGTTGCATCGGTATAACCCTGAATAGCAACCTCACAATCAGTATTGCTCTTCAATACACCAGCAAACTTAGCCAAGTCATTCTTAGCTGCGCTGCTCAATGTAGAACCATTAGTAGGGAAAAGGATACCAGAATCGAAAGTTACCTTGACAGCAGCCAAACCATTGGCATCAGTAACCTGCTCTACCTTGGCATTCTCAACAGCCTTAGCCTGCTCAGCCACCTTATCCATATGCTTACCAATCAAAGTACCAGCACCACCGCCAACTGCTGCACCAATAGCTGCACCAACGAGGGCACCTGTACCACGATGGCTATTGTTCAACAAACCACCTACGATAGCACCGAGGGCTGCACCTGCACCAGAACCTACTGCTGCACCTGTACCAGTCTTAGTCTGACAACTACCCAAAACCAACAGCATAGAAAGTGCTGCAACCGAAAATTTCATCTTTTTCATATTCAAAATCTCCTATATTTTTGTTATTTAATTGCAAAGATAACTCTTTTTTCTCCATTATGGAGCTTTTTCTAATATTTTTTTGTATTTTTGCATGCAAATTTAATGGTATTTGATGAAAAGGGCAAAGGGAAACACCTATTTTGGGTTGGAAAATCCCTATTGTGCACTTTTTCTGAAGATATTTTACTCCTAAGAACGGAGCGAAGATATCTGACTATACCTATATATTATAATATATTTGAAATATTAAAATTTAGAATAATAAAAATGGCTAAGGAACTTAAGAATTTGACCAAGCGTGCTGACAATTACAGTCAGTGGTATAATGACTTGGTAGTAAAAGCTGACCTCGCTGAGTTGTCACCTGTACGTGGTTGTATGATTATCAAACCATACGGTTACGCTATCTGGGAGAAGATGCAGCAGCAGCTCGACAAGATGTTTAAGCAGACAGGTGTACAGAATGCATACTTCCCTCTCCTCATTCCGAAGAGTTTCTTCTCTCGTGAGGCTGAGCACGTAGCAGGTTTCGCCAAGGAGTGTGCCGTAGTTACTCACTATCGCCTCCGTTCTACTGAGGATGGTACTGAGGTAGAGGTAGATCCTAATGCAAAGCTCGATGAGGAATTGATTATCCGCCCGACATCAGAGACTATTATCTGGAACACATACAAGAACTGGATTCATTCTTGGCGCGACCTCCCTATCCTCTGCAACCAGTGGTGTAACGTGATGCGTTGGGAGATGCGTACTCGTCCTTTCCTCCGTACATCGGAGTTCCTTTGGCAGGAGGGTCATACCGCTCATGCTACTAAGGAAGAGGCAGAGGCAAAGGCTCAGGAGATGCTGAAGGTTTATGCTGAGTTTGCAGAAAACTACATGGGTGTTCCAGTTTTACAGGGTGTAAAGTCTGAGACTGAGCGTTTCGCTGGTGCTTTGAACACATATACCATTGAGGCTATGATGCAGGATGGCAAGGCTCTCCAGAGCGGTACTTCCCACTTCTTGGGTCAGAACTTCGCCAAGAGCTTTGATGTTACTTATTTGAACAAGGAAAATAAACCTGAGTATGTATGGGCTACTTCTTGGGGTGTTTCTACCCGACTGATGGGTGCCCTCATCATGGTTCATAGCGACGATAATGGTTTGGTATTGCCTCCAAAGTTAGCTCCTATCCAGGTGGTTATCATCCCTATCAACAAGGGCGAGGAGCAGTTGGCTCAGATTACAGCTAAGTTGCAGCCTGTTATCGACCAACTCCGCGAGCTGGGCATCTCAGTGAAATATGATGACAATACTGCTAAGCGTCCAGGATTCAAGTTTGCAGACTACGAGTTGAAGGGTGTTCCTGTTCGTCTCGCTATGGGTGGTCGTGACTTGGAGAACAACACCATCGAGATTATGCGCCGTGATACACTCGAGAAGGAGAATGTAAGCTTCGATGGTATCGTAGAGCGCGTAAAGGATATGCTGGAAGACATTCAGAAGAACATCTTCGAAAAGGCTCGTGCTTATCGTGATGCTCACGTTTATGAATGCGACAACTACGAGGAGTTCAAGGAGCGCGTGAAGAATGGTGGTTTCTTCCTCTGCCACTGGGATGGTACAGCCGAGACCGAGGCAAAGATCAAGGAGGAAACACAGGCTACTATCCGCTGCGTGCCTTTCGCTTATGAGCAGACACCTGGTGTGGATATGGTAAGCGGCAAGCCTGCTGTGGCTCGTGTCATCATCGCAAGAAGCTACTAAAAAGTAGATTCCAATCATGCATAGATTTCTATAATAAATAAAATAGAGATTCTATCCTATCGAATCCTATAAATAATAAAAGGTGAATGAGAATAATTCTCATTCACCTTTTATTATTTATTACTTAACTGAGTCTTTGAATACTTGACAACTCCTTATGGAATCAGCAAAGAAGAATCTCCGTAACTCAAGAAGCGGAAATCGTGACTTAAAGCATAATCATATACTTGATGCCAATCACCATGCAGGAAGGCGCTGACCAACAACAAGAGAGTACTCTGTGGCTGATGGAAATTAGTAACCAGCATCTTCACTATCTTATAGGTATATCCTGGAGCTATAATAATCTGTGTACTGGAATGCAGGGCCTCCAATCCATTCTTATCCAAATAATCTACGATAGCCTGAATAGCCTGCATCGGAGTAATATCATCAACAAGACCACCATCACGACCATCATCATAAGGATCCCACTGTTTCACATGCAAATCCTCTTCATTGGCCTCTGGATGTTTCAACAGATGAACACCCATATAATAAAGACTTTCAATCGTACGAACACTGGTAGTACCCACAGCTATCACCTGACAATCATGGTGAAGCAGTTTTTCCAAGCTACGACGATGAACAACGATATACTCCGTATGCATCTGATGTCCCTCGATCTCCAAACTCTTGACCGGTTTGAATGTACCAGCACCAACATGAAGAGTCACTTCTTCTCTGTCTATACCATGGGCATCCAGATCTGCCAAGACTGCATCTGTAAAATGAAGGCCAGCCGTAGGAGCAGCTACACTACCCTTGATTTTAGAATAAACCGTCTGATAGGTAGTCTTGTCACTCTCCTGAGTTTCGCGATTCAGATAAGGAGGAATCGGCAATTCACCGACTGCCTCGAGAATCTCAGCAAAAGAGATATTTTCATTATCCCAATCAAAGTCTATCCAATAATTAGTTCCACCACCTACAGCTAAAGGAGCAGCCTTGCCGTCAGCACCAGCCTCTCCTCTTCGCATCGTTGCAGAAAGAGTGAGCGAATGACCTTTGATTTCAAAATCGCGTTTCAGGCTACCGTCTTTCCATTTCTTCAGATTACCCACCATACACAACCAAGAACAGTGACCAGTAGTCTGGAACATCAATTCATAATCGGTAGGAGCAGCAGGTTCCATCAGGAAGACTTCAATCAAAGCACCAGTTTCCTTTCTAAAGTGCATACGTGCTTGAATCACCTTTGTATTATTGAATATCATCAAAGCTCCCTTAGGAAGATAATCTGGCAGATGATAAAAGACATCATCACTGACCACACCATGCTTATAGACCAAAAGTTTGGAATGATCTCGCTGAGCTATAGGGAACTTGGCGATTCGCTCATCTGGCAAACTATAATTGTAATCACTAATTTTAATATGTTTTGTATCCATTTTCAATTTATTCTTTATATTCCTATCACCATGCAATATTTCTCACATCACATTAAAATCCACTCATCATGATACAGGCACGCAAAAGCACATAGACGAGGATGAACATAATAACACCCATCACAAAATCCAAATCATCGTGCGCATAGCCCGTACTTGTATATTGATTGGAAATGTATTTAATCTTCGGAGAAATCTTATAATACAAACGATAATACAGCAGGTAAACCAATATACCAACTACAACTCCCAATACCAGTCCACAGAGAATGTCTGAAGGATAATGTACACCTAAATAAAGGCGAGTCCAACAGTTCAACAATGACCAGAAGACCAACGTGAAAGTCATCAGACGACTACGTATCAAGAGAGAGAAAAATACAGCTAATGACATGGTGTTCGCTGCATGGGCAGAACAGAAGCTGAAATCTTTCAGGCGCATATTGTTGACTACCTCTATGGTATATTTGATAACAGGATCATTACTTGGTCTCCAACGGGCAACCAATGGTTTGATAATACCATCTACTAATCCGTCGGAAAAGAAGATACATAGAATAGCCATCAGAACTACCAATCCTATCTGAGACATTGTTTCATTGTTTCTCATTACAATATAAAACAAAGCCAGATAAAGAGGAACCCAGGTCAATCCGGAAGAAAGTAGCCAGACAATCTGGTCCAACAGCATATTACCACTTCCATTAAAGAAGTGAAGCAACGCCAAATCCGCATTTAATAAAAGAGATGCTCCCATATTATATTTCCTCTATTTGTTTGGTCTCTACCCAACCGGTTCGCCCATCAGCCAGGCGAACACCTCGCCAGTCATCCATAGACTTGTCAGTAATATCAACTCGAGTTCCTTCATGAATGACGAATTGGTCAGAACTTGATTTAGCAGGCGTATTCTTCACATTCACAGTTGGCGCCACCACAATAGCACCCGTGCGGTTTAAGAGAACTTCTTTCTGCTGATATGCAAAGACATTACAGAACAGGAAAATAACCAAGAAGAATATACCACCAAAAAAGCCCATCTTGCGCAAATAGATTTGCGGAGCAAACAGATAGACCAATGCTAAAACCAAAGCTATGATAATCGCTATGATACCAGTCTTTGCCCAGCAATCAACACTGGTATAATTTACTAAAGCCTTATACCATGTCACGAAAAACATCTCGCTTACAGGTGTAATCTTGTCAATCGTCTTGCCACGAACGAACTGAAGATTGAAATTAATATCTTCATCACCAGAAGACAGGAGATGAGCACGCTCGAAAGCCAATACTGACTTTGTGATATTATCCGTACGATAATAAGCATTACCCAAATTATAATAGATCTCAGAAGAAACACCATTTTTCAGGAGATCCTCATAATCCTTGATAGCTTGCTGGTAATTCCCTTTCTGATACTCAGCATCTGCATTCTGCTTGGTTATTGCAGAAGCAGACACAGATGTAAGGAGAAAGAATGCAAGAATCCATATGAAAGAATAGGACTGTCTGTCCTCTTTTGCACGGTTCTTGTGCTCCTTGCGCATAGCATTGATTGCGTTTTCTATTTCCATAATTCCTGTCATAGCAGAATTGAAAGTCTTATTCATATTACCAGCAGCATCACCCGGTGCATATCGTTCGAACTCGCACTCATCCAATGCCTGGGTAAATTTATCAATCGTTGAGATGTTGACAGAATGCATCTCTAAATTTTCCGTGATATTCTCACGAGAGAGTTTCTCTACAGGAATATTCAACTTATAGCTCACATAACCCCACAATGCTCGCAAAACTTCATCATAGAATTCACTCTGTTTACCATGAGACATTAACTGCTGAGCCTTTTTCAGACGCTTCGTTGCAATCTTATTAGCCTTATTGGAACGAACCTTCACGATATCTGCATTTTCCAAAGCTCGTTTGCGGAAGACAACAAGCAAAACGATAAAGGTGATAAGCGGAACGAGCAGACTGGTCCAATATCCAAAACTGCCATAGAACATATCATCCAAATCATGCAACTTGCTCTTTCCTAATTTCAAAGCACGAATATCCTTTGCCTGATCAGAGAAATCCTGTGAACCTCCTGTAGAACCATCGCCTTTAGACACAGTCAGATCAAAGGCCTGAGTCTTGATGGTCTTATATGAATTAGAAGATGTATCGTAATATGTAAATTCTACAGGCGGAATCTTATAAGAACCCTGATTACGAGGTACAACCAAGAAATCATATACCATATTACCTTCAACACCATTGGAGGTCAGGCGAGTCTTGTCGGTTATCTTAGCATCATATTTATCAAAATCTTTCGGCAAAGTAACGACAGGTTGTTTGAGAAGCTTGAGATTTCCTACTCCACCCACAACCACACGGATGGTAACAGGATCACCTGCTTTTACTTCTTTTTTGTCTATACTTGCAGAAATATTAAACTTACCCACACCTCCTGAGAAATTAGCTGGACGAGATGGCAAAGGCAAAACATTGATAGTCATGCCTGGTGCTTTGATATCCTTGTGTACCTCAACATAACCGGAGCCACCATTAAAGAAAGCTTCCATCGGATCCACATTACGATTCTGCTGAACGACGAGACCCTTAAAAGTAATAGACGGAATTTCAAGTTTACCAGTCATCTGCGGATACATGACATACTGGCTCCAGGTCACACACTTATATTGACGGCCATTGACCATTTCACTATGAAAAGCCTTCTGCTGAGGCAAAGCTACCTCCTGAGTATGGAAACCCTTCAAGTCAGGCATTTTTCCTTCCAACTGAGACAAATCAACCAGAGTATATACCTTATAGGTCAACAAGACAGGTTCCTGTTCATGTACCGTTTTCTTATTGGCAGAAACCTTGATGAAAAGATCTCTACCAGAAATAGAAGAACCAGCCTGTCGCATACGAGGTTCATCATCCATATTGGAACTTCCGTGCATATTCGGAGCACCATTGGAATTTCTGGCATGACCAGAAACACTCACCTTAACAGCACGAGAAGCAATTCTCTTACCATTTACTACAGCATGAGAAGATCCTATCGTATAAGAACCATTCTTTGCAGCATACAAAGTATAAGTAATAGTAACGGAAGAAGAAGAACTGGTATGTCCGTTAATCATCTGATAGCTGGACTGCTGGGAAGTATAAGGACCGGCAATCACTTCCAATCCTTCTGGTACTCCGCCCATGCGGAATTCCTCCACATCACGCGTATTAATAGTGTAAGCCAGACGGAAGTTCTCACCCGCCGACACATGAGATGGAGCAGATACAACAATATGCTGAGCTCTGGAACTTAGAGCACAGCAAATAGCAATCACCACCAATATCGCATAACGTCCAATATGTTTCATTATACACATCATAATTTTACTTTTTGAAAAAAAGAGTCTGTGATAAGATTCCTATTACCAGTTTTTCTCATAAGAGCGGCTCTTAGGTTGTGACAATGCTTTCTGCATTTTCTGTTTTGTTGCCTTCTCTTGTTGAATAGCTGCATTCAGAAGTTGCTCAGCGTTGTCTTTGCTCATCTTGTCCTGATTACGCTCTTCGTTCTGGTTCTGTTTATTCTTATCCTTGTCGTTATTTTTCTTATTGTTTTTATCTTGTTCGTTATTCTTGTCCTTATTATTCTGGTCTTTGTTTTTATTTTTGTTGTTCTTGTTCTTATTATTCTTATTATCTTTATTATTCTTTTGAGGTTGATTCTTCAGAAGTTTCTTACACAAAGCAAGATTATATCTTGTTTCATTATCCTGAGGATTACATCTCAGAGCCATTTTATAACATTCAATAGCCTTGGCATATTCACGATGGTTTTGCATGATAACACCCATGTTGTGATAACTCTTGGAACGTCTCAGCACATTGGTTTCTTCCTGTGCTGCATGCTGGTACTGTACCATCGCCATGGAATCCTTCTGCTGCATCATCAAAGCACAACCTAAATTATACAAAGCCTGGGTATTCTTAGCATTTTTAGATATAGCTTTCCGATATTGGGTTTCAGCCTGAGCCCATTTCTGAGATCGGTATAACTTATTACCCTGTCGAATGAAGGTTCTGTCATTCTGCGCAAATGCAAGTCCGCTATTCACAATCAAGAGAAGAAGCAGGATACTGGTTTTACCCAATTGCGATGATTTGGCAGCCCTTCCCATAGAAAAGGCCTTTCCAAAGAACATGACATTTCTCAACAGAGGATTTTTCACTTCCAAAATACAGATTTCTATGATTAAGAGCAATATCACTAAAATACCAACAGCCTGAAACTGTTCGTCATACTCACTGTATATCACAGAAGAAGTATCTCCCTTTTGCAATTTTGTCAGATCATCATTCAGCGTTTTCTCTGCATCGCTGGTATTATCAACATGAATATACTGTCCGCTACCAGCCTGAGCCAATTCCTTGCACATGTTTTCATTCAGGGCAGTCATAACCGTATTACCGGAATGATCTTTCAGATAACCGCCATCACCCATAGGGATAGGCGCACCTGTCGTATTACCAATACCAAGGATAAATACATTAATACCTTTTTTCTTGGCAGCGGCAGCAGCTTCCGTTGCACCTGGTTCATGGTTTTCACCATCAGTAATCACAACGATAGCACGTCCAACATTGTTCTGTTGGGTAAAACTTTTAGAAGCCAAATCAATGGCATCAGCTATATTGGTGCCTTGTGTCTGAATCAGACCAGGGGTGATATTCTGCAAGAACATCTTGGCAGAAACGTAATCGCTGGTAATAGGCAACTGCACAAACGCATCGCCTGCAAAAACAATCAGTCCAATCTTGTCATTGGTAAAATTATCAACCAGATTTTCTACCAGCATCTTACTCTTATCAAGACGGGAAGGAACAACATCCTCTGCCAACATAGAGTTGGAGATATCCAAACAAATGATAGTTTCAATACCCTGTCGCTTATCATGCGAAATCTTGCTACCCATCTGCGGACGAGCCAACATGACAATCAGGAGTGCCAATGCAGACAACAGCAGACAGAATTTCACGGTAGGACGGTATTTAGAAATACCAGGCATCAATTGTTTGAGAAGCTCAGGATCACCCAGCTTCTTCAACTTTGCATGTCTCCTCCCCCATCCTATCAGTCTGATTAAAACCAAAACCGGAAGGATGCATAGCAACCAGAGGAATATAGGATCTTCAAAACGTAACATTTTCTAATCTTTTTAAATCTACAAGAATCGACTTCATGTATAAAATGGAAGTTCGACCTCTTTTTTTTAAGGAATTTTTCTCAACCAGGTGATTCTAAGAAGAATTTCCATGAGCAAAATCAAGAACGCTGCAATAATGAAAGGCTGATAAGCCTCATATCTCTTGGCGAAATGCTTGACGTTCATCTTCGTTTTCTCCAGTTTATCAATATCCTGATAGATTTGCTTCAACTCCTTGTTATTGGTAGCCCGATAGAAATTACCATCGGTAGTCTGGGCAATATCCTTCAAAGTCTTCGTGTCTATTTCCACAGGAATATTCACATATTGAACTCCACCTGCTACAGGTACTGGATATGGAGCAACCTTATTCGTACCGACACCAATGGTATAAACTCTGATACCCAAACTTCTGGCAATTTCTGCAGCTGTCATAGGAGAAATATCACCCATATTATTACTACCATCAGTCAGAAGAATGACAACCTTGCTCTTTGATTTCGAATCTTTCAGACGACTCACGGCATTAGCCAGACCCATACCCACAGCGGTACCATCCTGGATAAGACCTCGGGCAGCTATATCCGTACGAGTATCTTGCAACAGGCGTAAGAGACTCGAATGGTCTGTGGTCATCGGACACTGAGTAAAAGCCTCACCGGCAAAAATCGTCAAACCGATATTGTCATTCGGACGGCCTGATATGAATTCATGAGCAACATCCTTGGCAGCTTCCATACGGTTAGGTTTCAAGTCTTCAGCAAGCATGGATGTAGATACGTCCATCGCCAGCATGATATTTATACCTTCCACCGTCTTGTTGTCCCAGGAATTATGGGTTTGAGGACGAGCCATTGCACAAACAATCAGTACAAAAGAGACGCAGCGCAGAAACATCGGAAGATGAATCAGACGAACACGCAGACTCTTAGGCGCATAAAGATACTGCTTGGTATCACTCATACGCATCGTTGGCTCGTTCTTTCTCCTGTATAGGAAATACCATAATATATAAGGTATCAATAACAGGAGTAACAGAAAGTATCCTTTACTTGCAAATTCCATTTTTTCGTTTTATTAATAACTATCGTCCAACAACCACTGTTAAACAAGTGAAACCACTGTATAGACGATATAAACCAAAATAGCAACAATCGCCAAAGAGCCTGCCCATAAGAGCAACTTGATGACCTTACGCTGACTCTGAGACTTCTTATCATTCTCACTCAATGTTGGAACAATTTTCTCCTCTACAGGCTTTTCGTCGGTCTTTGTCTGGTCGATAAAGTTGATGGCATTAACGAGATTAGAATCGTTTTCATTGATGAGCGTCTCATACTTGGCAAACTTTACCAGATCGGCAGTTCTGAAGAGTTGTCTCAATTCATCAATCATCTTCTGATCACCAGCAGACTGGAGACATTCGATAATTTCGCTACTGGTCATCTCCATAGCGTTAAATCCGAAGCGACCATTGATATATTCACGCAAAGTATTGGTAAGACGGGTATAATACTCTTTCAGATTCTCCTGATTCTCAGAGCGCTGATGCTTGATAGCGTTGATTTCGTTAAGAGCCTTTTCATGAGCAGGAACTCGTTTTACAATACGGAAACTTTTGAGAATTGGTTTATTCTGCTTTAATCTCTGCAAGAGATAACACATTGCACCACAGAGCAATAACATCAATACGCTCAACCAAAAGATTCCACTCCATTCACTCCAGAGGAAAGGATTGTCCTGAACGTCCTTAGGAGGATAGAACTGGTTAGGATGAACTGTATCTACAGGAACCGTAAGTACTTTCAATGCTAAGGGATTACCATGAAAGTCCTTGCCGTTTACCTTTACATTGAGTGCAGGAATCGCATACACATTCTCATCGAAAGAAGTAAGCGTATAGTTGCGACTCACCTGAATGCGGTTACCATCAATCTCAGAAGTATTTTCTTCACTCTGTCCAACAACCTCTACACCAGGTATCAACTGTTGGGAAGGTTTGAAAGAAGGCATTACAATCTTCTGACCACGGTTGGCAGTCACTGTAAGATGTAAAGTAGTCTGCTCACCAATGAGAAGTTGCAGAGAATCCAACTTCTGTTCAACACTTTGTGCTGAAGCAGAAAAGGCACTGCAAATCAAGGCGATTGCTAATATAAAACTTTTAACTTTAATCATTAATCCAATATTATATGATTCGCAAAGTATTTATATACTTCAGTCATCGTAATCATTTCATCCTCTCTGCTTGAAAAGCATGAGAAGCGCTTTAGAGAAATCTTCATTCGTAGCAATGGAAGTCCAGTCCACTTTACTCTTGGCAAATGTATCATGAAGTTTTTCTTCACGATACATCCAATTGCGAGTATGAGCCAACCTCAATTTCTTGCTACTGGTATCAATATACATTTCATGTCCAGTCTCAGCATCCCTCACCTTCAACAAGCCGATATTCGGTAATGTCTTAGCCCTTAAATCATAAACCTGGATGGCCACTACATCATGTTTCTGATTGGCAATCTGCAGTTTGTGCTGATAATCTTTTTCATCATAGAAATCCGAAATCAGGAACGCAGTGCAATGTCTCTTCATGACACGAGTGAAATATTCCAAGGCAACACCGATATCAGTGCGCTGGCTGTCAGGATGGAAATCCAACATTTCCCTAATGATATAAAGAATATGTTTTCTTCCCTTCTTCGGAGGAATATACTTTTCTATTCTGTCCGAGAAAAAGATAACACCTATCTTATCATTATTCTGAATAGCGCTGAAGGCTAATGTGGCAGCTATCTCTGTAGCCAAGTCACGTTTCATCTGGCAACTTGTACCAAAATCCAACGAGCCACTCACATCGACCAACAGCATGACCGTAAGTTCGCGTTCTTCTTCAAAAACCTTGACGAACGGACGATGGAAACGGGCTGTAACATTCCAATCAATGTCACGCACATCATCTCCGAACTGATACTCCCTTACTTCCGCAAAAGCCATACCCCTACCCTTGAAAGCAGAGTGGTATTGACCTGCGAAAACATTCTGGCTCAATCCGCGAGTCTTGATTTCAATCTTACGAACTTTTTTTAAAAGATCTTGTGTATCCATCAAGGAACCTCCACCTTGTTGATAATTCGGCTTACAATTTCTTCACTGGTTACATCACTTGCCTCAGCCTCATAAGAAAGACCAATACGATGTCTCAAAACATCATGAGCAACAGCTCTCACGTCCTCAGGAACCACATAACCGCGATGCTTGATGAAAGCGTATGCTCGTGCTGCTTTTGCCAAAGAGATACTTGCACGTGGACTACCACCAAAGGTAATCATATCCTTCAAATCTGCCAGTCCATAACGGTCAGGATAACGGGTAGCGAAAACAATATCAGCAATATACTGCTCAATCTTTTCATCAATATATACCTCATTGACAATGCTACGAGCCTTGAGAATTTCATCAGCAGAAGTAACAGCAGTCACTGTAGGCATACTGCCCTGAATATTTTCACGGATGATAAGTTTTTCCTCTTCCAATGACGGATAATCAATGACAACCTTTAGGAGGAAACGGTCAACCTGCGCTTCAGGAAGCTGATAAGTACCTTCCTGTTCTATAGGATTCTGAGTAGCCATAACAAGGAAAGGATTAGGCAACTTGAAAGTCTGTTCGCCAATGGTAACCTGATGTTCCTGCATAGCTTCCAGCAAAGCACTCTGTACTTTAGCAGGTGCACGGTTGATTTCATCAGCCAACACAAAGTTTGCAAAGACAGGGCCTTTCTTTACATGGAAAGACTCATCCTTCTGGGAATAGATCTGTGTACCGATTACATCGGCAGGCAACAAATCGGGAGTAAACTGAATGCGACTATAATCGGCACTAATCAACTGAGACAGTGTTTTAATTGCAAGGGTCTTAGCCAATCCCGGCACACCTTCCAAGAGAATGTGACCATCGGAAAGCAAGCCTATCAAAAGACAGTCAACAAGGTGCTTCTGTCCTACAATGACCTTATTCATGCCAGTTACCAGATTGGTAACGAAATGACTTTGTTGTTCAATCCGGATATTCAATTCGCGGATATCTATAGCTTCTGCCATAATCTATATACTTTTACGTTTAAACTCTAAATTAAAATCGTATTTAATCACTCCAAGATAAGGAGCATTTATTAAAACAATCGCAAAAGTAATCATTTAGCCTCAGATAGACGAATATAGCAATCTAAATAATATTAAAAATGAGAGATATTTTCTTTATTTAAGAAACTTTTGATATTTTGAGCCAAAGAAACAAGCAATAAAAATGGGGAATGTAAGAAACATTCCCCATGAGAATACTATAATCATATATAAATATAGCATCTGTAGATTACGCATTCTTGATCCAGTTAACGATCCACTCACCAACCTGAGTGGTACCGTACTGTGCACCGCCCTCAACCTGAATTTCAGGTGTACGGACATTGGCATCAAGAGAGGCATCAACAGCCTTGCGAATCAAAGCACCTTCCTCGTTCAGACCGAAGTGTTCAAGCAACATGGCTGCAGAAAGAATCTGAGCAACAGGGTTGGCAAGATTCTTGCCAGCTGCCTGTGGCCATGAACCATGAACAGGCTCAAACAATGGAGTATGCTCACCCAAAGAGCTGGATGGCTGCAAGCCCATAGAACCTGTAATGCATGAGGTCTCATCAGTCAGGATGTCACCGAAGGTATTCTCTGTTACGATGACATCGAAGAAAGTAGGTTCTGTTAACACACGCATAGAAGCGTTGTCGATAAACATATAGTCGGTATTAACCTCAGGATACTGAGGTTCCATTTCCTTAGCAATCTGACGCCAGAGACGAGAAGAAGCCAAAACGTTTGCCTTATCAACAACAGTCAAGTGCTTATTGCGCTTCATGGCAAACTCGAAAGCTACCTTCAAGATGCGCTCAATCTCAGGACGTGTATAGATATCTGTATCGTAAGCCTTATCGTTGTCCTGATACTTCTCACCGAAGTACATACCACCGGTCAACTCACGAATGACAACAAAGTCAGCACCCTTCAAGAGTTCATCTTTCAAAGGAGACTTGTGGAGCAAGCAATCGAATGTTGCAACAGGACGTACATTAGCAAAAAGGCCCAACTTCTTACGCATAGCGAGCAAGCCCTGCTCAGGACGAACCTTGGCAGTAGGATTGTTGTCGAAACGTGGGTCACCAACAGCTGCGAAAAGCACAGCATCAGCATCCATACAAGTCTTGAAGGTTTCCTCTGGGAATGGATCACCTACCTCATCGATAGCATGAGCGCCGCAGATAGCCTCGTTGTAAGTAAACTCGTGATTGAATTTCTCTGCAATGGCCTGCATAACAGCAACGCCCTGCTTCATAATCTCTGGTCCGATACCATCACCGGCGAG
>ERZ773187.764-NODE-764-length-28839-cov-10.016745_pt1 | contig 28839 bp, 26 predicted proteins | sample MGYA00511242_ERZ773187 | MGnify/ENA primary metagenome ERZ773187 (study PRJEB29015, sample SAMEA2737744) | human gut metagenome | biome: human gut; feature: human-associated habitat; material: faeces | place: China | collected 2012 ...
CACGGGCTTCTTCTTCGGCCAGCCGGGGCAGTATTATCAGAACTCACGCTACATCCGCGACTGGCAGATCTGCGCCGTCGTGACGGACTGCGACGCGGACGGCCACGCCACGCTCAGCCTGCGCAACAAGTTCGCCATGGGTGACGAGGTCGAGCTGGTCGGTCCGGATACGCGCCCGTTCACCATGACCGTCCCGCTCATGGAGGACGCAGACGGCCTTCCGCTGACGGAGCCGCGGACGCCGCAGATGGTCTTCCGCATGCAGTTCCCGCGCCCCGTCCCGCCGATGAGCTTCGTCCGCCACGCCGTCGAACTGTCGGCGAAAGAGTAAACAGAACGTATAATTGGGCTCGAGATATACAATTCATTGTCGTAATAAGTAGAAAAAGCCGGGTGCTTCCTGTGGAAGCACCCGGTCTTTTTGCTTACTCGAAGGTCAATGTATACTTGTCCAGATCATACGCCTTGGTGAAAAAGCCCTTCAGAATCGTCTCTGCGTTGCTGCGCGCGTTTTCGAGCAGACCGTTGGCAATGGCCGTCTCCTCCGCGCTGTGCTGCAGCTCCTGCAGCGCAGCGTTGTTCTCCTCGAGCGTGATGTGGTGGAAGATGCTCTCGGACTCGTGGTAGACCTTAAAGGAGTCGAGGTTAATTTCGCTGCTGAGTACCCGCGTCTCCGGCATCGTCACTCGGATTGTTTTCTGTTCTTCATCCAGATCCCAGTCAATGCCGCCAAAGTCAATCCCGGCCTTGATGGTGACATCGTAGCTGTAGATGTACTTGCTCTGGGTGAACGGGATCGTCACGCCCCACAGCACGCGCGAGCCCTCCGTGACGTTGACCTGCGTGGTGTAGGCCGCCTGCGTCGCCATCTCGCCGATATCCTCGAAGCCGAGACGTGTCGTCTTGCTGCTGTGCGAGCCGATGACGCCTGAAGCGTGCAGCCCCGCGCCGACCAGCGCGGCCACAGCGGCCAGAAGCGCCACCCAGACGGCAAGGCGGAGCGGAAAGCGGATGCGCAGACGCCGTCTGCGCGGGGTATTGGTCTGTTGTTCCATCATGCAAATTCCCTTTCGGTACGTTGTTTTTTTGGTGTGGCCTGTAGCATACCACAGGCCTCCCTCTTTGGCAAGCCCCTGCACCGGACTGTCGCTTTTTGTTTCTGTTTGTAAGAAATGAACCAATCCATAAAAGCCGCACGCTCCTGCATTTCAGAGCGTCAGCGGCAGCGGCGCAGCAACAGAGACGATTCTAAACTTAGGCACCGTCCTGCCGAAAATCTTACTTGTCGGCAGGTGAGGAAGTCAAGAAGCCTTGGTTTCTTTCGCGCTTTTGGTTACTTTTCCTGCGCGGGAAAAGTAACCCGCCGGCGGCAGAACCAGCCGATTCAAATGCCAATCCCCCGCCGAAATAAACCATCCTGCATATCGGGTCTTTCACGGTTACGATCATCGTAAAAAGCAGAAACCGCCACTCGGCCAAGTGACGGTTTCTCATTTTGAGTTTCCTTAACTGACTGGGCTGACCGCTTGTCGCAGCGCCCTTTTTCTATATACCACACCCGCGTCCTCTGTCAAGCCTGATCCCCCTCCCGCAGGCGCGGCAGGCTCCAGCGGAAGTGCGCCGCGCACAATCGCAGGATAATCGTGACGAGCAGGCACGCGAGCATGGCCGCATTCTGTCCAAGCGGCCAAAGCAGCAGACACACCGCCGCCCCGCCGAGCGAAGCGCAGGCGTAAATGTGCTTTGTAAAGACATAGGGCCGCTCCATGCAGCAGAGGTCGCGCAGAATTCCGCCGCCGACACCCGTGAGCACGGCGCAGACGAGCGTGAGGAATATCCGGTCGCCGCAGCCGAATGCTATGCAGATGGCCGCGCCGTTCGCCGTGAACACGCCCAGACCGATGGAATCCGCCAGCAGGAGCAGGAGATCTGCATAACGGTGCTCGCCGTGCGGATGAAGGCGCGCGCAGATCAGAAACACAAGCATTGAGACGCCGATGGCCATCAGCGCCTCCAGCGGATCGGTCAGCGCCGCGGGCGGCGTCCGGCCGAGGATCGTGTCGCGCAGGATCCCGCCGCCGACGGTCGTGAGCATGCCCGTCATGCTCACGCCGAAGAGGTCGAGCCCCTTGCGGATGCCGAGCATCGCGCCGGAGATGGCAAAGGCCACCGTCCCGATGAGTTCAAATATCAACTGAAACTGTTCCATACCGGTCCTCCTGAAGGGGGTATGCAGAAAAGGCGCCAGACTGTGTCTGACGCCTTTTCCATTATAGAGAGAAAAAAGGAAGAAAAGAAAAGCAGATGAAAAAAGGAACCGGGCGGCCCGAAACGGGCAACTTCGATCCGGCAATCGGATCGGCAGCGGAAAGGACTCCGACCGGCGGGGCTGGAATCAGCACCTGCGCGCGGCGGAAAACAAATAACCAAACCAAACAAGGGGAGAACAGCTCTATTCTGAATCAAGCCTTCACTCGCACTGCGCGGGAAGGCGGCTGCAGCACCTGTTCCTTTTGTTTGAGTTACTATAACACAAAAATATTGACTTGTAAAATTGATTGTATTGGAGTAAAATATAAATACATCTTGATATATTTTTGGAGGTACAGCCGCATGACAAACCTCGACATCGAGACATTCTGGGCCGTGGTGCAGCACGGGACGATGACCGCCGCGGCCGAAGCGCTCTATATCACCCAGCCCACGCTCTCCATGCGCATCCGCGCGCTTGAGGAGCGCGTGGGGACGCCGCTGTTCCTGCGCGGAAAGGGGCAGCGCCGCATCCAGCTGACGGAGGCGGGGCAGAAATTCCTCACGCTCGCCCGCCGCTGGCAGAGTCTGCTCGCCGAGACGGACTCGCTCGCCGAGCTCGGGCGGCGCGAGTATCTGCGCATCGCCGCGACATACACGACGAACCAGTACATCCTCCCCGCCGTCTACCGCCGCTTTCTCTCGCAGGGCTACCCCGCGCTTCTCTGGATCCACACCATGCGCGCGGAGGACTCCGCCGCGGGCCTGCTCAACCACGAGCTGGATCTCGCGCTAATCGACAGCAACGTCATTGTCAACGAACAGCTCGAATGCACGCCGCTCTTCCGCGAGAAGTTCCTGATGGGCTGCTTTCCGGGGAGCGATTTCCCCGACGTCGTGCGCGCCGAGGACCTGAATCCCAACGACGAGATTCTCATCACCTGGCACCCGGAGTATCTGCACTGGCACGACCGTGTCTACGGCTCCGGCGCGCGGCCGTATGTCTATGCCGACACGCTCCAGCCGCTGCACTTCTTCCCGCGCGAGAATAAGCAGCTCTGGGCCGCCGTGCCCGCCATCGCCGCCGAGCAGCTCAAGCGCGAGGGGCTGCGCATCTGCAATTTCGTCCAGCCGCCGCCCGACCGTGTGAGCATTCTCGTCACGCGCGCGGGAGAGGAATTGTCCGAATATGGAAAGATTTTCCTGCAGGAGCTGGGTGAGAGCATCCGGGGCGTTAAGGACGTGCAAATTTATCTGTAATGGCGCGGGCAAAAGGGGTTGACACGGTCCGCTATTTGCCGTACTATAAAAATACCGAATACATATAATATAGATTCCGGTAGGTAAGGCTACCGCGAGGGATATGGGCTGCTGCCGCAAAATGGTGGAGACACCACGAGAGGGTTTGAACAGGCGATATCGAAACCAAGGTATCATCTAACGCAGTTTCACCGCCCCGCGATGCTAAAGCTTGTTACGGTGGCTGCGCGTGCGCGCGCAGAATGTGTCTGACATGCAGGCAGACCCGCAGCATACCACATAGCCGGTGTGCAGCGGGTTTTTTTATTTTCTCAGAGAGGAGGAGCCGGGTATATGTTTGACTATCAGGAGGAAATGAACCAGTATCTGGAAGAAATCGAGGAGCTGGCCCGAAGTAAACAGTATACCGAGCTGCGTGAGCTGTTTCTGCCCATGGAGCCGGCGGACATCGCGCTGTTGCTGGAAAAATCCGGTGAAAAGCTTATGCCGCTGCTGTACCGGCTGCTCCCGAAGGAGACGGCGGCCGAGGTGTTCGTCGAGCTGGAGAGTGACAGCCAGGAGATGCTCATCAACGGCTTTTCAAACACCGAGCTGCAGGAGGTGCTCGACGAGTTGTACCTCGACGACGCCGTCGATATCGTCGAGGAGATGCCCGCAAGCGTCGTGATCCGCATCCTCGACAGGGCCACGCCCGAGATGCGCAAATCCATCAACGAAATTCTCAAATACCCCGAGGACTCTGCCGGTTCCATCATGAACATGGAGTTTCTCTCCCTGAAAAAGGACATGACCGTCGAGGACGCCTTCAAGCGTATCCGCCGTATCGGCGGCGACATGGAGACGATCAACATCCTGTACGTCACCGACCCGACGCGCCACCTGCTCGGCGTGCTGTCGGTGCGTGACCTGCTCCTCGCGGAGGAGGACGACCTGATCGAGGAGATCATGGATCCGGACGTCGTCTGGGCCAAGACGATGGACGATAAGGAGGACGTGGCGCAGGCGCTGAACAAGTACGGCTTCCTCGCCCTGCCCATCGTCGACATGGAGCAGCGGCTGGTCGGCATCGTCACCGTCGACGACGCAATGGACGTCATCGAGGAGGAGACGACGGAGGACTTCGAGAAGATGGCCGCTATGCTCCCCTCGGACAAGCCCTATCTCAAGGCCGGCGTCTTCGACACATGGAAGGCCCGCCTGCCGTGGCTGATGATCCTGATGCTCTCGGCGACGTTCACGGGGATGATCCTCAACCACTATGAAAACGCGCTGGCCGCGTGCATCGTGCTCAACGCGTATATTCCGATGCTCTCCGGCACGGGCGGCAACTCCGGTACGCAGGCCTCCACCGCGGTGATCCGTGCGCTGAGTCTGGACGAGGTGGACTTTTCCGACGTGCTGCGCGTGCTGTGGAAGGAACTGCGCGTGTCGGCGCTGTGCGGCGCGTGCCTTGCGTGCGCGAACTTCGGGAAGATGCTGCTTGTCGACCGGCTGCTCCTCGGCAACAGCGCGGTCACGCCGCTGGTGTGCCTTGTGGTGTGCCTGACGATCTTCTTCGTGGTGGTGTTCGCCAAGTGCGTGGGCTGCTCGCTGCCGCTGCTGGCGGAGAAGATCGGGCTTGACCCCGCCGTGATGGCGAGCCCCTTTATCTCCACGATCGTCGACGCGACGTCGCTGCTGATCTATTTCCGCTTTGCTTCGTGGCTGCTGGGAATATAGCGCACCGGGCAAAGCAATCCCTTTCAGCAGAAAACCAGCAGGCATTGCCTGCTGGTTTTTTTACGCTTTTTCTCAGGACAGCAGCATCCGGTCGTTGTCGAGCTCATCCCCGGAAAGCCTGCGGAACCGGTCGAGCAGATCCTCCACCGTCAGCTTCGCGCGCTCCTCGCCCGCTACATCGAGGACGATTTTTCCGTGATCCATCATGATGGTGCGGTTGCCGTGGGCGAGCGCGGAGTGCATGTTGTGGGTAATCATCATGCAGGTGATGTGCGCGCTCTGCACGATCTCGTCCGTGAGGGCGAGCACCTTTTCCGCCGTGGCCGGGTCGAGTGCAGCGGTGTGTTCGTCGAGCAGGAGGAGCTTCGGTGTGACAACCGTCGCCATGAGGAGTGTCAGCGCCTGACGCTGGCCGCCGGAGAGCAGGCCCACGGGCTGCTGCATCCGGTCCTCGAGCCCCAGCCCGAGCTGGGCGAGCTTTTCGCGGAAGGCGGCGCGGTCGGCACGGGTGATGACGGAGAAGGGCGAGCTCTTGCCGTTCGTGCGCAGGAAGGCCAGCGCGAGGTTTTCCTCGATCGTCATATTCGGTGCGGTGCCGCGCATCGGATCCTGAAACATGCGGCCGATGAACTTGCTGCGCTTATAGTCGGGCATGCCCGTCAGCTCCTGTCCGTCGAGCACGATGCGTCCGCTGTCAACGGCAAAGCCCCCGGCAACGACGTTGAAGAGCGTGCTCTTGCCGGCGCCGTTGCTGCCGAGGATGGTCACGAAGTCGCCGGTCTGCAGCGTCAGCGACAGATCCTGCAGTGCCGTCTTTTCGTGGACGGTGCCGGGGTAAAACGTCTTGGAGATATGCCTCAGTTCCAGCATGGTTACACGCTCCTTTCCGTCCGGTCCGCGCGCGGGCGGGACTTATGCTGCTGGCGCAGGTACGGCAGGGCGATAGCCAGCGCCACGATGACGGCAGAGATGAGCTTAAGACACTCCGCCGGGAGGTTCAGCCGCAGGGCGACGGCGATAATGAAGCGGTAGATTACGCTGCCCGCCACCGCGCCGACGACCTTGAGCGGGATGCCGCCGCGGCCGAAGATCGTCTCGCCGATGATGAGCGAAGCGAGACCGATGATGACCATGCCGGTGCCGAGGTTGATGTCGGCGGTCTTCTGATACTGCGCGAGGATCGCGCCGGAGAGCGCCGTGACGGCGTTCGCGGCGCACAGGCCGATCGTGACGGTCACGCGCGTGTTGATGGAGCTCGCGCGCACCATGTCGGGGTTATCGCCCGTGGCGCGGATGGAGAGCCCCAGCCGCGTGCGCAGAAACAGGATCAGCAGCACGCACACCACCGCCGCGATGGCCGCGGCGAGGATGAGCTTATACGCCGCCGCACCGCCGAGGAGATTCCTGAACATGGAGAAAATCGTGTCGGTCTTGAGCATGTTCACGTTGGCCGAAAAACCCATCACCGCGAGGTTCACCGTGTAAAGTCCGGTGTTCGTGATGATGCCCGCGAGGATGGATGGCACGCCCAGCCGCGTCTGCAGCAGAGCGGTGATGAAGCCCGCCGCGGCACCGGCCAGCATGGCCAGCGGGATCCCAAGGATCGGATGCCCCGCCACGGCCAGCACGGCGGACACCGCGCAGCCCAGCGTGAACGATCCGTCCGTGGTCATATCCGCGATATTCAGGACGCGGAAGCTCAAAAACAACGCCATCGCGACAAGAGCATAGATAAAGCCCAGCTCCAGCGCGCCGGTGACGACATTCATACTCAGCATGTACAATTCTCCTTCTATCCCATTCTATCCACGCGCCGTCCGCAGGGAACGGCTCCCCGCGGGCGGTGCGGCTCGTGTTGTTTTGGTTACGCGGCAGTGTCGACCTCAACGACCTGACCGGCGAGGCTGGAGAAGACCGACGGGTCGATGCTCAGCTTCTGGGCCGTCTCCTTGTTGACGGTGATGATGCCGCCGTCCATGACGTGGAAGGTGGGCACCGCGCCGCCCTGGAGGATCTCCAGCGCCATATCGGCGGTGTAGGTACCGAGGTCGGTGTAGTTCACGCCGCAGGTCGCGAAGCACCCGGCCGTCACGAAGGAGTCGGCGCCGGTGTAGTGGGGGATGCCCGCCTCGGCGAAGATCTCGCCCACGGCAGCGGCAGAGTTCATGATGGTGTTGTCGGTCGGGGTAAAGACGGCGTCGACCTTGGCGGCGGCGAGGGCGTTCGCGGCGGAGAGCACCTCATCGGCGGTGTTGCCGGTCTTTTCCACATACTTGATGCCCTTGCTGTCGAGATAGGCCTTGGCGTTGGCGATGGGGGTGGTGGAGTTCGGCTCGGAGTTGGAGTACAGCAGGCCGACGGTCTGGACGTTGGGGTTCGCGGCGAAGATCATGTTCATGATGGAGTCGGTGTTGAGCGCGTCGCTCGTGCCGGTGACGTTGTCAAGCCCGGTCAGACCGGCCGTCTCAGGGTCGGAGATCGCGGCATAGATGACGGGGATGTTGCCGTCGGCAGCGTTCGCCATGCACTGGGCGGCCAGCGTACCGATGGGGATGATCGCGTCATACCCGCCGCTCACGATCTGCGAGCCGATCTGGTTGAGGACGGTGCTATCGTTCTGTCCGTTGAAGTTCTCATAGGTGACGGTCACGCCCTCGGGCGCGGCGTCAAGCTCGGCCTCAATGGCGTCGCGGATCTCATTGAGCGAAGAGTGGTCGAGCTGCTGCACGACGGCAACCTTGTAGGTCTTGCTGTCGTAGTTATTGCTATCGGTGCCGGCGTTATCGCCGCAGCCGACAAGAGCGGTCAGGCACAGGGCGGCGGCAAGGATCAGAGTCATAATCTTTTTCATGGCGTGTTCCCTCTTTCTTTCAATCTCAAATAATAGAATTTATAGAATGTTTCGCTGACGGTTTCTCTCTTCTCTGTGAATCGCCGCCATCGTCTCGTTTCCTGCATGGTGTCTGCTCTCCTCTCCGGACAAAATAAAAAGTCCCGACAGATCTCATCGATCTGTCGGGACAGATAAAACAATCTGCGGTGCCACCCGACTTGGCGGAACATAACGTCCGCCCGCTCAGCGCGTACTGTCATACGCCGCCCTTTGTTCACGGAGGGGTCAAACTCCGTCGCACATACTCCAGAGCGTCCGCTCTGTTTCCGATTGCCCTTGGAAGCCCATTCAGCTCTGCGTTCTCTGCCGCGTTCCCACCACCGGCGGCTCTCTGAAAGAGAAGAGACAGCGCTTACTCACTCTTCTTCAACGGTTTGATGGAACTATACCATCCGCGCCGCCGTTTGTCAACAGGAAATTTTCACTTTTTGCACTTCGCACAAAATCCGCGCTTGGCTCCGGCGGCGGTTCCGGCAAGAATTCCTCCGGCTCCGCCGGGCGCATGATCGACACCTCATAGGCCGTGCGCTCCTCGGCGTATGTACCAAGATTTTTCGTATAGACGCGGCTTTGCACCCGCCCCTCGAGACACAGCGGCGCGCCGACGGTGAGCAAGCGCGTCTGCTGCGCCACAGCGCCCCACGCGATGCACGGCAGATAGTCCGCCCGTCCATAGCGCCGGTTCACCGCGAGGATCAGGTCGCAGATCTCGCGCCCGAGCGGCGTACGGCGGTAGTTCGGGGGCTTGCACAGCGAGCCCCCGAGCTGGATGCGGTTGCAGGGTACGCCGCTGCCGCGCTCGAGCGTCTGGGCAAATACGGAGATAATCAGACGCCGTCCCTGTCCGCTGCGGTTGTTGAACGAGCGCAGCTGCCCCGTGACGGCGGCCGCGTCGCCGCGCCCGAGCGGGCAAGCGCGCAGCAGCTGGCGCGGCACGATGACGGGCAGGTCGTCGCACTGGCCGGAGAGCCGCTGCACCGAGAGCACAAAGCGATAGAACGTCTCGCCGTGGTTGACGTGCGAGAGCGCGGGGTCGGAGGAAATCCGTCCGCAGAGCCGGACGCGGTTGAAGTTACAGTCCATGTTGTCCACCTCGTTCGTTGAGATAGGCCAGCATATGCGCCCGGCGGGAGAAATATGTGCTTTTCAAAGCGGCAAACATCCGGTATAATGATCTTATAAAGAAGAAGGAGACATTTTACATGCGATACAAGGGGAAAGTTTACCGCCCGCCGAGTGAGGCCTACAGCCTGATCGTGCAGGTGACCTACGGCTGCAGCCACAACAGCTGCGCCTTCTGCGACATGTACGACGACAAGCATTTTTCCATGCGCCCCATGCAGGAGATCCGCGAGGATTTCGAGCTGGCACGGCGCGTCTACCACCGGGTAGAGCGCGTGTTTCTCGCCGACGGCGACGCGCTCATGCGCAAAACGGACGAGCTCATCGAGATTCTCGGCCTGATCTACGGGCTCTTCCCCGAGTGCGAGCGCGTGACGTGCTATGCCTCGCCCACGAGCCTGCAGATCAAGAGCGAGGACGACCTGCGTCTGCTGCGTGCGCGGGGACTGAAGATGGTCTACATGGGACTTGAGTCCGGGTGTGACGAGGTGCTTGCGCGGATGAACAAGGGACACGATGCCGCGGCCATCGTCGCCGCTGGGCAGAAGGCCCGCCGCTGCGGTCTGGCGCTGTCGGTCACGGCGATCTCCGGACTCGGCAGCCGCGAGCTGCTGCGCGAGCACGCCATCGGCACGGCGCAGGCGCTCAGCGCGATGAACCCGGAGTATGTCGGCCTGCTGACGCTGATGGTCGAGCCGGGTACGCCGCTTGCCAAGTGGGTACGCGAGGGCAGCTTTGAGGTGCTCGGCCCGGTGGATATTCTCCGCGAGACGGAGCTGTTTCTCCAGCACATCGACAGTCCCGGCAGCGTCTTCCGCATGAACCACGCGTCGAACTACCTGACGCTCAAGGGGACGCTCAACGACGACCGCGCGGCGCTGCTCGCGCGCGTACAGGAGGGGCTGCGCGGCCACGGCCTGCGCCCCGAGTCCATGCGTGCGCTGTGAGCGCAGAGAGGAAGGCTTCCATGAAAAGAAAGAAAAACAAATCGCCCCAGCAGCTCTATCAGGCCGCGCGCGGCAATCTCCTGCTCATGCTCATTTTCTCCGCGGTCAACGTCGCGTTTGCCGCGTTCGGCGTCGATATTTATTTTCTCTTTTCCGACTATCTGGCCTATATGCTGGCGCTGACGGGGCGCGTTTTCCTCGAGTACTCCGACGAGGGGCTCTATCTCGCCGTGGGACTCGCCTCTGCGGTGCTCGTGCTGGTGCCGTATCTGCTGTGCTGGATCTTCTCGAAGAAGCGGCGCGGCTGGATGATCGCGGCGCTCGTGCTGTTCGCGGTGGATACCGGCGCGCTCGTGGTCGATACGCTCGGATCGGACGACGTTCTCTATAATCTGCCCGACCTGCTGTTTCACATCTGGGTACTCGTCTATCTGGTGCTCGGCGTGAAGCATGCGCAGCAGGCGCTCGCTCCGCAGCCGGAGGAGACGCCCGCCACTCAGCCGCTCGTGGAGTCCACGTTCTATGACGCGTCCCTCGGCGGTCAGCCCAACACCCCCTCCCTCGGCGCGCCGCAGGAGGAGTGGAAATACCGCATTCTCGTCACCGCCGACTGGAACGGCCGCCACATCGAGGTGCGCCGCAGCCGCGGCCTGACGGAGCTGGTCGTGGACGGGCGGGTCTACGGCCGCACGGAGGGCATCATCGAGCGGGAGCACACCATTTCCGCCCGCATCGACGGCCACGACGTCGCGACGGTGTTCTATCCCACCGGCCGTCAGACGATCGAGGTCGACGGCGAGGTGATCGCCAAGAAGCAACGGCTGTATTGAGCGTCTGACGGCTTTGCAGGGCGGGGGTCTCCCCTGCCCTGTTTGTTTTTGTTGGCGGATTGGTGGGGGAATCGGCGTATTCTGCCTCCGGCGGGGTTTCTTTTCTCACTGCTGAGAAAAATAACCCGCCGGAGGCCCCTATCCCACAAAGAAAGGCACAGGCCCGCGGGCCTGTGCCTTTCTTCAGTTCTCGCTGACCGCTTCGCCCAGCGCGTCCGCCAGACGCGCATAGTCCGCCAGCCCCAGCCGCTCGCCGCGCACCGTCGGCTCGAGTCCGCAGCGCTCCACGATCTCAGTTAGCTGCGCCTTCGGCAGCGGGAAGGCCGTCTGCAGGCTGTTCACCAGCGTCTTGCGCCGCAGGGCAAAGCCCGCGCGCACCGTGCGCCAGAGCATCGTCTCCGACCGGACGGCGACGGGCGGCGTCTTGCGCGTCCGGCAGCGGATGACGGCGGAGGTCACCTTCGGCGCGGGGATGAAGCAGGTGTTCGGCACGGTGAAGAGCAGCTCCGGCTCCGTGTAGTACTGCATCAGGAGCGAAAACGCCCCGAATGCCGCCGTCCCCGGCGCGGCGCAGATCCGCTCGGCGACCTCCTTCTGGATGAGCACCGTCAGGCTCTCGAAGCAGCCCGCCCGCACGCACGCGGTGAGAAACGGCGTCGTGATATTATAGGGCAGGTTCGCGCAGAGAATCGGCCGCAGCCCCGCGAAATGCTCTGCCGTGAGCGCGCGCAGGTCCATCTTCATCGCGTCGCCCTCAACGAGCGTGAAGTTGTCGAAGCCCGCCATTGTCTCCGCCAGCACCGGCAGCAGCCGCCGGTCGAGCTCGACCGAGACGACCCGCCCCGAACGCTGCGCGAGCTGCTGCGTCAGCGGGCCGATGCCGGGGCCGATCTCCAGCACGCCCATCCCCGCGTCCGCGCCGGAGGCGTCGGCAATCTGCGCGGGCACCCAGCTCTCGATGAGAAAGTTCTGCCCCATGGACTTGGAAAAATGGAAGCCGTGCCGCGCCAGAAGCGCCTGAATATCGCTGCGGTTACAGAGATCCATGGTAAAAATACTCCTTTTGGTATGCGTTTGGTTCAATATACCACATTTTCGCCCTGCGGTAAAGGGGTTGACAGCGGTTTCCGGTTGTGTTACGATGTAGCAAAAGTAAGAAAAGTTATACTTTTAAAACTCTTAGGAGGGATCGGCATGGGACACAGAAAAGACGACCGGCACTATATGGCCTCGGTGAAGCTCGGCCCGAAGGGGCAGATCGTGATTCCGAAGGAGGCGCGCGCGATGTTCGGCCTGGAGCCGGGCGACACGCTCGTCCTGCTCGCGGACAAGAAGCGCGGCATCGCGCTGCAGACGACGGAAAAGCTCAGTCCGCTGCTGCGCAGCGTCTTTGACGGGATGGAGATCGAAGAGGAGGACGAGGCATGAATCTGCTGGAGGTACAGGGACTGCGCAAGACGTACCCGGCCTTCCGGCTCGAGGATGTGTCCTTCTCCGTGCCGGAGGGCGCGGTGATGGGGCTGATCGGGCGCAACGGTGCGGGCAAGTCCACGACGCTCAAGTCCATCCTCGGCTTAGTGCACCCCGACGCGGGGCGCGTGGAGATGTTCGGCCGGGAATTTTCGGAAAATGAGCGCTATATCAAGGAGAACATCGGCGTCGTGCTCGGCGGTATCGACTTCTACCCGAAGAAGAAGGTCAGGACCATCACGGACGTCACCCGCCGGTTCTACAGCAACTGGCAGGAGGAGAAATACCGCCACTACCTCGACCTGTTCGCCATCGACGAGAATAAGCGCGTCGACCAGCTCTCGAGCGGCATGCGCGTGAAATACCTGCTGGCGCTGGCGCTGAGCCACAACGCGCGGCTGCTCATCCTCGACGAGCCGACGAGCGGGCTCGACCCCGTGAGCCGCGACGAGCTGACGGAGCTGCTGCGGCGCATCGCGGCGGACGGGACGCGCAGCGTCCTCTTCTCCACGCACATCACCTCGGATCTGGAGAAGTGCGCGAGCCACATCACCTTCATTCAGGAGGGCCGCCTGCAGCGCAGCGACACGCTCGCGGGCTTCATGGCGCACTACGCCGACCTTGGCTCAACGCTCGAGGAGATCATTGTCGCCGCAGAGAGGAGGCCCTATGATGCGGACGCTATTATATAAGCAGCTGCGGCTGGTGTGCCACCCGATGACGCCGGTCTTCTGCATGTTCGGGGTGATGCTGATGATCCCGAACTACCCGCTCACGGTCGTGTGGTTCTATGTGATGCTGGGGCTGTTCTTCACGTTCCTGAACATGCGCGAGCAGAAGGACATCTACTATTCCGCCATCCTCCCCATCCGCAAGCGCGACACCGTGAAGGCGGCGTGCCTGTTCACGGCGCTGATCGAGCTTACCTCGCTCGTGATCGCAGTACCGTTCGCCGTGTGGCGCGCACACACGTCCATCGGCGGCAACCTCGTTGGCGTGGACGCGAACGTCACGCTTTTCGGCTTCGCGCTGATGCTCTATGCGCTGTTCAACGCGATTCTGCTTTGCTCGTTTTATAAGACGGCCTATCAGGTCGGGACGGCCTTCCTCAAGGCGATCATTCCCACGTCGCTGCTCATGCTCGTGATGGAGATCTCCGTCCACATCCCGGCGCTTGCGTGGCTCGACGGATACGATACCGCGCGGCAGCTGCCCGTGCTGGCCGTGGGCGCGGTCATCTACGCCGCCGGCTGGCCGCTCACCTTCCGCCGTGCCGCCGCGCTGTATGAGAAGGTAGACCTGTGAGTATATGCAAAAAGGCATAGCCCTTTTGCATATAGGGGATTCGCTGCGGCGCCGCGAACGCTGTGAGACTTCTAACAGCAGACCCCGTGCGCAGCGCGCACGGGGTCTGCTGTTGCGCTAATACCCTCCGCTTACTTTCCAAGCCACAAGAGATACATTTTCAGAACGTATTCCTCAAACCATCGATTATATTTGCTGCCGTCCCAGCCAACTGTTGTGTCTACATAGCTTTCGGTATGCAGTTCATCGGGCGGCAGTGACAGATCCTCTCCCGGCAGATTGCCGAGATATGTCAGATTTTCCTGCGGAATATCCTTCGCCGACTCGGTAATCAGTCCCAAAGAGTACTCGCCCGCCCAGTCGGGGTAACGCAAAAGGATGGTTGGATATACACCGACCTCCTGCAAGCCGTAACCGGCCAGCTGATCCAGCGGCGGAATGTTCTCCCCGATCCATCTATACAGCCGCACCACCGGAATTCTATGCCCCGGCCACCAGGTGTCCTCCCCGACTTTTCTGAATACGACATACTTCCCCGCAAACCCCTTTTCGCGGCTGGACGCGCAGGAAAACCGATAGGCAAACACGTCGCCCAAGGCCCACGAGCACTGGTAGAGCTTATATGGACGGATTCGTTTTCGCGGCGGCTGCGGTGACCGCAGCTTTTCTCCCAGCGCCCGGCAGGTTTCGTTCCAGGCTGCCAGCTTTTCCGCCCCCGCTTCGCTCCATCGCTCCTGATCCACCCCCTGCGCAAGCAGTTGGAGCGCCTTCTCGCGCACCGGTTCTGTCAATCGGCCATATTCCCACTGCGTATCAGCCAGCGCCAGCCAGAAGAGCGGTCCTTCGTCTTCGTCGTCCTTCGTTCTCTCATACTCGACCAGCATTGCCTCCATAGCCTCCCGATCGCTCTTGCCGCTGCGCAGCTTATGGACATAGTCCCCCTTCACATCCCGTGCTGTGTCGTTTCCGTACAAAGATGTATTCCATGCCCCCATGTCGACGCCCCCTTTCCGTACCCTTTTTATCATTTTACAGGATGAGCGCGGCGCTTCTCAATAAGGGATATATTTTTCTCCGCATCCACCAAAAATCAGGCAGATAATCCGGCGTTTTCACCACCCTTCCGCCGGTGACGCTTTTGTAAGCGGGAGAGAGGTGGAAAATCGGCGGCGGATCTGGTATAATGGTGAGGAGAAACTTTTGGAAGGAGGCGCAGCGATGCAGAGAATCCTGCTGGTGGAGGACGACAGCTCCATCGTGCGCTCGCTGACGGCTTTTCTCACGGAGGAGGGCTTTTCCGCCGCGTCCGCCCCCGGCGAGCGCCGCGCGCGGGAGCTTTTGTGTGAGGAGAGCTTCGATCTGCTGCTGGTGGACATCTCACTGGCCGACGGGAGCGGCTTCGGCGTGTGCGCGGCGGCGAAGGAGCGGGGGCTGCCCGTCATCTTCCTGACCGCCTTCGGCGACGAGGGGAGCGTTGTGACGGGGCTCGACATGGGCGCCGACGACTATATCGCCAAGCCCTTCCGCCCACGCGAGCTTGTCTCGCGCATCCGCAGCGTCCTGCGCCGCTGCGGCAAGAGTCAGGCCGTCGTGACGCTCGGGAACGTCACGGTCGACACGGAAAAGGGCGTCGCGACGAAGGGCGGCAATGACCTCTACCTCTCGGCGCTGGAGTATCGGCTGCTGCTCGTGTTCGTCAACAACCGCGGCAAGGTGCTCTCGCGCAGCAAGCTCCTCGAGGAGATCTGGGACGTCGCCGGGGACTTTGTCAACGACAACACGCTCACCGTCTACATCAAGCGCCTGCGCGAGAAGATCGAGGACGACCCGCAGAGTCCCCAGATCATCCGCACCGTGCGGGGAATGGGCTATAAGGTGGACGGATGAAGCTGATGAGAAACCGCGAGGTGCAGCGGCTGCTGCTTCTGTGCCTGCTGGGGACGGCGCTCATCGCCGCGGCGGGCTTCTGCGCGGGGATCGTGCCGGGCGTGCTGGCGCTCGCGGGCGGTTTGGTGCTCTCCGGCGGGGTAATGGGTGTGACGCTGCGGCGCTACCGCGCCATCGCGCAGCTGAATCAGGACATCGACCGCGTGCTGCACGGGGAGGAGTCGCTGCCGATCGTCTCAAACGACGAGGGCGAACTCGCCATCCTGCGCAGCGAGGTCGGCAAGATGACCATCCGCCTGCGCGAGGCGGCGGACAGCCAGCGGCGCGAGCGGCTGCATCTGGCCGACGCGATGGCCGACATCTCCCACCAGCTGCGAACGCCGCTGACGGCGCTGAACCTAACGGTGACGCTCCTCGCGGCCGAGGATATCACGCCCGAGCGGCGGCGCGAGCTGATGCGCGAGCTGCGGCGGCTGCTGAGCCGGATGGACTGGCTGGTAGAGAGCCTTCTGAAGATGAGCAAGCTCGACGCGGGCACGATTCCGTTTCAGCGCATGCCGCTTTCGGCGGCAGAGCTGGTGCGCCGCGCGGCGGCGCCGCTCGCGGTGCCGATGGAGGTGCGCGGCGAGCATCTGGAGACGGATGTCGGCGGCGAAATGCTCCTGTGCGACCCCGGCTGGACGGTCGAGGCGCTCGGAAACGTCCTGAAAAACTGCATGGAACACGCGCAGAGCGTCGTGCGGGTCGGCGCGCGGGAGACGGCGCTCTATACCGAGATCACCGTGCGCGACGACGGGCCGGGCATGGATCCGGACGACATCCCGCACCTGTTCGAGCGGTTCTACCGCGGCAAAAACGCGAATCAGGAGAGCTTTGGCATCGGCCTTGCGCTCAGCCGCGCGATCCTTGCCGCGCAGAACGGCACCATCCGCGCCGAGAACGCCCGCGAGGGCGGCGCGCTGTTCACGCTGCGGGTTTATAAAGGCGTGGTGTAGTCGCGCAAAAAGGGCTTCGCCCCTTTTGCGCGAGGGGTTTTGCTCCGCTCTGCACCTCGGCTGGCTATGCCAGCCTGTGACACTCCGCTCCGCGCAAAGTGTTTTTTGCAGCATACACGCCGCCGCAAAAAACGGATTTCAACTTTTTCGCGCCGCTGCGGCGGCGCGAACTCTGTGAGACCTTTGGTCAGGGCGCGCCTTAACCCTTCTATATGCGTTATATATTCTCCTTATGGGAGAAATTTGTGCGACGGAATCATTGGGGTTTGGGCGTGTGGGTTGTGAAAAACGGGGTTTGGGTGCCCGGTGCGATGGCCCACATCCTGTGCACTTTTGCCATTGACAGGGAAAATACCCCATGGTAGAATACACGCAATTTAGGCAGCAGACGGCCGCTGTGGGCGCTTCGCCCGGACGGACGCCGCACCCGGAGGGAGGGAAAAAGCACCATGTTGATCCGAGATCTGATCTATACCGGCATCGGGGTGTACCAGTGTTTTTTCCGCCGCCGCTGCGGGGCGCGTCCCGCGGCCGCCGTTATTGAATCGTGATCGTTTCCCGGTTCGGCAGATGAATTGTTTCATTTGCCGGGCCGGGATTTTTTCACACCTGAGACAAGGAGAGGAACGCGTATGAAACGGACAGACATCAAGAAGATTCTCATCATCGGCTCCGGCCCCATCGTGATCGGCCAGGCGGCGGAGTTTGACTACGCCGGCACGCAGGCGTGTCTGGCGCTGAAGGAGGAGGGCTACGAGGTCATCCTCGTCAACTCCAACCCCGCGACCATCATGACCGACACCTCCATCGCCGACAAGGTCTACATGGAGCCGCTGACGCTCGAGTACGTCGCGAAGATCATCCGCTACGAGCGCCCCGACGCCATCGTTCCCGGCATCGGCGGGCAGACGGGTCTGAATCTCGCCATGCAGCTCGAGCGCAAGGGCGTGCTGCGCGAGTGCGGCGTTGAGCTGCTCGGCACAAGCAGCGAGAGCATCGAGCAGGCCGAGGACCGTGAGAAGTTCAAGGAGCTGTGCCAGTCCATCGGCGAGCCGGTCATCCCCTCCGAGATCACCTACAGTCTGGAGGAGGCCCGCGCCGCGGCCGAGCGGATCGGCTACCCCGTGGTGCTGCGCCCCGCGTTCACCCTCGGCGGCACGGGCGGCGGCTTTGCCAACGACGAGGCGGAGCTGATGGAGCTGGGCGTCCACGCCTTCGCACTCTCGCCGGTGCATCAGGTACTCATCGAGAAGAGCGTCAAGGGATATAAGGAGATCGAGTTTGAGGTCATGCGCGACAGCGAAGACCGCGCCATCACGATCTGCGGCATGGAAAATGTCGACCCCGTCGGCGTCCACACGGGTGACTCCATCGTCGTCGCGCCGATTCTCTCCCTCTCCGACGCCGACCGCGAGATGCTCAACGCCAGCGCCATCCGCATCATCCGCGCGCTGAAGATCGCGGGCGGCTGCAACGTCCAGTTCGCGCTCGATCCGAACTCCAGCCGCTATTACCTCATCGAGGTCAACCCCCGCGTCTCCCGCTCCTCCGCCCTCGCGTCCAAGGCCAGCGGCTATCCCATCGCCCGCGTCACCGCGAAGATCGCCGTCGGCATGACGCTGCCGGAGATTCCCGTCGCGGGCGGCACCGCCGCCATCGAGCCGAGCCTTGACTACATCGTGGCGAAGTTCCCGCGCTTCCCGTTCGACAAGTTCCAGTCCGTCCCCAACGTCCTCGGCACGCAGATGAAGGCCACGGGCGAGGTCATGGGCATCGGCGCGACGCTCGAGGAGTGCTTCCTCAAGTCTGTGCGCTCGCTCGAAACGGGCGTGTGCCACTTCCGCCTCGCGAAGTTCGACGACGTGCCCGCCGAGGATCTTCTGACATATCTCGCAGAATTCCACGACGACAACATCTACGCCATCGCGGAGCTGCTGCGCCGGGGCGAGAGCGTCGAGCGCATCCACGCCGTCACCGCCATCACAGAGCTGTTCCTCGAGTCGCTGCAGCGCATCACGCGCATGGAGCAGCGCCTTGCCGCCGCGCCGCAGGACGCGGACGTGCTGCGTGAGGCGAAGATCATGGGCTTTTCCGACCGCTGCGTCGCGGAGCTGTGGAACGTCGCGGAGCTGGACGTCTACAATCTGCGCAAAAGCCGCGGCATCACGCCGGTTTTCCGCATGGTCGACACGCTCCACACCGGCACCTACATCGCCTATCTTTACTCTTCCTATACCGGCACGAACGAGTCCCGCCTGACCGACAAGCGCAAGATCGTCGTCCTCGGCGCGGGCCCCATCCGCATCGGACAGGGCGTGGAGTTCGACTACTCCACCGTCCACGCCGTCCAGACCATCCGCCGCGCCGGGTATGAGGCGATCATCATCAACAACAACCCCGAGACGGTCTCCACCGACTACACGACCTCCGACAAGCTCTATTTCGAGCCGCTGACGGTCGAGGACGTCATGGCGATCCTCGACTATGAGCAGCCCGACGGCGTCATTGCCTCCCTCGGCGGCCAGACGGCCATCAACCTCGCCGAGCCGCTGGCCGCGCGCGGCGTGCGCATCATCGGCACCGACTGCGCCGCCATCGAGCGCGCCGAGAACCGCGAGTGCTTCGAGGAGATCCTGCAGCAGCTGGAGATCCCGCAGCCGCAGGGCCGCGCCGTCACGAACATCGAAGACGGCGTCCGCGCCGCGGCCGAGATCGGCTACCCCGTGCTCGTGCGCCCGAGCTTTGTGCTCGGCGGCCGCGCGATGGAGATCGTCGCGAACGAGGAGATGCTGCGCCACTACCTCAAGACCGCCGTGGAGATCGACACCGACAAGCCCGTGCTCGTCGACCACTACATTCAGGGCAAGGAGGTCGAGGTCGACGCCATCTGCGACGGCTGCGACGTGTTCGTCCCCGGCATCATGGAGCTCGTCGAGCGCACGGGCGTCCACTCGGGCGACTCCATCAGCGTCTATCCGTCCTACTCCATCTCCGACCGCGTGAAGGGCGTGATCCTGCAGTATACGAAGAAGCTCGGTCTCGGCATCGGGATTGTGGGTCTGTTCAACGTCCAGTTCATCGTCGACAGCCATGAGCGCGTCTACATCATCGAGGTCAACCCCCGTTCCTCGCGCACGGTGCCGTTTCTGTCGAAGGCGACGGGCTTCTCCCTCGCGGATATCGCGACGGAGGTCATTCTGGGCCGCAGCCTGAAGGAGCAGGGCATCTTCGGCATCTATCCCGACGAGAAGCCCCGCCACTACGTCAAGGTGCCCGTCTTCTCCTCGAACAAGATCAAGGGGCTGGACGCCTACCTCTCCCCGGAGATGAAGTCCACGGGCGAGGCCATCGGCTATGACCGCTCGCTCTCGCGCGCCATGTACAAGGCGCTGCAGGCCTCGGGCATGAAGCTGCAGAACTACGGCACGGTCGTCGTCACCCTCGCCGACGAGGACAAGGAGGAGGCCCTCCCGATGGTGCGCAGCTTCTATAACATGGGCTTCAACATCGCCGCCACCGAGGGTACGGCCGCCTTCCTCAAGAAAAACGGTATCCGCACCCGCCGCCTCGGCAAGCTCTCCGAGGGCAGCAGCGAGATTCTCGACCTGATCCGCTCGGGCTTCGTGAGCTACGTCATCAATACGCGCGCTGTCTCCTCCGGCACGCACAGCCAGGACGGCGCGTCCATCCGCCGCTGCGCGATCGAAAACGGCGTCACGATCTTCACCTCGCTCGACACCGCCCGCATCGTTACGGAGGTGCTGGAGGAGATGACCATCTCCGTCTCCACCATCAACGCGGAGTAAAAATTTTATTCTGGAAGGCCGATGGCCTTCCGGGATCATTCGCAAAAGGCTTCCGGGAAGAACTTCCCGGAAGCCTTTTCGTCGTCCAGACGTCTCACTTTGACAGATTTCTCTATTCCGGCTTCTCCTCCTGATAGAACATGTTCCAGTCGACGGTGTGGGCGCAGAGGGTTTTCTCGTCGGGACAGCGGAGCGTGACGGCGAGCGGCGGCAGCGTGCGCAGCGTCTCGACGATGGCGCGCAGTGTGACGTGCGCGGCCTGCGCCGGAGGTATGCCGTCCGCCGCCGCAGCGCTGAGCATGAGCTCCCTCTCTCCCGCCCGCGCGGCATCCGTGAGCAGGCGGCGGTACAGCGCGGCCATTTCCGCCGCGTTTTCCGCGTGCAGAACGTCTGCCCGCGGGTCGAGAATGATGGAAAGATGCATAAAACGGCTCCTTTTTCACAAGATGGAGTGTTCAGCAGCGGCCAAGAAAGATGAACAAATTTTAAACTTTCTCTCCGCTTACAGGATTTTATTTACAAAAAGCGTCCCGTATGCTAAAATGCGTTTACATAATATTACAACATAGAACGGAGGAGGACGCTTTGAAGAAGTTTGTACCGGTTTATGAGGGGGAGCTGCGAAAACACTCGCTGCAGGTGCCCCGGTGCATCAGCGAGTGCAGCGGGATCCGCGTGTTCGGTCGACGCATCAAGTCGCTGGTGTTCTCCACCGACGTGGCGATTATCAAGAACATCAACGCCGATGCGGTCATCGCGGTCTACCCCTTCACGCCGCAGCCCACCATCACCGAGGCGATCATCGAGGCCTCGGAGGTGCCGGTGTTCGCGGGTGTCGGCGGCGGGATGACGAACGGCCGCCGCTCGGCCAGCATCGCGGCCTATGCCGAGCATCAGGGCGCCTTCGGCGTCGTGTGCAACGCCTTCATCCAGAACGAAGCCATCCGCGCCATCAAGGAGACTGTCGAGATTCCGATCGTGTTCACCGTTGTCTCCGAGCACGCGGACATCCAGAGCCGTCTCGACGCGGGCGTCGACTTTCTGAACGTCTCCGGCGCGGCGCGCACGCCGGCGATCGTCGCCGAGATCCGCAGGCAGTATCCGCGCGTGCCGATCATCGCGACGGGCGGCCCGACGGACGAGAGCATCCGCGCGACCATCGCCGCCGGCGCCAACGCCATCACCTATACCCCGCCGACGAGCGCCGAGCTCTTCGCCGAATCGATGGCGAAGTACCGCAGCCGCTACGACCTGCCGCCGGAGGAAAACTGATATGGCATGTGTTGCCCCAAAGAGCTGTGCTCTTTGGGGCAACTTTTTTACATATTAAGATACGCGCGGCACTTTTCGTTCGCTTCGCGCGCCACGCGGTCCTCGTCGACGGTCACAAGGCGGCCGTGGCGCACGGTGACCTTCCCGTGTACCACGGTGTAGTCCACCGGGCCGCGCACGCCGACGGTGCCGAGCACGGAGCCCGCGTCGAAGCACGCGCCGACGAACTCCAGTTGACGGCTGTCGATCAGGAAGAGGTCGGCGCACTTGCCGGGGGCGAGCTGGCCGATGTCGTCGCGGCCGAGCAGGCGGGCGCTGCCGCGCGTCGCCATTTTGAGCACGTCATAGCCGCTCGGCGCCTCGCGGCTGGAGTTGAGCCGGTGCAGCAGATACGCCACGCGCAGCTCCTCCATGAGCGAGGAGCCGTCGTTGCTGGCGCTGCCGTCGACGGCAAGGCCGACCGGAACGCCGAGCCGCAGCATCTCCGGGATGCGTGCGATGCCGGAGGAGAGCTTCATGTTGCTGATGGGGCAGTGCGCGACGCCCGTGCCGGTCTCGGCGAGCAGGCGCAGCTCGTCGTCATTGAAGTGGATGCCGTGGGCGAACCAGACGTCGCTGCCGAGCCAGCCGAGCTTTTCCATGTACGCGAGCGGGCGCATCCCCTCGCGCGCAAGCATGAAGTTCTCCTCGTCCTTCGTCTCGCACAGGTGCGTGTGCAGGCGCACGCCGTACTCGCGCGCGAGCAGCGCGCTCTGGCGCAGCAGCTCCGCCGAGACGGAAAACGGCGAGCACGGGGCCAGCGCGACGCGGTGCATCGCGCCATAGCTCGCGTCATGGTACTTCTCGATGCAGCGGACGCTGTCGGCCATGATTTCGTCGACCGTCTGGACGACGCTGTCGGGCGGCAGGCCGCCGTCCTTGACGCTCAGATCCATGCTGCCGCGGCTGGCATAGAAGCGGATGCCCAGCTCGTCCGCGGCGGCAAACTGCGCACCGAGCAGGTCGCCGCTCCCGATGGGAAAGACATAGTGGTGGTCAAAGCAGGTGGTGCAGCCGTGCTTCATCAGCTCGCCGAGCCCCGTCAGGCTCGATAGCCGGACGACGTCGGCATCCAGATTTTTCCAGATCTCATAGAGCGTTTTCAGCCAGTCGAACAGCTCCATATTCTGCACCTGCGGCAGGTTGCGGGAAAAGACCTGATACAGGTGGTGGTGCGTGTTGACAAGGCCGGGGTAGCACAGCATGTGCGTCCCGTCGATCACCTCGTCGGCACTGACATCGAGATGCGCGCCGATCTGACGGATGAAGCCGTCCTCACAGAAGAGGTCGACGCCCTTGAGGATGCGGTCCCCGTCGTCGCAGGTGACGAGCCGGGAGATGCCTCGGATAAGCAGGGTAGACAACGAAAAAACTCCTTTCCTGAGAAGAATAGCCCCCGTTTCCGGGGGCTATCGGCGGTTTGATGGGGCTTCAGCGCTCCTCGCGGAAATAGCTCAGTCCCAGCGACGCGGGCGGCTGATTCTCGCGCTTTTTGCGCAGGGAGACGACGATCAGGACGACGAGCGTGATGACATAGGGCAGCATCTTGAACAGCTCCTGCGTCGAGCGGCCGAGACCGGGGATGTACAGATACGCCCAGTACACGAAGCCGAACAGGTACGAGCCCCAGATCGCGTTGACGGGCTTCCACGAGGCGAAGATGACGAGCGCCACGGCCAGCCAGCCCAGACCCTCAATGATCTTGCCGTTGGCCCAGGTGCCGAGCGTGTACTCCATAACATAAAACACGCCGCCGAGACCCGAGATACCCGCGCCCACGCAGGTCGCGAGGTACTTGTACTTCGTGACGTTGATGCCGGCCGCGTCCGCCGTGGCGGGGCTCTCGCCGACGGCGCGCAGGTTCAGACCCGTGCGCGTCTTGTTGAGAAAGCGCGCCATCAGGATGGCCAGGATGATCGCGAGATACACCATGAAGCCATAGGAGAAAAAGAGCTTGCCGAACGTGCCGAGACCGGAGAGGAAGGGAATCTTCGCGCAATAGGCGCTGCTGGTCTGGGCCACGCTCACCTGACCGACACCGCCGGAGAGCGTCGAGACGGACGCGCCAAAGAAGTTCGCGACGCCGCCGCCGAAGATCGTCAGCGAAAGGCCGGTGACGTTCTGGTTCGCGCGCAGGGTGATGGTCAGAAACGCGTAGATCAGGCCGCCGATCGCCGAGCCGACGAAGCAGGCGATCAGGCTCAGCAGCATGCCGACAAACGGTGACGTACCGCCCCCGCGCTCATAGAAGAACGAGGAGATCAGGCCGCAGATGGCGCCGATATACATGATGCCCGGCACGCCGAGGTTCAGATGTCCGCCCTTTTCGGTCAGGATCTCGCCCAGAGCGCCGAACATGATGATCGTGCCGAAGGCGATGGCGGAGGTAAACAGAGAGATGAATGACGACATTACTTGGACACCTTCTTTCCGCGGAAATGCACGGTGTAGTTGACGAAGAACTCGCTGCCGAGCAGGAAGAACAGGATGATACCCGTGATCATCTGGGAGACCTCCTGGCTCAGGCCGTAGAGCGAGGCGATGGCCATGGCGCCCTTCTGCAGAACGATCAACAGGAAGGAGAAGATGACCATGACGATGCTGTTGAACTGCGCGAGCCACGCCACGATGATGGCGGTGAAGCCGCGGCCGCCGGAGACGGTGGTGGAGATGGTGTGCGCCGCGCCGGAGACAGCGATGAAGCCCGCAAGGCCGCAGATGGCGCCGGAGACGAGCATCGTGCGGACATAGACGCGGCTGACGCGGATACCGGCATAGCGGGCGGTGTTCTCGCTGTCGCCGATGACAGCGATCTCATAGCCGTGCTTGGACTTGGAGAGGTAGAGGTACATGCCGACCGTCACGACCAGCACGATCAGCACATTCCAGCCGAAGTCGCCGTTATAGCCCTCAGAGAACATGTTCGGCAGCCAGCCCTGCTTGCCGGTGGGGTTGATGATGCCGACGGTGTTCGAGCCGAAGGGGTACTCCCACTTCGCCACGAAGAAGGACGTCAGCTGGATGGCGATGTAGTTCATCATCAGCGTGAAGAGCGTCTCGTTCGTGTTCCAGCGGGCCTTGAAGAAGCCGGGCAGGAAGCCCCACGCCGCGCCGGCGATAAGGCTCGCGATCATCATCACAAGGATGAGCACCACCGGCGGCAGCGCCTTGAGATAGATCATGCAGGCCGCCGTGGCGATGCCGCCGACGAGGATCTGCCCCTCGGCGCCGATGTTCCAGAACTTCATCTTGAACGCGGGGGCAAGGCCGACCGCGATGCAGAGCATCGTCATCGCGTCGCGCGTGGTGACCCATGCGCTGGTCTTGTCGCCGAGGGCGGCATTGATGATGGTGCCGTAGACCTTGAGGGGGCTGATATGTACGACCGACACGATCAGCAGCGCGCAGGCCACAAGGCTCAGCAGAAAGCCGATCAGCCGGATGCCCCAGGCCTTCCAGCCGGGGAGCGCCGTGCCGCGCTTGGCCATGCGCAGCAGGGGCTCATGTGCCTTTTTGTGTTCCATTACTCGGCACCCTCCTTTCTGTGCTGGGTCATGAGCAGGCCGACCTCTTCCTTCGTAGTGGTGCGTGCATCGACGATGCCGGAAACCTGACCGCCGCAGAGAACCACCAGCCGGTCGCACAGCTCAAGCAGCACGTCCAGATCCTCGCCGACATAGACGACGGCGGTTCCCTTCATTTTCTCCTCCGTGAGGAGGTTGTAGATCGTATAGGAGGTGTTGATGTCGAGGCCGCGCACGGCGTAGGCCATCATCAGCACGGACGGGCGCTGGGCAATCTCACGCCCGACGAGCACCTTCTGCACGTTGCCGCCGGACATGCGGCGCACGGGGAAGTCGGTGCTCGGGGTGACGACGTCGAGCTCCTCCCAGATGTTGCGGGCGAGCTGCTCGGGGGCCTTGCGGTTGACGAACAGGCCCTTGCCGATGCGCCACGAGCGGAGCATCATGTTGCCCGTCATGCCCATCGAGCCGACAAGGCCCATGCCCAGACGGTCCTCCGGGACGAAGGCCATGGCCACGCCTGTTTTCTTGATGGCCATTGGATCCATTCCGACGAGGTTCTTCGTGGCGGGCCTGCCGTCAGCCTCGGCCTTGGGATCATAGAAGGTGATGGTGCCCTCCGTCACGGGGTACAGACCCGCGACGGACTCGAGCAGCTCCTTCTGGCCGGAGCCGGCCACGCCCGCGATGCCGAGAATCTCGCCGCTCATCGCGGTGAACGAAACCTTATCGAGCCGCTTGACGCCCATCTCGTCGAACACGGTCAGATCCCTGATCTCGAGCCGCGGCTTCGGGTCGACAGGCATGGGGCGGTCGATGTTCAGTGTCACCGAGTGGCCGACCATCATGTCCGTCAGCGACTGCTGCGAGGCGTTCTTTGTGGGGACGTCGCCGACGTACTTGCCCTTGCGCAGGATGAGCACGCGGTCGGACACGTCGAGCACCTCGTGGAGCTTGTGGGTGATGATAACGAGAGACTTGCCGTCGGCCTTCATAGCGCGCATGACGCCGAAGAGCTTGTCCGTCTCCTGCGGGGTCAGCACGGCCGTCGGCTCGTCGAGAATCAGGATATCCGCCCCGCGGTAGAGCACCTTCACGATCTCGACGGTCTGCTTCTGTGAGACGGACATGTCGTAGACCTTCATGTCCGGGTCGATTTCGAAGCCGTATTTCTGACAGATCTCGCGGATGCGCGCGGAGGCCGCCTTCAGGTCGAACTTCCCCGGCTCCTCCAGACCCAGCACGATGTTCTCCGTGGCGGTGAACACGTCAACCAGCTTGAAGTGCTGATGGATCATGCCGATATGGTTGTCGAAGGCGTCCTTCGGCGAGGAGATGGTGACAGGCTTTCCGTGTACATAAATCTGCCCCTCGTCGGGGTAGTAGATGCCGGAGAGCATGTTCATCAGGGTAGTTTTACCGCTGCCGTTCTCGCCCAGCAGCGACAGGATCTCGCCCTCGTGCAGCTCCAGATTGATGGCGTCGTTGGCCACCACCGAACCGAAGCGCTTTGTGATGTTTTCCATTTTAATGGCGCATGAAGAGTCCAAAGCGGTCATCCTTTCTTTCTGGGATGGGGGAGTCTGCTGTCCCGGGATTGGTTGTCGGGTATTTGATACTTTATTTTAGCATACCGGCAAAGCATTGTAAATCGAATTTGGCAAAAAGTTTTTTAGATCGTCATACAATTTGTCAGGTCGCACAGAAAATCTGTGACATTTCACGAAAAATCCATCCCATCACCGCCGGGAGAAGGGATCGCAGGAAAATATGCGGACATGTCACGCCTGCTTCCCGGAGTCCTTCTTCATCTGCTCTACTGCGGCTTCGATCGCGGGCGTAATCGCCGAGAAATCCTCCACATCTGGATTAAATTGACGGAGCATATTCATGTAATCCTCAACAGACCATCCCTGTTTCAAATATGACAGAACGTCCTCCACGTCGTCTATGAACATGTACGGATGAGTTGGCGGATCCACCAACTCTTCTGTTTCAACGAATGGAATCTGATTTTCCCGGCACCAGTTTTCTGCATAAGACAACACATAATCTGCCGCGAATTCCAGATATGCCTCGTACCTGCGAAAATTACCTTCTATAATTTCCCAAGACGCTTCCTCAAAAGATTGCTCATCCGTGCATTCCCGTATGCTTTTCTCCCACATCTCCCGCACTTCGTCGTCCTGCTGCTCAAAAAATGCCCTTTGGATGTCAGATCGACTGATCTGCGCCACTGGAATGCACCCCTTGCGCTCATCATCCGACAGCAGATATTCATATGTTACACGATCAACCAGCTCCGCTTTCGCAGGACAAAACCAACGCTTCGTTGCACGATCATCCAGCCAACATCTCCAAAAGATGCAGCAATTAGAGCGTTTTGACAGTTTAATAGGCTGCACAAGTAGTCCTCCTCACGAGTTGTTTTTCGCTTGATAGGTAGATGTTTTTGATCCCATTATATCTGTACGCAGGATGAGGGGCAAGACAAAGCTGCATGAACCAGACAAAAAGGTTCTCCGACCGCAGGATGCGGACGGAGAGCCTTTTCGGGGGGTATATTTTTACCGCGCGCCTTTGCCGATCTTCAGACCGGCCTCGAAGGCCCGCTTATTGAGCGGCAGCAGCTTCGGCTTCTTGCCAAGCTTGTGCTCGATCGTGTTCCACACGACGTCCTCGGGGACGACCTGCGTATAGCCGACGTAGGCGCCGAGCATGATGATGTTCAGGACCTTGGCGTTGCCCATTTCCAGAGCCATCTCCGTGACGGGAACCTTCACAACCTTGACGTCGGTGCGGGTGATCTCGCTCTTGACGATGGAGCTGTTGATGAACAGCGTGCCGCCGGGGACGAGCTTATACAGGAACTTCGCAAGGCTCGGGTCGTTCATGACGATCAGGTCGTCCATCGCGTCGCCGAGCGGCGCGCCGATCTCCTCGTCGGCGATGACGACGTAGCAGTTCGCGGTACCGCCGCGCTGCTCCGCGCCGTAGGAGGGGAAGAACGTGACGTTCTTATCGGTCGAATTGCAGGTGGCGTCGGCGAGGAACTTGCCCAGCGTCATGACGCCCTGGCCGCCGAAACCGGCCACCATCAGATTGCGCTCCATTTACTTGCCCTCCTTGCTCTTATCGCGGATGACGCCAAGGGGGAACTCCGCGAACATCTTGTCCTCCAGATAGTCCAGCGCGTCGAGGGCGTCCAGACCCCAGTTCGTCGGACAGCTCGTGACGATCTCCACGAGGGAGAAGCCCTTGCCGTCGAGCTGGTTCTGGAAGGCCTTCTTGATGGCGGCCTTCGTCTTGTTCACGTTCGCGGGGTTGTTGCAGCTTGTGCGCTCCAGATAGTAGGGCGCGGTCAGCTGGTTGAGAATTTCGCAGACGTGCATGGGGTAGCCGTGCTCCTTCGGGTCGCGGCCGTTGGGGGCGGTGGTGGCCTTCATGCCGACGAGCGTCGTCGGGGCCATCTGGCCGCCGGTCATGCCGTAGATGCCGTTGTTGACGAAGATGACGGTGA
>ERZ773187.774-NODE-774-length-28614-cov-10.423089_pt1 | contig 28614 bp, 24 predicted proteins | sample MGYA00511242_ERZ773187 | MGnify/ENA primary metagenome ERZ773187 (study PRJEB29015, sample SAMEA2737744) | human gut metagenome | biome: human gut; feature: human-associated habitat; material: faeces | place: China | collected 2012 ...
TGTACAACATCATCCCTTACGGTATTGATGAGTCCGGTAAAATTGACTACGAAGACATGGCGAAGCAGGCCAAAGAGCACAAGCCGAAGATGATCATCGGCGGCTTCTCGGCCTACTCCGGTATCGTTGACTGGGCTAAAATGCGCGAAATCGCAGACAGCATCGGCGCATATCTGTTTGTAGATATGGCGCACGTAGCCGGTCTGATTGCTGCGGGCGTTTACCCGAACCCGGTTCCACATGCGCACGTTGTCACCACCACGACTCACAAAACCCTGGCGGGTCCACGCGGTGGCCTGATCCTGGCGAAGGGCGGCGACGAAGATCTGTACAAAAAACTGAACTCTGCTGTCTTCCCAAGCGCGCAGGGCGGCCCGCTGATGCACGTTATCGCAGCGAAAGCCGTGGCGCTGAAAGAAGCGATGGAGCCAGAGTTCAAAGTGTATCAGCAGCAGGTTGCTAAAAACGCTAAAGCGATGGTGGAAGTGTTCCTGAACCGTGGCTACAAAGTGGTGTCTGGCGGCACGGAAAACCACCTGTTCCTGCTGGATCTGGTCGATAAAAACCTGACCGGTAAAGAGGCTGACGCTGCCCTGGGCCGTGCCAACATTACCGTAAACAAAAACAGCGTACCTAACGATCCGAAGAGCCCGTTCGTGACCTCCGGTATCCGTATCGGTTCACCGGCCGTTACTCGCCGTGGTTTTAAAGAAGCGGAAGTGAAAGAGCTGGCAGGCTGGATGTGTGACGTGCTGGACAATATCAATGACGACGCGGTTATCGAGCGCGTTAAAGGTAAAGTTCTGGAAATCTGCGCACGCTTCCCGGTATACGCATAATTCTGCTTCGCAGAAAGAGAAAAGGCCGCGCAAGCGGCCTTTTTTATTTAGAGGCGAAAAGGGAAGGTTTAGCGCCGGTCAATAGAAATTGCGCCAGGCCCGGTGACGGCCAATAATAAAAATGCCCCAGCAATACTGATATTTTTATAAAAGTTAATCATATTCGGCATGACGGCGTCGCCGCTCATATCCCAGTAAGGATGGCCGATAACTGCCGTACCCAGCGTGTAAAAGACAAACAGCAGTGCGATAGGGCGGGTAAAGAAACCCAGCACGATCAAAATAGCCGCCGGGATCTCCATCACCACCGCAATAATCGCCGCCAGCATCGGCATGGGAGTGCCCAGCTTCGCCATATATTGCACGGTGCCATCAAACCCTGTCATTTTCGGTAGACCAAAAATAATAAACAGCAGCACGATAGCGATTCGGGCAATCAAAAGAAGCAGAGGGCGTGACTGACCGAAATCTAAATAGCGAAGTGCGTTCATGATGAGCTCGCTTTTCGGTGGGGCATAATTTAACCCTAATACAAATTATCGGCGCCTGCCATTGACCTTCCCGCTATAAATCAGCCGTTAGGGTGATTTTCATTTCAGGGTCACAGGCTGGCTGTGTAGAATTCTCTTTTTTCGGCAAGGATATCGCAATGCAATGTATTGAATGTCAGGAACAACCGGCCAATAAAGAGTCAGGGTTATGTCATCAGTGTGAAAGTCTGGATGAGAAGAAAATTAACGGCCTGCTCTATCTTCCTGCGGCCGGGTTAGTCATCAATATGCTGATCTCCCCCTTCAATGCCTGGGAATTTATCTCGTTCATTGTGGGCTTTATGCGACAAGGAATGGCAATCACCCCTTTCGGTATAGGCGGCGTGGCGCTGATTGTTATCGATGTTGTGCTGACTTTCCTGACGGGCTGGTACTTTTTCAAAAGAAAGCGAAATATTCGCAAGGTGATTATTCCATACTATCTTTTTGGCCTGCTCTATATGCTGTACTTTGTCGCCTTACGCGTGTGGCTGTTCGGGGCTACGCTGGATACGATGGATATTCGCAATGCGCTAACACCCGTTGTCGGCGCGCTAATCTGGATCCCGTATTTTCTCTTCTCAAAACGGATCCCGCGCGTTTTCACTCAGGAGTGACTCCTGACACCGCGCAACTATAGCCGGGGCAGGAAGGGAAGGCCGGTGATAAAAGTTAAATAAAAGTTAATGCTTAGCCAGCTTATGGACTTGCGCAGTATCGCCTTTCTCGCCAGACTATCGCCTCCATAACGGGAGGGATTCATGGTCTTGCATTCCACACGCTGGCTGGCGCTCAGCTACTTCACCTACTTTTTTAGCTACGGTATTTTTCTTCCTTTCTGGAGCGTCTGGCTTAAAGGCATAGGCCTGACGCCCGAGACCATTGGTGTACTGCTGGGCGCAGGCCTGGTGGCGCGCTTCCTCGGTAGCCTGCTGATTGCCCCCCGCGTGAGCGATCCCGCTCTTCTGATCAACGCCGTGCGCGTCCTGGCGCTGTTAACCCTAGTGTTTCTCTGCGGCTTCTGGGTTAGCCAGCAGTTTGCGTGGTTAATGGTGGTGATGGTTGGCTTTAACCTCTTTTTCTCACCGCTGGTACCCCTCACCGATGCGCTGGCAAACACCTGGCAGAAACAGATCACCATGGATTATGGTCGGGTGCGCCTGTGGGGATCGATCGCCTTTGTCATTGGCTCTGCGCTGGTGGGCAAACTGGTTAGCCTGTATGACTATCAGGCGATTCTGGCGCTGTTAAGCCTCGGTATTTTCTCAATGCTGCTTGGGCTACTGTTGCGCCCGTCGGTGATGCCGCAGGGAGAAAGCCGTCATCAGGAGAGCGCAGGCTGGCCGGCCTGGCGCGCGCTGGTAACTCAGAGCTGGCGGTTCCTGGCTTGCGTCTGCCTGCTACAGGGGGCGCACGCGGCCTATTACGGCTTTAGCGCCATCTACTGGCAGGGGGCAGGGTATTCAGCCTCGGCGGTGGGGTATCTCTGGTCGCTGGGCGTGGTGGCTGAAGTGATTATCTTTGCCTTAAGCAACAGGCTGTTCCGCCGCTTCGGCGCCCGGGACCTGCTGCTGCTCTCTGCCGTTTGCGGCCTGGCCCGCTGGGGGATCATGGGCTGGACGACAGCGTTGCCGTGGCTCATTGTCGCCCAGATCCTGCACTGCGGCACTTTCACGGTCTGCCACCTGGCGGCGATGCGCTACATCGCTTCACGGGAAGGGGCCGACGTGATTCGTCTACAGGCGGTCTATTCTGCGGTGGCGATGGGGGGAAGTATTGCGGTCATGACCGTATTTGCTGGCTTCCTGTATCAGCATCTCGGTCAGGGTGTCTTCTGGGTAATGGCGCTGCTGGCGCTGCCGGCGATGGTGCTCCGACCGCGCGTGGCAGCGCGCTAAGTCTCCAGCATCACGCGAATATGTTCCTGCTGCTGCGCATTCAACGTCTCTACCGCGTGGATGAGCGGCGGCGAGAAGAGCGGCAGGGCGGTCGCGTAGGGGGTTACCACCAGGGCTGCTTCCCGGGGGGCGCCCTCCTTCTGAAAAGCCTGTAACGGCACATAGCGAATGTTCAAGGGCAGGAGGGTCAGTTCGCGAAGTTGCTGCTCGATCGCCTCTTCGCTCGCTTTATCCGTCCCGGTTAACAGCACCACCTGTTTTTCATGCAGGTCATTTTCCTGCATCAGCCAGGCGCCAAATATCACCGCCACCAGACTGGCCTCCTCTTCGGAAAAAGAGAGCGAAAACGCACTCTCCAGTTCCAGGAGCGCATCGCGGGTGGTGCGCATCAGGCGTGGATAAAGACGCTGGATCTCCTCCGCCAGGCTGTTATCAATCCCAATTCCGAACAGAGACCGGTTTAGCGCCTGGGCAAGATGAATATAGAGCTGATCGGTCAGCCCTTGCTCGTCACTAAAACGCATCCCCGTCTGGCAATGAAAGCGGGTAATCATCCGGCCAATCGCCTGGCGTAACTGCTCATCCTGGTTTTGCATATCCCGTAGCGGATCCGGGGTGCGCAGCATCATAAAGAGTAGCGTCAGGAAAGGCTGCTCATCTTCATGGGGCAGGGGGAGCACGCGGCGCTGCCAGTGGCGAACAATCTCCTGCGCCATCAGATACTCACCACGTTGTTGCGTCCAGCTGCGCTGAATCTCCGAAAACTGCGGCGTCTGGCCCAGATGGTGTTGAATCAGACAATATTGCAAGTAAAGCTGTAAAAACTGCACGTCGCGGCACTCAAATTGACGCTGTAAGCGGCGAGAGCAGAAATTTATCAGCGCCCGTAAATTGGTATCGTCATACAACGTGCGCGCAATGCCATGCTGTTTAAGCGCGGTTTTCAGAGATGGGGTAAACTGCTGCGCGACGAAATGCGGGCAGAGTCGGAGTGCACGCCGCAGCCAGTGCAGCAAGCATAAGCGTTGGTCAAGTGTGGTGCCTTCAATCCGGTAGCTGCCGTCATGGTGCGTAGCAATGTTGAGCCGATGATAGCGCTGGATTTCATCGCGCGTCTCGGCTATATCTTGCCGGGCAATGCTGTGATCCACCCCGTTGATTTCACCGATGCGCTGCTCGGTGGCGATAAAATCCGGCAGATAGAGCATCAGCAGCACCTGGCAGCGGCGCTGCGAACTGGAAAGCACAGATGGCATTTCGAGAGTCGTCATCATCTGCAAGGTTCCAGTAAGAATGTTTGATAAGAATAGCTAAAGGATCTGCGTAATAGCGCGCGTTCAGGGCTCTTTCCTTCAGGAATGCGGGCGGACATCACAGAATTTTTGACGTGAGGAAGAGATGCAAATAGTTAAACAAAGCGCTGCGGCGCTATTTTTGGCGGTAATATCTTCTGCCGTGGCCGCGCATCCTCACAGTTTTATCACCCTCAAAACCGAGATCGTGGCTAACGACAGTCAACTTACCGGGCTTAAGATGCGCTGGACCATGGATGAGATGACCTCCGCCGATCTGCTGTACGACGCCGGCGATGCGCGTCCGGGGGATGAGATCTGGAAAAAGCTGGCGGCAGAAGTGATGGCCAATGTGCTCGGTCAGCACTACTTCACCGAGTTCTGGCATAACGGGCAGAAGGTGAAGTTTCTCAATCGTCCTACGGAGTACGGCATGAGCCGCGAGGATCACCAGGCCGTGCTGACCTTTGTGCTGCCGCTGGCGCAACCGCAGCCGCTGGCCGGGCAGACCTACACCTTCTCTACCTTCGATCCCTCTTATTATGTGGACATGAGCTACGCCGAAGATGGCGATGTCACGCTGCCAGCCGCGCTGCAGAAAAAATGTTCCCTCGCGGTTCATACCCCCGAGCCCAGCGAAGAGACGCTCAATTTTGCCATTTCTCTTGATAAGGACGATGCGCCGCCGGAGGACATGGACCTCGGTAAACAGTTTGCTCAACAGGTGACCTTACAATGTCAGTAACCTTTTCTCAGCCCACCAAACAGCGCCGCTGGCTGCATCTCTGGCCGCTGGGACTCTTTATGCTACTGGCCGTCGGGGCAGCAATCTGGTTATGGCAGGCCTGGCCGCAGGTCATGATGCAGAGCGTTATCTGGCAGCGTGAGGTTAACCAGCAGATGAGCGGGTTGCTGAAGGCGGTAGCGGATAACCCTGCCCGTGCGGGCGGTTCGCTGCTGATTTTCAGCTTTCTCTATGGTGTGCTGCATGCGCTCGGGCCCGGGCATGGCAAGATTGTTATTACTACATGGCTGGCAACCCATCCCTCTAAGCTGAAATCCAGTATTGGCCTGACGCTTGCCTCCTCGCTGCTGCAGGGGCTGGTGGCCATTGCGTTAGTGATCGTGGTGCTAACGCTTCTGCAACTGCCCGCACGCCAGCTTCATGCCAGCAGTTTCTGGCTAGAAAAGGGGAGCTATGCGCTGGTGGGGGTACTGGGAGTGATGCTCTGCTGGCGGGCAATAAAAAAGTTACGTGCGTTGCTGCGTAAGCCGACGTTTAAACGTTTTGCGCCGCATCATGTGCACGATGCCCACTGTGGTTGCGGCCATCAACATCTGCCCACCAGGGCGCAATTACAGCAGGGCGATGACTGGCGCGCCAGGCTGATGATCATTCTCTCTATGGGGATGCGGCCCTGCTCCGGGGCGATTATGGTATTGCTTTTCAGTAAGGTTATCGGCGTCTTCGGTTGGGGCGTCATCTCTGCCCTGGCGATGTCGGCAGGCACCTCTATTACCATCAGCGCGCTGGCGTTGCTGGTGCATAGCTTTCGCCAGATGGCCATCAGGCTTAGCGGCAATAAAACCCCTGTACTGTGGCAGCAAATTGGCTGGACGACCTTAGCCCTGGCCGGCGGGGTGATGTTGCTCGCGGCTGCAGTAGTGATGTGGGTCAGTGCGGTTCCGGTAGGACGAGGGCTGCGGCCGTTTTAGTCTCTCTGCCGACAACGGGTCGGCTGGACTGGGCGCAGGTGGATCTTACAGTGCGGTTTATTTGTCACTGTTATTTGGCGCTGAGAGTTAAATTGCGGGGATGTTTTGCGGTGCTCTGCATTCGCTGTTGGCTTGAGCGCGTGAGAGATTTGCGGCAGTAGCGGGTGAGGAAAACCTCACCCGCCCACAGAGATTAGCGCTTCAGCGCTTCGCTCAGTTCGTCACGCATGCTGGCCAGCATGGCTTTGACGACGCGCGGATTACCGGCAACAAGGTTGCCCGTCATCATGTAGTTGTGACCACCGGTGAAATCACACACCAGCGCGCCGGCTTCACGGGCAATCAGCTCGCCTGCGGCAAAGTCCCATGGCTTAAGGCCAATTTCAAAATAGCCATCCACGCGCGCTGCGGCAACGTAGGCCAGATCCAGTGCTGCAGAACCGCTGCGACGGAAGTCAGCACATTCAGTAAAGAGTTTGCCCAGTACTTTCATATAGGCAGGAGCGTGCTGTTTCGCTTTGAACGGGAAGCCGGTCGCCAGAATGGTGCCATCCAGATCGCGGGCGTTGCTGCCGCGCAGACGGTAGCCGTTCAGCTGTGCGCCCTGGCCGCGGGTCGCGGTGAAGAGTTCGTTACGCATTGGATCGTAAACCACGGCGACTTCAGTACGGCCTTTAATGCGTACGGCGATAGAAACAGCGAAGTGGGGCAGACGTTTTACGAAGTTGGTGGTGCCATCCAGCGGATCGATAATCCATTGAACATCCTGATCTTCGCCCACGTGCTCACCGCTTTCTTCGGTGATGATGGTGTGTTGCGGGTAAGATTTGCGAATGGTTTCGATAATCATCGCTTCTGCGGCTTTATCGACGTTGGTCACAAAATCATTGCTGCCTTTCTGGCTGGTTTCTACGGAATCTGGCGTCTCGTAGTGCTTGGCAATTACATTACCCGCCTTGCGCGCTGCGCGCACGGCGATGGTCAACATTGGATGTTGCATCGGTTACTCTCACTGGATGTTAAAGAACGGGGGATACGAAAACGGCGCAGAGTATAGCAGCGAGTTCGGAATATGTCTTCCGTTTATGGTAGCATGGCCGAATATTCTTCAGACTCAGAAAAATTATGCTGCAAAATATTCGAATTGTGCTGGTCGAAACCTCGCATACCGGCAACATGGGCTCCGTGGCCCGCGCGATGAAAACCATGGGCTTAACCAACCTCTGGCTGGTTAACCCGCTGGTCAAACCCGACTCACAGGCCATTGCGCTCGCGGCGGGTGCCAGCGATGTCATCGGTAACGCGCAAATCGTCGATACCCTGGATGAAGCCCTGGCGGGTTGCAGCCTGGTTGTTGGCACCAGTGCACGCTCCCGCACGCTGCCGTGGCCAATGCTTGACCCTCGCGAATGCGGTCTGAAAAGCGTTGCTGAAGGGCAGCACGCTCCTGTGGCGCTGGTGTTTGGCCGTGAACGCGTCGGTCTGACTAACGAAGAGCTGCAAAAGTGCCATTATCACGTGGCCATTGCAGCGAACCCGGAATACAGCTCGCTGAACCTGGCGATGGCTGTACAGGTTATTGCTTACGAAGTGCGTATGGCATGGCTGGCAACCCAGGAAAACGCGCCGGCCACCGAGCCGGAAGAGGCGCCATACCCGCTGGTGGACGATCTGGAACGGTTCTACGGGCACCTTGAAAAAACGCTGCTGGGCACCGGGTTTATCCGCGCCGATCATCCGGGTCAGGTTATGAATAAGCTGCGTCGTCTGTTTACGCGCGCCCGTCCGGAAAGCCAGGAGCTGAATATCCTGCGCGGCATTCTGGCGTCGATAGAGCAGAAGAATAAAGATTAGCGCCACTCTCTCCCTTTTCCCCTGGAAGAGGGGAGAGGTGAGGGCATCAGGTCGCACTTTTATGATACGGCACAGAAGGTTAAATACCTGACTAAAACAGTCAACTAAATAGTTGACCATTTTAGTCGGGAATGTCAGACTTGGCCCTGCTATGCAATACCCCATTTTACAATAAAAAACCCCGGGCAGGGGCGAGTTTGAGGTTAAGTAAGACATGAGACTGACATCTAAAGGGCGTTATGCCGTGACCGCGATGCTGGACGTTGCGCTCAACTCCGAAGCGGGCCCGGTACCGTTGGCTGATATTTCTGAACGTCAGGGAATTTCCCTCTCTTATCTGGAACAGCTGTTTTCAAGACTGCGTAAAAATGGCCTGGTTTCCAGCGTCCGTGGTCCTGGCGGTGGTTATTTACTGGGTAAAGACGCAGGCAGTATTGCGGTTGGCGAAGTCATTAGCGCAGTGGACGAGTCCGTTGACGCGACCCGCTGCCAGGGCAAAGGGGGTTGTCAGGGTGGTGATAAATGCCTGACGCACGCGCTGTGGCGCGACCTGAGCGACCGTCTGACCGGCTTCCTGAACAACATCACCATCGGTGAGCTGGTTAACAACCAGGAAGTGCTGGACGTCTCTGACCGTCAGCATAATCACGAAGCACAGCGCAATACCCGCACGCAAGACGCCATCGACGTTAAACTGCGCGCGTAGTTTCCCTGGCCTGTTTTCGGTGCGTTGCAGCCCCGCAAAATAGTCAGGGTAAAAATTATAAAGAATTTAGAATCAGGCCGGGGCGTTAACTCGCCCCGTGTACTCGGTCGTACATCCAGCCGGTAGCCTGATTCCTTGCATTGAAGCGATGTACGGAGTTTAAAGAGCAATGAAATTACCGATCTATCTCGATTACTCCGCAACCACGCCGGTGGACCCGCGTGTTGCCGAGAAAATGATGCAGTGTCTGACCCTGGACGGAAACTTTGGTAACCCAGCTTCCCGTTCACACCGTTTTGGCTGGCATGCTGAAGAGGCGGTTGATATCGCCCGTAATCAGATTGCTGAGCTGGTTGGCGCTGACCCGCGTGAAATTGTTTTCACCTCCGGTGCCACCGAATCCGATAACCTGGCGATTAAAGGTGCGGCCAACTTCTATCAGAAAAAAGGCAAGCACATCATCACCAGCAAAACCGAGCACAAAGCCGTGCTGGATACCTGCCGTCAGCTGGAGCGTGAAGGGTTTGAAGTGACCTACCTCGCCCCGCAGAGCAACGGTATCATCGACCTGAAAGAGCTCGAAGCGGCAATGCGTGATGACACCATTCTGGTCTCCATCATGCACGTAAACAACGAAATTGGCGTGGTTCAGGATATCGCCACCATCGGCGAACTGTGCCGTGCACGCGGTATTATCTACCACGTGGATGCAACCCAGAGCGTGGGCAAACTGCCTATCGACCTGAGCCAGCTGAAAGTGGATCTGATGTCCTTCTCCGGCCACAAAATCTATGGCCCGAAAGGCATTGGCGCGCTGTATGTGCGTCGTAAACCGCGTATCCGTATCGAATCCCAGATGCACGGCGGCGGTCACGAGCGCGGCATGCGTTCCGGTACTCTGCCTGTTCACCAGATCGTGGGCATGGGCGAAGCGTATCGCATCGCGAAAGAAGAGATGGAAACCGAGATGGCACGCCTGCGTACGCTGCGTAACCGTCTGTGGGATGGCGTGAAAGATATGGAAGAAGTGTATCTGAACGGCGATCTTGAGCAGGGCGCGCCAAACATCCTCAACGTCAGCTTTAACTACGTTGAAGGCGAATCGCTGATCATGGCGCTGAAAGATCTGGCGGTCTCTTCCGGTTCTGCCTGTACTTCTGCAAGCCTCGAGCCATCCTACGTGCTGCGCGCGCTGGGCATGACCGACGAGCTGGCACACAGCTCCATTCGTTTCTCTTTAGGTCGTTTTACTACCGATGAAGAGATTGACTACACCATCAAGCTGGTTCGCAACTCCATTGGCCGTCTGCGTGAGCTTTCTCCTCTGTGGGAAATGTTCAAAGAAGGCGTGGATCTGAACAGCATTGAATGGTCACATCACTAATCGGTTTATAAGGAGAATTCAATCATGGCATACAGCGAAAAAGTTATTGATCATTACGAGAACCCACGCAACGTTGGCTCTTTCGACAACAGCGACGACAGCGTAGGTAGCGGCATGGTTGGCGCACCGGCGTGTGGCGACGTCATGAAGCTGCAGATCAAAGTTAACAATGAAGGTATCATTGAAGACGCGCGCTTCAAGACTTACGGCTGCGGTTCCGCCATTGCCTCCAGCTCGCTGGTCACCGAATGGGTGAAAGGCAAGTCTCTGGACGAAGCGCAGGCGATTAAAAACACCGATATCGCCGATGAACTCGAACTGCCGCCGGTGAAAATTCACTGCTCTATCCTGGCAGAAGACGCGATCAAAGCCGCAATTGCGGATTACAAAAGTAAACGTGAAGCAAAATAATTAGTTGAGGTTGTTATGTCGATTACCCTTAGCGACAGCGCTGCCGCGCGCGTAAGCGCCTTCCTGGCAAACCGTGGTAAAGGTTTTGGCCTGCGCCTGGGCGTGCGGACTTCCGGCTGCTCTGGCATGGCGTACGTCCTGGAGTTCGTTGATGAACCGGCGTCTGACGATACCGTGTTTGAAGACAAGGGCGTGAAGGTGGTGGTCGATGGCAAAAGCCTACAGTTCCTCAACGGCACTCAGCTGGACTTTGTTAAAGAAGGTCTGAACGAAGGGTTTAAATTCACCAACCCGAACGTAAAAGATGAGTGCGGCTGCGGCGAAAGCTTCCACGTTTGATTGTGCGTCACCCGAATAACCCCACCGCAGTTACCTGCGCGTGGGGTTTGTTCTAACAGGCTACCCCTGAGATTGTTATGGATTACTTCACACTCTTCGGACTACCCGCTCAATACCCGATCGATATCCCGGCTTTAACGACCCGCTTTCAGGATCTGCAGCGCCAGTATCATCCGGATAAATTCGCGAGTGGGACGCAGTCAGAACAGTTGGCTGCCGTTTCACACTCTGCCACCATCAATCAGGCCTGGCAGACGCTGCGTCATCCTCTGACCCGCGCTGAGTATCTGCTCTCGCTCCACGGTTTCGACCTGGCGAGCGAACAGCATACCGTACGTGATACCGCGTTCCTGATGGAACAGCTGGAACTGCGCGAAGAGTTGGATGAGATTGAACAAGCCAAAGACGAAGCGCGTCTGGAACGTTTTATCACCCGCGTGAAGGGCATGTTTGATACCCGCCATCAGCAGATGGTGGAGCAGTTGAACAATGAGACGTGGGACGTAGCGGCCGACACGGTACGCAAACTCCGTTTTCTCGATAAACTGCGAAGCAGTGCTGAACAACTCGAAGAAAAGCTGCTCGATTTTTAATTTCGGAAGCAATTATGGCCTTATTACAAATTAGTGAGCCCGGTTTAAGTGCTGCGCCGCACCAGCGTCGTCTGGCGGTGGGCATTGATTTAGGCACCACCAACTCGCTGGTGGCAACCGTGCGTAGCGGCGAGGCCAGTACGCTGGCAGATGAACAGGGCCAGCACCTGTTGCCGTCGGTGGTCCACTACCAGCAACAGGGTCACACGGTCGGTTACCACGCGCGTGCTAATGCCGCTAAAGATCCGGCTAATACCATTAGCTCTGTGAAGCGCATGATGGGCCGTTCCCTGGCCGACATCCAGACCCGTTACCCGCATCTGCCGTATCAGCTGCAGGCGAGTGAGAACGGTCTGCCGATGATTGCCACCGCTGCCGGTTTGCTCAACCCGATTCGTGTCTCTGCAGACATCCTTAAAGCGCTGGCCGCGCGCGCCACTGACTCGCTGCAGGGCGAACTGGATGGCGTAGTGATCACCGTTCCGGCCTATTTTGACGATGCACAACGTCAAGGCACCAAAGACGCCGCGCGTCTGGCGGGCCTGCACGTTCTGCGTCTGCTCAATGAACCAACCGCCGCCGCCATTGCCTACGGCCTCGACTCCGGTCAGGAAGGGGTCATTGCCGTCTTCGATCTTGGCGGTGGAACCTTTGATATCTCTATTTTGCGCCTGAGCCGCGGCGTATTCGAAGTGTTGGCCACCGGTGGTGATTCAGCCCTGGGCGGAGATGACTTCGACCACCTGCTGGCAGATTTCATCCGCCTGCAGGCGGGGATTGACGATCGCAGCGACGCGCGCGTACAGCGTGAACTGCTGGATGCGGCGATTGCGGCCAAAATTGCCCTCAGCGATGCGCAAAGCGTCACCGTTGAGGTCGCTGGCTGGAAGGGGGAGATCACCCGTGACCAGTTTAATGACCTGATCGCCTCTTTGGTTAAACGCACGCTGCTGGCCTGCCGTCGCGCATTGAAAGATGCTGGCGTAGAGGCGCAGGACGTACTGGAAGTGGTCATGGTGGGCGGTTCAACCCGCGTACCGCTGGTGCGTGAGCGCGTGGGTGAGTTCTTTGGCCGTACGCCACTGACCTCTATCGACCCGGACAAAGTGGTCGCTATCGGGGCGGCGATTCAGGCAGATATTCTGGTGGGGAACAAACCGGACAGCGAAATGCTGTTGCTGGATGTGATCCCGCTCTCCCTGGGGCTCGAAACTATGGGCGGCCTGGTGGAGAAAGTGATCCCGCGTAATACCACCATTCCGGTGGCGCGTGCGCAGGAGTTCACCACCTTTAAAGATGGCCAGACCGCCATGTCTATTCACGTGATGCAGGGTGAACGTGAGCTGGTACAGGATTGCCGCTCGCTGGCGCGCTTTGCGCTGCGCGGGATCCCGGCGCTGCCTGCGGGCGGGGCACATATTCGTGTCACCTTCCAGGTGGATGCTGATGGCCTGCTGAGCGTGACGGCGATGGAAAAATCCACGGGTGTCGAATCCTCCATCCAGGTTAAGCCGTCTTACGGGCTGACCGAGGGCGAAATCGCCTCCATGATTCAGGACTCAATGAGCTTTGCCGAACAGGACGTGAAGGCGCGTATGCTGGCTGAACAGAAAGTTGAAGCCGCACGTGTGCTGGAAAGCCTGACCGGTGCGCTCACTGCCGATGCCGCGCTGCTAAGCGCCGCAGAACGTCAGGCCATTGACGATGCCATCGCACAACTGCATGCGGTAGCAGAAGGCAATGACGCTGACGCCATAGAACAAGCGATTAAAAACGTTGATAAACAAACCCAGGAGTTTGCCGCTCGCCGTATGGATCAGTCGGTCCGTGTCGCGCTGAAAGGCCACTCCGTGGACGAGGTTTAATATGCCAAAGATTGTTTTTCTGCCTCATGCGGACCTCTGTCCGGATGGCGCAGTTCTGGAAGCTGAGACCGGCGAAACCATCCTTGACGTTGCCCTGCGTAACGGTATTGAAGTGGAACACGCCTGTGAAAAATCCTGTGCCTGCACAACCTGCCACTGCGTCGTACGTGAAGGTTTTGACTCGCTCGCCGAAAGCACCGAAGACGAAGATGACATGCTGGATAAAGCATGGGGTCTGGAGCCAGACAGCCGTTTAAGCTGCCAGGCACGCGTCACCGATGAAGATCTGGTGGTCGAATTCCCGCGTTACACCATTAACCACGCACGCGAGCATTGATATGGGACTGAAGTGGACAGACAGCCGTGAAATCGGCGAGGCGCTCTACGACGCGAACCCGGATCTCGATCCGAAGACCGTACGATTCACCGATATGCATCAGTGGATTTGCGATCTGGAAGATTTTGACGACGATCCAAACGCATCCAATGAAAAAATTCTGGAGGCGATTCTGTTAGTCTGGTTAGATGAAGCAGAGTAAATCACTTAACGGGCTGCCTTCAGGCGGCCCGTTTGCTAATAAGGATAAATAAAATGACCGAAGCGATGAAGATTACGATTTCGCATCAGCCAGCCGACGCGCGCTGGGGCGAAAAAGCCACTTACAGTATCAATAACGACGGTATTACCCTGCACCTGACGGGCCAGGATGACGCCGGTCTGATTCAACGCGCAGCACGTAAAATCGACGGTCTTGGCATTAAACATGTCTCTTTAGCGGGTGAAGGCTGGGATATCGATCGTAGCTGGGCATTCTGGGCCGGATATAAAGGGCCGAAAGGCACCCGTAAAATCGAGTGGGCGAACCTCGACGAAGCCGGACAGAAAGAGCTGGAAAGCCGTCTGACCATTATTGACTGGGTACGTGACACCATCAACGCGCCGGCGGAAGAGCTCGGTCCTGAGCAACTGGCGCAGCGTGCCGTTGACCTGCTCTGCGGCGTGGCGGGGGACAACATGTCTTACCGTATCACCAAGGGCGAAGATCTGCGCGAGCAGAACTATATGGGCATCCACACCGTGGGCCGCGGCTCTGAGCGTCCGCCGGTGCTGCTGGCGCTGGACTACAACCCAACCGGGGATAAAGAAGCGCCCGTGTTTGCCTGCCTGGTCGGTAAAGGCATCACCTTCGATACCGGTGGTTACAGCCTGAAGCAGAGCGCCTTTATGGACTCCATGAAGTCCGATATGGGCGGCGCGGCCACCATTACCGGTGCGCTGGCTTTCGCCATTACCCGTGGTCTGAATAAGCGTGTGAAGCTGTACCTGTGCTGCGCGGATAACATGGTTAGCGGCAATGCCTTTAAGCTGGGCGACATTATTCGCTACCGCAACGGTAAAAATGTGGAGGTCATGAACACCGACGCCGAAGGCCGTCTGGTGCTGGCCGATGGCCTGATCGATGCCTCTGCTCAGAAACCTGAGCTGATTATCGATATGGCGACCCTGACCGGTGCCGCGAAAACCGCGTTGGGTAACGACTACCACGCGCTGTTCAGCTTCGACGACAAGCTGGCGGCTCGCGTACTGGCGAGTGCTGCCGAAGAAAACGAACCCTTCTGGCGTCTGCCGCTGGCCGAGTTCCACCGCAGCCAGTTGCCCTCTAACTTTGCCGAGCTGAATAATACTGCCAGCGCCGCCTACCCGGCGGGAGCAAGCACGGCGGCAGGTTTCCTGTCCCACTTCGTTGAAAACTACCGCGAAGGCTGGCTGCACATCGACTGCTCTGCGACCTACCGCAAAGCGGCGGTTGAACAGTGGTCCGCAGGGGCAACCGGGCTGGGCGTGCGTACCATTGCAAACCTGCTGACGGCAGAGTAACTGTTACCGCTTCACCCTAACCCTCTCCCATGGTGGAGAGGGGATGGTTTGCTCCCTCTCCCTTGAGGGAGAGGGCCGGGGTGAGGGGGCGAATGCACCATCTGGAATAATTATGTCCGAAACCAAAAACGAATTAGAAACCCTGCTGGAGCAGGCGGCGACCGAGCCCGCCCACCGTCCGGCATTTTTCCGCACGCTGCTGGAATCCACCGTCTGGGTGCCGGGCACCGCGGCGGAAGGGGAGCAGGTTGTCGAAGACAGCGCGCTGGATCTGCTGCACTGGGAGAAAGACGACGGCACGTCGGTGATCCCGTTCTTTACTTCTCTTGAAGCCTTACAGACAGCGGTAGAAGACGAACAGGCGTTTGTGGTTATGCCCGTACGTACCCTTTTTGAGATGACCCTGGGCCAGACGTTGTTCCTTAACGCCAAATTGCCGACCGGGAAAGAGTTTACCCCACGCGAAATTAGTCATCTGATGGGTGAAGAAGGCAACCCGCTCAGCACGCAGGAGGTGCTGGAAGGGGGCGAAACGCTGCTGCTCTCAGAAGTGGCCGAGCCGCCGGCGCAGATGATTGACTCTTTAACCACGCTGTTTAAAACCATGAAGCCCGTCAGACGCGCGTTTCTCTGCTCCATCAAAGAGCGAGCCGACGAGCAGCCAGTGCTGTTGATTGGCATTGAGGCAGACGGCGATATCGACGAGATTATCCAGGCGGCGGGCAGTGTGGCGACCGACACGCTGCCAGGCGATGAACCTATTGATATCTGTCAGGTGTTGAAAGGCGAGAAGGGCATTAGCCACTTTATTACCGAGCACATCACACCCTTTTATGAGCGTCGCTGGGGCGGGTTCCTGCGCGATCTCAAAACGACCCGTATCATTTGATGAAGACGGGGTGGTTTTTCACCCCGTTGCTTCCAGCAGCAGTAAATCCATCAGCAACACCAGGTTCGACTCAAACGAGGTGACACCGGCGGCCTCGGCGGCAAAGTGCACCGCTTCGTCATACAGGGCGAAATGCAGATCGGCCATGCCCGCCAGCGTATTTGCCGAGGCGCGCGTAAAGGCCACCACGACCATCCCCACGTTCTGCGCAATCCGCGCTTTATCCAGCACCTGTTCCGTTTCGCCGCTGCGCGAGACGGCGATAAAGACCTGATAGCGGGCGGCATTACTGAGGAAGATATTCCGGCTGTCGCCCGGCCCCGAAATAAACGCCGTTTTTCCCAATACCTGCAGTTTTTTGGTCAGGTACTCGGCGAACAGATAAGAAAACCCGGCACCGTACAGAAAAAAGCTCTCTTTCTCGCTAAGTAGTGCGCGGAAGCGCTGACGCTTCTCCACCGTCGCCCATTGCAATGTCTGCTGATAGTTGGCAATAAACCGATGGAAGAGTTCGGGCACGTCGCTGGAGGCACTGGCCTCAGTGGCAATATGCGGGGTATCAGACAGCAGTTGCTTACAGTGCCAGATAAATTCGCTAAACCCGCTGAACCCCAGCTTCTGGCAAAGCCGCATGATTGTGGCGGTCGAAACGAATGTCGCCTGCGCGAGCTCGCGTACCGTAATGTTGCCGACCAGCAGCGGATGCTCCGTCAGATGGGAAAGTACGCGGTATTCCGCGCGGGTCAGTGACTCCCCGCGCGTGAGAAGCGTCGCCAGACGATTATCCATTAGTGAGCCGGTTCAATCGGCAGATCGTCCCGTGCACCCCATTCGCTCCAGGCGCCGTCGTAGAGCGTGACGTCGGTTTTACCGAGGGTAGCAAGGGCAAGAATCACCACGCAGGCGGTGACGCCAGAGCCGCAGCTGGCAACAATGGGTTTGTGCAGATCCACACCCTGACGCTCAAAGATAGCCTGCAGTTCGTCGGTGGTTTTCAGCTCCCCTTCAAACACTAAATCGCCCCAGGGCACGTTTAGCGCGCCGGGAATATGGCCACGCTTCAGGCCAGCCCGCGGCTCGTCCGCTTCGGCATTGAAGCGTGGGGCAGGGCGCGCATCGACGATTTGCGCCGTTTTTTCATGGCTGACGACCAGCACGTCGGTCAGACGTTTTACGACATGCGGGTCAAAGGTTGCGTCAAACTCCCCTTCCGGCAGCGTCACGTCGCCCTGCTGCAGCGGCAGTTCATCCCGCTGCCAGCCCGCAAGCCCGCCCGCCAGAATAGAGACTTTTTCGACGCCGTAATTTTTCAGCATCCACCAGGCACGCGGCGCGGAGAAGAGATTACCCTCGTCGTAGATCACCAGATGCTTGTCGCGACTGATGCCCAGCTCGCGCATTGCGACGGAAAACGCCTCCGGGCGGATAAGCATATGTGGCAGTGATGAGGTGTGATCGGATAAGGCTTCAATATCGAAAAATACCGCCCCCGGCAGATGCCCGGCGCGGTATTCAGCGGTCATATCGCGGAGATGCTCCTGCCCTGCAGGGGCCATTCGCGCGTCGAGGATCTGGATTTCCGGGTCGTCGCTGTGCTCAATCAGCCAGTCGGCGGCGACAAAATATGAGGTGGACATGGGTTGCCTCCGTTCTTTTCCGTAAAAGAGGATTGTCGGTGTTTTTTCTGACACCGACAAGCAAACCACGTTCAACTCGCGAGCAAGCCCGTATTATTTCACTGCTTCGCCATCCCGCCAGGCTTTTTGCAGCGCTGGCCAGTACTCACGATTCGCTTCAATCATCTCATCCAGAATCGCTTTCGCGTGCTCCATGGTGGGCACGGTGCGGTTCAGGGTAAATGCCTGCAGCGCTTTTTCGTAGCTGCCTTCGATGGTCGCTTCCACCAGTAGCTGCTCCGAAGCGAGCTGCTGCTGCAACAGCGTCTGATGGAACAGGGGAACCTGCCCCACGCGGATCGGCTCTGGCCCTTCAGAGGTGATATAAGCGGGCACTTCCACCACGGCATCGTACGGCAAGTTGGTAATCGCTCCCTGGTTTTCCACCATCACCAGATGGCGCTGACGCAGGTTAAACGCCAGCGAGCGGGCCACATCAACGATAAACTCACCGTGCACCCCCACGTGAAACGCATCGGGCAAAATGCCGGTACGTTGATACTCTTCGGCGGCGGCAAACAGTTTTTTCTCACGACCGTTCATCACTTCGTTAGCGCGCGTGTACTCCGGATTTTGATGCTCGACGATCTGGTTCGGCATCAGGTAATACTGCAAATACGGGTTTGGCAAATACTCGGGGAAATTATCCATAATTGGCTTAATGTTGCGCCAGGTCTTCACCCATGACGGATCTGAGTGCTGCGGGTCAGTTTTGGCGGCATCTTCCGTTAGCAGGCCAAATTTAGCGATATGGCGACGCAGCTCTGGCAGTCTGTCTTCGCCGTCTACCAGCACGCGGGTAAACCAGCCGAAATGGTTCAGACCAAAGTAGTCCACCTCCAGCTTATGACGATCAACGCCCAGAATCGCCCCCATATTGCGCATAGCCGCTACTGGCATATCGCAGATATTCAGCACCCGTGCGTTAGGACGCAGACGACGCACCCCTTCGGCGACGATCGCCGCCGGGTTCGAATAGTTGACGATCCAGGCTTTCTCGTGGGCGTGGCGCTCTACCAAATCGATCAGCTCAACCATCGGCAGGATCGTACGCAAGCCATACGCCAGCCCGCCTGGTCCACAGGTCTCCTGGCCAACCACGCCGTGGCGCAGCGGGATCTTCTCATCCTGCTCGCGCATCTTATACTGCCCAACGCGCATCTGGGCGAAGATGAAGTGGGCGCCGCTAAAGGCGACTTCCGGGTCGGTGGTGACCGTAAATTTGATGCTCTGGCTATGGTCACGAATCACCTTCTCGACCACCGGCGCAATGGTGTTCTGACGTGCTTCATCGATGTCGTAGAGGCGAATCTCCGCCAGCGGGAAATCCTGCAGGCGCACCATCAGGCTTTTCACAATACCCGGCGTATAGGTACTGCCACCGCCGGCGATAGAGAGAATGAATGGGGGTTTAAACATCTTTAGCTCCTTTCAGAGAAACGTCTCAACGGCTTCTCGCATTTTTTTGACATGCAGCCCGTAGACCACCTGAACGTTGTTACCTTGTTTGATAATGCCTTTCGCACCCGTCGCTTTCAGTCGCGGCTCGTCGATGATCGCCACGTCTTTTACCGTGACGCGCAAGCGGGTGTAGCAGTTATCCACCACTTCAATGTTTTCGCGCCCGCCCAGGCCAATCACAATGGATTCACCCAGACCGTCGTTATTGCCTTTCGCCTGATACTCCTGCTTGCTATAGAGACGGGTCTCTTGCTCGTCATCTTCCCGACCCGGCGTCTTCATGTTGAAGTGAACAATCAGGAAGCGGAAAATCACAAAGTAGAGAGCAAACATGATGAGTCCGACCAAAATGTACATCGGCCAGTTGGACTTCTCGGTGCCGAGCGGCAGGTTATAAAGAATGAAATCGATAATGCCGTTCGCACCGATGGCGTGAACGCCAAACAGGGAGAAGAGCATCATGCCAATCCCGGTCAGTACCGCATGCACCACGAACAGCAGCGGGGCGACAAACAGGAAGGAGAACTCGATAGGTTCGGTCACGCCCACCAGCAGGGAGGTGAGGGCTGCCGGGATCAGAATCGCTTTTGCCGCAGCTTTACGCTCAGGCTTCGCGGTCATGTACATCGCCAGCGCCGCCGCAGGCAGGCCAAACATTTTGCTGATACCGCGCGCATCCCAGACCACCGTACTGCTCAGTTGCTTCACGTCCGGACAGGCCATTTCGGCAAAGTAAATGTTGCGCGCGCCCTGGTAAGTGGTGCCGCATACCTCCTGGGTTCCGCCCAGTTCGGTATAGAGGAATGGGGTATAGACCAGATGGTGAAGACCGGTCGGCACCAGGATACGTTCAAGGAAGCCATACACCGCCACCCCAAACGGGCCTGCCCCTTTAATGGCCAGCGCCATTGCGCTAATACCATGCTGGGCGAACGGCCAGAGCTCACTCATCACCACGCCCAGCAGCATTGAGACGGGCAGCATCACGATAGCGACGAAGCAGTGACCGGAGTAAATGGCCATCGCCCCGTTAAACTGTACCCCGGAATATTTGTTGTAGAGGTAGCCCGACAGCGCGCCGGTCAGGATCCCGGCGAAAACGCCCATCTCCAGGACTTGTACCCCAAGTACCATCGCCTGCCCGGCAGCTTTCATCTGATCGGCAGGGGCAAGCGCGCCTTGCAGCTGCAGGGTCACGTTCATGGCGTTGATGAAGACCACAAAGGTCACCAGGCCGATCAGGGCCGCGTAACCTTTATCGCGTGTCGCCAGGCCGATAGGGATCCCCACAGCGAATACCAGCGCCAGGTTTACTAACACCGAAACGGCAGACCTGGCGATTAACTGCCCAAGGCTCTGCACCAGCGGATGCCCAAGAAACGGCAGGTAATCGGCAAGCGCGCCATTACCCAGCACGTTACCAAAGGCGATAAACAGACCAACGATCGGCAGGATAAGTACCGGTCCGTACAATGATTTTCCGAAATTTTGTAGGGCGTTCACGGCTCGTTTCATGGCTATCTCTCTTATTGAACCGCGCACTCGGGGTGCGTCTTAGGCATAAAACTAGCAGGCGCTAACGGAGCTTAGCCAGCTATCTTATTGTTTTAAAAACAAATGACCTAAAAGGTAACATGTAACCATGCAGGTTGTGATCGGTATAACAGGGTGGATGCTGTTCCCTATACCATTTTGCGAGATGCTTTCCAGCCCCCTCAAAATGGGCTTTTGTATTAATGAAACTTGCGGATAATACTTAACCCGACGACGACCAACAGGCCTCTCAGGCCAGGGATGCAGGATGAAACCGTTTCGCCTCGCCGCGCTGTCCATAGCGCTGCTGACAGCCTTTACGCTTGCCGGCTGTGATGACAACACCGAGAAACCCCATGCAGAAGCGCCGGCAACCGCTGCCGCAACGCCTGCTGAACCGAAGGCCGCGACCAAACCCGACGACGCCACGCTGCAAAAACTGGCGGAACAGAGTCAGGGCAAGCCGCTGACGCTGCTGGATGCGTCGGAAATTCAGCTCGACGGCGCATCGACGCTGGTGCTCACCTTCTCGGTGCCGCTCGATCCTTCCCAGGATTTCGCAAAAACCCTCCACGTCGTGGACAAGAAAAGCGGCAAGGTAGATGGCGCATGGGAACTGGCGCCAAATCTGAAAGAGGTCCGTTTACGTCATCTGGAGCCCAACCGCAATCTGGTGGTGACCGTTGAGCGTGGCCTGCAGGCACTGAATAAAGCTACCTTCGATAGCGACTACGAAAAAGCGATAACCACGCGCGATATCGAGCCTACCGTCGGCTTTGCCAGCCGCGGCTCGCTGCTGCCGGGCAAGGTGGTAGAGGGGCTGCCGGTCATGGCGCTGAACGTCAGCAACGTTGACGTCAATTTCTATCGGGTGAAACCGGAGTCGCTGGCGGCATTTGTCAGCCAGTGGGAATACCGTAACTCCCTGACCAACTGGGAATCCGACAATTTGCTTAAAATGGCGGAGCTGGTCTATACCGGCCGCTTCGACCTCAACCCGGCGCGTAACACCCGTGAAAAACTGCTGTTACCGCTGCGTGATATCGCGCCGCTGCAGCAGGCCGGTGTTTACCTGGCGGTAATGAACCAGGCGGGGCATTACAATTACAGCAATGCCGCCACGCTCTTTACCCTCAGCGATATTGGCCTGTCGGTTCACCGCTACCACAACCGGCTGGATATCTTTACCCAGAGCATTGAAAACGGTGGCGCGCAGGCCGGCGTTGATGTCGTGCTGCTCAACGACAAAGGCCAGACGCTGGCTCAGGCCGCCAGCGACGGCGATGGTCACGCTGTGCTGCAAACGGATAAAGAAGCGGCGCTTATTCTGGCGCGTAAAGAGGGGCAAACCACGCTTCTCGACCTCAATCTGCCCGCACTCGACCTCGCCGAATTCGCTATTGCCGGTGCGCCAGGTTTTAGCAAACAGTTCTTTATGTTTGGCCCGCGTGACCTCTACCGGCCGGGAGAAACGGTAATTCTTAATGGCTTACTGCGCGACAGTGATGGCAAACCCTTGCCTGACCAGCCGGTAAAACTGGAAGTATTACGCCCGGATGGACAGGTGGCGCGAACCGTCGTGAGCCAGCCGGAAAATGGCCTCTATCGCTTTAATTATGCGCTGGATAGCGGCGCACAGACCGGGATGTGGCACATCCGCGCCAGCACCGGCGATAATCAAAAGCAGATGTGGGATTTCCACGTCGAAGACTTTATGCCGGAGCGGATGGCGCTGAATATCAGCGGGCAAAAAGCGCCTGTTAAACCGCAGGACAATGTCAGCTTCGACGTGAACGGGTATTACCTGTATGGCGCGCCCGCAAACGGCAATAGTCTACAGGGGCAGCTGTTCCTGCGCCCGCTGCGTGAGGCGGTCGCGGCACTGCCGGGATTCCAGTTTGGCGATATCGCTGAAGAGAACCTGAGCCGCAGTCTGGATGAAGTTCAACTCACGTTAAATGACGAGGGGCGCGGGCAGGTCAGCGCGGAGAGCCAGTGGAAAGAGACGCACTCACCGCTGCAGCTCATTTTGCAGGCCAGCCTGCTGGAGTCCGGTGGCCGCCCGGTGACACGTCGCGCTGAACAGGCTATCTGGCCGGCGGACACGCTGGCGGGGATTCGCCCGCAGTTCGCCAGCAAAGCGGTCTATGACTACCGCACCGACACCACCGTGACGCAGCCCATCGTGGACGAAAATAGCCAGGCCGGTTTCGATATTGTTTACACCGATGCCAGCGGCGCCAAAAAAGCAGTTTCAGGTCTGCAGGTTCGCCTTATCCGCGAGCGTCGTGACTACTTCTGGAACTGGTCAGAGAGCGAAGGCTGGCAGTCCCAGTACGATCAAAAAGATCTGATCGAAGCGGAGCAGGCGCTGGATCTTAAGGCCGATGAGACCGGTAAAGTGAGCTTCCCGGTGGAGTGGGGATCATATCGTCTGGAAGTAAAAGCGCCGAACGACACCGTCAGCAGCGTCCGTTTCTGGGCCGGTTATAGCTGGCAAGATAACAGTGAAGGCAGCGGCGCGGCGCGACCGGATCGCGTTACGTTGAAGATAGACAAACCGGCGTACCAGCCTGGCGATACCATCAAGCTGCATATTGCCGCCCCGGCTGCCGGGAAAGGTTATGCGATGATCGAATCCAGCGAAGGGCCGCTATGGTGGAAAGAGATCGATGTTCCGGCCAACGGGCTGGAGCTCTCTATTCCTGTCGATAAAGCCTGGAAACGCCACGACCTATACCTCAGTACGCTGGTGGTACGCCCCGGCGATAAGTCTAAATCTGCCACGCCAAAACGCGCCGTCGGCCTGCTGCACTTGCCGATGGGGGATGAAAACCGTCGTCTGAATCTTTCGCTGGAAAACCCGCCAAAAATGCGTCCTGACCAGACGGTGACGGTGAAGGTGAAAGCCAGCGTTAAAGAGGGGGCGGTGCCGCAGAAAGTGAATGTCCTGCTCTCGGCGGTGGACAGCGGCGTGCTGAATATTACCGACTATGTCACGCCGGATCCCTGGCAGGCCTTCTTTGGGCAGAAGCGTTACGGCGCCGATATTTACGATATCTACGGCCAGGTCATAGAGGGGCAGGGGCGTCTGGCCTCCCTGCGCTTCGGTGGCGATGGCGATGAGCTCAAACGTGGCGGCAAACCGCCTGTTAATCACGTGACCATCATCGCCCAGCAGGCGCAGCCGGTTGAGCTGGATGCTAACGGCGAAGGCACCATTACGATGCCGATCGGCGATTTTAACGGTGAGCTTCGTCTGATGGCACAAGCCTGGACCGACGACGACTTTGGCAGCGGCGAAAGTAAGGTCGTGGTCGCGGCACCGGTCATCGCTGAGCTCAACACCCCACGCTTCCTCGCCAGTGGCGATATTTCGCGGCTGACGCTGGATCTCACTAACCTGACCGATCGGCCGCAGACGCTGAACGTGGCGTTAACGGTTCACGGCAAACTGGCGCTGGAAGGGGGGCAACCGCAGCCCGTAACACTAGCGCCCGGTGCGCGTAGCACCCTATTCATCCCGGTGCGTGCGCTGGAGGGATATGGCGACGGAGAGGTAGTGGCCCAGGTCAGTGGCCTGTCGCTTCCCGGCGAAACCTTCGCGCCGTTGAGTAAAAACTGGAAAATCGGCGTGCGTCCGGCCTTCCCGGCACAGACGGTTAACTCGGGTACGATGCTCAACCCGGGGGAGAGCTGGATCGCGCCAGGGCAACACCTTGCCGGTTTCTCGCCTGCTACGTTGCAGGGGCAACTGATGCTGAGCGGTAAACCGCCGCTCAACCTCGCGCGTTATATCCGTGAACTGCAGGCCTATCCTTATGGCTGCCTGGAGCAGACTACCAGTGGACTCTTCCCGTCGCTCTACACCAATGCCGCGCAGCTGGCTGCGCTAGGTATCAAAGGTGACACCGATGAAAAACGGCGTGGTGCCATTGATGTAGGCATCTCGCGTCTGTTACAGATGCAGCGGGATGACGGCGGTTTTGCGCTCTGGGATAAAAACGGCCCGGAAGAGTACTGGCTGACGGCCTACGTGACTGACTTCCTGGTACGGGCGGGCGAGCAGGGCTACAGCGTGCCGGCAGAGGCGCTAAACAGTGCTAACAACCGTCTGCTGCGTTATCTGCAGGACCCGGGCATGATCTCTATTCGCTACAGTAACGATACCCAGGCCAGTAAGTTCGCGGTGCAGGCTTATGCCGCGCTGGTGCTGGCGCGTCAGCAAAAAGCCCCGCTGGGTGCGCTGCGTGAAATATGGGAAAAGCATGCGCAGGCAAAATCGGGTCTTCCGCTAATGCAGTTAGGCGTCGCGTTGAAGATGATGGGAGATGCGCCACGAAGCCAGCAGGCGCTGGAAGCTGCGCTGCAAACCCCGCGTACAGATTCGCAAAACTGGATCGCGGATTACGGCAGTCAACTGCGTGATAACGCCATGATGCTCGCGCTGTTGCAGGAAAATTCTCTGTTACCGCAGGCACAAAACACCCTGCTGAATGCCCTGGTACAGCAGGCATTCAGCCAGCGCTGGCTATCAACCCAGGAGAGTAATGCCCTGTTCCTCGCCGGACGCGCGCAACAAACGCTCTCTGGTGCGTGGCAGGCCACCACCAGCCTGGCAGAAGAGCCGGCGCACGGTGACAAACCGCAGGTAACCAATGTCGATGGCGATCGGCTGGCTGCGCTGCAGGTGACTAACAGTGGCACCAGTCCGCTGTGGGTACGTCTCGACAGTAGCGGCTATCCACAGCGTGCGCCGCAGCCTTCCTCGAAGGTGCTGAAAATCGAGCGCCACATTCTGGCGACCGATGGCAGCAGCAAAGATCTCTCTACCCTGAAGAGCGGTGAGCTGGTACTGGTCTGGCTCGAGGTGCAGGCCAGCCAGAACGTACCGGATGCGCTGGTGGTTGATCTGCTCCCTGCCGGACTTGAGCTGGAAAATCAGAATCTGGCCAGCAGCAGCGCCAGCCTGCAGGAGAGCGGTAGCGAAGTGCAAAATCTGCTAAACCAGATGCAGCAGGCGGATATCCAGCACATGGAGTTTCGCGATGACCGTTTTGTGGCCGCAGTACCGGTGAATGAAGGTCAGCCCGTCACGCTGGTCTACCTGGCACGTGCCGTGACGCCGGGGACCTATCAGGTACCGGTCCCCATGGTTGAATCGATGTACGTTCCCCAGTGGCGGGCAACGGGTGCGGCAAGTGGCCCGCTGACTGTAGCCCCATAACGTGCCGGTTCTTTCACCATTGCGCTCCCGCTGGCTATGGCTGGCGGGAGCGATTCTGCTGCTATGGGGGCTGGTTGTTGCCGCCGATCGCCTGTGGCCGCTACCGTTAAAAGAGGTTAATCCCGCGCGGGTTGTTGTGGACGAACAGGGCACGCCGCTCTGGCGCTTTGCTGACAGTGAAGGGATTTGGCGCTATCCGGTCACAATAGAAGAGGTCTCTCCCCGCTATCTTGAAGCGCTGATCCAGTACGAAGATCGCTGGTTCTGGGATCATCCGGGCGTTAACCCCTTTTCCGTTCTGCGTGCCGCCTGGCAAGATCTTACCTCTGGCAGAGTGGTTTCCGGAGGGAGCACCCTGACCATGCAGGTCGCGCGCCTTCTCGATCCACATCCCCGCACCTTTGGCGGCAAAATTCGTCAACTCTGGCGCGCCTTGCAGCTGGAGTGGCACCTGTCAAAGCGCGATATCTTGACGCTCTACCTCAATCGCGCCCCCTTTGGCGGCACATTGCAGGGGGTAGGGGCTGCAAGCTGGGCCTACCTGGGCAAATCACCGGCACAGCTCAGCTACTCCGAGGCGGCGTTGCTGGCAGTATTGCCGCAGGCGCCGAGCCGTCTGCGTCCTGACCGCTGGCCCGGGCGCGCCGAAGCGGCGCGCAACAAAGTGCTGGCGCGGATGGAAACCCAGGGGGTGTGGAGCGCGAAGCAGGTGCGGGAATCCCGTGAAGAGCCGGTGTGGCTTGCGCCGCGTCAGATGCCGCAGCTGGCGCCGCTGTTCTCGCGAATGATGCTGGGCAAAAGCCGCGACGATAAAATTGTCACCACGCTGGATGCCGCCTTGCAGCGCCAGCTTGAAGAGCTGGCAATGAACTGGAAAGGGCGCCTGCCACCGCGTAGCTCGCTGGCGATGATCGTTGTCGATCACGCCACGATGAAAGTGCGCGGCTGGGTGGGATCGGTAGACATTAACGATGACAGTCGCTTTAGCCATGTGGATATGGTGAGCGCAATCCGATCCCCGGGATCGGTCCTGAAGCCCTTCGTTTATGGCCTGGCGATGGACGACGGACTGATCCATCCAGCCTCGCTGCTACAGGACGTTCCTCGCCGCACCGGCGATTATCGGCCTGGCAATTTTGACAGCGGATTCCATGGCCCAATCAGTATGAGCGAGGCGCTGCTACGCTCGCTGAATCTCCCTGCGGTACAGGTGCTGGAAGCCTACGGACCGAAAAAATTTGCCGGGAAGCTGCGTAACGTCGGCTTACCGCTCATCTTGCCCGCCGGAGCCCAGCCCAATCTGGCGCTGATTCTGGGCGGGGCGGGGGCACGCCTGCAGGATATTGTCGCCGCCTACAGTGCTTTTGCCCGGCATGGAAATGCCGCGCGACTGCGTCTGTTACCCGGCGATCCGCTGGTTGAACGCCCGTTAATGACGCCGGGGGCGGCGTGGATCATTCGTCGAATACTGGCTAACCAGGCCCAGCCTTTGCCAGATAGCGCGTTGCCTCAGGTGGTGCCGCTGGCGGTTAAGACCGGCACCAGCTATGGCTATCGCGATGCCTGGGCTATCGGTGTTAATGCCCGCTATGTCATCGGCATCTGGACCGGTCGGCCGGACGGTACGCCGGTGGCGGGGCAGTTTGGCTATGCCAGCGCGGTACCGCTGCTTAACCAGGTGAATAATTTGCTGCTGTCGCACTCGGTGGTGGATGAAGCGCGACTCCCACGCGACCCGCGTCCTGCGTCTGTGGGGCGCGGGGTCATCTGCTGGCCTGGAGGCCAGGCATTGCCCGATGGGGATGATAACTGCCGTCGACGTCTGGCAACCTGGCAGCTCGATGGCAGCCAGCCGCCTACGCTTTTACTGCCCGAGCAGGAGGGGATGCGAGGGATCCGCTTCCCGCTGTGGCTGGATAGCGCCGGTAAACGGGTCGCGGCAGATTGCCCGCAGGCGAGGCAGAAAACAGTCGACGTCTGGCCGCTGGCGCTGGAGCCGTGGCTGCCGGGAACAGAGCGGCGGGCGGAGCGTATTCCGCCGTCATCGACGCAGTGCCCGCCGTTGAGTCAGGACGATCCGGTGCCGTTAATTCTTTCTGGTATTCAGGAGGGGGCGGTTGTTAAGCGTCTTCCGGGCGAGCCGCGCGTCTCGCTGCCGCTACAGGTTAGCGGTAGTACGGGGCAACGCTGGTGGTTTTTAAACGGTGAACCGCTCAATGCGCAAGGGCGGACCTATACCTTAAAACTGGAACAGGCCGGGGAGTATCAACTTCTGGTGATGGATGAAGCCGGGCAGGTGGCCACTGTGCACTTTACGCTGCAGTAGGTAAACGGAGAAAAGGCGTCTCTGAACGTTTCTGTTGTTGAAACTCGTCTTATTTTAAAAAAATGTTACATCCATCCATAGGCAATGGCGCTATTGCTCATTATAATCCGCGCCAGGTCTAACGCTGTATGCAAACCACATAACAAATCACAGAGGTAATCATGGCTATTGAACGTACTTTTTCCATCATCAAACC
>ERZ773187.775-NODE-775-length-28597-cov-14.155946_pt1 | contig 28597 bp, 24 predicted proteins | sample MGYA00511242_ERZ773187 | MGnify/ENA primary metagenome ERZ773187 (study PRJEB29015, sample SAMEA2737744) | human gut metagenome | biome: human gut; feature: human-associated habitat; material: faeces | place: China | collected 2012 ...
CAGTAGCCAGACGGCCCAGAGTTTTACCGGTCGCGTCAACAACATACCAGTCGCGTTTTACGGTTTCTGGTTTAGCTGTAAAAGTTTTCATTAAAAGCTTACCCAAATAATAAGTTACACGTTGGTGAACACCCAAACGTTTAGTCAGTTGAGGTTCACACGACATTGTCCAGCAAACCTACCCCTTCGAATAGCCTATGCCGGCGCATAGAAAGTTTTGGGAAAAAAACCTTCTTGTAACGTGGGGTCGCAAGATTATAGAGAAGTCGAGGTCAAAGATCGACCCCTAAATGTGATTTGACGAGGGTTTTTCAGCGGTGCGAAATGCACCGCCCACTGCCCGACTTTTCCGGAACGAAAAGAGCCATTCAGGGCATATGCTCGCGTTTCAGGTACTCTTCGCTCTGCATCTCCTGCAAACGCGACAGACAGCGCTGGAACTCAAACTTTAACCGCTCGCCCTGATAGACCTCATAGAGCGGCACCGCGGCGCTTACCACCAGCTTAACGTGACGCTCGTAAAACTCATCAACCAGCGCAATAAAGCGACGAGCCTCACTCTCCATCAGCATGGTCATCACCGGCACATCAAAGAGCATGACGGTATGAAACAGGCGCGACAGTGCAATGTAATCATGCTGGCTACGGGCATCGACGCACAGCGTCGCGAAGGAGACGGCCAGCGTCTGGTTGGCCATGCCCAGCGTTGGCAACGGACGGTGGTTAATCTCTAGTTCAGTGGCGTTTTCACGCTTCGCCCCAGCCAGTGCCAGCCAGAGTTTATCCATCTGCTGGCGGGTATCATCATTGAGGGGGGACAACCAGAGATGTGCCTGCGTCAGCGTGCGCAGCCGATAGTCAACGCCCGCGTCCACGTTCATGACATCACAATGCTGTTTAATCGCATCGATGGCGGGTAAGAAACGCGCCCGCTGTAAACCGTTGCGATAGAGTTCATCCGGCGGGATGTTCGAGGTTGCCACCAGGGTGATCCCCCGGGCAAAAAGCGCTTTCATCAGCCCGCCCAGCAGCATGGCGTCGGTAATATCGGAAACAAAGAATTCATCAAAACAGAGCACATCGGTTTCGGCTTTGAAACGTTCGGCGACAATATCCAGCGGATCGCTCTGCCCCTGAAGCGCGGTGAGCTCTTCATGCACGCGCAGCATGAAGCGGTGAAAGTGCAAACGCTGTTTACGCGTGCCAGGCAGGCTCTGATAAAAGAGGTCCATTAGCCAGGTTTTACCGCGCCCTACGCCACCCCACATATATAAGCCACGCACAGGTGTGATCGCCTGCGGCTCTTTTTTTCCTAACAGACGACCAAAGGCGGCTTTCAGTCCACCTGCGGGTGCGGCCTCGGTGGGACGGGATGTCAGCGCCTGAAAGATTTTTTCCAGACGATTTACCGCATCGCGTTGAACATCGTCCGGCTGATGCGAGCCCTCCTGCAGGGCCTGCTGATAACGCATTGTCGGGGAGAGGCTTTGCATAATCTCGTTGTTATTCCTTCAATTAAGACGCGCCAACCTGCGCTGTTGACGAAAAAAAGGCCGTTCTACACTACGCGATGATACCGCGGGATTCCACTTCTACGGAAATAGCGGTTATAGTGGCATAATCAGGCACAGGCATGGAGCCGAGCCAATACCCTACGGAACCACAAGACAACGGGAGAAGTTCATGACCTGGGAATATGCGCTAATTGGTTTAGTCGTCGGCATCGTTATCGGCGCCGTGGCCATGCGTTTTGGTAATCGCAAATTGCGTCAACAACAGGCTTTGCAGTACGAACTGGAAAAGAACAAAGCTGAACTGGAAGAGTATCGTGAAGAGCTGGTTAGCCACTTTGCGCGTAGCGCAGAGCTGCTGGACAACATGGCGGACGATTACCGTCAGCTCTATCAGCATATGGCAAAAAGCTCCAGCAGCCTGCTGCCGGAAATGACCGCAGAAACGAATCCATTCCGTAATCGCCTGGCTGAATCCGAAGCCAGTAACGATCAAGCTCCGGTGCAGATGCCGCGCGATTACTCTGACGGTGCATCTGGTCTGCTGCGCGGTGGCGTAAAACGCGACTAACCGCACAGCGCAAATATATTTCACGGGCGCAGCCTTTGCGCCCGTCCTTTCTTCATTACCCCAGCTATTATTTAGTCAAGCACCTCATTGTTCAGCGTTTTAAAATTCAATAACATCAGACTGTTTTTGGGCCGAAATTCCTTTACCCCAGGTTGCGAGAGCCAGCGTCAATGAACAAAAAAAATCAGCTGTTAAGCGCGTTAGCATTGTGTGTCGGATTCGCTCTTCCGGCATCTTTCCCTGTTTATGCAGCCATGCCTTCACAGGTTCCTGGCCAGGCGCCCCTTCCGACGCTCGCCCCCATGCTGGAGAAAGTGTTGCCGGCGGTGGTGAGCGTGAAGGTGGAAGGCACGGCGCAACAAAGCCAGCGCATTCCTGAAGAGCTGAAAAAATATTTCGGCGAGGATGGCGCCGATCAGGCGCAACCTTTTGAGGGGCTGGGATCCGGTGTGGTCATCGATGCCGCTAAAGGCTATGTACTGACCAATAACCACGTCATCAGCGAGGCTGACAAAATCAGCGTCCAGATGAACGATGGTCGTGAATTCGAGGCCAAACTGATTGGCGGGGATGATCAAAGCGACATCGCCCTGTTACAGCTCCAGAATGCCACTAACCTGACGCAAATCGCGGTTGCCGACTCTGACAAGCTGCGCGTAGGAGATTTTGCCGTTGCGGTCGGTAACCCATTTGGCCTTGGGCAGACTGCGACGTCGGGAATCATCTCTGCGCTGGGGCGCAGCGGCCTGAATCTCGAAGGGCTGGAAAACTTTATTCAGACCGATGCTTCCATCAACCGCGGAAACTCGGGCGGCGCATTGTTGAACCTGAACGGTGAGCTTATTGGTATCAATACCGCTATTCTCGCGCCGGGTGGCGGCAGCGTCGGCATCGGCTTTGCCATTCCGAGCAATATGGCCCGGACGCTGGCCCAACAGCTTATTGACTTTGGTGAAGTGAAACGTGGCCTGCTGGGCATTAAAGGGATGGAGATGAGCGCGGATATCGCCAAAGCGTTCAATCTGAATGTCCAGCGCGGTGCGTTTGTGAGTGAAGTCTTACCGAACTCTGGCTCAGCGAAAGCGGGCATTAAGTCGGGTGATGTTATTGTTAGCCTTAACGACAAGCCGCTGAGTAGCTTTGCGGAGCTGCGTTCACGCATCGCCACCACCGAGCCTGGCACCAAAGTGAAGCTGGGGCTGCTGCGAGAGGGTAAACCGATGACCGTAGAGGTAACGCTTGATAAAAGCACCTCCTCCTCTGCCAGCGCCGAGATGATTGCACCTGCGCTGCAGGGGGCGACTCTGAGCGATGGCCAACTGAAAGATGGTACCAAAGGGATCACACTTGAGAGCGTAGAGAAGAGCAGCCCGGCGGCACAAGCGGGTCTGCATGAAGATGACGTGATCATTGCGGTCAACCGCACGCGCGTACAGTCTATTGCCGAAATGCGCAAAGTGCTGGAGAACAAACCGGCGGTGATCGCCCTGCAGATCGTGCGGGGTAACGATACGCTCTATATTCTTCTGCGATAAGCATTTCTGCTCCGGGCATCACGGCATGTGATGTCCGGAAAAGTCATGTTATGCTGCAACAGTTTTCACTTTAACGACGCCCGCATCATGTTTCTGAAGATCATTCGTTCGGTCGCCATTGGCCTGGCTGTTGGTGGCCTGTTACTGGTCGCCATGCCCTCTTTGCGCCAGTTTAATAAGCTGGCTGCGCCGCAGTTTGACAGCGCAGATGAAACACCTGCCAGCTATAACCAGGCGGTACGCCGCGCCGCGCCTGCGGTGGTGAATGTCTATAACCGCGGTCTGAACAGTACCAGCCATAATCAGCTGGAGATCCGTACCCTGGGCTCCGGGGTGATCATGGATGAACGCGGCTATATCATTACCAATAAACACGTTATCAACGACGCCGATCAGATTATTGTCGCCTTGCAGGATGGGCGCGTGTTCGAAGCGCTGTTAGTCGGTTCAGACAGCCTGACCGACCTTGCGGTACTGAAAATCACGGCCACCGGCGGCCTGCCGGTGATCCCTATCAACCGCAAACGTAGCCCGCATATTGGCGATGTGGTGCTGGCCATCGGTAACCCTTATAACCTTGGGCAGACCATTACTCAGGGCATTATTAGCGCCACCGGCCGAATTGGCCTGAACCCCTCGGGCCGTCAAAACTTCCTGCAAACGGATGCTTCCATTAACCACGGTAACTCCGGCGGGGCGCTGGTTAACTCCTTGGGGGAGCTGATAGGCATCAATACGCTCTCCTTCGATAAGAGCAACGATGGTGAAACGCCGGAAGGGCTGGGATTTGCGATTCCCTTCCAGCTGGCAACCAAAATCATGGATAAGCTGATTCGCGATGGCCGGGTGATCCGCGGCTATATCGGTATTGGCGGGCGTGAAATCGCGCCACTGCACGCACAGGGCGGCGGCGGTATCGATCAGATTCAGGGAATTGTGGTTAACGAGGTCTCTCCGGGCGGGCCGGCGGCTGCAGCGGGTCTGCAGGTTAACGACGTTATTGTCTCGGTGAATGGCAAACCGGCGATTTCCGCGCTGGAAACTATGGATCAGGTGGCCGAAATCAGGCCTGGCTCCATCATCCCTGTCGAAGTGATGCGCGAGGACAAAAAGCTCACGCTGCAGGTGACCATTCAGGAATATCCTGCCACCAACTGACAGCAATAAAAAAACCGGAGCCTGGGCTCCGGTTTTTGTTCACTGAGAGGAGATTACTTGTTTACAAACTCTTCGCCCAGTTTGATATCGCCTTTCAGCGTATCCAGCATGCCTGCCATCGCTTGTTGTTCAAACGCGCTCAGCGTGCCGATAGATTGACGTTCTTCGATACCGTTTTTACCCAGCAGCAGTGGCTGAGAGAAGAAGCGGGCGTGTTCGCCGTCACCTTCAACGTAAGCACATTCCACAACGCCTTTCTCACCCTGTAGGGCGCGAACCAGAGACAGGCCGAAGCGCGCTGCTGCCTGGCCCATTGAGAGCGTCGCAGAACCGCCACCCGCCTTCGCTTCCACCACTTCGGTGCCCGCGTTCTGGATACGTTTGGTCAGGTCAGCCACTTCCTGCTCAGAGAAAGTCACGCCTGGGATCTGGGAAAGCAGCGGCAGAATAGTCACGCCAGAGTGGCCACCGATAACCGGCACTTCCAGCTCGGTTGGCTGCTTGCCTTTCAATTCCGCCACAAAGGTGTTGGAGCGGATGATGTCCAGCGTGGTCACGCCAAACAGTTTGTTTTTGTCATACACGCCCGCTTTTTTCAGCACTTCTGCAGCAATCGCCACAGTGGTGTTGACCGGGTTAGTGATGATACCGATGCACGCTTTCGGGCAGGTTTCAGCGATCTGCTGAACCAGGTTCTTCACGATGCCCGCATTAACGTTAAAAAGGTCGGAACGATCCATACCCGGTTTACGCGCGACGCCTGCAGAGATGAGAACCACGTCCGCACCTTGCAGCGCAGGACGCGCATCTTCACCGGAGAAGCCTTTGATTTTAACAGCCGTTGGGATGTGGCTCAGGTCAACCGCCACACCTGGGGTAACCGGGGCAATATCGTACAGGGAGAGTTCTGAGCCTGAAGGCAGCTGGGTTTTCAGTAGTAGGGCAAGCGCCTGGCCGATACCGCCAGCAGCGCCGAGGACTGCGACTTTCATCCTAAACTCCTTATTATGGTGAGCTAAATATCTGTTGCTCCGTCGCGGCGACCTTAATTCAGCAGATAAATAATTACAATCGTCGTTGCTGCAGAATCAAGGGTCACTCACTTTTCGCTGCGGCCTGAAGGCTATCAGGTGCCTGGCGAGAACTAAGCAACGAATCAAGAGGGGGTTACAATACACCTCTGCGCGCCACCAAAACAACATCAATTTGATAACATTTAATTTACTTTTAAGGTTATTTATAAGGCGTGACGCAGGCATGTTCCTGGATAACAAAATTTGATAAAATCCCGCTCTTTCATAACATTATTTCAGCCTAAGTTTGGGCAGATAGTTTGCATAAAAATTCATCTATGTGCATAATAATGTTGTTTCTACCGCCATATTTCGGGTGACTTATGCGAACCTCTTCAAAACAAGAAGAATTAGTGAAGGCGTTTAAAGCGCTACTTAAAGAAGAAAAATTCAGTTCCCAGGGTGAAATCGTCCAGGCCTTGCAGGAAGAGGGCTTCGATAACATCAATCAGTCGAAAGTCTCGCGCATGTTAACGAAGTTTGGCGCGGTGCGGACTCGCAATGCCAAAATGGAGATGGTTTATTGCCTGCCAGCCGAGCTTGGCGTTCCGACCACCTCCAGCCCGCTGAAAAATCTGGTACTGGATATCGATTATAACGACGCGGTTGTCGTCATTCACACAAGCCCGGGGGCTGCACAGCTTATCGCGCGCCTGCTGGACTCGCTGGGTAAAGCAGAAGGCATTCTTGGCACTATTGCCGGGGATGACACTATCTTCACCACCCCGGCCAATGGTTTCTCGGTCAAAGACCTTTATGAAGCCATCCTGGTGCTGTTCGAACAAGAACTCTGATCCCCCTTCCCTGCTGCCCCTGGCAGCGGGGAACCTACTGCCACAAACGCTCTTCTCCCTACATTCTGTTGCTTATAACTTTCACATTTAGTGCGATTTCCTGCCATTTGACATTCATGTGGTGAATGATAAACCGTAAAATCGCACAAAAAATCAAAGTACCCTATCCCAATGATTTTTAAGGCTATACACCACCAATGTGACGAATAAGTGACCATTTTAATTCATTTTAGTTATAAAAAACGCCGTGCTTAATACGTAATTTCAGGAGAAACAATTAGCATGGTATTAATTTTTGCCGTTATTAGTGTATACTTGATTTTGTGATGAGGGTCACGAAATGAAAGGCCCTATAAAAAATACGACGAGGAAAAAATCATGAAAATCAAAACAACTGTAGCAGCGCTTAGCGTCCTGTCCGTTCTCTCTTTCGGTGCCTTTGCGGCTGATTCCATCAACGCTGAACAGGCACAGTCTCGCCAGGCTATCGGCACTGTTTCTGTTGGTGCAATTGGTACGTCACCGATGGATATGCGTCAGATGTTGAACAAAAAAGCGGAAGAACAGGGTGCCTCTTCTTACCGTGTGATCGAAGCGCGCAGTGGTGACCACTGGCACGCAACCGCAGAGCTGTATAAATAAGTTCTGGTAATAAGCACTAATAATTCACTCAACGGCGTCAGATATAAAAATAGCGGTTTAATCCTTCATGCCGTTGAGCAAAAAAACTTCTGGAGTAATGACTATGAAAATGAAATCTCTCATCGCCACACTGGGTTTAGCCTCTGTTATTTCCTTCGGTGCCAGCGCGGCTGTGCAACAAGTGAATGCCGATCAGGCGCAAAACCTGCAATCTTTAGGTAGCGTATCCGTATCACAGGTTTCTGGCTCGCCAATGGATATTCGCCATGAACTGGCGGCAAAAGCTGAAAAAGCAGGTGCCGGCAGCTATCGCGTCACTGAACTCACTCAGGGCGATCACTGGCACGCCACCGCAGAACTGTATAAATAAACCCTCGTCGTACTCTGCGTACGACTTGCCCCTGCCTGTCAGGGGCTTTTTTATGTCTACGGCCGGACATTGAACCGAATTTGTCCTTCCAGCTCCTCTTCTGCCTCATCAAACAGCAAAATCAACGCCCCAAAACGCCTGCGTAGCTTCTCGGGGAGATGAATGAACTCAATCTCCAGCGGTACAGGGAGCGGGTGAGTCGTTACCACATCCCACAAGGAATCCAGGTTGGCGACCTTCCCTTTTTCAATGCCGAACACCCGCGAGAACTCGCGATAAAAGTCTTCCTGACTGTCGATTTCATCAAAATCAAATGTGTAGATATTCATTGTCCGCCACCCCGTAAAGGTGGGCGGCATAGCCGCCCCGACGATTATAATCCCCCGATATGCAGGGTTTTGACTTCAAGAAACTCTTCCAGCCCCAGTACCGAGCCCTCACGACCCAGCCCTGACTCCTTCACCCCACCAAATGGTCCAAGCTCAGTTGAGACCGCGCACTCGTTAATACCGATCATGCCGCTTTCAATGGCCTGAGACACCCGGAATACGCGCGACAGATTCTGGGTGTAAAAGTAGGCAGCCAGACCAAACGGCGTGTTATTGGCTCGCTGGATCACCTCATCTTCTGTAGTAAAACGGAAGCATGCTGCCACCGGCCCGAAGGTCTCTTCGCTGGCCAGTTTCATACCTTCATGACAATCTCCCAGCACCGTAGGCTGCCAGAAATTGCCGCCCAGGCTGTGCGGTTTACCGCCTGCCAGCACGGTTGCCCCTTTAGCGACTGCGTCTTCCACATGCTCGCGCACCTTTGCCACGGCAGAGGATTCAATAAGCGGCCCGACTACGATGCCCTCCTCCAGTCCATTACCCACTTTCAGCGCATTGACCGCCTCAGCAAGCTTGTTAACAAACTCGTCGTACACCGATTCCTGAATATAGAAACGGTTAACACTCACGCAGACCTGGCCTGCGTTACGGAATTTGTTAGCGATGGCTCCTTTTACGGCAGCGTCAATATCGGCATCGTCGAAGACGATGTACGGCGCGTTCCCCCCCAACTCCATGGAGACTTTTTTCATGGTCTCTGCGGCGTTGCGCACCAGGGTTTTTCCAACCTCAGTAGAGCCGGTGAAGGAGATTTTTCGCACCTCATGGCTGGCCATAATGGCGTCGCTTATCTCATGCGTATTGCCCGCAACGGCATTCAGCACACCATCCGGCACGCCCGCTTTTTTCGCCAGCGTCAACAGTGCAAAGGCACTAAGGGGAGTGTTGTTCGCCGGTTTGATCACCCCCGTACAGCCGGCAGCCAGCGCCGGACCGAGCTTGCGGGTCAGCATGGCCATGGGGAAGTTCCACGGCGTGATGGCCGCCACCACGCCAACGGGTTCGCGAGTAGCAAGGATCCGGGAGCCGGGTTTAATGGGTGGGATAATTTCACCGTTTGCACGCTTGGCCTGCTCGGCAAACCACTGGATAAAGCTCGCCGCGTATTCTACCTCGCCTTCGGCCTCTTTCAGGGGTTTGCCCTGTTCCATGGTCATCAACTGACCAAGCCAGCTTTTGTTTTCGATGATGAGTTCATACCAGCGATAAAGTATCGTCGAGCGCTCTTTAGCGGTTTTCGCCCGCCATGCAGGAAACGCCTTACTGGCCGCAGCGATAGCCTCTTCGGTCTCTTTGGTGCCCGCTTTCGCCACTTTGGCGATCACCTCGCCGGTAGCCGGATTGAGCACATCGAAGGTGGTGTCGAGCGTTTTCCAGACGCCATCAACCAGATACCCGGTTTGAAAAAGCGCACTGTCCTGGAGAGTCTGCGTTGTCATGGTGTCCTCCCTTTCTGGATTTAAAAACTTGCCAGACTAAGTATAGCCACAAAAAAACCGACGCTTTGGGCGTCGGTTTTTGCGGGAGGATTAGCTGTCGGTAAGGGCATTTTGATACCGATGCAGCATGCTGACCAGCCGGTTTACCGGCTCGGTCACCTGCGGCGGCGCTTCCCAGATACGCAGTTTTTCCTGATAGACATCCAGCTCTTCCAGGAGTTGGCCAAAGTAGCGTCGGCGTTTGTCGTCGCTGGAGGCCGCAATTACGTGATCCGCAGTGCGACGCAGTTGGCGGTGAAACGCAGAGAGATCGTCATTCACCGGTACCGGCGCATTACGCAGTCGCTGATGGGCAATGATTAACGTCAGCGCCAGACGGAACTTGGCGATATCTCCCGGGAACTTCGTCAGCAGTAAAAAGAGCTGCTGATAGAGCGCAGGCAGATGGTTCTCTTTACGCCGGGCGGTGTTGGTGGTCATCGCCGAGACGGCGGCCGAAACAAATTGATTCAGCAAAACGCGCCCGGTGCGGGCCTGCGAGTTATCGCGCACCAGCAGAATCACCATCATCGCCAGGAAACAACCCACAATCTGCCCCAGCGCACTATCCAGAAACTGGCTGAAGTGGAAGGTCATGGGGTTATCCAGCACGATGATGTTAATGGTACTGGCCAGCGCCCCCAGCGATCCCAGTCGACGCTTTTGCACCTCGATACCAATAAAGAAGGCCATCACTGCCAGACTGAGGCAGAGCAGGAACATGCTTTGTTGAGTCGAGGGGATCACCACCAGGAAATAGAATGCCCCCAGCGGCAGCGCCGCAATGGTGCCATACAGGAAATCCAGCGCCACCATGCGTGGATTGGGAAGTCGCATTGCCAGCGAAGTCACCACCGCAATCATTACCATCGCCCCGCTGCCGGAGGTCCAGCCGGTCCAGAGCCAGAACAGGGTACCGAGCATACAGGCAAGCGTTGTACGCCAGAAGTTGACCATGGCGTGGTGGCGTTCCGCCGATTCGGCTTTTACGACCACTTCGCCTGCCAGCACCTCTTCTTCCGTAGCGCTGATTTTGGTGTTACCAATGACGCCCCGCTTAAGAAGCAAATAGCGTGTCGCCGCGCCTACCCAACTATAGATGGTGATGGGCGTATCACGTTCGCCAGTCCAGGCAATGACCCGACGCATGCGTTTTAACTGTCGGTGCACATCCTGCACCGTCTCTACCGGCTCTTCAAACAGTTCGCGGAAGGTGTCGGTGATGACTTCCGGGCGGCTATTTTGAATAAGATAGGTTTCGCAAGCCTGGGTGATCAGCGTTAAGGAGACGGTGTTAAGCGCTTTCAGGCGTCGGTTAGCTCGCGACCAGCGAGAAGATTCCATATTGAGGTTGCTGCGCATCCCCTCCAGCGCGGTGGTACGGCGCACCAGCGCCCCCCAGGCATTATCCACCGCTTCGCTGTCGCCATGTTTGATACAGAGCTGCATCAGCTGATACTGAGCAACGATCAGCGCATCCAGCTCACGGTCGACTTCCTGTTTGATGGATCGCGGCGAGAAGAGCAGATCCGCGACGATCGCACAGACAATACCAAGCACAATTTCACTACAGCGCTCAACCGCAAACTGCGGCGTGAGCAACGGCTCGGTCTGAATAGTGATAACAATGATCAGCGCCGTATAGCCAGAAAGCCCCCAGGCGTAGGAGTTTTCGACACGGATCAATGAGGAGACCCAGGTACAAAAACCGGCCCAGATGCAGCACACCATAATCATTAGCAGCGGGGTGCGGATCATCAGAATGATGATGGTCAGCGCGGCGATACAACCAATGAAGGTACCGACAATACGTAACATCCCGCGATAGCGGATAGCGCCTGAATAGGGTTCGCCCCCGGCCGCGAACGCCGGGCCGGCCGCGACGATTGCCGCCGTCAATACCGCCCAGCGCGGGGTTTCCAGATTGAAGTGAAAGCCAACAAACAGCGCCAGCACAATGGCGCAGGCCAACTTAATGGCGAAGCGTAAATGCTGGTTGGCGATGGAGAAGATGCCCATAGTGATTAACCGAACTCACGCAGGCGATGCGCCATTTTACGGAACCATGAATCCTGGCTGGCATCACGATCTTTCTCGCCGGTGATCACCACCGTTGCTGTCGTGCCTGCCGGCCACAGGTTACCTTGCTCTTCATCCAGACGGATACGTACCGGTACACGCTGGGCCAGACGCACCCACTCCAGATTAGAGTCAACGGTGGCCATCCCTTTGCTGTCACGGGTTGCGCTGGCGTTGGTCACGCCTGCCGCCACGCTATCCACTGTACCTTTCAGTACGCGGTTGCTGCCTAGCGGCGTAATCTCTGCCCGATAACCCGGGCGTACCCCCTCCAGCTTGGTCTCTTCCATATAGGCCAGCACGTAGAAAGAGCGTTGCTTAACCAGCGCCACTGCGGTCGAGCCGCGGGTAATAAATTCGCCGGTATAAACGTTCAGGTTCGTCACCCAGCCATCGGCCGGGGCGCGAATCACGGTGCGTTCCAGATCCAGTTTCGCCAGATCGCGGGTCGCTTCAGCTTTTGCCTGCTGATGCAGGACGGTTTGCAGCACGTTGTTAGATTGGTCAATCTCTTCACGGGACATGGCCTGCACGCCTAACTTGTTACGGCGTCCGGCTTCACGACGTTTCTCCGCGGCCAGCGCTTTGTAGTAGGCAACATCTGCTTCAGCCTCTTCCAGCGCTTTCTGATAACGTGGCTGATCGATGGTAAACAGCACCTGGTCTTTCTTCACCAGCTGGTTGTCTTTAATATTCACTGAGGTAATCAGCCCTGCGACGTCAGGCGCAATCGCCACGATATCGGCGCTAAAACGCGCATCGCGCGTCCAGGGTGACTCGGTGTAGTAGACCCATGCACGGAAAATCGCGATGAACGCCAGTACGACCAGCGCCAGGGTGATAGCGGTACGAGAGATTTTTCTTGTTAGTGTTTTCACATCTACCTCAAACAAACAAACGCGATATCAGATAAAACAGGCAGCAGTACAGCGCGGTATTGAACAATGCAGGGTGCCAGACGAAATCGTAAATCCCGGTAGGGACCAGCACCTTGCGCACCAGCCAGAAGATCGCCAGTGATAAAAGAAGCTCGAAAAATATCGGTGGGAACGACAAACCGAACACCACGATAACGGGAAACAGACTCATGTTGACCTTGATTAAAGAGAGTGCAGGTTACTGGATTTTTAAGCTCGCGCCGCCGCAGGAGAGCAAGAATTGCCGGGCGAGAGTGGCGCAGCCGTTATGTAATTAATAATATATTAACGTAACTGTTATGCTGTTATCTATAATATGTGATCTAAATCACTTTTAAGCCAGAGTGAATAATGGAACGTTTAAAACGCATGTCCGTTTTTGCCAAAGTCGTTGAACTGGGCTCATTTACTTCCGCTGCCCGGCAACTACAGATGAGCGTCTCGTCGATCAGTCAGACCGTCTCTAAACTGGAAGATGACCTTCAGGTAAAACTTCTTAACCGCAGTACCCGCAGTATCGGCCTGACCGAAGCCGGTAAAATTTACTATCAGGGTTGCCGCCGTATGCTGCATGAAGCGCAGGAGGTGCACGAGCAGCTCTACGCCTTTAATAACACTCCCATTGGTACCCTGCGTATCGGTTGCTCTTCCACTATGGCACAAAATGTCCTCGCCGGTATGACGGCAGAGATGTTGAAAGAGTACCCAGGCCTGTCAGTTGATCTGGTGACCGGCATCCCGGCACCGGACCTGATTGCCGACGGCCTGGACGTGGTGATCCGCGTAGGCGCGCTCCAGGATTCCAGCCTCTTCTCCCGGCGACTGGGTAGCATGCCGATGGTGGTTTGTGCCGCCAAAAAGTACCTTGTGCAGGCCGGGATACCGGATAAACCTGCCGATCTCAGTAACCACTCCTGGCTTGAGTACAGCGTGCGTCCGGACAACGCGTTTGAACTGGTGGCGCCAGAGGGGTTATCGACAAAGTTGATCCCGCAGGGACGGTTTGTGACCAACGATCCCATGACCTTAACGCGCTGGCTGGTGGCCGGCGCCGGGATCGCTTATGTACCGCTAATGTGGGTGATCAATGAGATCAACAGCGGCGAGCTGGAGATCCTCTTCCCGCGCTATCAATCCGATCCGCGTCCGGTCTATGCGCTTTATACTGAAAAGGATAAATTGCCGCTGAAGGTGCAGGTCTGTATTAACTATCTGACAGATTACTTTGTGGACGTGGCGGAGCTGTATCGGGCAATGCGGGAAAAAAGGAAGGAGTAGCAGGCTCCTCTTCCCGCTGGAAGAGGAGCAGAGTTGGATCAGGCCGTGCCGCCCACCGTCAGGTTATCTACTTTCAGCGTCGGCTGGCCTACGCCAACCGGCAAGCTTTGCCCCTCTTTGCCGCACACGCCCACGCCGTTATCCAGCTTGAGATCGTTGCCGACCATAGAGATTTGCTGCATCGCTTCAATACCGGAACCAATCAGCGTCGCCCCTTTTACCGCTTTGGTGACTTTGCCTTTCTCAATCAGATAGGCTTCTGAAGTTGAGAAGACAAATTTACCGGAGGTGATGTCCACCTGGCCACCGCCAAAGTTCGGCGCATAGATACCGTAATCGACCGACTCGATGATCTCTTGCGGCGTGGATTTTCCACCCAGCATGTAGGTGTTCGTCATACGCGGCATCGGCAGATGGGCATAAGACTCACGGCGACCGTTACCGGTGGGTGCCACGCCCATCAGACGCGCGTTGAGTTTGTCCTGCATGTAGCCTTTCAGCACACCATTTTCAATCAAGACGTTGTACTGGCCCGGCGTCCCTTCGTCATCGATTGAGATAGAGCCACGGCGATCGGCCATGGTGCCATCATCGACAACGGTACAAAGTTCAGACGCCACCAGCTGACCCATCTGGCCGCTGAAGACTGAAGTACCGCGACGGTTGAAGTCACCTTCCAGACCGTGACCGACCGCTTCGTGCAGCAGCACGCCCGGCCAGCCTGCACCCAACACGACCGGCAGAGTGCCCGCGGGTGCTGCAACGGCGGAGAGATTTACCAGCGCCATGCGCACGGCCTCTTTCGCCCACGCGTCGGCACGAACTTCGCCATCCGCATCGGCAAGGAACCACTCATAACCGAAACGACCGCCGCCGCCGCTTGAACCGCGCTCGCGTTTACCATCCTCTTCAACCTGTACGCTGACCGACAGACGCACCAGCGGACGAACATCGGCAGCCAGGGTGCCATCGGTGGCGGCCACCAGGATCAATTCATAAACACCGCTCAGGCTAGCGCTCACTTCCTGTACGCGCTTATCCGCCGCACGAGCGACTTTGTCTACGCGACGCAGGATGTCCAGTTTCTCTTCGCGGCTCATGCTCTGCAGCGGATCGATGCTGGTATAAAGCGCCGTATGTGATACTTCGCCAAGGGTTTTTGCTTGTCCGTTGCCCGTCTCACGCACGATGGTACGAGCGGCCTGTGCACTCTGAGTCAGCGACGCCAGGCTAATCTGGTCAGCATAGGCAAAACCGGTCTTCTCACCGCTGACCGCGCGGACTCCCACGCCCTGGTCGATGTTCCAGGAACCATCTTTGATGATGCTGTCTTCTAACACCCAGGACTCGTGATAGCTCGACTGGAAATAGAGATCGCCGTAGTCGAGACGGCGTTCGGTCAGTTGACCAAGAATAGAGAACAGATCCTGATGACTCAGGCCGTTCGCTGCCAGCAAATGTTCACTTACCAGGTTCAGACTCATCGTTTTGCTACTCGTTGTTCGTTGCCGCCCACGAGGCGGTAATTAAGATCTTATCTATTGAGAGTGAGGCAATTAATTGCCCGCGTCAAATCATTGCTGTGCATCTTTGCGCGGCTGGCGCAGGACTTCATTGATCTGCGGTTTATCTACCGGGCCAGTGATGCGATAGCGCAGAATCGAGACCTTGTTCCACAGTGGTCCTAGCACCCTACTGGCAGCAAACACCGCAGCGCCCACAATCGGGTTAACCGCAAAGGCCGCCGCCACGCCGACGGTAGCGGAGATCTCCGGCGCGACAACCGCTTCCATATCCAGTTCGCGACGCACCAGGTTGACGGAGCCTTTCATAGCGATGTCAGCTTCCAGCCCATCAACCAGGGTGTCGTCCGTATGCAGTACCCCGTCCTTGATCCAGGCGGTGCTACGGATGGCATCGTAGTAGAAGCCTTCATTAAAGGTATCGCTAAAGTCGAAGCGCAGCTTACGCAGCAGGGCATCAAAACTCAGCAGACGCAAAATTTGCCCGGCATGGCCGGTGCTTACGTCGGCAATATGGCCCTTTCCAAGCCGCGCTTTGATGATTCCGTTCAGCGAGGCCTCATCCGGCTGCCACGGCGGATTGCGCCAGTGCAGGTCATAATCGACATCAAAATTCGAATCGCGAACCGGTGTGGTGACCCCAAAGAAGCCTGCTGCGGCATCCAGCTTATTACCTTTCACCTGCCCTTTCAGCGAGGTACGTTGCTCGCTCGCACTGTTTACCCATTCACCGTTCACCGTCAAACGGCCAAAGCCAGTATCCAGCAGCCCGTCCGTCAGGGACAGGGTGTTGCCCTTAATGGCAAAATCGCCGTCGATGCGACCATATTTTTGTCCCCACAGCCAGCATTCAGCACAGCGCAGTTGAAGGTCAGGCAGGCCGGTAAAATCGATGCGTTTATTCGCCGCGAAGGGTATTGCGTTAGTGTCGTTACTGCCCGTCGGTGAGGCCGGGTTGAAATAGAGGTAGCGGATATCAGCCAGCCATGGGGCGGCATCTCGCATCGTTAGCGTCGCGTTGATTTCACGACCATGCGCCTCGACCGTCGATCCCGTCGCCGTCGGTCGGGAGACAATGCTCAGGTTGTTCCACTGCTGTCCGCCCAGCGCCAGCGAAGGGGTCCGAACGGTGATCTGCTCCGGGAATTGCGCGGCATCATCCACGTTTTTCCCCACCCCTTTTTGTAACAATCCAAGCCACTCGGCGCCATCCATCGCTGGCAAATTCAGTTCAACGCCCGGCTGATCCGGTAGCGGCGGGAGGGTGCGGCTATCGGAGGTCCAGATTGCCCGATCCAGCGTTAGCTTGCGATTCAGCAGCCAGCGGCTGTTGAAGTGGTTATTGGCACCGGCGTTGCCCGTCAGGGTAAAACTGTTAAGGTTGCCATCGACATTGATTTTGACCGGTAATGCTTCACCTGCGCTCTTGTTCAGCGGAGAAGGTAAGTGACTGCTTACATTCTTCAAATCGCTGGTGATATCTACCTTATATTTCGCGCTTCCACGGTACGGCAGATCAATTGCCACTTTCCCCTGCCATGGCAACGAGCCGCTCACCGCTTCACTGACCGGTTTTGGCAGCACATCCATACGGGCTGGCTGCCAGTTGGCATCCAGGTTCACCGCGACCTGATACGCCTTTTCCCCCTCGGTGGTCGAAAAGTCGATAGTGACCGGCTGCTTAAACCAGCTTGCCGTCAGGGGTTCACTCTTTAGATTGCCATTCACAAAGCTGAACTGGCCACTCAGGTTATTGATGGTGCTATTGAGGGGTTTGATAAACAGATCATTGTTGTGCAGATGCACGTCGCCTTCAGCGGTGGTCATTTCACCGTCGAGCGGAATATCCAGATGTAAGCGAGCATTCACATCACCATCAAGCTGGAGCTCATCCAGGGTCGTAGCCAGGGAATCCTTCAACGGAGTCTCTGCAAAATAGGGCCCAACGGCCTTACCCGGCCCGTTGATATCAGCATCAATCAGCAATTTTTCTTTTGAGTAATCGGGGATAACCGCCTTCAGGTTGCTGGCAGTCACGCCGCCCAGCGCCACGCTGTCGCTCTTCATCCACAGGCCGTCGTTGATGAAGTTGAGTTCGATATCGAGATTCTTTAGCGCCGGCCAGTCCGGCTGGAAGGCAAAGGTCGCGTTATGCAGCGGGACCAGCACCTGGAACTGGCCTTCATTATGTTTGTATGGGAACAGGTGCGGGTTACCGCCATAGACCAGGGTAGCGTTGTCCGCCTGGCCCCCCTGAATCGCACCGCTCAGGTAATCCACCAGATCCTTGCCCATCAGGTTTTCGGGGAAATAGCGCCAGGCCTGCGACCCATCATCCGTGCTAATACCCGCCAGAATGCCCAGCCAGGGTTCTTCGCCCTGAGGCTGCATATAACGGAAGTCGCCCCGGGCATGTACCGCTTTCGCTTTCACATCAATATGGCGGCCATCCAGCTGGAACCCTTTTTCGTTCTTTAACCAGTTGAGCGTTGCGGTTCCTTTCTCAATCTCCAGCGGGGCGCGGAAGACCGTTTCATAAGGCATGACGGCATTATTCATCTGGCCGGTAAGACGGCCATCTTCAACGCTCCCTTCCAGGGTTCCGCTGAAATGTTCTGCCCCTGGCAGCAGCTTCCACTGTTTCCAGGCGAGGTCGGTCCAGGCGATGTCGAAACGGGTTTTCTCGGTAGCCTGCAGAGGAATATCCAGCGCCAGCGAGTTAATGGCCCCGACCGGCTGTGTCGCCTGCCACACTTCCCCCAGAGCCGGTGAGAGTTTTGACGCCATTGAACGCAATCCTTCAAGCCCTTCCAGCTCGAGGTTACTGGCGCGAATACGCAACTCATCGCTGCGCTTGCTATTTTTGCCGCCGACTTCTTGTTCCGGGATCCACGCCAGCGCCAGCGCGCCACGCGGCCAGGGTTTATCATCCAGCGTGATGCGGGTATCAGGAATAGCAAACTGCCAGCCTTCGCCAGCGCGGGTAATATGCGCGGTGAGGTTATCCACCATAAGTCGATGCTGACGATCTTCACCCGGCCAGGTCGCGCCGCCCTGCTTCAGCCAGATATCTCCGCCGGCGATCTCACCTTTACTGAGGGTCATCCAGCCTTCAATGCTGAACCGCGCCGTCTGCAGCTGCATATCTTTCTGCAGCCATTCACCCAACCAGGGTTTAACATCTACGTCGTCAGCCTGCATCCACACTTTGCCATTGTTTAGCAGACCGCTGTCATCATCACGCAGGTCCATACGTACCTGCACGATCCCGTGCTGACCGTTCAGGCTGGAGAGGCTGACCTGTCCCTCGGCGCGATGGCGATCTTTACCGTTAAGCCAGGTCAGTTGCGGGATCGCCAGTTCGGCACGCTGGCCAGAGAGGGTAATAAAACTCACTTCACTGTCGCGCAGATCGAAATGATCGAACTGGCGTAAAAAGAGATCGCTAATACGGTTTGCTTCAAACCCACCGCTCTGTTTGTCATTACTTAACGGCGTATTGGTTACAAACTTCAGCTGATAAAAGGTGAGATCGCGAAACTGCCAGCGCAGGTGCAACAAGCTTTGCCAGACATCCAGAGCGAGGGTGACGCGGCTTATTTTCAGATAGCCGCCATCCTTCAGGCCGGCATTGATGTCATGAACGTCGAGGGTGGGGCCGAAGTTTTGCCAGCTGGCGTTGAGCTTACTGGCCTCAATCGGCATACCGGTCGCAGATCCCAGTTTAGCCAGCACCTGCGGGCGCCAGCTATCCAGATGCGGCAATACGAGACGCAGCCCGCTTACCAGCAGCGCGACAATCACAATCAGCGTTGCCCCTGTAAGCAATAAAATCCCCGGCAGTCGCCTCACGCGTCGCTCCTTGTCAGCCGTTCTCGTATCGCAGCAGCCTGCGTATTACATCATTACCACATCGAATTGCTCCGGGTTATAGAGCGGTTCGATTTGTACTTTCACCTGTTTGCCGACAAAAATTTCCACTTCTGCCAATGCGTGGGACTCTTCCCCTTTCAGGGCTTCTGCCACCGAAGGAGAAGCATAGACCAGGAAACGGTCGGAGTCGTAGGCATGATGCACGCGAACAATTTCACGCATGATTTCATAGCAGACCGTCTCGGTGGTCTTTACCGTGCCACGGCCGTGGCACGTCGGACACTCATTACAGAGCACGTGCTCCACGCTTTCACGGGTGCGTTTGCGGGTCATCTCCACCAGCCCCAGCTGCGAGAAGCCGTTAATACTGGTTTTAACGCGATCTTTACTGAGCGCCTGCTCCAGCGAATGCAGCACGCGGCGACGGTGGTCTTCATTACTCATATCGATAAAGTCGATGATGATAATGCCGCCAAGATTACGCAGACGCAGCTGACGGGCGATAGCCTGGGTTGCTTCTATATTGGTATTGAAGATGGTGTCATCAAGATTTCGGTGGCCTACAAAGGCACCGGTATTGATATCCACCGTCGTCATGGCTTCGGTCTGGTCAATAATCAAATAACCGCCGGACTTCAGTTCCACTTTACGCTCCAGCGCGCGCTGGATCTCGTTCTCCACGTCGAACAGATCGAAGATCGGCTGCTTGCCGACATAGTGTTCCAGCAGACCCGGCATTTCAGGAATGTACTCGCTGGTAAATTCCAGCAAGGCTTCATAGGTCAGACGGGAGTCGACGCGGATGCGGTCAAGCTGAGCGTCGGCGAAGTCGCGCAGAACGCGCTGAGCCAGCGCCAGCTCGCCATACAGTTGATAGCGCGTCTGGTTGCGTTTTTTACGCTCCATCACCTTGGTCCAGACGCGTTTCAGGTAGGCGGCGTCCGAGGCCAGATCGTCTTCGCTAATCCCTTCTGCGGCGGTACGAATGATAAAACCGCCCTGCTCGTCGCAATAGGCACTGACGACCTTTTTCAGGCGTTCGCGTTCGGTTTCGCTCTCAATGCGCTGGGAAACCCCAACGTGAGACGCACCGGGCATAAAGACCAGATAACGGGAAGGCAGCGTAATGTCGGTTGTTAAACGCGCGCCTTTGGTACCGAGAGGATCTTTCACCACCTGCACCATCAGATCCTGCCCCTGACGTACCAGCTCCGAGATATCGCGTACGGTAAACTGTTTTTGCTCTTCACCCGCCACGCATTCGGTGTGCGGCATGATGTCAGAAGCATGAAGGAATGCGGCCTTATCCAGACCAATATCTACAAATGCCGCCTGCATACCCGGTAGCACACGACTCACACGACCTTTGTAGATATTGCCTACGATTCCGCGTCGCGCTTCACGCTCAATATGAATTTCCTGGAGAATGCCACCATCAATGTAGGCCACACGGGTTTCCGATGGCGTTACGTTTACCAACAATTCAGCCGTCATAATTATCCCTTCCCTCACGCAGTGAGTTAAAATTGCTCAGCAACTCATACGTTTCCACCAGCGGTAAGCCGACTACGGCGTGATAGCTGCCATTTATCTTCCTGACAAAACAGCCACCCAACCCTTGAATACCGTATGCACCTGCTTTATCCATAGGTTCACCGCTGTCGATGTAAGCGGTAATGTCTTCTTCGGTGAGCACTCTGAACGTAACATCGGTAACGACCAGGCAATCCAGTACGTGCTGGCTGTCAGCGATGGCAACGGCGGTCATGACCTGATGCGTATGCCCGGACAATTTGCGCAGCATGGTCGCCGCATGAGCGCCATCGCGCGGTTTCTCAAGGACTTCACCATTAAGGATAACGATGGTATCTGCGCCCAGTACGGGTAAATCACGCGGCGTTTGCGCCACGCCTGCCTGAGCCTTCTCTCGCGCCAGGCGGGAAACATACTGTTGAGCGCTTTCGCCACTGGCCCGGACTTCTTCAATGCCGGTGACGATGCGTTCAAACGTTACGCCCAACTGGGTCAGCAATTCCTGACGGCGAGGTGAGCCGGAAGCGAGATACAAAGACGTCATAGAAACCTTTTTATTGCACGGCAAACTGCTGGCGAATTTTACGCATCAGCAGGAATAACCATGGCCAGAGGACACCGTTTACTACACTACTCCAGAACACTTCAGGTCGGAAAGAGACGTTGATCACTAAAAACTCTGCCCAGAAAACAATGATATCCGCAGCAAGAGATAACAACATCACCACCAGCGCCTGTTGCCAGAGCGCCAGATTGCGAAAAAGCTGGAATTTTAGTGCGACCAGATAAGCAATGATGCTCATGGACAAAGCGCGCACGCCAAGCGTAGAGCCACTGATGAGATCCAGTATGGCACCCATCACGAATCCCGTGCCCACATTTACGCGGTGCGGGAGCGCCAGAATCCAGTACAACAGAATAAGCAGTACCCAATTTGGCCGGAAGACAAGAATGTCGTCCGGCCAGGGCATAACTTGCAGTAGCAGTGCGACTAAAAACGAGAGCCAGATAACCCAGCGTCCCTGGCTACGATAACTTGCCACTATTGCCCTCCCGGGGAGCGCTGCGGTGGCGGCGTAGCAGGCTGAGGCTGGGTTAGCCCCGTCGCTGGCGCCGGAACGGGCGCCGGTGGCCCCATCGCGTCCGGTGAAGGTAACACCTGCGGCATCATCTGCATCAGACGTTCATTTGCTACACGGTGCACATCTTCCGGCGTCATTGGGTTACTGCCGTTGCGATCTGCGCCCCAGAGCAATAACAGATAACGCAGACGCTGCAGACCGGCCGTTGGACGAGCCTGAATCACGGTATAGGCGCGCTGAGTATCCAGCCTCACAGAGGAGACCACACCCACAGGATAACCTTCCGGGAAACGCCCCCCCAGACCCGATGTCACCAGTACATCACCCACCCGAATGTCGGTGTTAGCAGGCAGATGCTCCAGCTGCAGATCATCAGTACAACCGTTGCCGGCAGCAATTACGCGAATATCGTTACGTAATACCTGAATCGGCAATGCATGCGTTGCATCGCAAATCAATAAAACGCGGCTGGTCAGCTTAGCAACGGCGACCACCTGCCCTACAACGCCTTTATCGCTGATAACCGGCTGGCCTTCGTAAACACCGTTTACGCTGCCTTTGTCGATGACCACCTGATCGCTATAGGGATCGTTAACGGTCGAGATGACCTGGGTAACCATTTTCTGCTCATCCTGACGCAGCGGCGATCCTAACAGCTCACGCAGACGGGCATTTTCCTGACGATACTGGCCCAGCATCAGCAGTTCGCTGTTTTTCAGCAGCAACTCCTGGCGTAATGCACGGTTTTCAAGTTCGAGTTGGTCGCGCGATGACAACGTCTGGGAGACGCTATCCAGCAATTCACGGGGACCATTTGATATAAAGTAGAAAGGACTGACGGCGGTATCCATGTACGTTCGGATCTGGCTGAACGTACCGAGGCGGCTATCGGCAATAATGACCCCGAGCGCAACCAGAACCGCCAGGATCAGGCGAAACTGTAGCGACGGGCCACGGCTAAAAATTGGCTTCATAGGCTATGCGTACTCTCGCGTCAGAGAGAAAGGGTAGCATCCGCTACCCTTTCACTTCCGACTACTCTTCGCTGAACAAGTCGCCGCCGTGCATGTCGATCATCTCCAGCGCCTTGCCGCCGCCACGGGCTACGCAAGTCAGTGGATCTTCTGCAACTACGACAGGAATACCTGTCTCTTCCATCAACAGGCGGTCGAGGTTACGCAGCAGCGCACCACCACCAGTCAGAACCATACCGCGCTCGGAGATATCGGAAGCCAGTTCCGGCGGGCACTGTTCCAGGGCAACCATCACGGCGCTCACGATACCGGTCAATGGCTCCTGCAGCGCTTCGAGGATTTCGTTGGAGTTCAGGGTAAAGCCGCGTGGAACGCCTTCAGCCAGGTTACGTCCGCGAACTTCGATTTCACGCACTTCGTCGCCCGGATAGGCAGAACCGATTTCGTGCTTGATACGCTCTGCGGTCGCTTCACCGATCAGAGAGCCGTAGTTACGGCGCACATAATTAATGATGGCTTCGTCGAAACGGTCACCGCCGATACGTACGGAGGAGGAGTAGACCACGCCGTTCAGGGAGATAACGGCGACTTCAGTGGTACCACCACCGATATCTACAACCATGGAACCGGTGGCTTCGGAAACCGGCAGACCCGCGCCAATTGCGGCAGCCATCGGCTCTTCAATCAGGAAGACTTCACGCGCACCGGCGCCCTGAGCGGATTCACGAATAGCACGACGCTCTACCTGGGTAGCACCTACCGGCACGCACACCAGAACGCGCGGGCTTGGACGCATGAAGCTATTGCTATGCACCTGCTTAATGAAGTGCTGAAGCATTTTTTCGGTCACGAAGAAGTCAGCGATAACGCCGTCTTTCATCGGGCGAATAGCTGCGATGTTACCTGGGGTACGACCAAGCATCTGCTTAGCGTCATGACCAACGGCCGCCACGCTTTTCGGTGAACCAGCACGATCCTGACGAATGGCCACAACGGAAGGCTCATTCAGTACGATGCCTTGTCCTTTTACATAGATAAGGGTATTCGCGGTACCCAGGTCAATGGACAGGTCATTGGAAAACATGCCACGAAATTTTTTTAACATACTAAGGGATAATCCTGAAAGCTGGGGCGGAAAACAAAATCCGCTTACTTTACCAACCACGCGCAGCAGCGACAAGGCGCAAAAATCATCTGCTACGGTGAAAATTAGTGCAGTACGTTTCCTTTGTTACAAATCGACACCTGACTCCCTCAGGGCTGAATCAACAGCAGTGTTCCTCACACTTTCATTTGTAACCAGTCAAAGGTCGTTCACTGTCTTTTTTGCTCGTCATACTCAAGCTACAGGCGCGATATTCTACGTGAAAACAAATTAAACGGCAGGTTAAACAGAGTATCTTTGCGAATATTTTTTCACATTGCTGTCAAGCGGCTGAGAGGCAGCAAAAAAATCCCCCTGACCGCCTGACACGCCGCGCTCTGTCAACGTCTGCCATTCACTTCTGCTGCGCACGCCAGTGGCAAATACTTGCGTCTGTGTCCCTTTGCACGCTTCCACCAGACTCTGCACCAGCAGCTGGTTTTCCGTGCGCTTTTCAATGTTCCGAACCAGACCCGGATGGAGCTTTAACAGTGCCACCTCAAGGGTCTTGATCCAGCTGGTACTGACCAGCGTTAAACCCGCCTGGGTTACCGCCACGCGAGCGCCAAGCGCAGTGATCAAACGTACTATCGCTTGTAACCGGCTGATATGTTGACAGACATCTGCCTCTGCAAGTTCAAAAATAATCCGTTTTCGCTGTGATTTTTCACACTGCATCAAAACATCACGCAGCCAGCGCTGAAAACGCGGGCGAATCAGCGATTCAACGGTTATCTGGATCGCCAGATTTTCTTCCGGCCAGAAAGATAAAAAAGGCATCAGGCGCGTGATTTGCTGGCGGTCGTACTCTTCCGACAGCCCAAACTGGAGGATCATCGGCAGGTACTCCGCCGAGACCACCTCTTCGTTGCCATCAAAAATACGGCACAGCAGTTCACGATGATGGACCATGCCATCTTTTGTAACCGCCGGTTTTTGATAAATACGCGGCCCACCGCGGTTCAGAGTCTGCTCAATCAGGGTACGCCAGCGCACGTTGCCGCGCCCCTTCTCCGGCAGGGAGTCGTCGTACACGGCCCAACCGTTGGCGCCCTGCAGCACCGCGTTACGGGTAGCGGCTTCGGCGTGTTCCATTACTTGCTCCGTCGTCTGCCCGCCACGCCAGGCGCAGATGCCAATATGCACCATATCATCGCGATCGAGCATTTTCGTAGGCGGCAGGGCATCCACGGTTTTAAGCAGCAGGCTGGCAATACTTTCGGATTCTTTCAACGTGCGATGGGGAAGCAACACGGCATAATCACTGCGATGATAGCGGGCCAGTAACGCGCCCGGGTAACGCATAATAAATGTTGAGAGCAGATTAATAAGGGTAAACAGATGCTCTTCTGCGACCGTACGTCCCCAGTTATCTTTCATCAGATCAAAGTCTGGCAGGCGAACTAACATAACCACGCCGTGGGAGCCCACTTTCTCCTGGTCTTCCAGCAGCGTGGCCAACTGGTTATCAAAGAAGAGACGATTATTGAGACCGGTTTTGTTGTCCTGCGCGGCATAAGAGCGAATCAGGGTGTCCATGCGACTGCGCTGATCGCTGGCAAACTGGATTTCAGAAAGCAGGACATCGAGCGCGCTGCTGGTACGGGATGGCCATTCATAGACTGACCCGCGAACCTGTGCCCCCCGCTCTCCGTTCAGAATACGCGCCGAACGCGATTCAAGTAACTCCTGCCCGTTGAGCTGGCGGCGCAGCCAGCGCACGGCCAACAAGAGTAACAACGCGATAAAGGCAACGGCGAGGGTGAGTGGCGCGGTGGTCATCAGCGAGTGGAGGTAGTTGTTCATCGGATCCTGATATACCAGTCTGAGGGTCATACCCGGATTTTTCAGCGAATGGATATCCTGTTCGCGATACTGCATCTGTATGCCTGCAGAGTGGTATACCCCGGTGCGCTGATGGCGAAAGACCGTCTCTCTGCCCTGCTTTATCTCAATGCTGACGATGTCCGTTGGTGCCATCAGTTCGTCAAGCTGGCCGGAGAGCTGGGAAAACGACGTGCTGACAAGTCGTGTATCAATGACCGAGGCCACGGCCTGCACGCGGTTGACCAGTTTGTCCTGAACGGCGTTATAGAAGCTCAGTGAACAGCCAATCAGAATGACGAAAATGGTCATGCCGGTCAGCAAGGTGATAAAAGCGGAGAACTTCGTCGATAATCGCATCCTTGAGATTACTCCGTGAGTGAATGAGGATAGCGAGTGAGCGCTAACTCGCTTTAAACAGCGGCATACTACCAAACCTGGTGTTTCTGGCAATTTATTGCGTTAAATCGGCATCGCGTTTCACTGTGCGAGTATAGTCTTCAGAAATTATTTTCCCATCATCATGCTTAGTAAGGAACCTGTATGCAGGCTTTGATCTTAGAACAGCAGGACGGCAAAACGCTTGCCACAGTGCAAGCCATCGAAGAGAGCCGACTGCCTGAAGGCGACGTGACCGTTGATATTGACTGGTCGAGCCTGAACTACAAAGACGCGCTCGCCATTACTGGTGCGGGTAAAATTATCCGAAACTTCCCCATGGTTCCGGGTATCGACTTTGCGGGTCGCGTTCATACCAGTGAAGATCCTCGCTTCCATGCCGGGCAGCAGGTGCTGCTGACCGGCTGGGGCGTCGGCGAAAATCACTGGGGTGGCCTCGCCGCTCAGGCTCGCGTGAAGGGCGACTGGCTGGTTCCTATGCCGAAAGGCCTTGATGGCCGTAAAGCCATGATCATCGGCACCGCCGGCTTCACCGCCATGCTCTGCGTTATGGCGCTCGAAGAGGCGGGTGTTACGCCGCAATCGGGCGAAATCGTGGTGACCGGCGCCAGCGGCGGCGTAGGAAGCACCGCGGTCGCACTGTTACATAAGCTCGGCTATCAGGTCGCGGCGGTCTCTGGTCGCGAAAGCACCCATGATTATCTGCGCAAGCTGGGGGCGAGCCGCATTCTGGGCCGCGACGAATTCGCTGAAACCCGTCCGCTGGAAAAACAGCTCTGGGCCGGTGCGGTGGATACCGTCGGCGATAAAGTGCTGGCGAAAGTGCTGGCTCAGATGAACTACGGCGGCTGCGTGGCGGCCTGCGGTCTGGCGGGCGGCTTTGCACTGCCCACCACGGTGATGCCATTTATTCTGCGCAACGTGCGTTTGCAGGGGGTAGATTCCGTTATGACGCCCGCCGCTCGCCGTACCGAAGCATGGACGCGGCTGGTTCGCGATTTGCCGGAAGCGTTCTTTGCCCAGAGTGCAACCCAGATTGGCCTCGAGCAGGCGGCAGAATATGCCGCGAAGATTATCGCCAACCAGGCCCAGGGTCGTACGCTGGTTAAAATCGCCTAATCTTCAATTTTTCGTGACATATTCGCATTAACCTCACTCCTCCGTCATGCTTACCTCATCGCATGACGGAGGATGCCATGAAAATGAAAAAACTGACGGAAGCCGATGTAACTGCTGAATCGGCTTTTATGCTCCAGCGCCGCCAGATCCTGAAAATGCTTGGCATCAGCGCCACTGCACTCACCCTTACCCCTTCGGCTCACGCCGATCTGCTCGACTGGTTCAAAGGCAATGATCGTCCGAAAGCCCCCGCTGGTAAGCCACTGACGTTCTCCAGACCCGATCAATGGCAGAGCAAACTTGCCCTGACGCCGGAAGATAAGGTCACCGGCTATAACAACTTCTATGAGTTTGGCCTGGATAAGGCCGATCCTGCGGCCAATGCCGGCAGTATGAAGACCGATCCCTGGACGTTAACTATTGACGGTGAAGTCGCGAAACCTTTAACGCTGGATCACCATGACCTCACCACCCGCTTTCCGCTGGAGGAGCGCATCTATCGTATGCGTTGCGTAGAAGCCTGGTCGATGGTGGTGCCGTGGATCGGTTTTCCGCTTCACAAACTGCTGGCGATGGTAGAGCCGACCAGCAATGCAAAATATGTCGCCTTCCAGACGCTTTACTCCCCTGAGCAGATGCCTGGCCAAAAAGATCGTTTTATCGGCGGCGGGCTGCAGTATCCCTACGTAGAGGGCCTGCGTCTTGACGAAGCGATGCACCCTCTCACGCTGTTGACCGTTGGGGTATATGGCAAAGCGCTGCCCCCGCAAAATGGTGCCCCTGTTCGCCTGACCGTGCCGTGGAAGTATGGATTTAAAGGGATTAAATCTATCGTCAGCATTAAGCTGACCCGTGAACGTCCGCCGACCACCTGGAACCTCGCCGCGTCCGATGAATATGGTTTTTATGCCAACGTGAACCCGCATGTGGACCACCCTCGCTGGTCGCAGGCTACTGAACGTTTTATCGGCTCCGGCGGTGCGCTGGATGTGAAACGCCAGCCTACACTGCTCTTCAATGGCTATGCCGATCAGGTGGCATCGCTCTATCGCGGCCTCGATCTCCGGGAGAATTTCTAGTGCGGCTGACGGCAAAACAGATTACCTGGTTGAAGGTCGCCCTGCATCTTGCCGGAGCGCTTCCTTTTATATGGCTGTTCTGGGCGGTGAATGCTGGCGCGTTTAGCGCCGATCCGGCGAAAGATATCCAGCATTTTACGGGTAGGATGGCTCTTAAATTTTTACTGGCGACCTTGCTGGTCTCACCGCTGGCGCGTTACGCTAAACAGCCATTATTGATACGCACCCGTCGCCTGTTAGGGCTATGGTGTT
>ERZ773187.777-NODE-777-length-28423-cov-6.282290_pt1 | contig 28423 bp, 24 predicted proteins | sample MGYA00511242_ERZ773187 | MGnify/ENA primary metagenome ERZ773187 (study PRJEB29015, sample SAMEA2737744) | human gut metagenome | biome: human gut; feature: human-associated habitat; material: faeces | place: China | collected 2012 ...
AGCACCCATAGCTCCACCCATACCCACAAATCGAGCAGTTCCATTTAAATCTTTTCCCGTCAGTTTAGCACCATCATAAACAGTCTGTGCTAATCCCGAAGCTGCAGAAACAAATAGTCCCAATACAGCTACCATAACTATTTTTTTCATACCTTTCATTCCATTTAATTAATACCCTTCGTTTTATCTTCTACCACCGCTACGAGAAGAACCTCCTCCGCCAGAAGATCTGCCGATTCCCCCACCGGAAGAATAGCTGCCGCGCGAACTAGCACCTGAAGAGGCAGGTGAATAACTGCGGGAAGATGATGAACGAGAAGTTCCATAAGATGATGAACGACGGCTACTATTACCGTTAGAATAGTTGCTGCGTGGAGTGGAAGAACTACCGCGATTGTAAGTAGATGTTCTCGTTCCACTACTGCCACTTCTCACTCCAGAAGAACGGGAATAAGAAGAACCGGTTCCTGTTCCACTAGTCCGAGTACTACTTGGCCGAGAATAAATACTGCCACGACGTGATGAATTTCCCGTACGAGTACTTGAGCCATAACGCTCATCCGAAGAACGCGTACCTACCACGCGTCTTGTTGTGCTTGTTCCCCTGCCATAAGCTGATCCGGAGGTACGAGACGAGCTACCAGTTGACCGAATAGCAGAACCACCAGAACGAGTGGTGCTTGAACCATATCGACGTACAGTAGAAGAATTTCTGTAACTGCTTTGTCCATACGAACGACGGTTTGTATAAGTCGGACCAGTCCAACGGCCTCCACCGCCCCAGCCCCAGCTAGGACCGCCGTGCCAATGATGATGATGTCCCCAATATCCACCGCCATACCAGCCACCCCAGTAGCCGCCATGCCAGCCGCCCCAATAGCCCGGATAATATCCCCAAGCATAATAAGGACGACTCCAGCCCCAACCATAGTTCCAGCCCCAGCCGTATGAACCATAACGCCAATCCCACCAAAGTGGATTACTGAATGTCGGGAATGCGTAAGCATACATACCATCGGTATATATATTCCAGTCCCAAGAATTCGGTCCGTAGACTACATCCCAATATAACGGACTGCTGATACTGATAGCGAAACGCGGATTACGGAAACGGATGATGCGTTCGGCATATTCATAGTCGTCCTGCGTACCATTGAATTCACCGGTCACCCATTCCCCGTCCAAGTCCGGAGTAGATTTTTCCTTTATATATAAGGTATCATTATCCATTACGAATTCATTATCACGTGCATCGTAACGGCGGTTATATTCATCCACATCCCGCGTTCTCCCCCTACGGTCCTGAACCACAACTGTAGTTCCCGGCGAAGTATAGATGTTTGTCACCTGTTTCTTCGGTTCCTTCCTCACCGGAGTTTCTTTTTTCTCCTTTTTGTCTTTGGAAGGTACGAAGTAAAGGTCGTCATCAACGCTTTGTGCCATCAAGCCTATCGGGAGACACAAGGCAACTAGCAAGAAGTAAACAATCTTTTTCATATCATCTGGGTTTATGTAATTACTTAAACTTATTCACGTTACAAAGATAAGGAAGAGATTTATCGCCTTGGGGAGATTTTCCCCAAAGGATAGTAGGGATTTCCCTAAAATTGTGATTATCTTTGCACATTATTCACCAGCATTAGAAACAACTATGAAGTATTTTGAGTTCACTTTTCATACGAATCCGTCCACAGAGATTGTAAATGATGTATTAGCTGCCGTATTAGGCGAAACCGGTTTCGAGAGTTTTGTTGAAAATGAGAACGGATTAACCGCATATATCCAACAAACTTTATGTGACGAAACCTCCATAAAGAATGCAATCGCCGGATTTCCCCTATCCGATACGGAAATCACCTATACATATGCAGAAGCAGAAGACAAGGACTGGAACGAGGAATGGGAAAAGAATTTCTTTCAACCGATTATCATCGGTGACCGTTGTGTAATCCACAGCACATTTCATCAGGATATTCCTAAAACAGAATACGATATTGTAATCAATCCGCAAATGGCTTTCGGCACAGGACATCACGAGACTACCAGCCTTATTATCGAAGAACTGTTGGATAGCGAGCTGAAAGATAAATCATTGCTGGATATGGGTTGTGGAACTTCTATTCTCGCCATCCTTGCACGAATGAAAGGCGCACATCCATGTACCGCTATCGACATAGACGAATGGTGTGTACGAAACTCTATCGAAAACATCGAATTGAACCACGTAGATAATATTGCCGTTTCTCAAGGAGATGCCTCTTCACTTTCCGGAAAAGGGCCGTTTGATGTAGTCATAGCTAATATTAACCGCAATATCCTACTGAATGATATGAAACAATATGTCACTTGTATGCATCCCGGAGCGGAACTATACATGAGCGGATTTTATGTGGATGACATCCCTGTTATCCGCGAAGAAGCGGAAAAAAACGGACTGACTTATATCCATCACAAAGAAAAGAATCGTTGGGCGGCAGTGAAATTCATTTATAAAGTTTAATACTATTACTCTGCCAACAGAAACAAAGAATACAGGGATAAAAATAGAGAGTGTCAAAACGCAGATCATTCATTATGACACCCTCATAATATATAATAGCTTATAAAAGGAGTTACGCAAACTCCTTTTTTACTTGTTCACACCAATCCTTGATTTTCTTTTTTGCCTGGTCCGACTGATTATCCAAGTCGATAACCAACCCACAACACTGATTGCCACGCAATGCTCTGGAACGCTCAAAAGTATATCCTTCCGAAGAAGTAAAGCCCACCAATGCCGCCCCGTCTTCTTCGAATACTTCTGCCAATAGCCCGATACCATCAGCAAAGTTTTCCGGATAGCGTACCTGATCTCCCAATCCAAAGATAGCTACCTTCTTTCCTTTCAAATCCATCGTTCTAAGCTCCGGCAACAGCTCGTCCCAATAAGTAGGCAACTCTCCGTCAAACCAAGTGGAGGCTCCGACAATAAAACAATCATAAGCAGCAAAATCGTTCTGCCAAGCCTATTCTATCGGTACCACTTTTATATGACTTTCACCGAATTCTTTCTGTATTCTTTCCGCCACCCAACTCGTTTTCCCAGCTTTGGCAGCATAAAACAAACCTATCTTCTTCATAATCCATACTGTTTAATATTCTAATAACTTCCTGGCTGCTTCATAGATCTTAGCTTCATCCGGCAAAATCTCCTTTTCCAAAATAGGATTGAAACCGACGGGTGTAAAGGTAGAGCCGACACATTGCACAGGTCCGTCCAAATAGCGAAACATCTCTCCACCTATCATTGCGGCAAGCTCCGCCCCAAAGCCGGAGAAAACTTTATCTTCATGTACAACCAACGCCTTACTCGTCTTTTTCACCGATTCGAATATCGTTTCCTTGTCCAAAGGAACCAAAGAACGGATATCTATAACCTCTACTTTCCATCCCTTTTCTTTCTCCAACCGTTCCGCAGCATTCAGACAGAAATGCGTTGTATTTCCATACGTAATGATACTTAGATCTGTCCCTTCACGACGAATACGTGCCTTTCCGAAAGGAACTTCAAAATCTTCCGGTACGACTGCAGCAGCCTCAACGGAATTATACAATGCTTTCGGCTCAAGGAATAAAGTAAAGCCTTTGGAACGCATACTGGTACGGAGTAGCCCGGCTGCATCATCCGCAAAAGACGGACAGACAATACGTGCTCCGGGCAAAGTGGTCAAAGCGCCTTCTATGTTTTGAGAATGATAAAGTCCTACGCCAATATTCATGCGTACATTCCACATATTGTTCGACAGCAGGCCAAAAATAATCGGCAAACTCTGCTCCTTCTATCACAACATGAATCTTTGGATCAAAGCGGCTCATTCCATCAATAATAGCTATATCAAAGTTCATAATCGTATATTTTTAATAATAATACGATTATAACAAATAAGAGAATAGATAAGTTGTTTGAAAAAGAAACAGCTGCTATTTTATTGTCAGCTTCTTGAGATCTTCCAATGTACCGTTGAAGACATTCAGATCCACCTCTTCTTCAATGCCGGGTACATTTCCCACATCCGTATGTTGCCAGAAATCCCATTTACCTTGATATTTCACAGAGTCCACATAATAGTGGGCAATCCAATAAGGATATGCGTTAAAGATAGAATCGTCCAGATAACGGGTTTTAAATTTATAAGAAGTATAAAGAATAGGTTTTACCCCATAATAAGCCTCCACACGGTCGAGCCAGCGCTTGATACCTTGCTGCAATTCTGTCTTATTCTTTCTTCCGGTCATTTCTACATCAAGCACAGGGGGCAAATCTCCGGTATCCAATTTTACCGTACGAATAAAAAAGTCGGCTTGCTTCAAAGCATCTGTACTCGGAATATAAAAATGATAAGCTCCACGTATAAATCCATGATTACGCGCATTGGCAAAGTTTGCCGAGAAAGTAGTGTCACCATGATCGCCTCCTTCTGTCGCCTTCATAAAGACAAAATGCAAAGGAGTCACTGTCTCCTTGTTTTGCCGAAGTTTCTGCCAGTCTATTTTTCCCTGATAATGAGAAACATCAATTCCATGAACATCGTAGCCGTCAGGAATACAAACTCCATATTCTTTTAATCCGTGGCAAGGCTTCCAACGATAAGCATAAGGGCGGATAAAGAAATAATAGAAAGTAACAGAGAAACAACCCACAATCAGTACCGCCAGAATATTACGCAACCAGACAGGCATACCATGGCTCGTCTTCATCTGCACCCTTTTCGGAGCACGGGAAGATTTAGAAGAAGTAGTTCCCTTTTTTCGAGTGGCGGAAACTGTCTTTTTCTTTTGAACTGCAGCTATCGGATTATTACGTGACGACAAATGACTGGATGATTAAGGGTTAGTGAAAAACGATGAACGATAATCTGTCATACGACACCTACCGTCCATCGTTAATTAATTATTTACCGTTAATCGTCAACCGCTAACAGTTAAGATTATTTCTGTTGTTCCAACTGCAAAGTCTTTGTTGCCTGGTCGCAAACTTCCGTAGGACCAAAGTACTGAATCGGACCCGGATATACATAATCCGTTTCAATAGCCCAACGGTCACGTTGTGCGGCAAATGCTTTGAAAGGAGCACCATCCAGTTTTACCAATGCTTTCTGGATAACCGGTTTCATTTCACCGTGACGGCGTTCCATATTCATCATCATTGTGATAGGCACACCACCTGCAATCCATTCGGCAGCAGGAGCAGTGGTATTGCGTACAGAAGACATATAACCTGTCTTACCGTTAGCAATTAGCATAGAAGCTGTGTAACCCAAAGAATAGCAGTAATCCGCATCGAAGTTTGACGGAGCAGCGCAACGTCCTTCGTAACCGAAGAAGTGGTGCTGAGCAGCAAACTTACCTACATACTTACCTTCTTCTTTCCAAGCCGCCAACTTCGTAGCTACCATTTCAGACAACAGTTTTTCTGTTTCGATCAATGATACCTGAACGTTTCCGTGAGGGTCACGGTCCAAAGTCAACTGACGGGCAACACCTTCCGGCAGACTTGCATAGATAGCAGAGTTCTCCGGAGAAAGTTTGCGGATGATATAATCACGCTGGTGAGACTTTTTAATCTGAGCGAATTCTTCTGCGTTAGCAGCCAGGAAGTCATTCAGCTCAGCAATCAGACGTTTCATAGCCGGAATGAACTCAACCAAACCTTCAGGAATCAATACTGTACCGAAGTTATGTCCCTGTGCAGCACGTTCTGCCACCACTTTAGCGATGTATGTTACCACATCATCCAAAGACATATCCTTAGCTTCAACTTCTTCTGAAATGATACATACGTTCGGTTGTACCTGCAAAGCGCATTCAAGTGCAATGTGAGAAGCCGAACGACCCATCAATTTGATGAAGTGCCAGTATTTACGTGCAGAGTTACAGTCACGTTGGATGTTACCGATTACTTCAGCATAAGTTTTACAAGCTGTATCGAAACCGAAAGAAGTTTCAATCATATCGTTCTTCAAGTCACCATCGATTGTTTTCGGGCAACCGATTACCTGTACACCATACTTCTTGGCGGCATAGTATTCAGCCAAAACACAAGCGTTTGTGTTAGAGTCGTCACCACCAATGATAACCAATGCTTTGATACCGAGTTTCTTGATAATCTCAAATCCTTTTTCAAACTGATCTTCCTTTTCCAATTTCGTACGACCGGAACCGATAATATCGAAACCACCAGTGTTACGATATTCATCAATGATGTCAGCAGTCAGCTCCATATAGTTATGGTCTACCAAGCCACCGGGACCTAAGATGAAACCATACAATTTGTTTTCCGGATTCAGTTTCTTGATACCGTCAAACAAACCGGAAATCACATTGTGTCCACCGGGAGCTTGACCACCCGAAAGAATCACACCTACATTCATAGCAGGAAGAGCTACCGCTTCACCGGCTTCAAATGTAATCAACGGCATTCCGTACGTGTTGGGAAACAAAGCTTTGATAGCTTCCTGATCGGCTACAGATTCAGTAGCAGTACCTGCCACTGCTTTAACAGCTCCTGATGCCAATGCTTTTGGAAGTTTGGGCTGATAAGCAGCCCTTGCGATTTGCAATGCACTTTTAGTCATTTTCTTTAATTTTTTATTTAAAGGTGTTAGTAAGTTTCTTGTCAAACTTGAAAAGCGTTGCAAATTTCGCACTTTTTTCCGAATTATGAAAATTCTTCTTTCTTTTGTTTAGGGATTTTGTTTCCAACCTCCACCTAAAGCCTTATAAAGTTGTACTACAGTTATCAATTCGTCGCGAATCGCATTACTCAAGCCAATCTGCGCATCGAAGTATCCACGTTGCGCATCCAACACATCCAGATAATTAATGACACCGTTAATGTATTGAAGCTGTGCAAGTTCCATATAGCTCTTCGCCGAACGTTCCAGGTTCGCACGAAGCTCATATACCTCTTTTATCTTGTTGAAATTCACTATCGCATTACGTGTCTCTTTGAAAGCCTGCAATACAGACTTCTCATAATTGTGTACTTCAACTTCATAGGCCGCCTTTTTCGCTTTCAGTGCGGCACGGTTCTTTCCCCAGCCAAAAATTGGAGTCAATAAAGCCCCTTCCATAACCGCATAAGGAGATTTCAACAGTTCCGATAGAGACGTGCTTTCCGAGCCAAATCCTCCTGTCAGGGCAAGACGCGGAAACATATTCGTATAAGCCACCCCTACTTTAGCATTGGCTGCAATCAGCTTTTGTTCAGCCTGACGAATGTCGGGACGACGTTCCAATAAAGTGGACGGTAATCCGATAGGAAGCGTTTCCGGTGACTTAAATTCCTGAAGCAAACGTGAACGGGCAATCTTGTTTGGATATTCACCTGCCAGAAAAGCTATATCATTTTCTTTCAAGGAAATCTTCCGTTCCAAGTCCGGAACCAAAGTTGCCGTACGTGCCAATTCCACCTGCGACTGACGGTACGACGTCTCCGAAGTCAATCCTCCGGCAAAACGGATACGAGCCAAACGGACTCCTTCTTCACGGGCTTTCAAGGTTTGTTTTACGATATCCAATTCCGTATCCAAAGCCACCAACTCATAATATGCCTGTGCCACCTCCGCTACAATAGTCATTCGTAGTGCCCGTTGTGCCTCTACCGACTGTAAATACTCTGCAATGCTAGCCGAACGCGCCCAACGCAAATTTCCCCAAAGGTCAAGTTCCCAAGAGACTAGAAACTGCGCTTCAAAGGTATCCGACCTCTTAAAAGCCTCTCCTCCATGATTTTCGAGTTCACGCTCTGCCGTCACTTTCCCTTTTATATCAGGAAGCAATGCTGCCGTAGAAATCCTCTTCTGTGCAGCCATCTCTTTCACACGGGCAGCAGCTATCAGCATATCCTTATTATGATCCAATGCCCGTTCTATCAAGCTTCTCAATGTAGAATCCGTATAAATATCTTTCCAGTCCTGATCACCAAAGCTAACTGAGTCCTGATGTTGAGCCAAACTGTCGGGTAGATGAAGATCGGGACGGACATAACTTTTTCCTACCTTGCAGGAAGTCAATATTCCTACAAATAACAATATGACAATATATAGTTTCTTTCGTTTCATCATTTCTTCTGTTTTAAGAGTTTAGACTTCGTCTTATATACCATCACAAAGAAAAACGGTACAAGAATGATACCGAATACAATAGCAAATATCATTCCGAAAAAGACACCTGTACCGATTGCCTGCCGACTTGCCGAACCGGGTCCGCTAGCCAAAACCATTGGAAGCATACCGAGCACAAACGCGAGCGAAGTCATCAAGATCGGACGGAAACGTAAACGGGCCGCATAAATAGCCGACTGCACCAAGTCTTCTCCCTTGTCAACCTGCACTTTAGCAAATTCAACAATCAAAATTGCATTCTTGGCGGCAAGCCCCACCAACATGACCAGACCGATCTGAAAATACACATCGTTCTCCAATCCGCATACCCATACCCCAAGATAAGCACCCAAAGCGGCAACGGGCAAAGAAAGCAATACGGCAATAGGTACTGTCCAGCTTTCATATTGCGCAGCAAGAAAGAGAAATACGAAAAGGAATACCAATGCCATCACCATGCCTGTCTGACCTCCGGCCTGTTTTTCTTGGTAAGAAAGTCCGCTCCATTCCAAACCTATATTGTCTGGAAGATGTTCACGAGCAATCTGTTCCATGATCTCCATCGCTTGTCCGGAACTATATCCTTGCGCAGCTGCCCCACGAATGACTGCCGTAGTAAACATATTGAAGCGTTTGATACTACCTGGCCCTGTGGTATAAGAAGCGTTCCCTAAAGATGTTAACGGTATCATAGCTCCATTAGAGGCCTTGACGAAGAATAGATTGATATTATCCTTATGCTCACGGTAAGGAGCTTCCGCCTGAATGTATACCTTATATATACGGTTGAACATATTGAAGTCATTTACGTATACTGAACCGGTATAGGCTTTCATGGTAGAAAATACATCAGCCAAAGGTACACCGAGCATTTTCACTTTGTCCCGGTCTACATCAAAATAGAGCTGCGGTATCTCCGATTGCAAAGAAGAAGACAAACCCGTCAATGCCTTATTTTTAGAAGCGTAATACATTAATGTATCTGCCGCATCCACCAGATTGTCAAAAGTGGCTTCCCCACGAGCTTCCAACTGCATTTCAAAGCCTCCCGAAGTACCTAAACCCGGTATCACCGGCGGAGTGGAAAGATAGACTTTGCATTCCGGATATTCCTCAAGATGTCTCTCCACTGTATCCATAATCTTTTCGATACTTGTGTTCTTGCGCTCTTCCCAAGGTTTCAGTATAACCGTCAACTCGGTACGTCCTTGATTACTGCCTACACGCGGACTGCTTCCCGTCACATTCTGAATATATTCTATGTATGGATTCTTTTCCAGATAAGCAATAGCACGATCGGTCACTATGCGCGTACGTTCCAAAGTTGCTCCCTCCGGCAATTCCAATTCAATCTTGAAGTAACCCTGGTCCTCTACGGGCAAAAAACTAGTCGGAATAATACGATGAACCAACATTATGGCTATCAACACCATACCGAAAGCACTCAACACCCGGCGAGGATGCTTGATAGTCCGGGTAACGGCAGCTACATATTTATTACCGCCAATACCTAGCCATTCATTGATTTTCCTGAAAACAATATTTTTCTTCTTCCCACTATCCGGTTTTAAGATCAGAGAACACATGACCGGACTCAATGTCAAAGCTACAACCGTGGAAATGAGCACGGATACTACAATCGTCACTGTAAACTGACGATATAACTGTCCTGTAATTCCGTTCAAGAAACTGACAGGCACGAACACGGCAGCCAATACCAATGAAGTGGCAATCAAGGCGCTTGCCAGTCCGTTCATCGCTTTTTTAGTAGCTTCATAAGGACTCAGCTTTTCCGTTTCCATAATATGCTCTACTCCTTCCACCACTACAATTGCATCGTCCACCACAATACCGATGGCAAGAATCAATCCGAGCAAAGTCAAGATATTCAAAGAGAAACCAAAGATCAACATAAAGCCGAAAGTTCCGATCAATGAAATAGGTACCGCCACTACAGGAATCAACGTCGCACGCCAGCTCTGTAAAGAAAGATATACTACCAACACCACCAGTACTAAAGCCTCAAATAAGGTTTTATATACTTCATGGATAGATTCTGAAATATAGGTTGTCATATCAAACGGAATCTCGTAGCTCAACCCTTCCGGGAAGTTCTTGCTAATTTCCGCCATCGCTTCCTTCACTCTTTCAGCCACCTCCATCGCATTGGCACCCGGCAACATATAGATACCAAGCACAGCGGCATTCTCACCGTTGATACCACTCTCTGTATTGTAGGAAGAAGCCTCCAAAGAAACACGTGCCACATCCCTCAACCGAATGATGGAACCGTTTGCATTGGCACGCACCACAATATCCTCAAACTGCCCAACCGTAGAAAGACGTCCTTGAGTTGTAATAGGAATCGTTATATCCAATCCCTGCACCGGTTGTTGCCCTAGCACACCTGCCGCAGATTCACGGTTCTGATCTTTCAAGGCATTTTGCAAGTCTTGCACGGTCAGACCGAAATTCGCCAATTTATCAGGCTGTGCCCATATCTGCATTGCATAATAACGGCTACCAATATTTGAGACACGTCCCACTCCCGGAATACGGCGAATCACATCAAGCACATTGATGGTAGCGAAGTTACTCAGATAAATTTCGTCAAACTTCGGATCAGTGGAAGTCAGACAGAGTGTCATCAACTGGCTGGGAGCCTGCTTTTCTACCGAAATACCATTCTGGATCACCTCTGCCGGCAAACGGGATTCCGCCAGTTTCACACGATTCTGAATTTCGACTGCCGCCAAATCCGGATCAGCAGAAACATCAAATGTAACCGTTGCCGAAAAACCTCCGGAATTAGAACTGTTCGACTCCATATAAAGCATTCCCGGCGTACCATTGATCTCCTGCTCAATCGGAGTAGCTACTGCCTGAGATACGGTAAGCGCACTCGCACCCGGATAAGAAGCACTGATCTTCACCACCGGAGGAGTGATCTGCGGATATTGATCAACCGGAAGCATTGTCAGACCGATAATACCGACAATCACAATCACGATAGAGATTACAGCCGAAAAAACCGGCCTATCTATAAAAAACGTAACTTTCATCGCCTATTCTCCTTTTGTGTTATCCTTCGTTTCCATCTCCTGCTGACTTACCCGCACTTTCATTCCCGGCGTCAACTTATGGAAACCTTCCACTACAACAATTTCTCCTGCTGCCAGTCCTCTTTCCACCACTACATTATTCCCTACTTCCGGTCCTAATTCAATAAAACGTTTCTCTACCGTATTATCCTTACGCATGGTATAAATATATGCTCCTCCTTTTTCAATGGTAACCGCTTTCATCGGAACAACGAGTGCACCTTCACGAACATCCAACAATAGTTTGACCTTAGTAAACTGTCCCGGCAACAAGACTTGTTTCGGATTCGGCATTTCGGCACGGACGGAAAAAGTTCCCGTCTGAGGATCGACCTGCGGTTCGGCAAAATCTACATATCCTTTATATGGATAAACGGTATTATCCGCCAGCGTAATAGTGATATTGGGTTGCCAGGAACGGGTAGAGTCCTGTTGTCCCAAATTAATATTTCTTTCTTTACTTTTCAGATAATCGAGTGCCGTCATACTAAAATCCACCAATACTGTGTCACTTTTCACAATGGTAGCAAGCAATGACTTTCCACCGGGACCGACCAACGTACCTAAATCCACGTTTCTTTCACTGATATGTCCCGACAGAGGAGAACGGACAATAGTATAACCCAATTCCAATTCCGCCTGTGCCAAGTCTGCTTCGCTCATAGCCACCGTTGCTTCGGCACTTTCAAAAGCAGCTTCCGCATTATCCAAATCCAACTGACTTGCAGCGTTTTGTTCAAACAACGGACGGATACGCTTTAAATCACGTTCCGCTTTCAAAGCCTGCGCCTCATCTTTCTTCAACTGCGCTCTCGCTTTGTCCGCTTTGGCACGATACTGATCCTGATTGATTACAAATAAAACCTGATTCTTATTTACATACGTACCTTCGGCAAAAAGCATATTCTCCAAATAACCTTCCACACGCGCACGTACTTCGACAAACTGTTGGGCACGGATACGCCCGACATATTCCCCGTATATTTCCACATCATCTTTAACTACCGGTTCCACAATGACTGTCGGCATTTCCGGCTCAATCTTCTGAGGCCGGGTTAGTATCCAATACGCCCCCAACACAATTACCACACAAATTATAGCAGCAATGTTTCTCTTTCTTCTCAGTTTCAACTCATGTTTCGAAAAGAATAATCTCATATCGAATCTTATTATTAAATTTAACTTATGCTTGTTCTATCTTCCTCTCAAGCAAATAGTATGCCAAAATCATTACATTTATTATTCACTGTCTATCAGCTCATTATACTTTGTCATGCTAAATGCGGAAATGTAGAATTTATCGGAAATATGTAGAAATAATCCACAATTCCGACTTTTGGAACATTTTTTCCATTTCCCAATTCAACAACTAAACAAAATATACCCTACATTTGTAGTATATATAAACACCTGTCTGATGAAAAAACAAATACTTTCAACATTGGTTTTATTAACCTGCTTAATATTTCCTTTTTCTTTGCATTCTCAAGAGCAACAACGCAAAAAAGTAGGAGTAGTCCTAAGCGGCGGAGGTGCCAAAGGTATGGCTCATATCAAAGCCTTGAAAGTGATTGAGGAGGCCGGAATTCCTATTGATTATATAGCCGGGACCAGTATGGGAGCCATCGTAGGAGGGCTTTACGCCATAGGCTACACACCTGAGCAGTTGGACAGCATGGTGCGAAAGCAAAATTGGACATTCTTGTTGAGCGACCGGGTAAAACGGAGTTCCATGTCACTAACGGAGCGTGAACGTTCCGAAAGGTTTATTGTTTCCATCCCTTTTACAAAAACACCCAAAGATGCAGCTTCAGGAGGAATCGTAAAAGGGCAGAATCTAGCCAATCTATTCTCGGATTTGACAATGGGGTATCATGACTCCATCAACTTTAATAAACTGCCCATTCCCTTTGCCTGTGTGGCAGCCAATGTAGTGAACGGAGAACCTATTGTATTCCATGACGGAATACTCTCCACCGCCATGCGTGCCAGTATGGCCATTCCCGGGGTATTTACTCCGGTACGGAAAGACAGTATGGTATTAGTGGACGGCGGAATCGTAAACAATTATCCGGCAGATGTAGTGAAAGCTATGGGGGCGGATATTATTATCGGAGTAGATGTGCAGAATGCTTTAAAAAAGGCAGACAAGCTGAACAGTGCACCCGATATTCTGGGACAGATTGTCGACCTTACCTGCCAGTCCAATCATGAGAAAAATGTAGATATCACAGATACCTATATCCGTGTGAATGTGGAAGGATATTCCTCCGCCAGCTTTACTCCGACCGCCATTGACAGTTTAATGCGAAGGGGTGAAGAGGCGGCAAGATCGCAATGGGAATCCCTGCTTGCCTTAAAAAAGAGAATAGGGATACCGGAAGATTATAAGCCCAAGCAGCATGGCCCCTACTCTTCCCTCTCCAATGTGCGCACCATTTACGTCACAGATATTTCTTTCTCCGGAGTAGAGACTGACGACAAAAAATGGTTAATGAAGAAATGTAACTTAAAAGAAAACAGTAACATTACGACGCAGCAAATAGAACAGGCCTTAGACCTGTTACGCGGTAGCCAGTCTTACTCTAGTGCCAGTTATACACTGACAGATACTCCCGAAGGCTACCATCTCAACTTCCTGTTGCAAGAGAAATATGAAAGAAGAATCAATCTGGGTATCCGCTTCGATTCGGAAGAGATTGCCTCTCTGTTGCTTAATGCCACTGCAGACCTCAAGACTCATATTCCTTCCCGCCTATCCCTCACCGGACGGTTGGGTAAGCGATATGCCGCACGCATCGACTATACACTCGAACCCATGCAGCAGCGTAATTTCAACTTCTCATATATGTTCCAATACAACGACATCAACATCTACGAGAAGGGAAACCGTGCCTACAATACAACCTATAAATATCACTTAGCCGAATTCGGCTTCTCGGATGTATGGTACAAAAACTTCCGTTTCGGGCTCGGACTCCGTTTTGAATACTACAAATACAAAGATTTCCTGTTTAAACAACCGGAACTGATTGATTTGAAAGTAGAATCGGAACATTTTCTGAGTTATTTTGCCCAAATACATTACAACACATACGATAAAGGATATTTCCCCGCCAAAGGCAGCGACTTTAAGGCTGCCTATTCCCTCTATACGGATAATATGGCGCAATATAACGAACACGCTCCTTTCTCTGCATTGAGTGCTTCATGGGCAAGTGTTCTTCCCATCACCCGCCGCTTCTCCGTCATTCCTTCCATCTATGGACGTATCCTGATCGGGAGAAACTTTCCCTATCCTCTGCAAAATGCAATCGGAGGTGAAGTTCCCGGCTTCTATATACCTCAGCAATTACCATTTGCCGGAGTCAACAATATAGAACTGATGGATAATGCAATTATGATTGCGTCTTTAAAATTAAGACAACGGATGGGAGCCATCCATTACCTCATCCTGACCGGAAACTACGGACTGACGGACAGTCATTTTTTCAAAATATTAAAAGGCAAGCAATTGTTCGGTATCAGTGCCGGTTATGGAATGGACAGCGTCTTCGGGCCATTGGAAATCTCATTGGGCTACTCCAACCAGACGGATAAAGCAAGTTGTTTTGTGAATCTAGGGTATTACTTTTAACAGGATGAATCATTCAGAAGTTGTAGCAGGCGCTGTGCCAAAATACGACAATCCGCACGATTGACTTTTCCATTTCCCGTTTGCGGAATACAATCCGCTACCAGAATGTGCTTGGGACGATAATATGGTTCCAATATCGTTTGTATTCCTTTTTCCATCTCTTGTATATCCGGCTGTTCCGCCAGCAATAAAACCACAGCCTGCCCCAAGCGCTTGTCCGGAACAGAGGTAATAACAAACGGTATCGGAATCAACAGGCGAAGTTTTTTTTCTATTTCTTCCGCTTGAATTTTAATTCCCCCGCTATTTATCACATTATCTTTCCGTCCCAGAATAGAAAAACTTCCATCGGGATGGATGCGTGCAATATCATTGGTTTGCAGAATATCAGCGCAAACCAAAGGTGCTTCAATCACTAAAGTATTTTCTGGAGACAAAGACAAATGCACCGAAGAGAAAGGATGATAGTGTTCGGAAGCCGCAGGACCGTTCAGACGGCGAAGAGCGATATGGGATAAAGTTTCAGTCATCCCGTAAGTAGAATAGACAGCTCCCGGAAGAGATTGAATGTCCGCTTCCAGTCCGACATCAACCGCTCCCCCGCCTATTATCAAAATATCCGTTTGCTTCAACCGTTCCTTTTCTTCAAGAACCTGAAGAGTATTATAAACTTGTAGCGGAACCATTGCCGCAAACTTCAACGGTTCGTGTATATCGGACAATGGATGACCGGAAGCAGGACGCACAATCAAATTCAAACCTGCAACTAAAGAGCGCACCACTACCATCATTGCTCCGATATAACGGAGGTTCATACATAACAAGGCCGTATCTCCCGCCTGCAAATTCAGGTATTCACAAGTCAGACGCGCACTCTGCATCATTTGTTCTTTACGTACCATTAATTTTTTCGGCATACCGGTAGACCCGGATGTATGAACCGCAAGTAAAGGGGAATCGTTGAACCACTCCTGTAGAAAAAGGAATAAATCCCATATGGCGGAAGGATAGTTTTCTACTCCCCGCACCATACATCTGCGTATATCATCAGGTGTATATTCCTTTCCTTCCAGCAGCAAGCGTTGCTTTTGTCGATTGAATACCATCATCTGTCAAACCACAAACAATCTTTTCTTATTTCAAGCGGCATTTCTACGTTATCAGTAAAAAGCAATCCTGTCCCTAATCCCTGAGGCAACGGATTGTCGAAAGTAGCGCACCATTGTGCAATGGCGTTCAGACCGATATTAGACTCCAAAGCAGATGTAATCCACCAACCGATACGCTGACGTTCGGCCTCCGCAATCCATTCGTTTCCACCACTTATTCCACCATGCAACGAAGGTTTGAGGATGATATACTGCGGTCGAATGGCAGAAAGCAGTTTCCGTTTCTCTACCAGAGTATTACACCCTATCAACTCTTCATCCAAAGCTATCGGCAAAGGAGACTCGGAGGTAAGACGCGCCATCTCCTCCCATTGTCCGGCACGGATAGGCTGCTCAATGGAATGCAAATCCAATTCAGACAACCGTTTCAGTTTCTCCATAGCGTCAGCCGGAGCAAAAGCCCCATTCGCATCTACACGGAGCTCAATCTCATTGGAAGAAAAGTGCGCACGGATATGACGGAGTAGAGCCAATTCTTCTTCAAAGTTGATCGCACCGATTTTGAGTTTGATACAACGGAAACCTACATTCATTTTCGTTTCTATCTGCGCCAGCATTTTATTGAAGTCGCCCATCCAGATAAGGCCGTTAATAGGAATCCCTGTTTCTCCGCGAGAGAAAGCGGTATTCCACAAAGCCCAATCTCCCGTATGATAGTGACGGATGGCGGTTTCAAGTCCGAAAAGGATAGAAGGATACTTACGTAAAGCGCCCACATCCAATCTCCCATTTTGCTTTTCCACTTCCCGACAGACTGCTCCTAATATATCTTCATAATCGGGAAGATCGTCACAGCTCAGTGCAGGCAGAGGAGCACACTCCCCTATTCCCACCCGACCGGGAAATTCGGAAGAGGTAAAATGGAGATACCACACTTTCCGGGTGGAGTATGTACCTCGCGAAGTTCCTGCCGGCTGCTTGAAATGGAGCAATCGGGGAATGATCTTAATCTTGCAATCCATTGAATGTAAATAATATATCAAAGTATCATTTTTAGGGGAACTTCGGATATTGCTTGAAGTTCGGTTTACGCTTTTCCAAAAAGGCATTCTTTCCTTCCTGAGCCTCATCCGTCAGATAATAAAGCAATGTCGCATCTCCCGCCAGTTCCTGAATTCCGGCCTGACCGTCCAATTCGGCATTCAGTCCTGCCTTAATCATACGCAAAGCCAACGGACTAAGCAACATCATCTCTTCTGCCCATTGCACATATTCGTCTTCCAATTGTTCCAAAGGAACTACTTTATTGACCAGTCCCATATCCAACGCTTCCTGCGCATTGTATTTCCGGCAGAGGAACCAGATTTCCCTGGCTTTCTTCTGACCTACCACACGTGCCAAATAAGAAGCACCGAATCCGGCATCAAAACTTCCCACACGAGGTCCCGTCTGACCAAAAATAGCATTCTCGGAAGCTATAGACAAATCACATACCACATGAAGCACGTGCCCGCCACCAATCGCAAATCCGTTCACGGCAGCAATCACCGGCTTCGGGATACTGCGTATCTGCTTTTGCACATCCAGTACACTCAAGCGGGGAACCCCGTCTTTTCCGATATATCCGCCACGTCCTTTCACATTCTGGTCACCTCCCGAACAGAAAGCCTTATCACCTGCACCGGTAATAACAATCACATCAATATCCGCTTCCTCGCGACAAATGCGTAGCGCATCACTCATTTCAGCAGTAGTAGTCGGAGTAAACGCATTCCGATAGCGTTCACGGTTAATCGTGATACGGGCAATTCCATTATAATAATCAAAAAGAATATCATCGTATTCTCTGATCGTAGTCCACTCTCTTTGTGTTGACATAACCTATTTTTCTTTTATTTGATAATAATAATTCTTCAACATACGCGCATCCTTGTTTTTGTTGGTAAACACCTCCAACAACACAGGTTGTTCCATCTCTTCGGGCTGAGTAAAAATTTTCATTGCCTCCGCCAGTTCATCCCCATCTTCAACTTTCATATAGAGAAATCCGCGCTCTTCCGCCCAGCCTTTGGCGGAAGTCTTATGAACGGCTGCGATAAACTTATGGGATGTGCCCGACATATCCAATCTCGGCAATGTATGAAAAATCTCTCCTCCGCCATTATTCAACAAAAGGATACGCAGGTTGGGACGAACATTGACATTCCACAAAGCATTCATATCATAGAAGAAACTCAAATCCCCGATAGCGATAAAATTCAGTTTATCGGAAGCTGCCGCATAACCGACCGTTGTAGACAAAGACCCTTCAATACCACTCGTACCCCTATTACAGCAAACTTCAATAGTTGAAGGTATCGAATAAAGCTGGGCATAACGAACTACCGAACTATTTGCCAAGTGCAATGCGCACGACTTTGGCAAAGCTTTCACCAATGCACCGACAACCGACATTTCGGAATAAGCAAAGTCCGGTTCGGGAATAGTGTTGCAATAATTCTCCCACACACGGGGATATCCGGGCACACGATTATCCAGCAAACTTGCTATCTTCTCCAGAAATTCAAACGGGTCCATTTCAATCACGGTAGTCAACGAACCGTATAAATCAACCACCTCACCATCCGGCGACACATGCCAATGTTCTTTAGGCGGGTGTTGGCGGAGAAATTTCTTCAGTCGTTTGGAAACAATATGCCCCCCATAAGTAATCAGCAATTCGGGAACCATCTGTTCCATCTTATCTTCCGGAACAGCATAAAGTGCCGCATCGAAATTCTTGACCGGAATGCCAGGTATGGTCTGATTGCCTATATGCTCCGTCAACCAGGCAAAATGTCTGTATAATAGTTTGGTATGCCGTTTCTCAAACAAATAAATAAGATTCATCTGCCCGACAATGACCATCCGCTTCTGGTATTTATTCATCCGTTCAACCAGACCGTTATAATCACGGTCATAAACATTCAATCCCTGATAACGGGTGATAACACGCACTTCCGGCAATTTGTCCACTGTAAACTGAAACAGCGGTTCGGAAACAGGCACATTGATATGTACCGGTCCTTTCCCATGATGATGTGTCTCCAATAAAGCCTCATTAACCAGACGATTACAATACCATTCGTCTTCCTCTGTATGAATCTCGGGAAGATTCACGGACTTCTTGACCAACGTCCGGAATACATCAGGCTGCGGCAAAGTCTGTCCGTCCATCTGCCCGATCCAGGCAGCGGGACGATCCGCAGAAATGACAACCAAAGGAACATTCTGATAAAAAGCTTCCGCAACAGCCGGGTGAAGATTCAGCAACGCCGTACCGGAAGTACAGCAGATTGCAGCAGGTTTGCCACCATTCAACGTAAGCCCGATAGCAAAATAACCCGCACTCCGTTCATCAGTCATCGCATAACAGGTAAAGCCCGGATGATTGGACAAAGTATGCACAATAGGCGCGTTACGGCTACCGGGACACAACACAACCTTAGTAATGCCGTGCGCCTCAAGCAACGCAACCAGTTGGAGTATGTTTTTCTTGTCTGTATACATGATGATTAGTGATTAGCTTGTTAATGATTAGTAATTAGCGATAATGGAGGTGGAAGTAATCAGACGTTTCATTGTCTGCAACTTTTTTTCCGTTTCCAGCCATTCATCATTCAGCTCCGAAGAGGCCAATAGTCCGCCACCGGCATAAAGAGTCAGTCGTTCATCCTCGATATGCATACAACGTAAATTCACATATAAATCAGTCCTTCCATTCGGATCCAGCCATCCGATAAAACCGGAATAATAACGACGGTCATACCCTTCGTTTTCCAATATAAAGCGATAGGCCTCTTCCTTTGGCAAACCACACACCGCAGGCGTCGGATGCAACACTTTCAGGAGATCTCCCAAACCATTATTATCTCTCAAAGAGAAATGAAAATCTGTTTTCAAATGTGACAAAGCTCCGGCGTATGCAGGATAAGGTCCGCTTTCAGTAGAATGGATGCCCAAAGAAAGAAGTCGGCTACGGATATAAGCAGTTACGTAATCCTGCTCTTTCCTGTTTTTTTCATCCCATACTTGCGGCAATTTGCCATCCTGTAAAGGCTGTGTTCCGGCCAGTGCAACCGTATTCCATTCATCTTTCTCACCCGATAAAATAATTTCGGGAGTACTTCCCAACCAAATGCCGGTCTGGGGAGTGTAACATAGGTATATATATGAATGAATATAACGCTTGCAGGCCGCACGAAATACGGATGAAAGAGAAAAGTCCGCCCCCTTATCCATCGTAATACGCCGGGAAAGTACCAACTTGTCAAAAGTCCCGTCACGTAAGGCATTGATAAATGCTTGAAAACAGTCGGCATACTCCTTCGTGTAAGAGGTCTGAAAATTTTCTTGCTCTTGTATTTGCAAAGAAGCCTCATATTCTTCCTCCGTATCATCGTCAAGAGAAAGGGATTGCCCCCAGCCATCAGATTGTATCAGTACAACCGGACACATCTCACTCACCCGAAAGGGAGCGATAACAAATCCTTTCTGTCCGTTCAACTCTTGCAAATCGTATATCAAACGGATCTCCTCCTCCGCCTGTGTCAACAGACGGGGAAGTTTCTCTCCGGGAATACGGTATACCACAAAAGGTCGCTTTTGCCGGATAAGCGCATCAATAACTGTCAGATTACTTATTTCTTCGTCAATCATCTTTTTTTCATAACACTGTTGACTACCCGTACGGAAGACACCAGTTTGTTTGTTGAAGTAAAGACATCCACATTCCATACATGAGATGAGCGTCCTTTGTGTACAATGGTTCCCACTGCCCGCACGGTATCTCCTTCGTGGGCGGAAGATATATGATTTCCGCTGACCTGCATTCCCACTACTATTTCATCAGGCTGGCAAAGAATCATAGAACCCAGTCCTGCAACCGTTTCAGCCAATGCAAGCGTAGCACCGCCATGTAGAATGCCGAAAGGCTGACGAGTACGGTGATCGACAGGCATTGTCGCCTCTACTCTGTCCTCAGACGCATACGTATATTGGATACCCAGATTTCCCATCAATGCGTGACGCGCCTGCGCATTCAGTTGGTCTAACGGAATTTCCGCCGCACGGACTTCGGCTATGATTGCTTTTTCAACGGCAAGGGCTACCCCGTCTTCTTCATTCGACGCTGTCACATAATCGGCACACGCTTTCACCGAGTCTTGAGAATGCCCCATAGCTATTCCCAACCCCGCTAACTGAATCATAGTCACATCGCATACACCATCACCAATAGCAATGACCTCATCACGTGTCAGGTTCAACGCTTCCAACAAAGCTCCCAAAGTATTCGCCTTGTCGATAGCACACGGAACGACCTCAAGGAAATAGGGTTCGGAACGGAAAACATCCAATGCTCCGTTCAGCCGTCTTTTCCAATGATCTTCCAAACCGACAAGTGCTTCTTCATCATCACTGACAAGCATACATTTGCAAGGAGCAAAGTCAATGGCTGAGGAGAATTCTTCTTCCTTTATCACCCGCAAATTATTCAATTCGGCTTCATCCCGGATATGTTTATTCTCGGAAGAATCGGTTATAATGGTGTCATCGTGGTACGTGAACAGCGCAAATCCATTCTTACGGGCTTTCTTTTCCAGATAAGGCAGCATTTCCGGATTTATGCGACGTTCAAACAGAATCTCTCCGTTCTGTGCATTGATAATCTGACAACCATTATAGGAAAGGATAAAACCTCCGTAATTTCCAAGTTCAAGAGATTTTGCCAACGGCAGCAAACCATAGGTCGGCCTGCCGGAAGCCAAAACAATACGTACTCCCATCTGTTGAATCTTCAACAAAGCGGCCAGCGTACGTTTACTAATTTCTTTCGCATCATTCAGTAGTGTTCCGTCTACATCCAAGACCAATAATTTATACTTCATGGCTACACGATTTTGATTTAGATTACAAAGGTAGGAAATTGAGTGAACGACAGAAAGCGTAAACAGATAAAAATTACTTTAATTTCACTCTTTCAAACGCATTTCCAAATAATCGCGGAGTATTCGGGCATGATTATATACAGGTTCTTTAGAAGCGTAAATGAGTGTTACTACCGGACGCGGCTTGATAAGGGCCAGAAAATCGGTCGCTGCCAGAGAAGCATCCAGCTCTTTCTGATACAGTACGACGAAGTCATTCCAGTGTCCCGGTATATCATCGTGAAACCATTTACGCAAAGCAGCGGATGGAGTGATATCTTTTGCCCAATAATCATATCTCAACCATTCCTTTTTTATTCCGCGCGGCCATAATTTGTCAACCAATACCCTATATCCGTCTGCCTCCGAAAAGTCTTCGTATACTCGCTTTATCCTAACCTGTATCATGATTATTTATATTGATTACTTATTAGAATAAACCGATAAGGCTGGAAATTGTTTAACCATACAAGAACATTGTACGACCTAATTCTTAAAGAGATTCTTGCGCTTTCTTAAACTCGTACGGAGTCATGCCCGTCTTTTTCTTGAAAAGATTATATAATATCGGGGTACTGTTGAATCCGACTTCATCAGCTATGGCACGTATCGTATAATTAGGATGCAGTTTTAATAATTTAATTGCATAATCTATACGCAAATCATTGATGTATCCATTAAAATTAGTACCGGTACATTCTTTTATCATTCGGGCAAAACGTGCGTTATTCAAATGCACGAGTTGTGCCAAATCTTCTCTCGACAATTCTGAAGAAAGATATAACTGGTCTTGAACAACAATACGGTTCAGTTCAATAAATATTTTTTTATTCTCTTCTTCTTCCCCGCTCGCTTTGCCGGTTTCATCAGATATCTCCTCTTGGTCGCCAAACAAAATACTTTCATCTTCTATATCTTGTGAGATCATAAGCTGTTCATCAATATCCAATGACTGACTGTCTTTCTTCCTGGCCAATCTCTCGTTTATAAACTTAGCAAGGATTTTATTCTTATATCTGATAATATGGTTGAAACGCCACATACGCCATAATACAAACAAAGTCAACAGCGTAATACACGTCAAAAAGGTCAATGTTATGTTTCTGACTTTTAATTGGAATGCTTGTTTGGCTATATAGTCCTCTTTTTCAGAAGTATCATACATCGTATTCAACTCTAATGCCGCATTCTCTTTATCCCTGTTATTAATACTATCCGTTATAGCTATAATAGCTCCTTGCAAAATTGCCGCTTCCTTATAGTTTCCCATCCCCATATAGGCTTGCACTTCCCTTTCAAGCACATTCATATATTGCGCATTGATAGTATCTTGCTGCTTCCTCATCAGTTCTTTAAACTCCTGACTGTTGTCAATCACCTGCTTGTAATGCTTGGAAGCCAGCAAATAAGGAATTGAATACATTTTTCCATCAGGTGTACGAGAGTATTCAGTCGATTGATACATCGCAAAGTACTTTTCAGCCTGCCCATATTTCTTTTCCATATAGCAATTATATGCCCATTTAGAGTACAGATAACCATATTGCATATCAACCAATCCTTTCGGAACATCAGGTAAAGTTTCCAATTTTTTTATCTGCTTTTCACGTTCCAAAGCCATAACAGATGCATCCTCATACAAAGAGTCAGTCATTAAATAACTCATTTTCCCTCCATAGAAAGAAGAGAGCATTCCTATCTCTTTTACGCCTTTTCTCCCTTTCAACAAATCGATAGCAGAATCAAAATAATCATACGCTTTATCTTTAAATGACAACATACGGTTATTCTCTCCAATGCAGTATAGCAACCGGGCTTCGGACACGCGGTCCTCCAACCTTTTTGATTGGGCAATCCCGTCAAGCGCATAATTCATACTCTCGTTATATTTACTCATCAAGAAAGATAATTCCGCCAAATAAACAGTCATTTTCAATAAGTGTTCAGGGTCCTTTTGATATACGGAATCAAGCACATAAGATTTTCTTGCATATACATAAGCAAGCTTATTCATAAACAAATTGCGATATGACAGGCTACGTAACTCGTCTATAACTCGTAAAGGCATAGACTTTTTATTCTCCGCTACATCTAAAAGTTTCAAAGCACATTTCGGCTTCTCAATATAAATACTTCTTATATATTCAGTAGTTATGGAATCTGCATTTGTGGCCTCATCAGCCATTAAAATTTGGTTATGCACAAATAAAAGAATACATATACATACACCAAGTCGTATATACCTCATAGCGTCTACCATCATTTTATCCGTCAAAGGTAATTCTTATTATTAAAAAGTCAAGAAAATATTTTGTTTCACAAGGTAAAAATAAGAAACATTAGCATTTTATTATTCAAGCAATGCAAACAACGCTTACATATATGTATCATTTTGTTTCAGTTACATCTTAATTAAAAAAACTATTGGAAGTATCTACCCGTTTTACCCGGCAAGTCTGGCTTATTTCTAAACGTGACTCTAACGCCTATATTTTTCATTTATCATTAAAATGATAAGATATTATCACTATTGTGATAAGTAAGTATCATAAATAGGATAAATTCTTATCACAGTAATGATAAGTATAATACATCAAGAGAAAATCTAGCTGCTTTATGGACTATAATATTGCTATGTATACTTGCTGAAGGAGCATCCCTTCACCTGCTAACACCCATGAATAGGAGATAGCAGTGAAAAGGTGAAGGCTATTTTAATAAAACGGTATAGACACTATTTAAGAGCATATACGGAAATCGATGTTAAATAATAACAATAGCCAATTCTAATCCAGAATCAAATTAAGAAAAAGAATTACTTCAAACAATTGTTATCTATAAAATACTTGTATAAAAGAAAGAATAAATATGAATAGGAGATAATAGTTTCATCCGTATTGGGAACACCGCTTCTGCAACGTACAGAAACCTAAAGGATCATCAACAATGCCAATATGGTGTATATAAATCTTGTTTACAACTTCTCATTCGGAAAGTCCAAGTCAGGCGTGAAACTGAAGATGCAGAATAAAGATAAAGATTCAGGAATACTGAATAGATACTGATTTACTCTTCAAAAAATATCCAATATAGTCCATAAAGATTTCATAAGATGTAGATTTCTTTATGGACTTTATCGTTATATAAATCTTAATTTATACAAAAACACCCGGCTTTACATTATAGGGTGTAAAACTGGGTGTTTATTTTGCAATTTGCTGATTTTCAGCGTTTATTGCGGAGAGACAGGGATACTGGTCCCAAACATCTAACAGCTTATAAATCAGTCTTTTATTTTCCAAAATTTCAAATAGGTAACGAAACAGTAACGATTTTTGCAGGGTTATTTGTCCGGCTTTGTCCGCTGTTTGTCTGCCTATCTCACGGGTTCAAAGATACGGCTTCTTTTTGAACTATGCAAATATTTGATTTACAACCTTTAAGCTTTAGTGTAAGGTGCAAACTATATCTATATATAGGTTTGCACCTTACACCAAGTTACCTAAGGATAATTAACTTATGTAACGTATCAATCATTGATATTGACACTCTTCACATATTCCCGATGAGCAACACCCCATTGAATCATTGCTGCAATTAATTCTTTCAACCGAAACCCGGAAGATGTCAATTCATATTCTACCGTCACTGGCACTGTATTATAAACAGCTCTCTTTACAACTCCGTTCAATTCGAGTTCTTTTAATTCCTTTGACAGCATACGGGGAGTAATATGAGGTATTTTCTTTTGAAGTTCATTAAACCTATACTTTCTAAAAAGCAAAGCCCGGATAATATTAAGCTTCCATTTACCGGATAAAATGGTCAGCGTATCATTTAGAGCAACAACATTTGAATAAGGGCATCCATTAAAGTCTTCCATATAACCAGTTTATTTAAATAGTCCATAACTATACTCTTGTATATTACTATACATAAGTATATTGATATACTTTAGTAAGCAAAGATACACTACTTTTGCATCAAATCAAAACATTCATTCGATATTGAAAGGATGTTTCTAATATTACCAATAAAAAAACAATCGTATGAAAGTTACATTAATTGCGTCAGTGTCAGCAAATGGAAAAGTATTGCTGGCAAACAATCCCAATCATCAGATAGCACCGGAAGTCATGGGATTTCTTGTACAGAAAGCCATTGAGTCCGGCAACATTGTTTTTGGGTATTCTACTTATACCATGTTTATCGATGCGTTGCAAGATGCCCTTGCAGGAAAAGAAATCGTCGTGCTATCCAACAATCACGAAGCCCGAAGCGGTCACAAAACCGTTCATACTCCTGAAGAAGCGGTAGAATACCTGAGAGGAAAAGGAATGGAAGAAATAGTCGTTGGTGGCGGAGTACAGACTTACAATGCTTTCCTTGACAAGGATTTGGTAACAGACATTTATTTCAATGTCACTCCAATGGTTATTGGTGACGGTGGTGTTATTGGCTCAAAAGATGATTTATTCGTCAAGTTTGATAAAATGAATTATGAACCCATCATTGAAAATGTAATCAGACTTCATTTGAGTAAATAACAGGAGCAGATATGAAAAAAGTAATTTTATCAGTTTTATTATTGGGCATTATAATGGGATTACAGGCTCAAGAATTGAAAGTTATAAATTTGAATAAGCCGGATAAAAGCAGAAATGTTACATTGATGCAGGCATTGGATAAAAGACATTCGGAACGAGCATTTGCCAATAAACAACTGACGCATCAGGATTTATCCGACCTGCTTTGGGCAGCCAACGGAATAAACCGTCCGTCAGAAGGTAAACGTACCGCACCATCGGTAAATAACGTACAGGAAGTTGACGTATATGTATGTATGAAAGATGGGTGTTATTTATACGATGCTAAAGCACATCAGTTGCAACCTATTGCTAAAGGTGATTATCGTTCTGCCGTAGCCGGACAACAGAATTTTGTAACAGAAGCCCCTGTATGTCTGATACTGGTTGCTGACTTGTCCCGCTTCAATAGCGGAAATCCTGAACAGTTGCTAATTGTAGGAGCTTGTGATACTGGGATTATTTCTCAAAATATTTCACTATTCTGTTCCTCGGCTGGCTTAGTTACAGTACCACGGATGACAATGGATAAAAATGCATTGGAAAAAATATTAAAACTAAAAAAGTCCCAACATTTATTACTAAATCATCCTGTCGGATATACGAAATAAAGAGGGTATAAAAAAGCAGATAAAAAAATTCAAAACATCCTTTTGCTAATTGAATAATTGCTTTTAATATCTAGTAAAGATAAGAATAAAGAGGTTGTAGATTTAAACTATCATATAAAAGAAACCTTTTGTTTATTCGATATTTTTAGTAAACTATTTAATATTAAGAAGTAAATGGAAAACATCTACAATAACATATTCATAAAAGACCTTTTATCCAAAATAAACATAGAAATTGAAATATTTTCTTTCGATAGCGATATATCTTCTGATAAGGCACTTTCTATGATTAATTTTATCAGACCTTTATTCGAAGAATTGAGAGAATTTACACATCAATACACTTTTCAAGATGCTAACGATGAAATATCGTTTTTTAAAGATATTAAGCCGTCCATTCTAAGTAAACTGATATATTTTAGTGACATATACCTGCTTGAACTGAGAAAGCCGAATGGCAGTAAAGAAGTTCTCAAAGAGCATTATAAGAAAAAACAAACAGCAATAACAGAAATTTGTGTTTCAGCTGTCTTTCCGTCTTTGGAAAAACTGGGTGTCCGCAACACATCCTCTTTAAAACTCTCAAAATAGAGTGAGGTTACGTCATAGAAAAGCATCTCTACTCGACCGCTAAGTATAGAAAATATGTTGTACGCTGATGCGTTGGACTTCTTCCTGTTGCGTATTGTACAACTTATCCATGTAGCGATAGATTCGGCTCAGATTGACATCTTCGTCAAAATGATTTTTGAGATAATCAGCTGTAGCCATCTTACTCATTGGCTGACAGAGTCTTGCTATTACAAGGTGGCGTAATACATTATCACTGATTTTGTTGAATCCAATCGAATCATAGACTTTGTCAAGTATCAGTTTCGCACCGTTGAGCAGCACGGAATCAATGTTATCAAGCATTGCGTTAGCTGACTCAAATTCTTTATTCTTTTTGTCTGATTCTTCAAAATCGAGTTCAAGAATACCTAAATGGCGGTTGATCCATTCACGTCCTTGGGCACAAAGTTTTTCAATCTCGTCATTGTCAACAGCTACTCCTGCAGTGTGAAGTTCCTTGAACTTTTTACCATGCTTATCGACTACAACGATGCTCGTGGTTCCTGACTTATTCTTTTTCTTGCGGATGAACATAGCACAAATATATCATTTTTGAGCTTGCGTCACCCTAAACAGCTGTTTTAAAATTACGTGAGTTCGATATAAGAATAAATATATTTCACTTATAATTAGAAACATAGCGATAAAAGTATTAAA
>ERZ773187.780-NODE-780-length-28311-cov-16.722289_pt1 | contig 28311 bp, 28 predicted proteins | sample MGYA00511242_ERZ773187 | MGnify/ENA primary metagenome ERZ773187 (study PRJEB29015, sample SAMEA2737744) | human gut metagenome | biome: human gut; feature: human-associated habitat; material: faeces | place: China | collected 2012 ...
ATTACGTCTGGCGTAATAATCTTAAGCTGGGATCCGGAAAATACCGCTCATTACGTACAGTCGATACCGCTTTGTACAAAAAATAGTCTTAACGTGGGATAATTTCCGTTTTCCAAGCGGACCCCCTGAACATCGGTCGACAGCGGCAGCGGGCAGCATTTCCCCTGACTGGCAATAAGAGCATCCAGAACTTCTTCCACCTGCTTCAGATTGTTCAGGAGCTCTTTCGGATCACGGTGCAGGCCGGGAATACGGCGAGCGACAGTGCTGTTAATTCGACTACAACCGGTCAGCACGCGCAGGAACGTGCGGACATATGGCATCTAGGGCAAGCGAGCGTCCCGGAACCGGGCGTCTTCCACGAACAAAATGGTCTGTAAAGCAGCCTGCCGCGCAGGTTTCAGGGCCACGATGGCATGGAATGTGGGATCATAGTGCGCCCTCCTGTGCCAGAGTGCTGACCACGCTATCAATACCAGCGTATGGGAGATCAGCTCCGGGTTAAACTCTTCCATGCTACGAACAACAGAGAACAGCTGACCACCACGCGTCACAAAGACCACCATCCAGCGCGCACTCAGCTCTCCTGGACTGCAGACCGCGACATCAAAATAACAATGGACAGGCGAAAAACGGACCTGTACCGGGAAAAATCCCCCAAACTCACTGCGATACTCACCGTTAACGGACCAACCTGATGGCGACTGCAGATTGCGCATCACGGCATAGGTCAGTTCGCGGCGGAAATCGTCACCGGCAGCACGGTAGTCTTCCAGTTCATCAGACAGCATGGTTTTAAGGGCATCAAGGGTCAGGATAGTTTTCATCATAGGTCTCCCTGTAGCCGCCCCAAGGGGGCGGCTTCCGTGGTCAGGCGGCACAAGCCAGATTATTGTGGTTCGCTGTTTCGCTCTCACGGTGCCCAGTGTCAGGCTCTTCTTTTATCGTCCCGGCCAGATAGCTTTCCGCACGTTCAGCGGCATTATTTTTCTTCATTTTGGCGGCATCCCGCGCAGCCCCTGTAAACCCGGCCTGCTCCAGTGCGGCCACGATGTGAGGTTGTTTCATGTGAGAGAAGAGGTTTTCAGCCGATGGCTGCCACCATTCGCGCAGGTCGAACTGGATGGCATTTTCCAGCCGGTTCAGTGGGCTACGGTCTTTGCGGACAAACTCATCTTTCTTCTGGACGCCATCGATGGAACAGGCGGTACAAAACGTCATCAGCGCCATCAGGGTTTCGCCATTCAGCGAAAAAAACGACGTCATGTCTTCTCGCCATCCCTCCTGTAAAAGGTCTTCCAGACGGGACTTTTCAGCCAAGATCACCTGAAACGCTTTATCGCTTTCGCCATCCGGTGCGTCACGGGTCAGGGAGTAATGAGAGACCGTGATGCTTAGAGCAAACGGTCCACCAAAACAGCTGGCATGGAAAACGGCGTTACACATTTTCCAGACCATCAATGCACCGCCTTCTGCGATTGCTGCAGCAATGCTGCCTGTACCGCTAGGGTGCGTTCAGAAGAGAGTCGCGTCAGTAATTGGTAACTTGTTTTCTTATGTAATTGCATGAAATAAAATGATTTATTTCAGATCATGCCCACATATTGAGCATCATTTCCCAAACCCCGCCTTGCGCGGGGTTTGTCGTTTTGTCTTCTCCGATAAAAAACACAACCCAAGAGTAGGATAAGTAAGCCGATAGAAATTCAAAGAGTTAATGATGGCGCCTGGTTTCTAATTCAGACTTGTCCTCCCCAGAGTCAAAGAATCAACTTAGTTCAAGATCGACTTTCTTCAATTAACATTTCTATATCGTGAGATTTTATTCGAATTATTTGGGACAAAAAGGTAGTTAATAATAAGCCATATCATAATTTCAAAACAAAAATCCGATTAAGTCAATAAACTGGTTTTTTTTTGGTTTTACTGCAAAATTCTTAATAGGAGTTTGTCTTTTAAAGTGAATTATACCTTAATCGTCAATCTTATAATTATTATCGGTGGTTATATGACTACACTACTGAAATTTTCATTTTTGTTTATTAGTCTTTTAATGTGCATTGATTCATATGCATGTACGCTAACCTTTCAAAAAAAAGGTAGCCTTACAAAATATACATACAATGAACTTCCAAAATTTATAGTAAATGAGATACGCCCCGCAGTATCAAAAGTTCCTGATACTGATCGTTATTCTATTTATGTTCGTAACGAATGTAAGTCAGACGAAACTGAAAAAAGCACCATCTTCACATTTAGTGTTCAACGTAATACTGTTTATCTGAAAGCAGTGAATGATGTATTATTGTGTGTCCCAGAATATAGCACGGAGAAAAAAAGATTTTACTGTGATCAAAAACAGTATGATTACGAAAGTTATAAAGGCGGTAACAATTCATTATACATAAACGAATTGGTAGCGAAAAAATATGCCACACTGCTAAGTAAAATCACATCTAAATCGCAATTAATCCAAGCATGGAACTCTTCTGATAGCACAGATAAGAATGAAATAGAAAACGCAGTTAGGACATTTGCTATGTTGCTGGCCGAATCGACACGATTTGATAATGTTTTAAATGATCTAACCTGTTCCATACAAACACAAGAGTCACTTTTTTACATGAAACATTGGATTTTATATCATAACTGGGGAACTATAACTCAGTTTATAACAGACCATAACCAAGAAGAGTTAAACCATTCCGGAGTTTATTTAGGCGCCGGTAAATTATTTGTACCTGTCACTAATGAAATGGTTAAGCAGTTTGACAAAGATTTAATTGAACACCCAGAAAATCATGAAGATAAGTCATCCGATGGTAAAAATTATGATATTCCCACTTGGCTCCCTGCTTGCCAAATTTAGTGCCAATTAAATCCATCCGGATATATAAAAATTTCGGAATTACAGGTTTAGATTTTGTATGAGATAGGCAGTGCCGTGGAAAGAAGAGCATCATAACCTATTGTTTGATCTCTGATAGCGGGCTGCCTTCATCATCGATTTCATGAGTGTACTGTAGCAGAACATTCTTATTTATCTGCGAACCACTAGATCCTACCAATTCCAGTACCATTAACCACAAGACCTATTCAACAAATACCAGCACGTATCTTGAAATCAATGAGGCGTTCCTCTTTGTGCAATATTAACCACGTAATCAATAAATACCTTAACCCCATCCAACACTTGAGAATTCGATTTTGCGTTTGAACCCGTAACATTATTTATAGGAGCATAGTCTCGATAAACACAAGAAAATCCATTCAACTCATCAACAGCTTTTTTGTATATATCTAATGCAAAATCAGTACATAGAAAGGAAGTAATAGCCTTCCCAACGTCCACCCTCGCACTATTTACTGGCACGAAAAATGGCTTATCAGTGCTTACAATTGAAAGATAATCTTGGTATGCCTTTGTTAGAAGATCATAATACTGAAACCCAAATGCACCAGCTGGAATATGAATAGGTGCACTCTCAGACAAATTATAAATTATTTGGCCAATCATAAACTGCCCCGGATCAGGCTGTAAATAAATGACTTTATTGAGTCTTGCTAAGTTCATAATCCCAGAACACTGAGCGCATGATTCTAATGATGTATATATTGTTGTGTTTTTTAGATCCGTACTGTATTTCACAGGTAATGTTGTTACATCCCAAGACTGGTTAACACTATTAAGTTTAAATAATCTATGCACTAGCCTTGCCTCTGCATGCTCCACCGAACTATTAAACAATTCATTATGATTAAAATCAAAGTCAATAATATCTCCATTAGCATCTACTGCAATTGCAGCAATGTTATGACCAAAGTATCGGTCACCAGCCCTATCACCTTTATAAGTCCCATCATCACGCCGTTGTTTATCCCTGTATAAATAGACACCTTCCCGGGAGCCTCTTTTATTCCCATTCCAATATGCGGCAACCAATGCCATAACTGCTAATGAATATATTGTATGTCTTTCAACTTCTCCCGTACTAAAAGATGGGAATTCTGTGAAAGCCACCCGATTAAGTGGCTCATCCCAAAATTTTGAGATCGCTGACGCAGGATCAAAATACTTTGGAATTTTTGGCATATATATCTCCAATCATAATCTATTAAATTAAACTCATTCAAGACCGTGAATTAAAAAGAAATAATAAACACCATCAAATATTAAACAATATAGATGACTACCTAATATTATCGAAAGTACAGACCTGACAATATATGTTTAGCATAACGGCTAAATATAGCAAGGTAGTAGCAGGATATGAACTTTATCGAGAATTTGCATTTTGTTAAATGAAAGGCAGCGTCCAGCACCGACCGGCATTACCAATAAATGCTCTCAACTCAAACTACCAAACATAAAGAAGACTCCCGTGATACAGCGGGGGGCTTCTTCACATCCAGAGCTGCTGTTGTCCTGTTGGTGCCGGGTGAGGTAACGCCGGACGTACTTCGCCAGGCTTCACAATGTAGCGCTCGACGGTCTCGGTCGTGACGAACGTACAGCTGCAATTAATATTCGTGCACTGGTGATAACGCTCTTTTGTCGTGTCGGTAAAGTAACGACTCGTGCGGGCATGGGCGGCTGTATGGCATAACGGGCAATGGAACATTGTGTATCACCTCACCTGAGGTTTTGATACTGCCATTTTACGAATTAAATTATTTAAAAACAAACACATATATTAAAACACTCACACTTCCGACACAGCATCGTACTCTACATCAGAAAGCCTCACTTCAAACTCTACGCACGTCGTGAAACCGTTATTATTGAGGCTGTGCGTCACCTTATTGATTAACCAAGTCTGCTCGTCTATAACGCGTTTAACCGAAAGAGCGCCAGTGTCGGGTTTGTACTCGATAACCGGGCCATCAGGAAAGGCAATGTGAAACGCATCGGCAGACGCCGAGGACGCGGGATGCTCATCAGAGAAAATGGCGGGCAGCACAAACGCCGTATCGAACTCACCGCCGACCGCCAGAATGAGCACCTGCTCGCCAACGGAAGGAGCTCACCATGTACGAGATCGCCCGGCACGGGAAGTCAGCCACTGGAGCCAGTCGGTAACAATGCCGCCGGACTGCACGCGGCAGCAGCCTGCATCGAGATCGATCTCGATGATGACGCCGGTGCGGATCAGATTGCGCAGTAGGCGTAGAATGTCCTGAAGGGTGGATTGAGTTTTCATGCGGGAAAAGATGCCACTGGGTAAAACAATCGGCAATCGAGCGTAGTTTTATGAAGTATGAGACAACCTCCGGTAACCCTGAATGTAACTGGATAAGAGTCAAATACAAAGCAATAACAGGGCGGAAGCAAACTGGCACAAACACTAGGCGAGAGTCAAACACGATAACAATGCTATTGTTTTCAATGAAGCAGTACATATAATCATGTTTGCCATGTTCGTGTGTAAGGGCAAATCATGACAGGTTTAATAACGCATAAACAAAATGAAGGAAAATGAGATGGAAGAAATAGTTCAACAAATAAAAGAAGAAATCAAGTCTAATTGGGCCAAGAAAAAAAGACCACTTTTATTGAGCACGCTTGGTGATAAATTTAAAAACATCAAGCAAGAAAAAGACTTCAAAGGAATAAAAGAATGGGTGGAAAAACACTCAGTAGAATTAGATGCATATATATATAAAGACGCAATAAAGCCTGAGTACATTGGATTAGTACCTAACGGTGAAGAATTTGAGTCCAAATCTTCATCTACCTTATCTGCAATTAAGAAAAACGAAAGAATAGACAAGAAAAAAGCCACATTAGAATTCCTTACAATCCTGAACAATCTTGAGGATGAAGATCTAAGAAGGATTACAATTCCAACTGATATTCTTGTGCGACTATTGAAGTGATAACTTATGATAAATTTCATCTTGGTGACAAAGGATGATAGGCAGCTAACTTGGTTCGAAAAATCAATATCGGCCCCTGTTGTAAATGCGCTTACGTCAAAAGGCGAGAGATGTATCATTTCAAAAGTCAAAACTCCAAGCAGGGCTAGTCATAAGGAGCTCTTGACTACTATTGAACAACAACTTGGTGATTTTTACTCTGCTTTCAGTGGGACAATTATTTTTTGCGACTCTGATTATTATGAGTATCTACGTAAGTATTTAGGCCTTTTTTTTATGGTATTTAGCTTATCATCAATTGCAGAACTAACTGATGGGCAAGTGAAACAAAAAAATGAAGCATTGATTAACCTTGCTCTAAAAAAATTCTTCCATCTAAAACAAGAGTTATTTATAAATAATAACATCTTGATGCGATTACCTTATAGGAATTTCAATAAAAAAGTTCTTAGGGATTTTTATGACAGTTTAAAATCCATACACACCATAGATATTTCAAATATTGCCGCCGCTATCAAAAAACTAAAAGATGATTGTTATAAAAAAGTCCCTGACGTTAGTCCTGGACGAGTTTTTGTAGATGATAACCTGAATAACTTCGTATTTGGTCATGAGTATCACTCAAAGCAAGGGACATCTACTCAAGATGGGCATGGAGTGTTATGCACAATAAGCTCAAAATATCGCTTTGGTCATAGACTGGATGAATATAGACATTTTAATGTTCAGAAAAAAAATGGAAAGAAGATATCAGGAAACTTCTACAACTGTCATGACACATTAGAATCAATAAAAGATAAATCACACATAAATATGTTCACAAGTGATTTTATGGAATATCAATAATCAAAAGGCCAAGCTGAGCTTGGCCTTTCTTTTTTTTGGGTAAATTTACCCGTATTACTGTTGAAAAATACTTTCAATGAATGTCTTGCTATAACACAATGATATTTTATTACTCAGAATGTTATAACTCGAACTTATCATCGACCTTTAGATGCTTGCCGACTCAGCAACACAAGCAAACGCGAATGTTACGAACCAACTACACATCGGTCTTCAGGTGCGTCTTTCGCATAGGCAAAATCTGTCACCTACGGCATCATCCCTTCTCAAAAATATTGAATGGAGTGCCTCATGTATCTTTCAACCATAAATCTTTCCTGCAACTACTATAGCACCTACACTGGCGACATATCAACCTCATAGGTTTTGACACTAAGAGTATCACTCAGCTTTAGTGCTACTACATTCAGCAAGACAAAAACACGTATCCTCGAAGAATATCTCAAATGTGTTCTAAAATCATCGGAAGAAGTACTTTTTTTGAACACTACATGCTGCAGTCTGGACTGACCCCACAACAGTAGACATATCCTGTCCTCACGATGAGGCCTGTTCGTATCCCCCTCCCCTGCCCGGTTTCGCCAGAAAAATTCCATACTGACCGGACAGAAACGGCATGCTCGGAAAAGATTCAGTGAATAATTCCGCGGATAGAATTTTTGTGTTCGGACAGTCTGGTGGGTGGTTTTCATTTGGGATAATGAGAGCGGCGTGTACGATCAAGTTGCTAACTGGGTGAAAGACAGGCTAGCGTGTAACGCGACTGCTGGTTTTTCTCAAGGATGCAGAGTTCGATAATAGTGTCGCTTACCCGCAAATTTTTGCAGGTTTTACATCATATGATCGCATCATAGAATTTTTTTCAGTTTAGCTCAGGCAGATTTAATCCAGGCCGGCTCCAGCCCATCCACAGATACATTAGGGATAGATTTATCTGCATACTTCCCGGCACTGCAAAATCATCTTTTAATCATCTATTAAAGGTTTCCAGCCTGGTGTCAAGACACGTAGTCAATATGAGATTCCGGCCACTGCTGGCTTTGTGGGACCGTGGTCCCAGTCGAGATTCAGGACTCTACATTCATCTGAGGGACCATGGTCCCAGTTGAGGTTCAGAACTCTGCATACGTCTGTGGGACCGTGGTCCCAGTCGAGATTCAGGACTCTACATTCATCTGAGGGACCACGGTCCCAGTCGAGGTTCAGGACTCTGCATGCATCTGTGGGACCGTGGTCCCAGTCGAGATTCAGGACTCTGTATTCATCTGAGGGACCGTGGTCCCAGTCGAGGTACAGGACTCTTCATGCATCTGTGGGACCATGGCCCCAGTCGAGGTTCAGGACTCTGCATGTATCTGTGGGACCGTGGTCACAGCCGAGGTTCAGTACTCCGTAGCATCTGTGGGACCGTGGTCCCAGTCGAGGTTCAGGACTCTGTATGCATCGATGGGACCGCGGTCCCAGTCGAGATTCAGGTCCCGGTATACGTCTGTGGGACCGTGGTCCCGGTTGAACTCCGGAGATCTGCAACAGCAGTTAAGTTCGGGTTAATAACTGAGATTGAGTTCGACGCACAAGCGATGAATGCTAAATGCGCATGAAATACAGCAGAAGAGCATAATGAAAAGGCCAGCAAGATTTTGCTGGCCAATAGAAGATGGTGTTAATTGCAGTGACAACGAGAAACAATTTTCAGGTTAGCGTATCAGTTCAGTCAACCTGCTTTCGCTTCGAGTTCCTTCAGAATCCCTTCAATCTTCTCAATACATTCTGCAGGCAGTCGCGTTCTGTCAAGACTGAGAATGACTTTATCGCCCTTATAGAGCGCAGAGGCACCAGGAGCATATTGATGCCGGGAGCTCTGATTTACTCTGGCTGCGGGTGTTTTTTTAAGAACGGCAGTCAACAGCGTAATCACTTCCTCAGCTTCAAATACGACACCAGCCTTCTTTTTCTCATGCAGTTCTTTTGTCTGCTGCTTTAACAATTCCTCTTTATCAGCGAAAGCTTTAAAGAGCGCTTCACCGGCACGGGCAGACAGTTCACCGGGATGAGAGAAGAGGGCGACCACTGATTTTGGTAGTCTGGCTGTATTGATGCAGCGTGTGATGATCTTGCGGGAAATGTGTTCCGCATCAGCAAGTGCAGAGACATTGCCGGCAAACTCATTCTGCAGGCGGCTGGCGTAACGATGGCCACGCTCATAGGCGCTGGTCGGACGGTAATCGTTGCCCAGTCGGGAGAGTGCCGCCATTTGTTCATCATCCAGGTCACCGACCAGGACGCGGTAGTCACTGTCTGTCAGGATAGCCGCTTTACGACGACGGCTGCCGTCGGCGACTTCGATGATACCGGAAACCCGACGGCCGAAGGCCGGGTTTTGCTGACCTGCCAGTAAAAAAGAAGGGATCAGATCATCAAGGGCATCTTCGGTCAGAAGCTCCTGATCGCGTTCGTTGCCCGACCAGACCCGGGAGTGGCTTTCAACGGAATGACCCGGGATCACTTCCAGTGAAAATCTCACTTCCTGGCCACACACGGGCAGGACAATGGAATTCCCGCGGGCCATAGCGCCTACTCGTGCAATGAGTGAATCAACCATCGGCGCTGCCGGCACAGCAGAGGAGGGCGTTTCAGCTGCAGGCGTATTAACCGTATGTTTCGGAATGACTGGCGCACGTTTCATTATCTAATCTCCCAACGCGGTTTAATCAGGCGATCAAAAATTTCATTACAGACAGGTTCCCAGATAGACAGCGCATTTCTCCACGCCCCCGTGGAAGAACGCTGGTCAATCGCCTGCTCAAAAACGGTACGCATACGGATCTGACCTTTGCCAACCTCATCTGTTTCACGGACCACGTTTTTCAGAACCATACTGCCCCAGGCATCCCTGATCTGCTCTTCCATCCAGGGTGACTGTGAACCATTATTATTGCTGTATTTGGTCAGCAGAATACGGACATCCGGTTCAAACCCTTTGAGGTCAACGTTCTTAAGCAGATCACGTAACATGTCGAAAAACTGCAGGGCGGAGGTATAGTCGAACAGTTCAGCAGGGGTCGGCACAATCAGTACGTCGGCAGCGCAGACCACGTTAATCGTACCAATACCCAGGTTAGGTGCACTGTCAATGACGATAACATCATAGTCGTGAGCCACTGTCTCAATAGCCAGACGGAGCATCAGGTGTGGATCGGTCGGTAATTTACCTTCGTCAAATTTTCCCATCAGCTCGGTTTCAATCCGGTGCAGCGCGAGGCAGGACGGAATGATGTCAAGACCTGGCCAGCAGGTGGGTTTTACCGCATAGCTGGCATCGTCTTTTTCGCCGAGATAGAAGGGCAGTAAAGTGTCTTCTGCATGAATATGGAGATCGGGCACCCATCCGTGATACATCGACGCGGTTCCCTGTGGGTCATTGCCTTCCACAAGCAGAACACGCAGACCTTTCAGGGCAAGATCCTGGGCAAGATGGACAGAGACTGATGTCTTGTAGACACCACCTTTATGGGCGGCAACACCGATAACCGGCGGGAACGCATCTTCAGATCGACGTAAACGGGTACCGAAAACGTCCCGCATATGATTAATCTGTTCAATGGTATAGCCAACACGTTGTTCAACTCTGCCACGGGTTTCCATGTCCGGATGCGGCAGCCGGCCTGCCTTTTCCGCATCCCTGATAGCCTGAGATGAAACACCGACCAGATCAGCGGCTTCGCCTATTCTCCAGCGGCGGGTGATCTTGCGGGCCTCCGGGCTGTCATCATTAAACTGGGCAATCGCAATCGCCTTTGTCATTTCATGGCCAGCAGTAATGCACTGGTCAAGCGTATCCATCAGTCCCATACTGAGCATCCTTTAATCAACACTTTGCAATATTCTATTCAATCTTGGAAATAAATGCAAAGCAGCAATAAAACAGCAAACCCATCAAATTTTTGCAAAGTGCCTTAAAATTTGCAAAGTTGCTCACGTTATAATCTCATCAGCATACACATTTCATGGATATATGAGAATCTGAGAAAAAGCGAACATACCTCAGTAAAGAAAAAACGCTGACGCTCGCCGCAGTAAGCCCTGAACAGAGTGAGGGGCGTCGAGGAAGCGTAATATCTGATGACATACATAAAGCCGCTTACGCACGGGCCTTCTTAAGGCTGGTCAGGTGTCTGACTGTGTTGATATTGACTGCGGTATGGGAAACATTGACTGTAGTATGCGGTTGTTGCGTGATGGATCTCATTCCGGAAAAGGATGATAAATGCATACCGCAGTTAATATTTCATACCGGCTTCATTAGCATGCTCTGATCGTAAAGCGGACAACCTGATGTTCAGCAAAGAGACTGGTGTGGGTAACGTTCTGAAGGGTTTCTGAAAACCGGGATATTTGTCAGAGAGGGCTGTCTGGACTGGAGGATGAAAGCAGTTTTCCACAGCCCCGATCCCATAAAGTGATCCCTTAGGAGATCATACAGAGATCCAGAAGAGATCCCCGGATCGTCTGAGGCCTTGCCAGCTTTGACCTGAGAGAGGATCTGCCTTTGCTGTGGTATGTAAAATATTGACTATAGCGTGTATATTCTAATACTGTGATATGCAAAGACATTTACTGCGGTATGTATTCCTGTTGACTGAGGTATGCATTCACCTGTTCCCGTGTGGATAACTACTGGAAGAAAAGATGGCGAGTGAAAATAACAAGTTACCTCTGAATCTGCAGGAAGTTGATAAATCAACCGGTGAAGTTGTCAACCTGGATGTCAACAGCACCAGTACCGTACAGCCCGTAGCCCTTATGCGCCTTGGCCTGTTCGTTCCTACGCTGAAATCGACAGGGAAGAGCAAGGCTAACCGTAAAAACGTCACAGACGCGACTGAGGAGCTCGTACAGCTCTCCATTGCCAAGAGTGAAGGGTATACGGATATCAAAATCACCGGATCGCGTCTGGATATGGATACGGACTTCAAAGTCTGGCTGGGGATCATTCGATCCATGTCTGAGTATGGCGTAAAAAAAGACTCACTGGAACTCTCGTTTGTGGAGTTCGTCAAGATGTGCGGGTTTGACTCCCGACGCTCTAATAAAAAAATGCGGGATCGCATCAGTAACTCGCTGTTCAAGCTCGCGTCGGTGACCCTGAAGTTCCAGAGTGAAACGAAAGGCTGGACAACGCACCTTGTCCAGTCCGCTTACTATGACATCAACGAAGATATCATTGAGATCAAGGCGGAGCCCAAGCTCTTTGAGCTGTACCACATGGACAGAAGGGTGCTGCTGCGTCTGAAGGCCATCGATGCCCTTCAGCGAAAAGAATCCGCTCAGGCGCTGTATACGTACATTGAGAGCCTGCCGCAGAATCCGGTACCTATCTCCATGAAACGTATGCGGGACAGACTGAATCTGACGTCAAACGTTTACACGCAGAACCATACTGTCCGTAAAGCGATGGAGCAGCTCAAGGATATCGGGTATCTCGACTACACGGAATTCAAACGCGGACGTTCAACCTACTTCAGCGTCCATTACCGTAATCCGAAGCTAATCAGCAGTTCAGGCAAGGCGGTCCCCCGGGATGAGGAGGAGAAAAAGCCTGAACAAAACTACGATGAAGTCATTAAGGCCCTGAAAGCAGCCGGTATCGATCCACAAAAGCTGGCCGAAGCCCTGACAAACATGAAGCCAGAAAATTGACTGTGGTATGCAAAAGTTGATTGCGGTGTGAAGTTTCCCGTCTCTTGACTGTGATATGCGTCACGCATACCGCAGTCAAGATTATCTGATGATTTACCCGATATTCCCCTCACAGAGCATTGACTGTGTCATGCACCGTACCCGATATTCCTGTAAAAAATTGACTGCGGTATGCATAATGCCGGGGTAAATGTGTTCTTCTTGACTGAGGTATGCGACCTTGCGCACCTCAGTCAATGTTACTTATGCAAATACCTGCCGGCAGAATGCGGCGAAAAGGGCAGGGAGGATATCTTACGGGGGCATTCACGTTGCCGGCGGCAGAGAACGAAGCACTGCCGCCGCATCCCGTCCGTCACCGGTAAACGGAACGGCCAGGGTGGCTGCCAGCTCCAGCGCAAACACCCGGGTATACACTTCCATCGAGCGCGGATCCTTGTGGCCGACCAGCGCCTGAATGACTTTCTTTGGCTGCCGGTGATAGAGCATATGCATGATGTAGCTGTGCCGGAAGGTATGGGGCGTCACCGGTATTGAAAAATGCACCCCGTCAGCTTCGGCCCGCTTCACTGCCTGCTTCAGCCAGTTACGCATGGTTTCGTCGGTGACAGCCCATAAGGGCTCCCGCCGGCGGGGGCGGGTGGTCACCATCCAGCTCTCCATCTGACGCACAAAATGCCCGTCCGTCAGCGGGACGAGGCGCACTTCATCTTTGGGCGGGCGCCCGCGCCGGGCGCGGACTTTTTCCGAGAGCACCCGCACAAACGGCCTTAAACCGTCGAAGTCAAACGACTCCGGGGTGAGCATCCTTGCTTCGCCGATCCGGATGCCGGTATTCCACATGGTGGCAAACAACATGTGGTGACGCTGATCGGGCATATAAAAGAGGAGGGCGCTCACTTCGGGGGCCAGCAGGTATGCCGGCGTGACTCCGGTGGAGGTGGCCATCCGGCGAAGTGCGACCGCGGTCCCGAAGTCGACACCCGGCGCAATCGGTAATAATGAAACGCGTTCTGGTGAATTCTGCAGGGGAATGAGGTTGTTCATCTGTTATTTTTCACGTAGCGCACGCACTGTGTATGGATACAGGTATTCTGGCCTGAAATGCCGGATCCTGCCATGAGAATAAATCGCAGCGCGCGGATCCTTTTATTGTCTTATCCAGCATTATTGCGGGTAAACCCAAATGAGTAAAGGATCCTTTTGCGGTTCAGATCCAAGCTGAAGCCAGTTATGACGCGGCCTGCAGGTGATTTCGTCGTTTTTGGGAGAATTGGAGTAATGCCAGGATGTACATGTTAGGCAGGAAACAGAAGAGAAGAGAGCGCTACGCGATTTCCGGCCTGGTACACCCCTGTAACCTTGCGGGATTTCGCGTAACGCTTTCATAAGTTTACAACAGAAGAGAAAAGATATTTGCTGAAAAATGAAGTCCGTAAGTTAAATAAAAAATCATGATCCGTCCGGCACTATGTACTTAGCTGTCGTTTAGGTCTTAGGTGTTTTTGCTAAATTACGATGGTATCCCTTGTAAGAGTAATCTGGCTTGTCCTGCACATCTTCAGGTGACAATTCAGTGCAATTTCAGGGATTAATCCTTTTGTCGTCTGCAGAATCTCTCTATAAACGGGCTGTTTGTTGGTTCGCCAGAAGGAAAAAATTTAGCGTCGCGCAGATTCAGGCTGTGTTGAACTTTTCTGTTCTGTATCAACAGTTCCTGTCTTAAGCTGATACAATATACCCTCAGTAGAAAATATTGGATAAGGAAACTATGCACCTTCCTGGACAATTTTCTTGAGCCTGTCATGCCGTTTCGTCTTGTTCAGATTCAGAACTGCCATACGTTTCTTCAGCCACTGGTTTTCATAAGAAACCATGAAGATCAAGCATTAATGTCTTTATATTTATTTGAACAGATGCGCTTTAATTGTGCCACAAAAAATAAGTCATTGTAAGTTATGGCGATTTTTAATATACAAATCATTATGCATTCTGAATACATGGAAATGTATAATGAGCGCTTCAGGTCACAGATGATTAGATGTAACAGTTCAGTATTCATCATGATGTATTGGAAACTTGTTAAGTTTTATATGATTATGAGATATTGGGATTATTGAGTTCCAGGACAATTCTGATAAGATAGCGATAACCAACACTACCCTGCAATAACCACTCAAGATGAAAATTATGACAAACCATAAAGAAGAGAACAGGCTATTATCATTATATTCTATGGGGATCCTTGATACAAAATCTGAAGAACGATTTGACAGATTGACGAGGATTGCCACCAAACTCTTTGATGTACCAATAGCACTTGTTTCATTAATTGATAGAGACAGGCAATGGTTTAAGTCATGTTATGGGCTGAAGATAAAAGAGACAGATAGAAGTGATTCATTTTGTACAATAGCAGTAGATCTTAGTGAACCATTAATAGTGCCCGATGCAAGCCTTGATCCAAGATTCAAAGAAAATAAATTAGTTAAAAATGATCCTTATATCCGGTTTTATGCAGGGTATCCCGTAAGACTGCCAGATGGTGAGATAGCTGGAACAATATGTATTATTGATACAGTACCAAGAGTATTAACCAGAGATGACTTCTTATTGCTTAAAGATTTAGCAGAAATCGTAGAGGATGAGTTTAGAATAATAAACGAAGCAACTACTGATCCTTTGACAGGTATATGTAACCGGCGTTCTTTCGCCCTAATGACGGATGAATCGTTAAGAAAAGCCAAAAAAAAGAAAAAAACATTCTGTGTTCTGATCATAGATCTCGATAATTTTAAACCAATCAATGATAACTTCGGTCATTCAGAAGGTAATGAAGTACTTTGCAATTTTGCAGATATGCTGGAAGATCTTAGTAGTTCAAAAAGCGTTGTTGCAAGATTAGGAGGTGATGAATTTGGTGTTCTATTACCCGAGTCAACCTATAAAGAAGCAGAAGAATTCCTTCATAAATTGAGGGCCGGGATTACCAGCTACAATCTTAATTCTCAAAAAAAATACAACATAGATTTTTCTGCAGGGATTATTGAATATGATGAGAAAATTCATACTGAACGCTCTGCTATCATGCAGGATGCAGACGAAAGAATGTATGAAATTAAAAAGGGAAAACGATAGTATATGAAAAAATAGGGCATACAGCCCTATTTTTTTTGGTCCCTCAAAAAATCAATCAGTTGATCACCTGACAAAGGCTTCGAATAATAATAACCTTGAAATTCATCGCAATTCATATTTTTAAGCAATTCAAACTGTTCATTATTTTCCACACCTTCTGCTACTATACCTAAACTGAAAGCTTTTCCAAGAGACACTATGCTTCTTACAATAGATAAGTCCCGTGCATCGTAAGCAATACCACTAATGAAAGTTCTGTCTAACTTAATCGCATCAAATGGAAATTCTCTAAGATAGTTGAGAGAGGAATATCCAGTCCCAAAATCATCAATGTGAATTTTATATCCTTTTTCTTTAAGTTTAGTCAGGTTGTTTAAAGCTAAAGTTGAATTAGTTATCATTACGCTCTCAGTAATTTCAAAAATTATTCTGCAAGGATTGACTTCATATAGTTCAGCCATTTTGTCTATATGATTAAGAAGGGTACTATTTTCAAAATCCTTACCAGATAAATTAATCGAGAAAGAAATGCTATTCACCTGTTGTGAGAAACTGAAGACCGTTGTGATAACCATTGCAGTTATAGAATGTATTAAATCTACTTTCTCAGCTAAAGGAATAAAATTGTCTGGTGGTATGAAACCATAATTTGGATGATACCATCGTATTAATGCTTCTGCGCCGGATACATCAGAATTAATAAAACTATATTTAGGTTGATAATAAACAACAAATTGGTTTTCGCGAATTGCTTCAGTTAGCAGACCAAGCATAATAATTCTCTCTTCGTGTTCTTTATATAAGCTTTCGCTACCAAATATTACATTTTCTTTATCTATTCTGTAAGTTTGAGAGAAGGCAATTTGAACATGACTTATTATATTTGATCCTGAGATATTACAGTTGTTAACTATGACGCAACCTGCGCATATGATCGGTTTAACTAATGAATCATTACTTGTGATGGATTTTTGTAATTCCTGGAAAAAAAATCCAATTCTGTTTTGAATAATATCTTTTGTGTGATATTCAACACGCTTCAATTGCAACGAGAAAATTATAGTATCGTTGTCTTTTTTAATAACAAAATCATTTTCTGAGCATACTGCAGACAATTCCTTACAGAGGTTTTCAATAATTGAAGTAATGACATCCCTTCCGTAAACCTCACTGATCAGTGAGATGTTTCGTACAGAAATCTGTGATATAATTAGTACAGTGTCTCTAAAGTTTATTTTTGATAAAGACTGCTCAATATTTTTGCAAATATTTTCTTTATCTCTTACTTCATTATCTTCACTAGAAATGATGACAGATTTATTTTTAATATGATCGTCTGTAACGATTAATAATAAACAAATAAAATCATTTCGTCGAACGTACGTTTTACACGCTATCATCTCAACTTTAAAATTAATAGATTTATCGAGTGAGAAAAAACAATCACTGCTGTTTCTTATTAAACCATATTTCAGTTCTGAAAGCCAATTATCTATACTGATAACTGGGCTGTATAATATATCCGTTATCTTTTTTCCTTCAACCAGGTTAGCACTTAAAAATATATTCGAATCACTATGAAATGAATTTATAAAAAATCTGTTATTTAACTTAATATATATGATACCTTTTGATGTTGAATTATTGTAGTTATGTTCTTTGAAGGAAAGTAAATTTTTATATGAACTATCAATTAACTCTTTTTTTATTCGACGTTTTGCTAACCAGTAGCAACCTAAAAAATTAACCATAATCTGTGTTAGTAACAAAGATGATTGTGTTGCCCGACTTAAACCTTCAGAAAAAAAGCACAATAAAAGTAATATTGATGATAATGATACAATCAAAAAACAAACAATGCAGTCATTTTTTTCTTCATTAGTTTTATGAATAATCGATAGAGGATCCATAACCAAACCTTATAGTAAAACTAACAATGCAAGAATAAATTCATTAGGGTAATATTCCATGTGTAACCTATTCATTTTATTACCATTTATAATGGTTACAAATCTACATCAGCAAGGTGATAACATACGATGAATGAAAAAGGTTTTTTGTTTATTATTCATGCTCCATGACACTGAATGGATTAGAATAAAATTAGCTATTCATACCCTGAATTAGCCAGAAAGTATTACCAGATATTAAAAAGTATTATGTTTTTATAGCAGAACAGTAACTATTACAGCAACGATTTTGAAAAAAATGATAAGTATGGCTTGTACGGGGCATGTTTACCCCATGTGAGAGAAACTTAGACTGGCTGGTTGTTTTTTAGCTAAATGATTTTGGGTAGTGAAATAATTGTCACATTTCATCCCACAGGCAATAGGATTTTTCTTACTCCTGTTGTATATTACTCCCGCTGTGAATTTTGGAAAACAACAACATCTACAACATCATCATGTGAGGATAAAATGGAAACTCTGTTTTTCCTGTGGATAGCTATCGTTCTTTTCGTTATTTCAATTGTATCCCTGTTCTCATACATAAGAGACAGAAGGAGAATCAGAAGGATATTCATTAGTAAAAGAAGATAACCCACAAGACATGAATAAGGTGGTGATGGTTAATTCAATCACTGCATCTTTAATAATAACATAAACCAATAAAAACAGGGAGTGAATTAAAAAACCAAGACTCTAATCAATCACTGCGGGTTTATAACGATCACTATAAATTATTATATCGATGACATCTGTTGCAGTAAATTTAAAATAAATAATTTGCAATTTTAACATTCTTTTTATAATAATTAGGCTTCTATTGATTGTGTTTTTAATAGGTAACATTAGCCTATAGTTACGCTGGAGAAGGATATTACATAGTATGCCAGATATCGGTATATCTGGACGTAGAATGTCTACGTTACAGAAAAGAATACTCATTGTACTTGCCGCTTTGGATGAGCGTAAGCATATGCCAGTAGCCACTAAGGATATTGAACGAGTGCTAGCACAAGGAGGGGAAAAACCGGTATATGGTTCAAACTTAAGAGCTGCATGCAGAAAGCTCGAAGAAGCAGGATTTCTCAATACACTGAGAGCACGGAATTTGCAACTTGCTGTCGAACTAACTGAAACGGGTAAACTTATAGCACAGCCTTTACTTGAGAAGGAGAAGAATGATGAACTGGATAAAAAAAGGATTAGAGAGTGTCATGTATTACCCCACACCATGGCTTCATGGAGGGAAGTTGCGCATAGTATCGAGATAGATGGTAAAACATATTCTGTATTCCGCTGTGCATACGTAATTCGTTTGAATAAAACAAACTGTCTACAGTTATGGACAAACACAAGGAAAATAGTGAAACTTGAAGGAGACGCATTACAAATCGGCGAATGGTATCAGAAATGTTACGATGCAGGGATACATTGTCACATTCAAATTAATGAAGGCGAATGCTTGAGCAAGAGGAGTGTGGAGTATCTCAATTTCAAACATGATTTATTCACTAAATAGGTCATGTAATCGATTACGTATTGATGAGGACATTATTTGGATTACATGGATGTTTCATTCGACGACGACCTTCTGGAATCAGTGATAATTCATCAAAGGGATTATCTGGCTGTAAATAGTAAAATCCAATAACGTTGGCAACGAATCATTTCGAAAGATGTTTGAAGTAAAAGTATAAGTCATTACTAAGAATGCTTTCATTTATGAAGCAATAATTAACATTTTTAAAAAAATAGCAATCCCGCACATTCAATTCATAATCAAAAAAAATGATGACTACCTGCTCGGTAAAGATGTTGTGTTTTATGAGACCGTGTCGGGTGAATTATTCTTACCTAATGCCAAATTTATGAAATGTAAACCAGCCAGGATTTTGTTTATATTGCATGATTATACTGATGGCTTTTGTTTTGATGATGTAAAACGATTTGAGAATAACACTTTTACTTTCTCAATGAAAAATAATACTGTTGAGCAACTAATGATTACTATCAAACATGGTTTGATAAATTACACACATTCGCAATCTTGTTCCATTCAGGAAGAAAAGATTGAAAAACGTGTACGCATTAATTTATCTAAAAAACAGTCAAAAATTACTATTCAACTGGCGAATGGACTAGATCTTAAGACAATATCTTCACTAAACAAAGTTACTGTCAATACTATAAAATATCATATAAAAGAAATAAAGAAAAAGATGAAACTGGCTAGCACATATGAGTTGTATCAATTCGCGCATATGTTAAAATCCCTCACGGACTCGACCTAATATCCCTTTTTAATTGTTAACACAGGTATTTTTATGTTATTCTATGTTGTTTTATCTATTTCGCTGGTTTTATTATATGGGATGATAATAAAATATAAAGTGAAATCAAGGAAATCACAGGGCACTGTAAAAAAGCCTATGGCAATCAGGAATAATAGAAATCTAAAGTAGATTCAAAGAGAATAGCTTTCGGGTATAAATGTAGTTATTCCGTCTTCAGTAAGTTAATGATAAATACTTTACCTCATGTTATACAGGACGAGTTGTTCTCACTTTTATCTAATGTGTCTTTATATCTAAAACTGAAGTCATTGATTCCAGACAGGGCGCGATGACGGTAGTTATCCCGTCTTGTCATTGCACAAGAATACTGAAAATCTACGGCCAATCCGACTGACCAGAATAATCAGAATTATTATTGCACAACAAATTTTCTTTTCCTCACTTCACTGATTCTGACGTGCGTTAAGTAAAAACTGAGAAGATCTGCCAAATAATATATGATCTAATGTAGCTCTATATTATTTTTCCCGGAAATTAGCTGCAACAGATATATTCTGTCTTTCTCAATGAGAGCTGGAAATGTATCGCCAGTAGCTGCCAGCAGAGACCATACTTCCAGGATGGCATAGGCCTTAGTATATTCAAGTGCGAAACCTAACCCTTCCAGAGAACCTGCTCTGCGAATATGTTCACATATTGCATTTTCACATACTCGTGTCAAGGCTTCATAGCTGAGCGAAAAATCATATTTTTTATCCATCTTAAGCTATCTCCACCCAAATGCAGATATCTGGTTACACATTGTAATGCGAAACATTATTAATAATAACCCGATTATAACATAATCTTTCGTTTTGTAATGCCGGCACCACACAACATTTTACTCTGTTTTTTTAAAAAAAAGAGTGCCTTTGTTTTGGTGCACACCTTAGGGAGCGATCGCCCAGCAAAAAATCAATATTCGTTCTATAATAGCGAGTAAAAAACCGCATTACATGCATTGCCTAAAAGTTGCGCAATAAATCTGGAGCCTTCACAAGGCTATTAATAACGCATGAATTATCTCTGTAAATCATAACCAGTATCTATCCGAACCATGTCACATTATTTGATTCATACCCGTGATGAGTAAGGCAAGAATAGGTATACTGGAATAGTATGTTCAGTGCCAGCTAATCGGTCAGTGAAGTTGGCGAAAATATAGCTTTATATCTTTTCAATTTGAGGGGAGATCTGCATGGTTAGTCGTAAGCTGGAACGTTTGATTAGCCCTGGAAAGTGGATACATAATCTATCAGTCCTCTCTTTATCGATTCTTTCAGCTGGTATATTTTTTTTTTGTATTATCTGAGAGCGTAGCTTACCTGATTTTTCGGGATAAAATTAAAGACTATACTTCCGATGTGCTTGTTCGCTCTGAATCGCTCCTAGTTCAGACTGAATCTGTCAAGACTGCTGCAAAGTCACATGTGAATATAGCAGACAGTCCATGTACTAATGAAAATATCTTACATCTTCGGGTTGTAGTATGGCCCTATCCGTTGATTAAAGATGTTGGCTACATCATAAAAGGAGAATTAGCCTGTAGTGCTCTGTGGGGGAGTTTACGTCCCACCTTAAGTCTGGAACATTTTGATAAAAAATGGCCTTCGCGTGAAGGAGTGTGGCTTTTTGGTATTAAGCTTATGGATGATATATCCGTCAATGGATATATTTCTGAAGGTATTATGGTGACCCTATCACCATTTGTCTTCAGACGATTCGAAACTGATATGTATTCAAAAAACTTTAGCGCTGTTGTCGGAAATAGTAAGCATGACAGGCATTACTTCAATATAGGACCTGATGCTCCTCTTCTTGATCGGCATGATAGCGTTCCACTAAGGTTTAGAGTGTTTAGGGCATGTAGCCTACATTATGATCTCTGTGTTGCAGGAGGTGGGTATTTTACGGGGATATTTTCAGAGCACTGGAGCATACAAATGTTATTAGTAACAGTGTCACTACTTTCCGGTTTAATGATTTATATTCTCATTATGAACAGAGCAGAACTCAATAGTTCACTATCTGCAAGGTTTGTAAAGGCTTTGAAAAATGAAGCCCTGTCGCTGGTCTATCAACCTATTTACAGAATTGAAGACGGACAGATCTGCGGATTTGAGGCCTTGCTCAGATGGAAAGATGAAAGACTCGGGAATATTAGCCCTGAAGTATTTATACCGCTTTCTGAAAGGGAAGGGTTGCAGGAGGATGTGACTTTATTCGTCATTAACCATGCTATCCGAGAATTTATCCATACTGCTATTCAGAATGAAATATTTTTGAGCGTAAACATTAATCCAAGCGATCTTGACTCAGAAAAATTCAGGGATAAACTACTAGGATTAATTTCTGAATATAACATCCCATATAAAACAATCCTTCTTGAAATTACGGAGCGTCAAGGAGGGGATTTTGAAGGTATGAAAATTCACATTGATAAATATAAAAATCATGGTGTCAGGTTTGCCATCGATGACTTTGGGACAGGATATTCTAATCTTAATCTGGTAGCTGCGCTTGATGTAGATGAAATAAAAATAGACAAATCGCTAACTAGTGCTATTGGTACTGAATCTTTACGATTGTATGGGTCCACCACATATTGCAATTTTTACTCTCACGTAAAATATAGTCCACTGGCGTCATCAGTTCGAGTGATTTATGTGGCCTTTTGCTGTTATACAGCACCAGATATTCAGCCATTCTTTGATTAAACAAATTCAGGTCCTCAAAAAGCAACAATTCATTGAATTCAATAAATTGTTCTCTAAGTGTCCGGTTAAATCGCTCACAGGTCGCATTCATTTTCGGTGTGTACGGATAGGTCCAGATGTGTTTAATCGAGGCTTCCTGTAGCGTTTTATCAAAGTTACCGAGGAACTCCTTACCGTTGTCAGTGACAACTTGTCTGATAGCGACAGGAAAGAGCTTTGTGGCCTTGCTGAAGAAATGGCTGGTAATATCGCTGTTGAGTGAAGGGACCGCCAGGGCCAGCGCATAGTCGCTGTGCTCGTCGATCATGGTAATGATATAGCGGCGTAGGTCCCCCATCCTGAGTTCAATCGCGTCCATCCCTATGAGTTCGCCTGTTTTTACCGGGCGGTATTGTTTTGGTCTTCTGGGCTTCACTGAGCGTTTTTTTATCAACCGGGCTTTGCCCCTGGCGCTGAGGCGTACGGGGATCATCCGCATTTTATCGTGAGCACCAGCAATGATTCTTCCAATGGTTGACGTGCTGGGACAGGTAAAATGCCGCGCTTCACACCATGGTTTCAGCCTGACAAAAATCTGCTCTTTGCCGAGATTGGGTAACTCAGTTCTCAGACGCCTGATCTCCTTGAGTACATCAGGATGCCAGTGCCTTGAACGGCGAACCAGAGGGGCTTTGCTTCTTGGAATTAGTGCTTCTGGACCACCGGTGCGCAGTAACCGGCGCCACCAGTAGAGTGTTCGCGTTGATACGTCAAAAGCATCAGCTGCGGCACGGATCCCGTGCTTATCCCAGAAGTTCAGAGCCTTCATTCTTAACTTCGCAATCTCGGGCATAAGAGAGTGTTTCATCGCATAAGCAGTTGCTCGGTAATACCCAAAATAGCCGACACCGATATGCTGCATCAACATCTGGCAATCCCTCCTTTAGTGTTCTGAGGCAATTGCAATATCTGTGTGAACTTACACACCGGTTCTGTGGGAAGTAATGAAATAATAAGGTCCGGCAATGCCACAGAATACACCCGTAAATACCGTACTGCCTCTCATTTCCTCCCCCCGCCTGGGTAGCTACATTGTGACGTTCAAACCTGCCGACGATCACGCGCTGTACGGGACATACATCTGGAGTCAACTGGCCAGCGGTTCGGTATACCCGCTTCTGCAGAATCTAGAAATTACCCTGCGTAATGCCATCGATACCGAAGCCAGGAAGCGTTTTGGTGATAAATGGTGGAATAATCCCCGGTTCCACTGTGGTAAAGACATTACCCAGACGGTATTTTACGGCAAAATTCTGCGGGCCATTGAAAACCTGAATGATACATGGCAGAAAAAACAACGGAAAAAGAAAAAACCAACTGCTCCGTTACCTCAGTGGAGCCATGAGCAAATCATTGCTGCGACCGACTTCAGTACATGGCATTTCATCCTGAATAATGACTTTGCTGCACCTGACTCTTCTCAAAACCGACATTACCTCTGGCCAGTTTCAACAGGCAGGGTTTTCAGAACGTACAACAGCGTTTCATCAGACGAGAAGAAAGCCCGTTCGAAAATACAGTCGCGGGTTGTGGAAATGCGTGAGTACAGGAACCGGCTTTCGCACAATGAACCTATCTGGGTTAAAGCGCCTAACGTCCGCGATGCGGTGACGGCAATTGACTCTATCCGGAATAAAATTCGAAAAATAGAGTCGTTAATTACCATTATCTCACCGGATAAGCACCTGATAATGGAAAAAATGGGACTGTTTAGTCAGGCGTTGCGGACTTGCTCCGTACAGGAACTGGCCATCCACAATTTTACCCACGCCAGTTGCTCACTGACGCGGCGTCAGAAACGTAATCTCCGGGGAGTGATATCCGCAGCGGAAAAACAAAACCAGTCACAGGTGTTTGAGTACGCCAGCCGGATATTTTCACTCCATCGGGTCAGATAAAGCAGTTCCGTTGTATACAGAATGGCTGGTGTGGTTCCGCTGCTTTCCGGTATGTGCCTTCATTTTCCGGCAAAAATGTTAATAGTATTAAATAGCTGACTCGGTCAGTTCAGACACCCTCTGCTTTACATGGCGCTTTCGTTCCTTGAGAAGAACCAGAGTTGCCGAATGTGGCCCCTCTGAAAGAGGCGATTCCGGAAAACCACACTGCCTGCGAATCCGTCTTGCCAGGGAAGATGCACGCAGGCCCAGAGGGGTAGTGTAACGGGCCCGGATGCGAAGCAGTTCAGCACTGTCAGCACCGTAGGAAAGGTGTTCTGAGCTATTCGCTATATGGATGCGGGCATCAAGTAGCATCCCAGGAAGTTCCATGATGCGGTACATATCCCATGCCCGCAGCACCCGCCAGTTTCCTTCCACTCCGGCCAGACTGATTTCCGGGATCTCTGTTCCGGGAATAATCACAACCTGAGCCCTCGGATCATCGTTCTCTTCATTTTTCCCTTTATCAATGGCCACATCCGCACATTTAACAGCAAAAGTTTCAAGAATAAATATCAGTTGCGAACCTATAAAACACAGCTCTGCTGCCTGCTCTCTGTCAGTTTTTTCCTGCTCAAGGTTCGCTTTATCTTTAATCGCCAATATTTCACGACGTCTGGCCAGTATATGTGTCAACAAGACAACTGAGAGTGCCCCGATATAGGGCCATCCCTGTGACAAAAACCCCCAGATATTCATCGGCTCCTTCAGTGGTCCCGCAGCCATTGTCCTTCCTCAGTCAGATAACTCACGTCGTAAACAATGACATATTTTTTGCCGCTTATCTTGTTCAGGTAACACAGATCCGTTTCTGCCTTTTTTCGGATCCCGGATGACAAAACGCATGATATTTCCTGTAAATGCAATTATTCATAACATTTATATTCATATATGTTAAAAGTGCGAAATTAGCATCAGTTGTTGGTTATTATTAAGATTTCAGCAACAAACCGTATCCCACCCGCTTCGTTAAAAAAACCGAAGGTCATCAGAAGCGCTCACTGATCGTTCCGGGCTGAGACGGTGGCAGCGTCACGGGTAATGTCTCTATTTTATTGGTCGTGAGGAAGGCCGGATAATGGCCAAACTAAGAAGCCATAGCATTGGGGGCAGCCTGCTGATCTGGTATGATCGAGCAGAGGCTCATCTCAATGAGCAATCCCCGCAACAAATTTTTTCGGGGTGCAACAGACCCTTTAGTGTCCAGGCCTGAAAAAAAAGAAAGCACGGTCTCTGAGAGACTACGGTCCTTACGCAACCATACCGGTTAGCGAGCTTTATATTTTCATTATGACTATCTGTATAACAGGGGAATGAATGTGATTAAAAAAATATGCGAAGTGATTGATGGAGAGTATGTCTGTGACATTGATATCAGTGTGGAAGAATGGAAAACTTTATTAACAAATGATAAAGTTTTTGACACAAAAAGTATTGCAGCGTTAAAAAAATGGTTTATTGAGCCAAATCATTCCTGCACATGCTTCGATATTGGTAAGAAGTACGACCTGCACAGCATGAGTGCTAATGGAGTCATAAACGGACTGGGTGGCAGAGTTCAAAAAGAACTTGGTAGATTCGAGGTTAAAGGTGTCGGAAATATCGCATCCGGTACAAAATTCATTACCGTAATGAAGAGTAAAGAAATCGGCGGAAAACCCAAAAGAAACTTATGGACAATTCGTGAGGAACTTGTTCAGGCAATTAACGAACTGGATTTTTTTGGTACAACAGAAATGGCCAGCAGTGAGTATTACTCTGACGATGAGTTGATCAATGCCATAGAGAAAAGTAATATCTTTGACAACGTTCAGACGTTTGAATATACAGGGGAAGCCAAACCAAAGAAAAATGCAATAGAAGTAAAAAATGGCCTCTCGTATCCCAGGAGTAAAGGCGTATCCCAAAATGCGCTGAATAAAGCAGGTTACAGATGTGAAGTCGATAGTGACCACCCAACATTCAGAAGGCGAAATTCATCCTTAAATTACACAGAACCTCATCACATTGTACCTATGTCCAGGCAAGATGCTTTTGACACATCTCTTGATGTTGAAGAAAATATCATATCTCTGTGTTGCAATTGCCATAAACAAATTCACCTTGGTCAGGGTTATGAAGATATGCTGAAAGAAATATACACTGCGCGAAAAAGGTTATTAAAAAAAGTTGGTATTGATATATCACTGGAAAACTTGATTCTTTATTACAAAATGGAAAGTAAGTGAGATTCAAACGAGAGTGATACCTTCGTTTTATTGGTCGGGATGAACAGCAGATGATGTTTCCGGCAAGTATCGGGTCCAGAAACTTTCTGTTAAAAAAGAGGTAAAAGTAGTCTTGAGCCCTGACTGCGAATTGCCATTGCGCATGACCAGAGAACAGGACGAACCCCTGCCAAACCCAGGCATGAGAAACACCTTTAAAACATAGACTTAATTAAAATCAGCAATTCCCATCGAAATAATAAGCAAGCAGAATTGGCTCAGGTGAATTTCACTCGGTGCAGTGCATGCGTTGGGGGGGTTAAAAGGAAAAACCCGAAATGAATCGGGTTTTGATTAATTAACGATTAACAGGTTCCCGTGCCCGGGAACACTCTGACTGTACGCGCAATATATTATTTCCGCAATCATTATTTTTGATTACCAAGCCATTTATTCATCTGCTCAATTTCACCTTTTTGAGCTTTAATGATGTCCTGCGCGAGCTTTCTCATTTCCGGATCTTTTCCGTATTTTAGCTCGGTCTCAGCCATTGCTATTGCCCCTTCATGGTGTGCTACCATGCCTTTCGCAAAAGCCTTGTCGGGATCGGACTCTTTTACAGCGGCCATCATTTTGTCATGCATACCTTTCATGCCGGACATATATTCCTGTGACGATGCCGATGAGGATATATCTGACATTTTCATTTCTGAATGTTCTGCGGAAATCGCTGGCAGGGATAACATCAGTATAACAAAAAGCGAATTTGTGATTTTCATATAATAAACCCTTTCAGATGGTTACCGGATAAGTTTAGCTGAGTCAGACAAAAAAGCCCCCTGAAGGGGGCAAAAAATAACAGCATATCCGTATAAGGGACAATCTATCAAGGAAAGGGTAACCGCACGGAAACTTCAGTTGTCATCAGCCCGCATTGATCATGCGGCGGTGTGCATCAGCCATAGCCTGATGGGGGCCGGACTGACCGTTATTCGTAAATTCATGGGCAACAGCTGCTCTTTCATGTTCATTCATCGCCGCAAACGAAGTCGCCGGACGGGAAGCGTTAACGGTGCCAGTTCCCATCATCTTCTGATGACTTTCCGCCATTTTTTTATGTGCATCTGCTGAACCATTGTTCATGGTTTCATGAACAATAATAGCCTGTTCATGCTGATCCATACCGGCCATCCGTGGAGCTGCCCCCTGGATGGCGGCTGGAGTTGAAGAAGACTGCATCTGATGGGCCGGAGCCTGAGCATTATTGACACGCTCATGGATATTTACAGTTTCAGTGGCCCAGGCCGTAGAAATTAAGCTCAAACCTAACACTGATGCTAAGACGATATTTTTCATGGTAACTCTCCATTTCTGAATTAGTGATGTCCGTGAATTTCGATCTGTGTCCTCAGTAGTACAACTGACAACTCTACAGACCTTATTCCGCCGGGATGAGGCTTTAATACAACTCCTGGCTTGTGCTGATGCCGTGTATGGATGAAGTAATAATGCCTTCCTGATAAGTTGCACTAATTATATCGAATGGCTTCTGTTTGCTGCATGAC
>ERZ773187.788-NODE-788-length-28057-cov-4.082244_pt1 | contig 28057 bp, 25 predicted proteins | sample MGYA00511242_ERZ773187 | MGnify/ENA primary metagenome ERZ773187 (study PRJEB29015, sample SAMEA2737744) | human gut metagenome | biome: human gut; feature: human-associated habitat; material: faeces | place: China | collected 2012 ...
TGATCATCCTGCCCCGCTTCTTTTTATAAGGTTGTTAGCTATTCATGACATAACACATCCCCAAAATGCTTGAAATAATGAAAAAACATCCGGGAATAAATAAACGAACAAACAATCTTGTCAATTGCATTTTTTGCTCGACAAACATTGCATCATTATCCAAATTATACCAAACCGTAACTTTATCACCTATATGAAAATCTTTCGGGTAATATGAAAATTGTGTGATATCCTCCACAATAATATTGGGATTGATAGACCGACAGCATTTTTCACCCTCTCCTTCTAATGTAAATTCAACAGACGGGCGCATAAGAAGCTTTCCATCCTTCACATAAGTATCAACATCCACTACTATTCCATCTATCTTCTTAATGTATTTCGTTTCGACTCTCTTGATTAAAAGACAAAACATCCTCATCTTAATGATCAAACCAAGTCCATGGCCAGCCAGCAAAAGTGCTAGTATACAAACAATTGTTCCCATTTATTTTTTATGTCGGTTAGCTCTCTTTTTCCGAATATCCGCTTTCATCTTCGCGGCTCCGGAACCATGTTGTCCACGAATATAAGTCGCTTTCTTCGCTTTCGTCTTCACTTTCTCCTCCTCCTGGGGCTTATCTTTCTTACCTTTAAAGACGATTCCACCCATGATTGCATCTTCTATACTCATATATATTATATTGTTAGCATTCACATTTCTGATGCAAAGATAAGCCTTTTCTACGGAATTGTTTATCTTTGGCGGATAAAACAATACATAATCACCAAAATGGCAACAATAACCCTTTCCGCAGAAAAGGACCCGATGGGAGCTGCAATCTCCGATTATTTCAATCATCACAGAGCTGACCGCTTGCGAGTATTCTCTTCTCAATTCGAAGAAGATGAAATCCCCGTTAAGGAATTATTCCGAAGTATACAGTCCATGCCAGTTCTCGAACGCACTGCTCTGCAAATGGCTACGGGAAGAATATTAGATGTAGGAGCCGGAAGCGGCTGCCACGCATTGGCACTTCAAGAAATGGGAAAAGAAGTTTGCGCCATTGACATCTCTCCGCTTTCCAACGAAGTAATGAAACAACGCGGCGTAAAAGATTCCCGCCTCATCAATCTCTTTGACGAAACATTCACCGAAACATTCGATACGGTTCTGATGCTGATGAATGGTTCGGGCATCATAGGAACACTAAATAATATGCCTGCCTTCTTCCAACGGATGAAACGTATCCTACGCCCTGGCGGATGTATTCTGATGGATTCAAGTGATCTGCGCTATCTTTTCGAAGAAGAAGACGGTAGCATGCTTATCGATCTGGCAGGCGATTATTATGGAGAAGTAGATTTCCAGATGCAATACAAGGATGTAAAAGGAGATACATTCGACTGGCTATATATCGATTTTCAGACTCTTAGCCTATACGCCTCCGAATGTGGATTCAAAGCGGAATTAATCAAAGAAGGAAAACATTATGACTATCTGGCAAAGCTGAGCCTTGCCTGACAGCGTATTATTTTAATCAGAAAAAGCCCTATTCAGGATAGTGACACTATCACATCAGAATAGTGTAACCATACTAACGATATAGTGTCACCATCCCAGTATGATAGTGACACTATATTTATTGTGCCCGCATCCGGTTCAGAGACCGGCAATAAGCACTTATTTCAGCATTTCATTGATCTGCTGAACCAGTGAAGCGAACTCTTCTTCATTATACAGACGAGTCAGTTTTACAATCTTTCCTTCCCGGTCTATCAGCACATTCCGTGTGATTCCGGCATCACGCAATGCATATTTTGCAAAAATATCAGCTCCCGGATCCAGTCCCAGCGGGTAAGTCACTCCGGTAGACTTTGCGAAGGCAAGCACTTTTTCAAGCGGTTCGTCACGGTCTATTCCAATCAGTGCAAAGTCTGCATTATCCTTATGCTTCAGCCAAATGTCTTTTTCTATAAAAGGCATTTCCTTACGGCATACTCCGCACCAACTTGCTGTAAACTGCAACATGACAACCTTCCCACGAAGAGATGACAAAGTCACTTGTTTGCCATCCGTCAATGTAATCGTAAAATCAGGGGCCATCTCCCCTATTCTGACAATATATCCTGTACTATCAGCCTGTGCCGACGTCGCTTCAGCAGTCACTTTCACTGCGTCGGAAGCACTTTCAGTAGCTTCTGCTCCTTTCTTCTGGCCTGAACAAGCCAGTAAACTAACGGCTAATAAAGCCACACCACATACATTCATAATTTTCTTTTTCATCTTCTTGCAATCATTAGTGAGACTGCAAATATAAAAAAAGTACACGATGTATTTGCATTTTTAAAATAAATTCGTACCTTTGCATCCGCAAAACAGAAAACGCCTCTTTAGCTCAGTTGGCCAGAGCACGTGATTTGTAATCTCGGGGTCGTTGGTTCGAATCCGACAAGAGGCTCTCCTCAAAATTCAAATGCCGCTATATGCGGCATTTTTTATATCCTTTTCATTCGATGTTCACGAAACACAACCATGCTTACCCCCTCAACAGGCTCAAAGCAAACACAACTGCCAAATCCTTTCTTTTCAACCGAAAGTCACAGCCGGAAAATAATCCGAATATGATTAACACTACCGAAGCTATCCCCCAACGATAAGAAAGTATTTCGAAAGCTGAAAAACCGATCAGCAATAAAGTGATGAAAAAAACGGAGCCAGCCCAAAAGTGGAAGAGGAAACCGACGCATATAGTATGCCTTTGATACGATTCATGAATATATTCGACTAAAATCCGATATTTATGACTGCAAAGATATAAATATAAATCCAAGAAGATATCAAACAAGAAGAATAATAGATTTGCAGATAAAAAACCTTCCATTTATTATTTGTTTTTAAATAAAAGAATGTATTTTTGAATCCAAATATATAGCTAATATTATTATATATATCATTAATATACTATGCATCAATATTTTAATATTAAATTTTATATATAAATTTATATCTTATAAAACAAACACTATTTTCAAGAAGCAATAAATAACCAATTAAAAAACAAAGATTATGGCATTATTTGTAAATCCCGGCAAAGATTGGGAAAAGAACATGAGTGAAGAAGACATCGCACAAATGGAATCACAAGGTTATGATGTAACAGAACTACGCGCCAAACGCGCAAAATCTGCAGAGGAAGAAGAAAAAGAGCGCCTCCGCGAAAAAGAAGAGCGGGAAAACTTCAAGAATCCAACTAACCTGAACAAACTCGCCCCTTACCTGCAGACACCACGTGACATGAGCACTTCTTTTTTCAAAGCTATGGCAGGCAGCGCCCCCTGGCTATTCAAAGATCGTTGGAAAAGAAAATATACCGAGGCTCCTATTGTTTATGCCGCGGTAGTGCAAGCTAATACCGCCCTATGGATGCCCGGTAATAACGATTATTATCCTGCCGTATTTGTTTTTGCACTTGATCAAAAACACATTCACGACACCGAATGGCTAAAACAAATAGCAGAAGAAATAAATGTATTGCAAGATGCCGACCAAATCCCCGGTGATTGCCGCAAACTAATACAGACATTACGCGATGATACCAGCGAATTCTGTTTTCGTATCGGCAAAAGTGTATGTGGTGACGCCAACGCATGGTGTGCCACCTATAAATTCGACAAACAGACAGCACTGCCACGCAAGGCTTTACCATCCGATGGCATCGTCCCTTTTCTATTAAAGTCCGCCCCGGTAGAAAATCAATTTGTTGATTTCAAACTAATCCCGACTGAATTTTATATCGGCTAAAAATAGATAAGCAGAAATAGGCAAACCGAAAGTAAACAATATTTTTTTCATCATTTATAATTATATCTCACATAAGGAATATGCATGCATACATTATCCAACAACTAATAAGAATTATATTGTTTATCACTATCAGTTTGCCTATAGGACTAAAAAGTTTTGCCCAAGAAACAAAACGTTTCTATATGGAACTGGACACTCCCCGCAATGGAGCCAAAGCAGGACAAGAGCTTGAATTAAAATACATCAGCACAGCCGATTTCGATTCTGTATCTCCACCCGACTTCGGAACGCTTATAGAAACAGTTGAAGGAGCAACACCACACAAAGCCGGTCATACAGTAAAAAACGGCATATTGACAAATATCTACGAGCAGGGATTCAGCTACCGCATACGTTTCAAGAAGCCAGGAAACACCAAACTACCTCTGGCATCCATCAAGGCAAACGGAAAGGAATACGAAACACCTCTGACCAGTGTATGGGTACATCCGGTCGATACCAATATCGACAGTGTAAAATGCAGCATTCAGCTGGAGGATTCTTATCGCAAAGGAGTTTTCACTGCCATCGTGATCTGTCTCTTAATCGCCTGGTTATTGATCCGCTTATCGTTTCAGAAACAAAAAAAAATAAAGAGACAGGATAAATAAAACAGAGAATAACCCTATCTCATTAATCCATCATTATCTGCATCTGCTTATTTATTTTTTAAGTATTCTCTTTAAATGTTCGACATCTAAAAGTAAGTTCACTGTTTCAAAATTTCCTTTATAAAAAACGCCCCAGTTATTGAAAACACAAGGCAGGTCTTTCGCTTTTTGGAGTGTATCCACTTGAATTAAAGATACAGGAACGTTATTTGTATCACAATACTGTTTTACCATTTCAATCTTTTGATAAATATAAGGGCATTGCATATCATAATAAATAGTCAGATCTTCGCTTTCAATTTTCATTTTTTTCGCGTTTTGCGCAAATTTCGGCATTGTCCCGTCAAAAGAAAGTGCAAGCAGTTCATATCCATTATCAGTCGCATCAACAACTTCAAAACCGAATTTCTTCGCAAACGATTGGTCAGAAAGCCAGTTCTTCCGCTTCTTTGAGCCAAGCATACAAACACCGGATTTGCCTTTTTCTTTGGCGTCTGTCAGGCAATATTCCATCAAAGCTCTTCCATACCCATTCCCCTTAGGACTTCCTAAGACCCATAAGCAATACAGATAATAATAGTTATCACCAATGATGGGAACCCAAGCTGTCTCAAGAGGTGCATACTCAATAAAAACCGTAGCTTTTGCATTTAGCTTTCTAAAAACATGACCTTCATTTAGTCTGTCGGAAAGCCATTGCCGCTTCGCGTCAATACCTGCATGAGGCTTTTTACTGCGAATAATGCAGCATAGATGCTCATCACTGAGGTTTTCCTTTGTTAAGTTTACAAAATCTGTATTCATATACGCATTCGTTTTAAATTAGATATCATCAATCAACCGATCTTAACGGTGCACTCTGCCATTTTGGCTGAATATAATAGTTATAGTTTCATAAGAGATAGTGATTTAGTATTAAAATCCTCTTTAAATCTTTCTCTCTGCCAAAAAGAGATAAGATTCTTTTTTGCTCTTCTATAGTTGGTATCTTGATAATTAAATTCCCAATGAATATTTCCTCATATTCTTTTACACAAACAGACTGCCAAATATCGTTTTTCTTAATTTGAAGATCCCCCATGACCTCAATATCCATTAAAGGAAGTTTGAATCTGGCAAAATTAGAACGAAACAAATCATCCTCTTTTGTTTCCGGAGATATTTCCATATATGTTTTTAGCAAGTGTTGCAATTTGCATGAATTCATTTCGGTAGTCAAAATATCGATATCAGCAGTTTCTCCGACCTCTATACCTGATAAAATCATAGCAGATGCACCTATAACATAAAAATCAGGACTTATTTCCTGTAATTCAACAGTTATACTTGCAAGACTCTGAGTTATCTTATCTTTAATTTTCATATCTCCAATAATATATAACAAAAATACAAAATATATTTCAGAAAGGTAAAAGAACAGGCTTTAATAATACCATTAATGAATGTAATGAGAGCAACTATCGACAAAATTCCTCTTTTTCTATGTAGCTCCTCCTGCAAATTTCATCAATCGCCTTATTATAACAACTACAAGGTTCAGTACTACGATATTCCAATGTCAGGGCTTGATAAAAAATATTAAGAGATTGGTCGCTTCCTATCCTTGGTTGCATAATCTTTACGCATTTTAATTCTAAATATTGCCTCCATATTAGCAAATCCTTATTTTTCCCTAGCAAACTTTTGACACCTCAACAGCATAAACAGTATTTATGGGATAATTTTAGAAAAGCTGAAACGAGTAAGCAAAGAATTATTCTATTTCCTTAATTCGTTCAATCTGTCTATCCAGAAAATAATCAGTATATAGGCTGTAGTCTTCCATTTCATAAAACGCTATCAGTCCTTTTCTGTAATTCAGTATATCCGAATCTTTGACAGGATATACGGGAATGATGCCAACATTCATCAAAGAAATACTTTCTATCATTCTTGCAGTCCGTTTGTCCCCGTTTGAAAATCTCATCAAACGACAACTGAAAGGCCATGACATACATCAAACATCATCCCGGCCGGATTGCACTCATTTTGCTAAATACAGGAAGCGATCTATAGCTTATTGTCGAAGATATGTTACAAGAGAATGTATATATCCTGTGATCTGGTGAAGCGGAAGCTCAGGAACCGGGTTATAGTAGACAGATTGGAACTAAAGCTATGTACACACTGCGAGAAAACTCTTCCGTTACACCGGTTTTACGCTGGCAGGATATATATGGTCAATTTTAAACATTATAGTAATGCCATGAGGAATAGATATGGATACAATAAGAGCAATTGAAGGAGAGTTATCGATACAAAACTTCAAGAAGATATTAAACATATATAAATAAGACAGGATTATTTTTTTTACGTCATTTTTTTATCTATATTAAAGGTCAGAGAATAAACCAACAATTTTAAATACTTTAAAGAGATCCAAGCAAATAACAAAAACATATTTTACACAACGCCTTAAAGTCCGAAAAATAGTAACATTATTTAAAATCCAGTAGTTATGAAAACAATTAATTATTTTTCCGGCTCATTGCTTGCATTATTATTTTATGCACTATTTGCTGCATGTAATAATGATTTGCAAACTATTGCTGTCACTGAAATAAAAGGAATAGAACAAACTCTCTTAAACGAAAGCAATACTTTAATAAGTTCAGATGTAGCAACAGATAGTACTATGCTTGGTAAAGACAACACAATATCCAACTCAACGTCTGCTACTAATGCATTCTTCACTAAACAAGAATATGAAGAGGGGATGGATTGGTGGAAAGATAGAGAAGGTGCGCTACCTGCTCTATATGAATATCAGGTATCCTGTCGTGATTTTCCTTCTGGACATGGTCCTGATACTTGCATATATTATATGACCATTATTTGGACTTGTTATCCTCCTATTACAGAAGCTAATTGGATGGATTATCAATATATGCAAGTACAACATAGGCTAATAAGTGGTACTACTGCATTTCCTTGGCGTTATTTAGGTGAAGGGGGCCCGGGGAATTATAATTATGGAATAGTGAAAGTCAATGGATTTCAAGATCCTATGGATTTAAATGCTACACATTTGCCTACTAGAGTTCAGTTTAGATATAGATTGTTGCATAAAGATTTCCCAGGGAAAGCAGATAAAAGTATTAATGATAAAGAAAAATGGTACAATAAAAACCTTGCAACTGGATGGCATTATAAAGATTACAATCAGCCAACTTATAATAACCCTTATGGTTATAATTCACAGGATTTCAACAATATGGAATCACTAAAATTCATAATTAATGATCCTAAGTGTGGCTCATCTTTTTCTGTAAGAGTGCTTGTTGATGGATATTTAGTTTTTCCCCAATTAGTAGGCGGAAGATATGAAGTTACTGTTCCAAAATTTAGGAAGACTGGAGAATATCTCATAACAGCTGAATACGCAGGCAATGTTTCGGAAGAATTTAAAACTGCAGTGCGACACGGTATCTATCAAAAATATACAAGCAAAGAAATTTATATCATGTTTAGTTGCAATGAGTTTAGCTATGATTAACAACCTTACATGTCACAATAATGAAACGAATACTTTTAATTCTATTTTGCAGTCTACATAGCATTTTGTTTCTCCGTTCACAAAACGCTAGCAGCGACATCATCTTCAAACAGTTCTTCGATAATGCCGTTGCTTTTGCTGACACATACCCACGTGAGAAGGTATACTTGCATTTTGATAATAGTAGTTATTATGTAGGAGATACTATATGGTTTAAAGCCTACACGGTATATGCTGAGAACAATATGCCAAGCACCATCAGCAAACCCCTTTATGTAGAAATGCTCGACCAGACAGGGCATATTACCCAACGCCAAATCATTGAATTGAATAGCGGTGAAGGACATGGACAGATAATCCTGAATGAAAGTACCATGTCCGGCTATTATGAAATCAGAGCTTACACCCGTTGGATGCTCGCATTCAGCGAACCTTCTTACTTCTCACGTACATTCCCGATCTATCAGTCTGCACAAGAAGAAAGACCAGAACGGAGGATTTCGACCTATAATCTGAATCCTTCCATGAAACAGCGACCGAAAAATGTGACAGATAAACTTGCTATCCAATTCTTTCCCGAAGGAGGAACACTCGTGAAAGGCATCTCTTCTCGTGTGGCATTTAAAGCTGAAAGTAGAGAAGATGGTAATGTTATCCTTGAAGGTGCCATTTATACGAAAGACGGGGAAAAGCTGACAGAAATAAAAACCCTACATGACGGAATGGGAATATTCACTTATACACCCGAAGAAAAACCAGCAGTAGCTAAAGTAACTTATAAAGAAAAAGAATATAAATTCAATCTACCGGACGCCCTTTCCGCCGGATATGTATTGAACGTGAATAATTCAAGCGGAGCTATTGTAGGTAACGTATTGAGCAATGAGAATACCCCGGATGCAGACATTGTAGCATTCATAAGTCATGAAGGTCGCCCCTATTCGTATTGGATACTACGAATGAGATCAGGTGGAAATCAAACTTTCTTACTTAAAACGCGCGATCTTCCCGGAGGCATATACCAAGTCAGTCTACTAGACAAAACCGGGAATATGCTGTGCGAACGATTTACATTTGTGCAACCCAATAAATTGAATTCAATACAATTAAATGGAATTAAAGACATTTACCGGCCTTTCGAACCAATTCGCTGCGAAATACAAGTAACAGATCAAAAAGGAAATCCTTTACAAGGTTCTTTATCCATATCAGTAAGAGATGCTATACGTTCGGATTATGCAGAATATGATAATAATATATTTACAGATATGTTATTAACATCCGGTTTAAAAGGATATATTGATAAACCGGGGTATTATTTTGCAGATATTACACTTCGCAAATTGCAAGAACTTGATGTTTTGCTCATGGTTCACGGTTGGCGTCAATATGACTTATCACAACTTATTTCCGGTAAAAATGAAAAGCTACTTCAACAGTCAGCTGAAAAAGAGTTGTTACTACAAGGACAGATTCGTTCTTCTCTATTAAAAAAAGAAATGAAAGATATGGAGGTAAGCGTCATGGCTAAAGTGGACAATACATTTGTAGCAGGAAATACGTTTACAGATGAAAACGGCAAATTTCAACTTCCGGTTACTAGTTTTGAAGGAGAAGTAGAAGCGGTATTCCAGATACGCCGTAGGGGATCTAAACATAAGAAAGATGCTTCTGTTATGCTCGACCGTAACTTCGCCCCTACCCCACGTGCCTTCAGCTATGAAGAAGAACATCCACAGTGGATGGACAAAAACTCATGGATCACCCTTTCCAACCGTATAGACTCGCTATATGTAGATTCTATTAGCAAAACTAACAACACCTATTTATTGAGCGAAGTGGAAATAGCAAAAAAAAGAAAAAATAAGAACATCACTACTCAAGTATTCGAGAAAAGCGTAGACGCATACTATGATGTAACGCGATTGGTTGATGAATTACGCGATCAGGGAATAGTAATTAATACTATACCCGACTTGCTTAGTAAAGTGAATCCTAACTTTTCATACGATGTGCAAGACGGAAGCTCACGATATAAAGAGAAAACAATCTGTCTCATTGTTGGCAAACAAGTACTTGATACTTTAACTGCTTGGACATTGTGGAATGAGATAGATGGTATAAAACAGATTATGATATGCGAAGGAAGCAATTCGTATACTAATGAAGTGCTTAATTCAATACACGGTTCAAATATGACAAAAGGACAAAATGTAAAAGACATGATGACAGCAATGAATCCCCCACGTACCTTTGATGACAGTTTCTATCTTTATGGAGATGCTGCAAAGAAAAAAATATCGTTAGACGATACTGAAAAGGCCAAATCAGACCCCCTTTTTAGAAAGAAATCATCAGGAATCAACAATAATGTAAACGTCAATATCGATTTTTCAAGATTCGGACAATATGCTTTATTCTACATAACTCCGCATTTTGACTCCAATTATAGCAGATTAACGCAAAAGTCAATGAAGGCTGCCCATGGAACACGTCGTACAATAATCCAAGGATATTCTCGCCCATTAGCTTTCTATTCTCCTGTCTACAAAGACAAAATACCGACTGCAAATGTCAACCATCGTCGCCGTACACTTTATTGGAATCCTACTATACAAACTGACAAAAATGGTAAAATTAGCATAGAATGTCAGAACGGTATGTATGCCAATCCGGTCATTATCCACGCAGAAATGCTGAAAGGTGGAATCCCATGCAGTATTACGATTATTGGAGAGAAGAAAAAAAAATAAACCAGTAAATATCTCCAAAGTCCCTTTTAGGATTTCAATTTAGATGAAATACCGCCATTTCCGACAAATTCCCCTAATGATGTCAAGGGTCGGTCAAGGATAAAAACAATAGTGAGACAATTGGAATACATGAAACAGATATTTAATGAAGAACAAATAAATAAAGCTGCATTCATCATCGAAAGCCCTTTATCAAAGCTTTCTGAGCTTTATCATAGCGAAGTTAAGAATCTTGCTATTTTAATGTCTTGAACTACAAGAAAGGATTAATATCTTTTTGCGAAACTGGAGAATATTCTCTTTACACTGATTACTTCTTGAATAAACAAATCGAAAGAATAAAAGAAATAGAAGAATAAAAAACAGCCTTCCTCTCAAAACACCATCCTTATATCATGATATTAACCAAAAGCTGGGAACAAAGTGGGAACATTTTGGATTAAGAGAAAAGAAAAACCCTCTCAGAGATCATCTGAAAGGGTTTTATGAGGTTCCTGGCGGATTCGAACCGCCGTACACGGTTTTGCAGACCGCTGACTAAGCCACTCATCCAAGGAACCATTATCTCTCGTTTGCGGTTGCAAAGGTAGTACAAATTTTGAAACTACCAACTATCCGCAGCAATTTTTCTTTGTACTTTTTTTCTTTACACCGCACTCTTGACGTTTCTTCTCCATCATATCCTTTAAATCACAGCCACTTACGCAGCTATCACAAGGATTCTCACTTTCTCGCGTACGACGAAAAAAAAGATAAATTCCATATATTACACGGGCAATGCAGAGTACAATCAGTACTCCGACTACCCATTCCTGCCAATTATTCATACAAACATTCCTCCAATCTGATAAACTGAAAATGCCACCAGCCAGGCCAGCCCTGTGGTATAGCAAGCTGCAAAGAGCGCCCACTTCCAACTGCCGGACTCTTGCTTAATAGCCGCCAATGCCGCAATACAAGGGAAGTAAATCAGCACAAACAGCATATAACAGAACGCCACTAAAGGAGTTATCGGAATCCGTTCCGCCAGGCTAGCCTCATCGGCCTCCGGATCATCCACATACAAAACACCCAGCGTACTAACGACCAGCTCTTTTGCCCCTACTCCGGAAATCAAACCGATACCCAACTTCCAGTCAAAGCCCATCGGCTTTATCACCGGCTCTATAGCCCGTCCTAACTGACCGATATAAGAATTTTCCTGTTGTTCAGCTACTGTCTCATACGCCTCATGGTTCGGATAATATCCGAGGAACCAGATGATAATAGAAGCAATCATAATAATCCCTCCCATTTTTTTCAGATACTGCGCTCCCTTCTCCCATGTATGACGGAATATGGATTTTGCCGTCGGCATTCGATAAGGAGGAAGCTCCATCACAAAAGGAGTATCATCACCCTTTACCAAAAACTTGCTGAACAGACGCGCCAACAGCACAGCCAGAAAAATTCCGATCGCATAAATACTTAACAACACCAAACTCGCATTGTTCGGGAAGAAAGCTCCTACCAACAAAAGATAAATGGGCAGACGCGCGCTACAAGACATCAACGGGTTAATCAACATCGTAATCAAACGGCTTTTCCGGTTCTCAATAGTACGGGAAGCCATGATAGCAGGCACATTACAACCGAATCCCATAATCAACGGAATAAACGATTTTCCATGCAAGCCCATCTTATGCATAATTTTATCCATTATAAACGCTGCACGGGCCATATAACCGGAGTCTTCCATCAGCGAAATACAGAAATACAGAATCAGAATATTGGGCAGAAAGACGATAACACCACCTACACCGCCTACGATACCGTCAACCAGCATATCCTTCAACGGCCCCTCCGACATGTTATTGCGAATCAAGTCACCGATTTGCCCCACCAGCCATTCAATTCCCATCATCGGATATTCTCCGAGAACAAATGTTCCCTCAAACATCAGGTACATGAAAAGGAAAAAGATAGGATACCCCCAGATACGATGAGTAACGATAGCATCCAGCACCTTCGTCGTCTGCGCCTGCTCCAGATGATTGTCAGTAAATGTCTCTTTCAGCGCACCACTGATAAAACCGTATTTGGCATCCGTTATGGCGGATTCGCAATCCTCGTTCATCGTTTCCTGAACGCGCTTGGCCATCTTGTCGCGAATACGGAAAATCTCTCCCGCATTGGGCAGCGTCCGTACAAAGCTCTCTATATCGGGATCGTTTTCCAGCAACTTGATAGACAGAAAGCGGGTAGAATATTTATGGCGGATAAATTCATTCTTGGATACTTCCTCTTTTACAGCGTCAATCGCTTTTTCCAGATCGGGACCATGATTGATATGGATATGACGGAATACACGCCCTTTCCTTTTATGTTCGCGCACGTAATCCTCCAGATGTTCTTCCTCATGATTCTTCCGGTCTTCCAGAGAATCATGCCATTCGGTCAGGTCTTTCAGAACTTCCGGATTCATATTTCCCTGCTTGTCAAAAAAATCAACCCCTTCATAAAGGTTGATTACTACATGAAACAAGGTATCCAGTCCACGATTCTTCTTGCTGACAGTAGGCACCATCGGCACTCCGAACAATTTACTCAACAAATGATAATCCAATGTATTACCGCTGGATTCAAGTTCATCGTAAATATTCAAAGCTACCACCATACGGACATTCATATCAATCAGTTGGGTAGTCAGATACAGATTTCGCTCCAGATTTGAAGAATCGACTACATTGATGATTACGTCCGGCGTTTCATCAACAATGTGACGGCGGACATAAATTTCTTCCGGTGTATAAGCTGACAGTGAATACGTTCCCGGCAAATCGACAATACGGAAATGATAACCTTCGAAATCGAAATATCCTTCTTTGGCATCTACCGTCACACCGCTATAGTTTCCTACATGCTCATGAGCGCCGGAAGCCAGATTGAAAAGAGAAGTTTTGCCTGAGTTCGGATTCCCGACCAGAGCAACGTTGATAGTACGGCGCTTACCTAACGCCAACCGTTTCATATCTTCTTCTTTTACAGAAACATCTTCGGGCAGACCTTCGTGATATACAGCTTTTTCGGCTTGTTTTTTTGCTTCTTCCTCGCTGACTACCTCAATCATTTCCGCTTCCTGACGACGAAGAGATATTTCATAACCTAAGACTTTATATTTAATCGGGTCTTTCAGTGGAGCATTCAACAATACTTCAACAGTTTTACCTTTGATAAAACCCATCTCCACAATACGTTTACGAAAGCCTCCGTGTCCCAAGACCTTAACGATGACACCTTTTTCACCTGTTCCTAATTCGGATAAACGCATAACTATCTAAATTTTCGGCAAAGATAATTCATAACTTCGGAGCACGCAAATTATTTAGAATGTTTTTAAATAGCAGGATTTTCGTATGCTGACGGTATCTAAATAAACCCATCAAAAGTTCAAGTCACAACAGGTAACTAATTCCCTGCCTACATCTATTGAGTTTACATGCAACAATTAGTTCGTACCACTATAGTGGTACGCAAGAAGTACTATAGTTCCCCTTACGCCCTACTATAGTGGCACGCAAGAGGAACTATAGTAGAACGAATTAGAAATCGCTAAAGAAAAAATTAATTTATGGGAGTTTTTTCCTTAGCCAGTCCGATAAAAACAATTAGCATTCACTTGAGATACCTCAATAAACTATTATCTTTGCAGATATGATACAACAACGGGTTATACGATATATAGAGAAAGAGCATTTATTCTTGCCGGATGATAAACTTTTGGTTGCCCTGAGTGGTGGAGCCGACTCAGTTGCCTTGCTGCGTGTACTCCACACAGCAGGTTATCAATGTGAAGCTGCCCACTGCAATTTCCATTTACGTGGTGAAGAATCAAACCGTGACGAACGGTTTGTCCGGCAACTTTGCCAAAAATACGGCATCCGCCTGCATATCACCGACTTCAACACGACTCAGTACGCAACAGAAAAACGGATCTCGATAGAAATGGCAGCCAGAGAACTCCGTTACAACTGGTTCGAAAAGATAAAAGAAGAGTGCGGAGCCCATGTAATCGCCGTAGCTCACCACCAGGACGACAGTGTAGAAACGATGCTGTTCAACCTCATTCGGGGTACAGGCATTACCGGTTTATTAGGAATCCGCCCCCGAAACGGAGCAATCGTACGTCCGCTGCTCTGCATCAACCGGGAAGAAATCATCCGCTACCTGCAACAGATCGGACAAGACTTCGTAACAGACAGCACCAATCTGGAAGACGAATATACCCGTAATAAAATCCGCCTCAACCTGCTTCCACTAATGCAGGAAATAAATCCGTCGGTCAAAAACAGTCTGATAGAAACAAGCAATCACCTGAATGATGTAGCTACTATATATAATAAGGTAATAGACGAAGCCAAAACACGGATTATCACTCCGGAAGGTATCCGAATCGATGCTCTACTGGACGAACCCGCTCCCGAAGCTTTCTTGTTTGAAACATTGCATCCACTGGGATTCAATTCGGCACAAATCAAAGATATAGCCAATTCGCTTCACGGGCAGCCGGGGAAACAATTCGTCAGCAAAGAATGGAGAGTCATTAAAGACCGGAATTTGCTGCTACTGGAAACCATCCGGCCGGAAGACGAATCTACCCTTCCCTATCAATTAATAAAAGAGGAAAGAGAATTCACACCCGATTTCCGGATTCCACGGGAAAAAGAAACCGCCTGTTTCGATGCAGACAAATTAAATGAGGAAATTCACTGCCGCAAATGGCAAGCGGGAGATACATTCATCCCCTTTGGCATGACGGGCAAGAAAAAAATAAGCGATTATCTGACCGACCGCAAATTCTCCATCAGCCAAAAAGAACGCCAATGGGTTCTCTGCTGCGGTGAACGCATTGCATGGCTGATAGGCGAACGGACAGATAACCGCTTCCGGATAGACGAAACGACTAAACGAGTGATTATCTACAAGATAGTCTGAGGCAATTTCTGTTTCTTGAAACACTCGGACAGCAAAGAAGCGAAAGGAGTATCATATTTCCTTGCCTTGTTTGCACATGCTTTCACACAGGCGCAGCATTTGATGCATTTTTCAGCATTCGTGTTCAGTTCGTCCCCTTTGGTAATCGCTCCTGCCGGACAACGAGCCGCACAGATGCCACAATGAGTACACAAGCTCTCATCTTCTATCCAAGGGGTACGGGGAAGCGGAGTTCCGCTTTTACGCAGTTTGACCACCTTCCTCAAAAAGCGGAACAAGGGGAAGAACGGCTGACTGGGACGTTTGATGGCACGCACATCCACCTGATAAAGGGTATCGGATCCGGCAGCTGCCTGAATTTTCTCCATTATTTTTTTTCCGAAATCTTCTGCATAATCCAAATCCGATTCATTCGGGCGACCGTCCGCAATGGGACATTTGTCAGTGCTATATGAATGTTCACCTATGAAGGTTGCTCCGGCAATCACCTTCAATCCGTGAGGGATGGCAAAAGCGTCCAGTTCCATCAACGCCTTCTCGTAGGCACGGTTTCCGTAAACCACGACCAATACGGCAGGAGTATCCAGACCACGAATACTTTCCAGACGTTCCATAGCCAAAGGAGCCACATGGCCTCCATATACAGGCACTACGATAACAGCTAATGCAGACGTAGGAATAACGGTTTCCTCGACAGTCTGCAATGTGAGATTTATCGAAATGACATTTTTTATACCGGTTCCGTGAACAATTGCTTCGGCTACTTGTTTTGATGTGTGTGTAGGCGAAAAATAAATTAAACGAGCTTCATTTACTGTCATACTATTTTCTTTTATACAGCAAAGATACGTTTTTACGCTGAAAAAAGTGTTTGATTGTTCATGAAACCAAAAATATTTATTATCTTTGCCCCGTTGAAACATTCTACGATTCAACACATACATCCCTAATTCATAATTAAAAACAAAACATATGCTCGCATATCTGCGGTTATTACGCTGTAGTAATGCTGTCCATATTTCATCAAGACAGAAATTTTAATAACTTACCATACTATATGTATAACATTATCCAATTAAACGACAAAAATCTGTCGGAACTTCAAGTTATTGCCAAAGAGCTAGGCATCAAAAAAGCAGACTCATTTAAGAAAGAAGAACTTGTATACAAGATTCTTGATGAGCAAGCCATAGCCGGAGCCACTAAGAAAGTTGCCGCAGAGAAATTAAAAGAAGAACGCAAAGGAGATAAAAACAAGCGTTCGCGCACAGCCGCACCTAAAAAAGAAGAGAAAGTAGCACCTGCAGCCAAAAATGCGGAAGTTACTAAAAATAAAGAAAATGCTCCTGCAGCCAAACCTCAGCAACAGCCTAAAGAAGAGGCTGCCAACAAAGCCAAAGAAGCTCCCGTTGCTGAACCGAAGGCAGAGAAAGCTGCTCCTAAGCGCAAAGTAGGCCGTCCCCGCAAAGACGCCAATATCGCTGAAAAAGCAGAAAACAAGGAGGTGGAAAACGCAAAACCGATAGTGAAACCAACAGAAGAAAAAGCTGTTGCGGAAAAAACGGTAGTTGCACCGGCGGCTGAAAAAGCAACTCCGACACAGGAGACAGAAAAGAAAGTAAAAGAAAACAAACCTGCCGTTGCAGAAAAACCGGTAATAGCCAAACCGCAAAAGAAATCGGCACCGGTGATCGACGAAGAAAGTACCATCTTATCCAGCGAAGACGATGATGACTTTATCCCAATCGAAGACCTGCCTTCTGAAAAAATAGAGCTTCCGACCGAACTCTTCGGCAAATTCGAAGCGACCAAGGCAGAAACAGCACAAGCCGCCCCCGAGCAAGCTCCACAACCACAGCAACAACAGCATTCACAACCGCAACAACGCCAGCGCATTGTCCGCCCACGCGACAACAATAACAACGCCGGCAATAACAATGTAAATGCTAACAACAATAATAATTTCCAGCGTAATAATAACAACAACCAGCGTCCTCCGATGCAACAACGTCCTGCACAACAGCAGAACAACGTTGCCGAGAACCTTCCGGCTGTACAACAACAGCCGGAACGCAAAGTGATCGAGCGTGAAAAGCCTTATGAATTCGATGATATCCTCAGCGGAGTAGGCGTACTGGAAATCATGCAGGACGGATACGGATTCCTCCGTTCTTCCGATTACAATTATCTTTCTTCTCCGGACGATATTTATGTATCACAGTCACAAATTAAGTTATTTGGTCTTAAGACCGGTGACGTGGTAGAAGGCATCATCCGTCCGCCAAAGGAAGGAGAAAAATATTTCCCGTTAGTAAAGGTGTCAAAGATCAACGGACGTGACGCAGCTTTCGTTCGCGACCGTGTTCCTTTCGAACACTTGACTCCGCTCTTCCCGGACGAGAAATTCAGACTCTGCAAAGGCGGTTATTCAGACTCCATGTCTGCCCGGGTTGTAGACCTTTTCGCTCCTATCGGTAAGGGACAGCGTGCACTGATCGTAGCACAGCCGAAGACAGGTAAGACCATCTTGATGAAAGATATCGCCAACGCCATCGCAGCCAATCATCCGGAAGTATATATGATTATGCTGCTGATCGACGAACGTCCGGAGGAAGTAACCGACATGGCACGCAGCGTCAACGCAGAAGTAATCGCTTCTACTTTTGACGAACCGGCAGAACGCCACGTAAAAATCGCAGGTATCGTACTCGAGAAAGCAAAAAGACTGGTAGAATGCGGACACGACGTAGTGATCTTCCTTGACTCTATCACTCGTCTGGCACGTGCTTACAATACTGTATCTCCCGCATCCGGTAAAGTACTTTCCGGTGGTGTGGACGCCAATGCACTTCACAAGCCCAAACGCTTCTTCGGTGCTGCCCGTAACATCGAAAACGGCGGTTCGCTGACTATCATCGCTACCGCACTGATCGACACCGGTTCCAAAATGGACGAAGTTATCTTCGAAGAATTCAAAGGTACAGGTAACATGGAGTTGCAGCTTGACCGCAACCTGTCCAACAAGCGTATCTTCCCTGCTGTCAACATCACCGCATCCAGTACTCGTCGCGACGATCTGCTGCTTGACAAGACAACACTCGACCGCATGTGGATATTACGCAAATACCTTGCAGATATGAATCCTATCGAAGCAATGGATTTCGTAAAAGACCGTCTGGAAAAAACAAGAGACAACGACGAATTCCTGATGAGCATGAATAGCTGATCAAGAATAAACGATCATAAATAAGGAACGGTGAATATACTGGACGATGAATAATCGCAGTTTATTCACCGTTCTTTTTATGATTTCCATTAATTCTTTTCATTTATTATTCATCGCGGTCTTCGCTGTTCCTCATGAATCGTTCATCGCATATTTCATTTTTGTACAAATTACTTTCATTTACGTCCAAAACCACTCCCCCGCCCTTTTTTGCTTTTTGTTTTTTCCTACTTTTGCTACCCAATCAATTACTTAATTCTAGCCAAGAATGAAAACAATTTATCCATTCATGGGATTAGCCCTTTGTGGCGCAGCAGCCCAGGCACAAGAAAAGCCGAACTTCCTGATTATCCAGTGCGACCATCTCACACAACGTGTCGTAGGCGCTTACGGACAGACACAAGGCTGCACACTTCCCATTGACGAAGTAGCATCAAGAGGAGTTATCTTCTCTAACGCTTATGTAGGCTGCCCCCTCAGCCAACCTTCACGCGCAGCATTATGGAGCGGCATGATGCCTCACCAGACCAATGTACGTTCAAACTCCAGCGAACCCGTCAACACCCGCCTGCCGGAAAACGTGCCGACACTGGGTAGTCTCTTCTCCGAAAGCGGTTATGAGGCCGTACACTTCGGCAAGACTCACGACATGGGCTCACTGAGAGGCTTCAAACATAAAGAACCGGTAGCCAAGCCATTCACCGATCCCGAATTTCCGGTCAACAATGACAGTTTCCTGGATGTAGGAACCTGCGAGGATGCCGTTGCCTACCTCAGCAATCCTCCGAAAGAACCTTTTATTTGCATTGCAGATTTTCAGAACCCGCATAATATCTGCGGATTCATCGGCGAAAACGCAGGAGTACACACCGACCGGCCGATCAGCGGACCACTGCCCGAATTGCCGGACAACTTTGACGTGGAAGACTGGAGCAATATTCCGACTCCCGTACAATATATCTGTTGCAGTCACCGCCGCATGACACAGGCTGCCCATTGGAACGAAGAAAACTATCGTCACTACATCGCCGCCTTCCAGCATTACACCAAGATGGTGTCCAAGCAAGTAGACAGCGTACTGAAAGCCCTCTACTCCACCCCTGCCGGAAGAAACACGATTGTCGTAATTATGGCGGACCACGGCGACGGCATGGCATCCCACCGCATGGTGACCAAGCATATCAGTTTCTATGATGAAATGACCAACGTTCCGTTTATCTTTGCCGGTCCCGGCATCAAGCAGCAGAAGAAACCCGTAGACCACCTGCTGACACAGCCGACCTTAGACCTCCTGCCCACCCTTTGCGACCTGGCAGGCATCGCCGTTCCGGCAGAAAAAGCCGGCATCAGCCTTGCACCGACTCTAAGGGGAGAGAAACAAAAGAAAAGCCACCCTTACGTTGTCTCCGAATGGCACAGCGAATATGAGTACGTTACCACTCCCGGACGCATGGTGCGCGGACCGAGATATAAATACACCCATTATCTGGAAGGCAACGGAGAAGAACTGTACGATATGAAAAAAGATCCGGGTGAAAGAAAAAATCTTGCCAAAGACCCTAAATACTCCAAAATACTCGCCGAGCATCGTGCTTTGCTGGACGATTACATCACACGTTCCAAAGATGATTACCGCAGTTTGAAGGTAGATGCCGATCCCCGGTGCAGAAATCATACTCCCGGCTACCCCAGCCACGAAGGTCCTGGGGCACGGGAGATCCTCAAAAGAAAATAATTCTATAAAAAAGAGTGAAGATTGCTTGCCAGTCTTCGCTCTTTTTATTTCTTTTGCACATCACCATACGAGCAAACAAAATAGTGAATAGTAATTTACAGCATATAATAGCACTCATTGCAGCCATATTCATATCGGCGGCTCTCCATGCAACAAACCTGAACAAAGAACGACTTACCTTACTCCAGCCACTTGTCGAGCATGATCTTTCTTTCAATACAAATATCGATATTACAACGGACAGCATCATCTTATGGGAAAAGCTCTTAAGCCCCGAACTTGAAAAGCAGCAAGAATATCATATTCTGTTTCCATTGAAAATGATGGCAGTTCAGGCATTAATTACAGAAGGAAATATCAGTCTGGCAGTCAACAACGCCAACTCAATGTATCAGCAAGCCAAAGCTATAGATTATCCTTTCGGAACGGCACTGGCATTGCGTGCCCTTGCAGACACCTACCAAAGTTCGGGAAATCCCCAGTCTGCTATAGAGTCTTATGAGGAATCCTTGAAAATAATGCAAAAAATTCCGGCAAGTATTCCATATCTTAAGACAAGCATGTTTCATTTGATCCTGAGCAAACTCAAATACAGGCAAATGACAGATATCGAAAAAGATTTTGCCTATCTGGAGTCTCTTTACCATAAAGAATCAGGTTTGCCCGATGACTTCTATCTGCCTTGCAGCTATGCCTATTATTATATACAGACAAACAACCTTCCAAAAGCACTGGAGTATCTGAAACAGCTGGACTCCATCTACGAAAAATATCCGCTGTCCGAGCTTATCGTGCATCCGAGAATCCAGAAAGATTTCTACAAATACACACCGCGCATGGAACAGTACCGTTATGCAGTGGAACACAGCCATCACTCAATCTGCTATAATGGGGACATCCATTCGGTGGATGCTTACAGCAGGTTTTGCGAAGCATTCCCTGACACCGAAAAAATAATGCTTGGCAGGGGAATCCTGCAAAATCCAGGACTCGTCCGCACATTGCGGGCAGCAGAAGCAGACAGTCAGGAGAGGGAGGCTTTGGTTGAGAAAACACATACTGCCCCGAATAGCTTACAGAAAGAGACACTGCGCGCCTTCCACGATGAGGTCTGCGATGGCTACAAAGCTGTCATGTCGGGTGACCGTAATACCTTATTTAAAATGAAAGAGCTCTGGGGCTACCTTGGAAAAAATTTCACAAACCCGGAAAAATACCTGAAAAAAATCCGCAAAACCGAGCGACTGGCAGAGTACTACATGATTGTAGATGCCCTTTTCCGGGAGCAGGAACTGATCGTACGTCTTTGATCTGTCCATCTTTCAGAGCCGTATATGCTCTAAGGCATACCCATCTTCTGTGAGGGTAAGGATTACCATCCCTTTTCCATCACCCCGGTCAGCCCCAGCGCTGCCCGGGTTCAGAAAAATCTTCCCATACCGGTCATAATGGGTGAACACATGTGTATGCCCGAAAACCACAAAGTCAGCATCTGTCAGGTCAAAAGGCAGATCCGCCCGGTTGTGTACCAGATAAAACAGTTTCCCACCGATCGGCACCGACAGAAACGTATGCAGATAAGAAGCCCACTCCCCCTGGTCGCAATTTCCCCGCACCGCATACATCGGAACCCCACATTCCTCGAACTTCCGGTAAATTCGCTCACTGTCAAAATCTCCAGTATGGATTAAACAGTCACATCCTTTCACATACTCCATCAATTCCTCCCGACACACCCCATGTGTATCTGATACCAGTGCAATCCGCATATATAAAATCCTCCATGTTCTGTTGTATTTTAAGTCATGACTATACTTGACAAGTGAGTTCTTACTCACTTGTAGAATGTCCGCGGAGCGTGCATTCCATTGTTTGACGATATAGTCCGTTTTAAGTGCGTTAAAATAACCTAAGTCTTAAAATGTATTGTAACATACGAATACACAAATGAACATGAGGAGTTTCGTCTTCTCCAAAAACAAAAATATCAAATTTTTCCTCTTGCAATTTCCCGAGAAACAATGCTAAAATATACATGTTATATGACTGACGGAAGTGGAGCCTACCACATGAAGTATAACGTACCTAATGCCGACCGTCTGGGCGAAGAGTCCGGACGTGTGCGGCTTCATGTAAATAGCGGAGAACGCGAAGACAGGAGAGACACGCAGGACGTGTTTCTCCTGTTTGCATATAAGGGTAATTTCCAGATATTTCCACCCGGTGGGAAAACAGAAATCATACCTGTGCAGTAGGAGATTGTATTTTTTCCAATACCTGAGCAAAAACACGGTTGCGGCTCTTGACAAACGCAAGAAGTTAGCGTAACCTAACCATGGTTAGAAAAGACTAACTACGCGTCGATCAAAAATCAGAATGACGTCTGGCAGCAAAGTCAGATGCCATGCAAGGCCACAGAATGGCAGAAGGAGAGAAACATGCAGACAGAATGGAGAAGCTTCCAGGGCGGAGCCTGGGAAAAAGAAGTAAACGTAAAAGATTTTATTCAGAAGAATTATCATCCATATGACGGGGATGATTCATTCTTAGAGGGACCGACACAGGATACTACAGATCTGTGGGAGCAGGTGTTAGAGCTTTCCAGACAGGAGCGGGAAGCAGGCGGCGTGCTGGATATGGATACCAAAATCATTTCCACCATCACTTCACATGGTCCGGGTTATTTAAATAAGGAGAAAGAAAAAATTGTCGGATTCCAGACCGATAAACCGTTCAAACGTTCCTTACAGCCTTATGGTGGTATTCGTATGGCGATGAAAGCGTGCGAAGACAATGGCTACAAAGTGGATCCGGAAGTAGTGGAATATTTTACCATTCACAGAAAGACGCATAATGCAGGTGTTTTCGATGCTTACACACCGGAGATGAGAGCGTGTAGAAGCGCCCATATCATTACAGGACTTCCGGATGCATACGGACGCGGACGTATCATCGGGGACTACAGAAGACCGGCGCTTTACGGTGTAGACCGCCTGATCGAGGATAAAAAGGAGCAGTTAAACAGTACCCGTACGATCATGTACTCTGACGTGATCCGGGAGAGAGAGGAATTATCCGAGCAGATCCGTGCCCTTGAGATGCTGAAAAAATTGGCAGAGATCTATGGCTGCGATATTTCAAAACCGGCAAACAACGTGTTAGAGGCAACACAGGCCCTTTATTTTGCATATCTTGCAGCAGTCAAAGAGCAGAACGGTGCGGCAATGTCCTTAGGACGTACTTCCACCTTCTTAGATATCTACGCAGAGCGTGACCTTGCAGAAGGTACTTTTACAGAAAAGGAAATTCAGGAGATCATCGACCAGTTCGTCATGAAGCTTCGTCTTGTGAAGTTTGCCCGTACACCGGAATACAACAATATTTTCGCAGGGGATCCTACCTGGGTAACCGAGTCTATCGCAGGTATCGGTGTGGATGGAAGACATATGGTAACAAAAATGTCTTACCGCTACCTGAACACATTAAATAACATTGGTGCTGCGCCGGAACCGAACTTAACGGTTCTCTGGTCTGTGAGACTGCCGGAGAACTTCAAGAGATTCTGTGCGGAGATTTCCATCAAACACTCTGCGGTACAGTATGAGAATGATGATATCATGCGTGTGCTCCACGGGGATGACTATGGTATCGCATGCTGTGTTTCTTCCATGAGAATCGGAAAAGAAATGCAGTTCTTCGGAGCGAGAGCCAACCTTGCAAAGTGCCTGCTCTATGCGATCAACGGTGGAGTGGATGAGATCAGCGGAAAACAGGTAGGACCGAAATACCGCCCAATCACATCTGAGTACTTAGATTACGATGAAGTATGGGACAAATACAAAGATATGATGAAATGGCTGGCAGGTGTCTATGTCAATGCATTAAATATCATTCACTACATGCATGACAAATACTGCTATGAAAAATTAGAGATGGCACTTCATGACAAAAATGTCAGAAGATGGTTTGCAACCGGTATCGCAGGATTTTCTGTGGTGGCAGATTCCCTTTCTGCAATCAAATATGCGAAAGTAAAACCGATCCGCGATGAGAACGGCATTGCCGTTGATTTTGAGATTGAGGGGGATTTCCCGAAATATGGAAATGATGATGACCGTGTAGACGATATTGCAAAAGAGGTACTCCACACCTTCATCGGCTATATCAAAGGAAATCACACATACCGCGGTGGTATCCAGACAACTTCTATCTTGACCATCACATCCAATGTTTCTTATGGTAAGAATACAGGAGCAACTCCGGACGGAAGAAAGAAAGGTGTGGCATTTGCACCGGGAGCAAACCCAATGCACGGACGCGATACCCATGGCGCAGTCGCTTCCCTTGCATCCGTTGCCAAGATCCCGTTTATGGATTCCCAGGATGGCATTTCCAATACCTTTACCATCGTCCCGGACGCACTCGGAAAAGACGAAGAAGGACAGGAGAACAACCTTGTCAGCATGTTAGACGGCTATGTAGAGCAGGGAGGACATCACCTGAACGTAAACGTATTAAACCGTGACACCTTATTAGATGCACAGAAACATCCGGAACTATATCCGCAGCTCACTATCCGTGTGTCTGGATACGCCGTAAACTTCATCAAGCTGACCAAAGAGCAGCAGGACGAAGTAATCGCCCGTACGTTCCATGAGAGGATGTAATACTAATACACCAGCTCACCCGTCATGTGAATGAAGATGCCCTCATGCTTGCATGAAAGGGTATCTTCATTCACAATGGCGCGGGTGAGCGGCAGGCGTGAGACAAACCATAACAACAGAAAGGAGATTCACATGGGAAAAATCCACTCGTTGGAAACATTCGGCACAGTAGACGGACCGCTTCGTCGTATTTTTCCAGGGCTGTCCGATGCGGTGCGCCTATTGCCATAACCCGGATACCTGGCAGTTACAGGACGGGCAGGAGATGTCAGCGGATGAGATTATAAGACGTCTGGAACGGAACCGTTCTTTCTATAAAACAGGAGGGATTACGGCGACGGGCGGAGAACCCATGCTCCAGATAGAATTTCTGACGGAATTTTTTGCCAAAGCAAAAGAGCGCGGCATCCATACGTGCCTTGATACCTCCGGGGTGATGTTCCCCGGGGAAAAAGAAGGAACACAGACGTCGGAAGAAAAGAAAAGTGCCGGGCAGAAAGTGACACAGGAGCAGATCGATAAGCTGATGCAGGTGACAGATCTTGTCATGTTGGATATTAAACATATCCAGGATGCCAAGCATCGGGAGCTTACCGGGCATTCGAACTCCAATATTCTTGCATTTGCACGTTTTCTGGACGAGACAGGGAAGCCGGTCTGGATCCGTCATGTGGTCGTACCGGGTATCACATTCGATGAGGAAGAACTGACAGAACTTGGGAAATTTTTGAAAACACTGCACAATGTAGAAAAATTAGAAGTGCTCCCGTATCATTCCATGGGAAAAGTAAAATATGACAATCTCGGAATGGACTATCGGCTGAAAGATACACCACAGCTGACAAAAGCAGAAGCGAAGGAAGCAGAGGCGGTGATCAGGAGGGCAATGTCAGATTAGAAACATGAAAAAGACTTCAGAAATGCGGAGACCGGAGCATTTCTGAAGTCTTTTTGTCCCTTACAATAGAATGTTTTCGGAGCGTGTATTCTATTGTAGGGAACAGCGCAATGGCTTCAGAGTGTGAATGATGGAGCAAATAGAATCAGGGGCTTTTTGGGATGCGTGAACGATAACATTTTATGAAAAAAGGTTCTTATGAATTTACAGGGCAGACCGGATATGTTATGATAAAAAAACAGGGTATTTTTACGGAGGGAGAAAGTTATGAATATTATAAAGAAAATTTTTGCACCTGTAGACATGACATGCGGGACACCATGGAAGAAGATCGCAATTTTTGCGATCCCGATGCTTCTTGGAAATATTGCGCAACAGACATATTCAGCTGTAGACAGTGTCATAGTAGGAAAGTATGTAGGGGATAATGCGCTTGCAGCAGTCGGAAGTGCAGGTCCAATCATGAATCTGCTTATTGTTCTTTTTGTGGGAATCAGTGTGGGAGTCAGTATCATGGTATCCCAGTATTTCGGGGCGAGAAACAGGGAAGAGTTGTCTGTGACGATTGGAAACTGTATCACAGTTATCGGAATTGCGAGCCTTGCCATTATGGTGCTATCCTTATTTATCACAAGACCGCTTCTAGAACTGCTCGGCACGCCGGAGAGTATCATTGACTGGAGTGAAGGATATCTTCTGATTATCTTCCTTGGCGCGGCAACAGGTGGATACTACAATATTTTAAGTGGTGTGCTGCGAGGACTGGGAGACTCTGTCTCGGCGTTGCTATATCTTCTGGTAAGCTGTGTGACGAATATTATTCTTGATATTGTTTTTGTAAAATATGTAGGAATGGGTGTAAACGGAGTTGCACTGGCAACGGTTATTGCACAGGGAGTATCAGCATTACTCTGCCTGAATAAGCTGTTTCGGATGAAGGAATATTTTGACTTAAATGCGGCACATTTAAAACTCAGCGGAAGACATGTCAGACAGATTTTTGAACTTGGAATCCCATCTGGTATCACGCAGGCGATTATTTCACTGTCTATGATAGTAGTACAGGCGTTGTCAAACAGTTTTGGTGAGACATTTATTGCAGCAAATGTCATGGTGCAGAGAGTAGATGGATTTGCCATGCTTCCGGCATTCTCCTTTGGTATGGCTATGACGACTTTCGCTGGACAGAATGTCGGTGCAAATCGTATGGACCGCGTGGATCAGGGAACCAGACAGGGAACCATTCTTGCAGTTGCAACCTCTGCGGGGATTACAGTTATACTTTTAGCTGTAGGACGTTTCCTTATGAGTATTTTTACGAATACACCGTCATTAGTTGATCTAGGCATGAGGCTTTTGACAATATTAGCGTTCGGTTATCCGATGATGGCGATTACCCAGTCCTTATTTGGAATTATGCGTGGAGCAGGCGACACCATGACACCGATGTGGCTGTCCACATTGCAGACAGTTGTACTTCGAGTACCGATGGCATATTTGCTGGTGTACTTGACTAGATCGCCGGAATACCCGAAAGGACGTGAAGAGTGCATCTTTATTTCACTTGTTGTGACCTGGACAATTAGTGCAGCGATGAATTTCGGAATTTTCAAGCTTGGAAGATGGAAGAAAAAAGCTTTTGGAGCAGAATAACAGAACGGGCTTGTTCTATATAAGAAAAGCACAGACGCACTGGTGGCGGCTGTGCTTTTGAAATTTACAGGAACAGATATTCTGTGAAGTCTCATTATACTTTGAAACTCCGTTGCATCAGAGAAGAATACAGTTAAATATAAGAAACAGGTAAAAACTGTGAAAAAATCTATTGACAA
>ERZ773187.790-NODE-790-length-28010-cov-3.131998_pt1 | contig 28010 bp, 24 predicted proteins | sample MGYA00511242_ERZ773187 | MGnify/ENA primary metagenome ERZ773187 (study PRJEB29015, sample SAMEA2737744) | human gut metagenome | biome: human gut; feature: human-associated habitat; material: faeces | place: China | collected 2012 ...
GTTCGATTTGCCCAGCCAGTCCGCATTTCCTGTCAAGGATTACCAGCCTGTATTCCCAATCCTCTGTCAGATAGCCTGTTGTAAATAAAACACTCAGCACTTATTTCTTTTTCACCCATCCAAAGCTCTGTAACGCACCCTTGAATGCTGTACGCCTCGGATATCTGGCAGCATATTCAGACATATCTTTCTGTTTTGCAGCCAGTTCTCCGAATGCCACTTTTGCTTCGCCGATCGCTGCTATGTATGCTGCACATTCCTCATAATATTTTCTGTGTTTTCCTTCTATGATTGCATCAGTCCGTTCTGCTATTATTTTATCCAGATAATGAAGAATCTTCCTTTAACAATGCCTTTTTGTCGCTTCCCGTACTTGCTGTTGCAATTCTTCGCTGAAGTCTTTCAGATCCTCACAGGTGATCACGCCCAATCTTACAAGATACTCCAGATTCCATATAACTTCCGATTTACGCATTTCAAGGATAACTCCAGGATGATGCCTGTCCTCTTTGATTCGTTTCTCCATCCACCAGAATCTTTCAGATGGCTTTTTTGTATCATCATTTAAGTATTCTGCGTATTCTTTTACCAGCTTCTGCATATAATTTTCCTGCCAGGATGGAAGTTTTTCCTGAAAAAGTTTCCAGTCTTTTTTTGAGATGTCCATGATTATTGCTCCTTACTTTGTTCTTGCTTTATTCATCAAAGTATTTTTATCAAATTTTGTTCATATTGTGTTCGTGGGGCTGACTACACTGTGGGTACCTCCCTCTTTTCGATCTAGTAAATATACTTCCCACTATCTTTGTATCATTTCTGTTAGTTTTGCACTTAGCTTTCTTAATGCCTCACACTTTTCCAGTGTCACTTTTGACACCCAATCATTATCTGCTATTGAAACCTGATTTGCTTTTCCAGGCTTCATTGCATTCGTGATACATCCAACTTTAGCTTTGTTCCTATCTTGTTCTCTTTTAAGATTACACATTGGCAGCTCTGCTGCTTTCTGTACGTAGCACTCTGCTAGTTCCCACAATTCTGGATATACGACAGATGCTGCATCCAGTAATAAATTTTCCAAATTTCCTTTCTTCTCATTATCAGGAAATATAAAACTAAATAATGGAACTTTATGTTTTCCATAAACAATCACTTGCATAGAATCTTTTTCAAGCTGACACTCTTGCGATTCTATGTTCTCGTTCAACATTCCCTCACGTTTTTCCTCTGCCGTTTTGGCATCAGCATCACATAATAGAAAAATCCCACTCAACTGGAATGCATCTTTTATGTCCATAAGTTTTATTGTCTGATATAAAACTCTCAGTATCTCACTGTCACTTCCTGCATTTTTAATGGCTACGGAAAGCTCTTCATTTTTCAAAAAACTTGGTATCGGCGTGATTCTGTCCAATTTGTCTCCATCAAAAGGATACTCACCTGGAATTATTTTCTTCCATATATCTGGCAGTTTGTCCTTCGAACTGATTTTCTCTTTTACCCCGTTTACTCTCAAAATCTTTTCTATAAGGGCAATATCATGAGCGCCTTCCACAATAATCAGATAATGTCTCATAATATATCCATCCCCTGCTTTCCTACCAGCTCAGATAACTCCTTACTGTTAAAATTCTTAACAAACGTATTTCCAAGGTAATGTTCCAGTCGATATGCGCCTATCTCTACATTAGTCCTGTTTTGCACCCGAACTAATGCATCTACCGCATCTCCACTGTGTGTGGTAAGAAAAATCTGGACATCATGACGCTCTGCCATTGTAAATAGCCATTCTGCCACTTTTGCCAACACACTTTTGTGAAGCCCTGTTTCAAACTCATCAATCAATAGAATTCCATGTTCCGCTTTACTTACGGCATTTGCCAGCGTCAGTACTTTCTTCAATCCATCTCCAAAAACAGATACTGGCATAAGTCCTCTGCCTTTCATCTCAACTAAAATGGTTGGCTTTCCATATCTAATACCTACTTCTACTCCGATCAGGCTGTCATCAAACAACTGCAAAAGTTCGATCAAACTTTTCTTCTCTTCTGACTTCATTCCCTTATAAATGGTATCGTTGATGATTCGGTTTGTGTACATATCTAAAGGTGACACGCACACAACTGACATATTCTTCTTTACACATTTGCTTTCCGATTTCTGAATCGGTCTGAGCTGTGTTTCTCTAAATTGATACTCTCCTTCTGTCAGACACCCATTATCAAAAGAGTATCCTCCCTGAAAAGACCGTATTGCTCCATCTTCGTCACAATATATATCAAATCTGATCTGCTCATTGCCCGGAAGTTCTTCCTTATAAAAATACTCTCTTGAAAGATTTCCATCTATCTGTACTCTGGTCTGCTCTCCCTCATCGCCATACATCTCCAGACAGATCTCTTTATATTCACTCCTGCATGCCGGAAACGAATACAAAAGCTCATCAAACGATGAAAGTTGATTCTTCACCAACAACCCATTCTGTACCGTCCTTCTTTTGGCAATTGATATCATATTATTGAGTACATCTCTGCTCCCAAATAATTGAATAGCTTCTAAGATAGACGTTTTCCCAGAATTATTATCTCCGACAATTATATTTACTCTATTCAATTCTTCCAGCACCACATGGCTCAATCCTCTGTAAGATTCAATATTTATATACCGGAACATACTTTCTCCTCATTCATTAAAATTGTTAGTCTGTTTATCAAGATCAATTTTAAGGGCATTTACAGATTCTGTAAATACCATCTTTTGCATCGCTCTCACTGATAAATCCTCTTTTTAACAAAGATTCCTTTTCTGTAATCACATTCACAGATAATTTGCCGATTCTTTTTACCATAGTGATATATACTCCTTCCTGACCATATACACTTTTTCATTATCTAGTCACCAATTAATAATTATCTAACTTTTTATCAAATTTTGTTTATATTGCGTTCTTTGGGTCTGACCCCACTGTGTCGTGTCCAAGAAACTTGTCCAAATCGTTTTAAAAAATCTTGATTTTTCAATGTACAAATATATATCAAAATCAGCTTATGTATATCAAATATGCCACTGTAGTTCATTCACTTCTCCATTGTTTCCAACTCCAAAATGCCCTTATAAATACCGTTTCAACCGAAATACCGTCTGCTCCTCTTTTTTCTCGCTCACAAGTTCAAATAAATTATCACTTGTCGTAAACAAATTCTTTGGATTTCTTCCGATAATCAAATACTGATTCTTATCATCCAATGAAATATACTTTCTGGTATCGTCGTCCAACAATATATCTGCGTTGTCAATCACGATAAGTTTGCCCGTCTCTCCTTCAATAAGCTTCCTTACGTCCTTCTGATAATCCTGATAATTTATGCATAGTATCTCAGGATTCACTGCCATACACTCTCTTATAAAGGAAAATGACGCTGTTTTTCCCGTTCCTGATGAACCAGTAAGAATTGTAATATTATTTGTGAAATTAAAGTCAATCACATACGAAGTATGAACTGTTGAAAAATGTTCCATAACAACCGGCTTACTCTTCATTTCCCCACCACTCCTTCAACTCTTCATAATCAGAAATAATTCTTGCTCCTTTTCCTTCAAAGACTCTGACTTTGTCCATCTCAAATGGTATTACCGCATAATCGCTATACACTGCTCCATCTTCTAATTTATACAATACTTCCAATGCGTTATCGCCACATTCCTTTATGCAAAACACTTTGTCTGGGAAAAACATAACATTCAGCACCGTTTTACAACCAGTTGACAGGCAATCTACATCTAATGTAACACCGTTGAACTTTGACTCTATTTTATACTTTCCAATCAATCTGGAATGATCTATTTTCTCAACAATCACCTTTGCCCTATCATCCAACTTGGAGACGGTATTCTGATTAAAGAAAACATCATTGAGTTCTACATAATCCATATTATCTGGTATGTCTTTCTTGTTTTTATAGATTGTAATCATGCCAATGCCTCCAATCCCACCTTTTCAAACTCTCTATGTAATGACGTTCCCCAATATACACTCTTCATTTTATCCTTTAAAGAAAGTTTTGTCTGATCTAATCCACAGATATCATCCTCCTGCCTGTCTGTCCATTCACAACAGTTCTGTCGCCAACACTCTCCCAAACTCCCCTTTGATATCTCAAAACCTGTGTTTCTCGTAAGATCAAATAGCAACTTTGCTGATAACTGTTCAATATTATGGTCACACAGATTTCTGTCATAATCTAATATTTCCTGTATCTCTTTATAATTCATCTCACCCGAATTCACTATCTGAACCAGTTTTTCTCTTGCGTCAACAGCACCTGCACGCTTTTCCCTAAACTCATCTTCCTGTGCATAGATCCAGTCAATCAATTTATCAAATTCCAATAATGTATACTCAAAACATATGAGATCGAATAAAAACACATTTCCCCTTTTATCTGCTGCCTCTTTCAAAATCTTTTGTTCCATATAAATTTGTACATTGTCGAATGAATTATCCAATGCAATGATGTATCTGTTTTCTCTATCCGTTAATCCTTTAACTGCCTTTACCAATTCACGATTATTCATCTTGCTTTCTACAATCACTTCCGGACATATTTCATGCATAAAAGTTGTCCAAAACATGTAACTTGCTTTTCCTATCCGGTCTTCAATCCACAAATATGTCTTCGCCGACATTTGATCACCTTTCTTTACATTGGATTTTGTTAATAATTTTTCTATATAATCATCTGATTTTTCATCAAATTTTGTTCATATTATGTTTGTGTGATCTGACCACACTACTACAAGTTTTTCTCTATTTAGAAATACCAATTACTTATTCCAAAAATTTTTAATTCTATATTGCCAAATTGCTTTTCGTACTTCTTTTTGAATTTTTTTCTGTTTTGCATATTGTAATTCTTTAGGTTGTTTAAGATCTTCTAAAATATCATACTGAGAATTATAAGCCTGCACAAACAATTTTATGTATGTTGGGTCATAGTTTAAGTAGTCTAATAATTCTTGCCAATACCTAGCCATAAGACCCAAATGTATACTAAAAACATGAAACTCTTGTTCTATGCTCATCAATACATTCTCACTATTATTAAGCTCATAGTTTTGCACATTTCTTTGATTACCGGATGATTATTCCGGGGCTTGAATCCCCGTGCAGATGGTTCTACATCACCGGAATATACAATTAGCTTATCATTCTTTACTTTCTATATTCAACAACTTACAATTGGTCTTCATCAACATCTAAAAGTATTAATTTTTTCTTTATTAGCTCCGAAAGACCTTCCAATGCCAGTTTACGAGTAATTCCTCCTTGTCTTATAACATGCTCATCCATTATATTCTTTCTAATTTCCATTAACCCTTCTATGTCTGCCATATAGTAAGATTTAAGATTTCCCATAAAGTATACTTTCTGAAATGCATCACGAATAGTATATATTCCCTCATTATCGCTTTCATTAATCAACTCACTCAACTTTTCAAAATTTATATATTCAAGAAATGACTTATGACTACTATAATACTCTTCCATCTTACAACAATTATCGTAAAAGCTATCTGCATTTCTATATATATCCTCATCTTCATGTTTTTTCTTACTAATTTCACAATTTCTCTTTTTTCTTTCTTCTACAATCGACTCATATATTTTATTGTATTTATCTCTCAAATCTTCAGACGAAAAATCTATAGGTAATGTATCTTCCTCTTGAATCATACTATCCTTTCTGATTAGCTCAATCATTATTTCTTTCATGTTTTCTATATCACCTGTATATAATTCTGCTTCTTGTAATATTAATAAATAGCCAATGATATTGGAATAGTCATAATATGCATATTGACTTTCTTTTACTTCTTTTTCCAGACATGCTAATGTAGTTTTGACTTCCTCATCCTCCATAAGATACCAATTTTTCAACTTTGTCAACGCTGCTCCCTTTGAATGTATTTCAGATGACTTATCAACATTTTCTCTCTCCTTGCGTTTTATAATTAATTTACAATCCTTTGATAAATCTGCATCATCCCAAACTTCGCGACATATCCAATCCTCTATAAATTTATATCTGAAAATATGCGTATATTCATGTCCTTCAAAATATACATATTCCTGGCTTCCATAATTACCACTGTGTCTAATCTTTTTATTCTTCTTTAGTGCACCTGAGACCCAAATACTATAATGCAAAAATTCTCCTAAAATATCTTCATAATATTTACTATCTATATAATACTTCGTTGTAATACTAAATATTTTTTTAAAAGCATATATCCACAATTTAATAATTCTTAAATTGTGATTTTCTGTTTCATTAAATGCGCTAACAATTTCATTTATATGATTTACTAAATACGTCTTATATTTACCTTCTTGAATTATTCCATCATTCTTTTTGTTACCATTTATTAATTCCATAATAACATCTTTAAGTACTGGATAATAAAATAATGTTTTACCAATGACTTTTTCTTTGATATCTTTATATAAATAATTCTCTGAATATAATATTTCATTTAATTTTTTTACTTCTTCAACCGTAATTTCCCCATCAGCTTTTTTATCTAACGTCTTCTTTTCTCCTCGAGTTCCATTTCCTATATGTTCCACAACCATACGATTTCCCGTTAATACTGTCAGATATTTATTCTCCAAATTTGTATTTGCATATATTTTTCCTATATTATTCTCATCAGCTAAAATAATTACTTTACAATTACAATGTTCTACCAAATTATTTGTAAATCCAAAAAATTCGTTGATTGGAATCGTACATCTCTCTAAATCATCAAAACATATAACCACATCTTTTACATCTATATTAGTTACAATTTTCTCAAAAAAATTTGACAAATCGACCGATACAGATCCAATTGAAAACGAAAATGCACTGCTGGCAACTCCTATAACTCCTACAAGATGTTTCAATGCCTTTCTCCCGTCTTTACTTCCTTTTACATAGATCATATAATTAACAACCAACTGTTTTGCAAGCGAATCAAGCGTTGATATTCCATAAAGCGAAATATAAATATTATATTTGCGTTTATCCTTTCCACATTCTATTGTATCAATTGCTTCCGCTAAATAATTTTCATATAAATATGTTTTTCCAGTCCCCCATGCCCCATCAATTAATAATGCATACTTTGCATTTTCATCTTGTATATAATTAATTACAGCTTCTTTTATTTCACTCGATGTCATCTTTTATTTCTCTCCATATAATCAAGTGTTTTTCAATAAATTCCATACTTTTTGATACCTGTTGTTAAATGAAACGTAAGTATCAACAAATATCTACTTTTTTCTCATTTCACTATATTCTGTATCTTTTCTGCAAGTTTTTTTAATTCAGTTACACGTAATTTTGCCAACTTCCATTCTTCATCTGAACACTCCCACCAATTAAAATCCTTAAGAGAATCTATTGCTTTGCAAATACATTCTACCGAAAGTTCAAAATCATCCTCTTTTTGATTTGACTTTTCTTCTGTTTCTTCACCATAAGATTCCATGCTAACATACGAACCTTTTGTTGGATTTCCAATTACTCCATCAATTTTTAGATAATGCAGGGCATTCCTTACTGACGTATCCTTTTCAGATTCGATATATCCTTGTTCAATCGCTCTTGCAACAAATTCTTTTGCAGCATGTTCTTTCTCATCTGCTAAAATTTCCAAAATCATATCTTTGATCAATCCCATTTTCGACATATTATTTATCTCCTTTCGGTATATCTAAAATTTCTCTAATTCTTTCATATACCCAATCTGACGGATTTTTCACACGATTATTTTCATAAAGCGAAAGTTGTCTCACACATACTGGTATTTCTTTAGCTAACCTCTCCTGTGAATACCCTCTTTTTCTTCGCCAGAATATAATTTCTTCGCCTTCCATCACTATAATCGCCTCCTTTTTTATTCTATTACGATTATACTCAACGGAACACAATTATTCAACAACATGTCATATCATCTTTATGACATGTTTAACATGTTTTTTTATTTGCTTAGTAATTTATTATCTTTTAAAATAACTGTTATTTCAAACACCTAAACCTTTTCACAAATACTATAATATTCCTCATTTGTAAAGTATGTATTAAAGTGTGAATAATATTTTGTTGGATCTACAAGAAAATCTTTTATCATGTCAGACATTATATGTGCCTGATCAAATCTAATTCTTAATAACGGAATTTCCTTTTTATAGCAGTACACATTCTTCTCTATATCAGCTTTTCTTCTTTCTAAATATCCTTTCTTTCCCTTCCATCTGTTTATTACTTTAAAATGCTGTTCACCATCAAATTCGATAAATATTAGCTGGTGATTCCATTCAAGTGAAAAATCATAGCGTTTTCGAATTTCGCGTATATAATGTTGAAAACAAAATTCTATATTTTGAGATTTCAAATATTTTTTTACCATATCTTCGCCAGAAGAGCATGCTACATCTTTATTAGTCACAACATGTATATTAGTAATAACCTCATCCGCATCTCCATTTACGAACACAGATCCTATCCATTTTAATATAATTCCTTTTCTTTCTTTTCCAACATGATATCTTTCCCAATGTGCTTTTCGAATGTGTGGTCGCTTAGCATTCTGATTATAGCCTTCTATTCCAAATATCCTGTTTAATTTATTTCTTTCCAATTGACGTATTTTTTCTCCATACCGTACCCCAACTTCCCATTTGCGAATTTCAGAATATTTATTTCTAATAATAGAAGATGGTTTATATGTATTTATAGTTTCTTGGCTTTCATTAATATCGGGTTCTTTAGACGACAAATACATAAGAAATTGAAGCAAAAATAATCTAAAATTACTTAATCCACCTATAAACCATTGTGTTTTAAAACTGTCTGACGTTTGTATAAAATCTTTATTTAAATCATAATCGAAATAATACATATCATTTTCGACATTTAACATCTCTGTTTTTATTAAAAAAGAATCTGCATAAGCCGTAATCCTTTCCTCATATTCTTCATTAAGTGCAGGTATATGCGAATAATTTTTTTCTGTTGGTAAAAATGAAATTCTTATCATGTCAGTATCATACACTTTAACTTGTACAAAGAATCCTTCATAATCAAAAAGTGCATTTTTAGAAAAATCCAAATAAAATGTATTAAAAGGGATATGTTTAATCATTTCTGGATATACTCTTAGTTTATTTGTCCCCATAAGTGCCTGCGAAAATTCATAATCTGGCTCAAATACTATTTTATTATTTTTCCACACACTAGTAAAACCTGCGGCTGCATAGCAGGCACTTATCGCATGCATCGAAAAAAAATTTCTATCAAACGTATTATACAATTTCATGTAGCTCTCTTTGTTAGGTCCCGAATAAAGAGCTTTTCCCCAATTATCATCGGATATCATTTCAATCAGCATTTCTGGATTGCAATTGCAATGTTCTTTGTCGCAATATAACTCTGTCAATGAACTATAACGATCAATATACGCTAATGGTAAATACATAATAAACCTTTTCTCCCTAATATATCCCTAATCTCTCCATCACACTCAGTCCAACATTCGTATTAACCGACACACTGTCCACAACTCGTCCCAACTTTTTATCATAAACCACAATATTTAACCCACACTGATTCATGGAATACTCCACATCATTTACCTGTATCGTAGCACAATCCCCAACATTAAAATTAGCTGATGCAGCATGCAAAACGATATCATCTGTCACATAATCATATTCAATTGGATCATCACTAATATCTTCAAATATCTTTTTCTTTCCATCTAATACCGCCAGATAACTTTTCCGCATTCCTGCCTGTTGCAGATCCTCTTCCAAACCAAGATCATGCATTCTCTGAACAAGTTCTTCTGTCATAGCCTGACTTGAGTCATCTTTTACAGACATTACTACTATATAATCGTCATTATTTAATGCCTCCATGTATTCTTCCAGAAAATACATATTTTTCAAAAATTCATCTGCCTCGTCGTTTTCATCTCTTATTGTTTCAAATGAATAATTCCCACTTTGAACTGTCGTAGCATACCCATCATAGTATTGAACCACCCGGGCTGTCAGTAACGATTTTTCATGCCAAAATGCATACGGCATACAGATTTCCAGATGATCCTCTGCAAATACTGTCTCTATTGGAACATCTTCTACATATACTATACTGTCTTCATTCAGATTGTCTCCATAAACTTTTATTGTCTGATAAATGTTTCCATCAAATTTCAATTTTTGAGGATCTAGTTTCCGTATTCCTGGTATCCCTATATTCTCATCTGAAAGTACCTGTAGTATCTCCGTATTTGATTTTGCAAAAATATCCCCATTTACCTTCGTCTGAAGACATATTTTCAAATTTCCTGCTTCCTGATAATAATGCATTGGCAAAAACAGCTTCACTGACTCTTCTTCCGTGTATTGCACAACACAATCTGGTTCCCATACATCATTGATATACACAGCTATAATATGTTCCAGATTATCTCCTAAAAGCGTAATCGATCTATCCTCATTAAAAACACTATTCACCATCACTTTAAAAGGATACATTTCTGTAATTTGTGGCTTTGGTATAAAGAAAAACGGAAATACAAAAAACAGAAACAAAATACCTATCATTATCAGCACTACTTTTATCTTTTTTTTGTTCATTTTTTGCAACATAATATTTCTATCTCCTGAACAACTCGTAATATTGTACCGCTTCATATTCTTCAATTAACTCATTTGTCTCACTATGTAAATGCCACACTCCTTGGTTATCCTGGTATCCAACCGTATTTATAACTGGTAGTTGTTCTTCAAGATCCAGCAGATATTTCGAATACGCTGTCTGTTTCCCCACAATTTTCAATATGTTTGCTCCCAAGTAATTCAGGCTTAAATCCATATCAGTCTGTTCAAATCCAGTATCATAATTACTCCATATCACATATGGCGTTACCAATCTATTTTCCATCTTCTCCATTTCATCGCAATTACTGTTTTCCTCAATAGATGTCATAAATTCACTATTCAATGCTGGCTGATGATCCCCAAACATACATACAATTACAGGATCTGTCTGTTTGGAAAAATATTCAATTAGCTCATGAAATGCTTTGTCTGACTCTTTTATCAACGACAGATATGTAATAACATCTTCATAACTGCTATATTGTTCTTCAATCTCAACATTCTCAATTTCTGGATTAAGCTCTGTAAAATATCCACCATGATTCTGTATCGTGACATTAAATAAAAAGAGTGGATTTTTCCGGTTTTCATAAATTTCTTCTATTTTTTCATAGTCTGATCTGTCCGAAGCATAAAATCGGCTTGCATTTACAACCTTCTCCATATCATTAATAGATAAATAAGATGCGAACTTCAGCTCCTTATATACATTCTTCCTGTTCCAATTGGATGCTTCATATGGGTGAAACGCAACTGTTTCATATCCAAGATTTGAAAAAACCTCCGGTATACTGTATGATTTTGATAAATCAAAACTCTGATATGGAAAAATATTGCTGTCATAGCTTGCCATGGAGCTTCCTGTCAGAAATTCAAATTCTGAATTGCAGGTTCCACCACCATTTACAGATGCATATACATTTCCCTTCATCACGTAATCTTTCATACTATCCAAATACGGCATATAATCATCTGATTTAAAATCTCCAATTACATGTAAATCTGAAAATGATTCATTCATAATCACAATAATAGATGGTGTTTTATCATTTTCTTCTACAATCTCCTTTTCGTATATTTCTAATTTTTCTTCTATTGACTTTTTATTATAATTTTGTGGCTTCTTTGGTTTTATGTTCTGTATACTTACTAACATAGAACTCAAGGCACCATTACTGTAAAAATTATCCACTACATTCCATCCACTTATAGTAATACCTATTGATGTCAGATCAAAATTCATTATAAGTGCCCATATTCCCACAACAATCGTTGCGTTACAAATAATAATACCCACTTTTGTGCGCTTTATCACCGATATCCTTTCTCTGTCTGTTGGTGTAATATATAATAACAACAGCGTAACTGCCAGGAATAATATCAGCCCCACTACAATATTATCATCTATGGAATATTCATAGTTTCCCATAACGGTAAATGCCGTTCTGGCTGCCATCAGATCATTAATGGATGGTGGGCATCCTTTAAATTTCAATACAAAAAAATTGATCAGACCATAAATAAAACTCAATAACAACGTAAGCCAATATGCAATCCACGTTTTCTTAATAATCAATAATAATGTCATCATAAGTGCCAATACAAACATATAATCTATTACCAGGCACCTTTTTCTTATACTGATCCAATATGGATTCCACATATATTCTTCTATAAAGGTAATTGCCCCACCAGCCGTCAAAAATATCACTATATTTGCTATTTTTCCATGAATTTGTTTCCAGGATTTTCCTATTTGAATTCGGAAAATCAATAATCCTATTTCGATGAAATAGATTAATTTAACAGCGAAAAAAGTGTTTGCAACCGTGCTTATATTTCCTGGCATATAATTTTGAAGTAAAATTACATATCCAGCTAAAGCTAACAATATTGTACAGCCTATTAAAATATTTTTTCTGTTGTATTTTAACATTATAATTAATGCTCCTCATAATTTCAGAATACATACCATAATATCATTTTCTGTTATAAAATACAATCTTTTCCGTTTATTGAGTAATATCTGTATTTCGTTTGTAGTTTATTTATTTTTAATATAAGACCTTTCATATGAAAAGCCTTATATTCACTACCAGAATTTTTTAGTATGTTTTTAATACGTTCATCATATCCATAATTTGTAGCTGTAGCCCAGCCCTTTCCATAGGGATTCTCTTTTTGCCCCAACCATTCCACATATGGTGCAGAACCGCGAGTTACATAAGAGAAACGATCATCTACACATGCATTCTTTAAAGATTCCGTACTTGCATATGCTTTTAAATGCTGAATCTGAGCTCGTATTCCTGTCCGAACATCTGGATAGCTTGTACCTGCTACTCCTGCTCCTGTACTTCCTATTCCCGCAAAATTGAACTGCTCAATTTTGACATTTCCACCATAACGTAAATAACCGGTTTCTTTCATTGCCTGGCAAAATGCTACTTCTGCACGAACCCCCTCTGCCTTACATTCTTCAACATATATTCTGCAAAATGCTTCTATTGTGTGTTCGTGGGGTCTGACCCCATTGTGTACTTCTTCCTGACGATTTGCATTCGCTAGTGCTTTATTTAAAGAACAATTGTCATCTTTTCTAGACACATATGTTTTATTATTCATAAACAATCTGAACTTTTTTATTTAAATTTATCAAAGTCATTCTTATCAACACTACTCTTATTTAAGATCATAAGTTATCTTTCAAAATTAACTTTACGTTCAATAATATAGATAGGTCGATCTTTAATCTCCGAAAACAATATTGCAATATACTGACCTATTATCCCTACAACAAGAAACAGCATTGCAAAAAGGAAACAAATCAACACCACAATAGTGGTATACCCAGTCGGAGCTGAATGAAATGAAAATAACGTATATATCAGCACTATGACTCCCATAATTGCAGATAAAAATCCAGCATATATTCCAAGTTTAAGAGGAAAATCTGAAAAACAAATAATTGTATCTATAGAAAATTTAATCAATTTTTTTATACTATAGTGACTCTGTCCACCAGCTCTTTCTGGTGCTACATATTCTAAACTTGTTGTTTTAAAACCTACATTCTGAACATATCCTCTTAAAAATCTATTTCTTTCGCGATAATTATTTCTTAGAATTTCCGCTACTCTTTTACTTATAGCAAAAAAATCAGATGCATTTTCCTGAAATGAGGTTCCTGTAGACAACATATTAATTACTTTGTAAAACCCTTTTGACGTAATATTCTTTATTAGTCCAGCTGATTTATTTGCCAAACGTATCATATTAATAACATCATATTCTTCTTCGAACTTTTTAATAATATCAGGAATACACTCCAATGGGTGCTGTAAATCTGCATCCATGCAAACAATTCCCTCTCCATCCGCATTATCTATCCCTGCTATCATTGCAGCTTCATGTCCAAAATTTTTAGAGAAACTGATAATTTTTACTTTATTATGATCTCTAGCTATATTTTGCAATATAGTTAAACTTTTATCAGTGCTCCCGTCATTAACAAAAATAAGTTCATAATCCCACTTTATCTTTTCTTTCATATTTTCAAAAGCAGAATAAAATTTTTCCAATACAGCCTCTTCATTGTATACAGATACTACAATAGATATTTTTTTCATTCTCGCACCATCCTTACTTCCATATTTAATTAATAATAAATTACACCACTTAAAAGATTCGACATTTTTATACAAATTACCAAACTACATGCAAACACTATTAGCGGCACTATCTGTTCAAATTCTTTCTCTCGATTTTCATCCTTTGCTTTATATAAAACCATACCAATCAACAATATTAAAAATATATCCAGCAAAAAGAAAACTCTCTTTCCTGAAGCAAAGATGGTTGGCGAAAATGACATTATTAGTGCAGAAGCATATCCTGCGCAATATGTCAAAAAAACACATAATTTTCCAAAAAGACTCTCCATAATCTTTGTTATCAAATACAATTCTATTAAGATAATAAATGTGATAACAAAAAAAGGAGTTAATAACATTTTTGATTTTAAATTTTCATATTTGTATATGTCTATCTCATATAATACTTTTATAGTTTCTCCATTAAAAATACTCGCTTTATTAAAAATATTTACAAGGAAATACACAACTGGCAAGCATGATATCAATTGTATAAATTTACTATATTTCTCTTTACAAATTTGAAAACAAATTACTCCCGATAACGTCAACATTATTATACTATTTTTCTCCAACACATGCGAATACAAATTTACGCATCCCTGATAAACTTTATCCCAAAAAGTCAACATATAAAAATCTGGATAGTACACCTGTACTGCTGCAATAGTTCTATCTGAGTTAAATGGTATTATCAATAAAACTATTAAAGATATTACCCCAACTAAATACAAAGCAAAATATTTTTTTTGTATTTTTTCTTTTCGCACTATCATATATATTAGTATAATTGTAGAAAAGCAAACCTGTACTGCTGATGTCTGTTCAATATTTCCTCCATAAATTCCGCCAATTATTCCCACCAAATATTCTACTTTTCCGCATCGGTTCCCCATTCCCTCACTTATAAATGGGTAAAGAAACATCAAACATCCTACTACTCCCCACGCATAATTAAATGACCCCGTTATCCAAAATAACCCTGACGACAATACATTTATTGGAATAAGGAAAAACAATCCACAGATTATCGTATTTATTATTAAGCTTTCGTTTTCACCCGTCAAAGCTTTAATTATTTTTAATATATATATATACATTAAAATAATCACTATTAAGTTACAACATCTCCAAAACCAAACTCCCATTGTTTCGACAATAATAACAATAATATTAACTAAAACTCTATTATTTAGCTTTAAAATACTAAAATCGCCATTTTTTAATACAACAGAATAAAAACCATCATCTGATTCCATTACAAATTGCGCTTTCATTAATACTATCATACATAAAACTATTAACATAATTAGTGGATAAATGATATTTTTATTTTCTAATATTTTTTTCTTCATTTCTCATTACTCCAAAGACCATATTCTTCCCGTATGCAAAATTTTACTTTCATTTTCATTAAATAAAATTACGATTTCAAACTTCTTGTTCTTTATTCGTTTATCAATTTTCCCATTCGCCCAAAATCCTCCTCTATTATTTAGTTCTCCATCAAAAGTTTCATTTAAATCATCTCTCGTCAACATTGCTGTATTTAATTCATATACTTCTTGTTTATCATCTACATTTTGAAGTAAAATTTTTCTATTAATAATATTCTGATCTTCATAAAGAGCCCAACCCCAAATTATCACCTGCGTATTTTCTATATAAATATCATCTATATTATATTCTACTTTTTCCGTTATTTCTTCTACATTAGAAATATCTATTTTTTTTATTCTTTCGTTATCATTCAAAAAAAAGCCTATAAAAATTAACGGTGCTATAGCTACAGCTATAACCATTATTATATCAATAATCATTTTTTTATCTTTTATCATACATTTCACCATTTTTAATAGTAAAGCCATCCTTAAGGATGGCTTTACTATTAATATTTCTGCATTTCATTCATCATCGTAACAATCTGATAGCCATAATTTTGAGCACTTGCCCAGCCTTTATGATATGGATTCTCCTGTATTCCTAACCACTCTACATATGGTGCTGAATTTCTTGTCACATATTTAAAACGATTATCTACACATGCATTATTTAATGAATTACTGTTTGCATATGCCTTCAAATGTTGAACCTGTGCTCTAATACCAGTTCTGACATTAGGATAACTTTCACCTGGTACACCTGCCCCCGTACTTCCTAATCCAGCAAAATTATACTGTTCTATTTTGACATTTCCTCCGTATTTCAGAAACCCTGTCTCTTTCATAGCCTGACAAAAGGCTACTTCTGATTTAATTCCTTCCATTTTACATTCTTCCATATATATTCTACAAAATGCTTCTATTGTCGGTGCTTCAGTATTAGCATAATATGATGGATATACTGCATGTGCTTTATAATAACTAACCATCTGATCTACGGTTGTTCCTGAAACTCCTGCTATTGAATGGTATAAACTGCTCACATAAATTACGGAACAACTACATCCACCTGCATAAACTTTAACACCATTATTATCCGTCAAATATGCATCAGCGTAATAATTTCCTGTATTCCCATTATGATTTCTAATATCTACACTAATTGTATAGCTTCCATCTTTCGAAACTACTGCATCATACCACTTTAAATCACTTTGATTTTTTGCGCACCAAACTGCAATTTTAACAGTATTTACTCCTGCTTTTGAATGTATTCCAGATGCTTTAACTTCAAATGTCCCTCTACTTTCATTCAAATTGGTAACTTCAACTTTATCTACACTTGGCGCATCTACTTCAAATTTAGTTCCACCTAAATATACTTTATTTCCATCACTTCCTGTCGCATACGCATCCACATAATAAGTTCCTGAAACACCGTATTGAGCAATATCGACAGTTGTTTTCCAACTATCGTTCCCTATTTTGCTTGCGTCATACCATCTTAAATCTGCCTGTTCGTTTTGCTTGCTCCAAACTGCCATTCTAACACTTCGTGCTCCACCTGCGACTCTTATATTCGCAGCCACAATTGAATACTCTGTTTGATTTTCATTAGCTTTTGCAATAATTGCAGACTTTGGCTGTACTATTTCTGTTGTTCCCCCTCCAAGATATTGATTTACTCCATTTGTTGCTTTACCATAGACATCTATATAAAATTTACCAAAATTATAATTATGATTTGCTATGTCAACATTTGCAACGTAATTATTTTCTTGATTTTTAATTGCCGTATACCAATATAAATCTGATGCATCTGAGTTACTCCATACAGCCACTCTGATATTATCAATACCACTCTTTGAAACAACATCTTTAATTACAACATCAAAGTTTCCATTCTCCTGTTTATTTTCAACTTCAACCGATTTTGCTGTAATTCCACTTACATCAAATTTTGTTCCTCCAATATACACAGATTTACCTTTACTATTAACAGCATATACATCCACGTAATATGTTCCGGAAACTTTATAATCTGAAATAGGAATGTTCATACTCCAACTTGAATCACTTTGTTTCTGAACTTCGTACCAAGCCAAATCTTTTTGTTTATTCGTGTTACTCCATATTGCCGCTTTTATTTCTTTGATTCCGCCTACTATATTAACATTATCCAGTTTAAGCGTATACTTAGTTTCTTTTTCATCTGTCACAACAGTAACAGCAGTTTTTGGCACATTTATCTGACCTGTCGTTCCACCTAAATATTTCTTAATCTCTGTAGATGTAATACCATATACATCTATGCTATATTTTCCATAATTGTAATCATGATTTGCGATATTAACATGTGCTACATATGTTCCATCCGAATTTTTTGATGCTAAATACCAATAAATATCTGATCCATCTGATTTACTCCATACTGGAACCCTTATTTGTTTTACTCCCGACTTCGAAACCACATCATGAATTACTACATCAAATGTGCCCTGCTTCTCATCAATGTTGGAAACAACTATTTTTCCTACTGACATTTCACTTACATTAAAAGTCGATCCGCCAAGATAAACTGACTGACCTGCATTGTTTATAGCATACATGTCCACATTGTATTTACCTGATGCTTTATGATTTATGATAGGAACACTTGCATCCCACACTCCGGTTGCTGAATTTATAGCTGTGTACCACTTTAAATCCTTTCCATTATTTGCATTACTCCATACTGCAGCTCGGACTTCCTTCACTCCTCCAGGAACAACCACATTTTTTGCACTAATAATGTATTGTGACTCTGTTGAATTACCTGTAATATCAATTGCAACTTTTGGTAAACTAACTGTAGTTTTTTTACCTCCTAAATATTTTTGTATACCTGTTTTCGTTGTTGCATATACATCTATGCTATAATCTCCATAATTATAATTATGATTTGCTATATCCGCATGAATTATATAATTTTCATCTGACAGTTTAGTTGCCGTATACCAAAAAATATCTGATCCATCTGATTTACTCCATATTGGAACCCTAACCTGTTCAATTCCAGCTTTTGCTTTTATACCAGTTATTAAAATATCAAATTTTCCTGTATTAACATCCTGGTTTTCTACAGATACTTCTCCACCACTTATATCCGATACTTCAAAAGATGTTCCTCCGGCATATATCGGTTGTCCCGCATTATTATAGACATATACATCTGCAGAATACATTCCTGCTGCTTTGTGATTCTTTATTGGTACATCTACTTTCCATTTTCCAGTTCCATCATTTTGAGCTGTATACCATACCAAGTTAGACTGTCCTTTTTCCTTATTCCATACGGCAATTCTAACTTGCTTCACTCCACCAGTTACTGACATTCCACTTGCTGTGATAGTATATTGGGATTCAGTATCATTTCCAACTGCTGTGACTGTTGCCTTCGTTACATTCTGTGTGAATGATACCTTATTTCCTCCCAAATAATGAGAATCTCCATAAATATCATAAGCATATGCATCTACACTATATGTACCAGTATTATAATTATGATTCTTAATATTCATTTCAGCCGCATATGTAGTTGATCCTGTATTATTTATATCATACCACTTCAAATCACTCGCATCTGACTTACTCCATACCGCAAAAGATACTTTCTTCACCTTATCCACTGGCCGTACATTCCAAGCACTCAATAAAGCTGTTCCTGCATCATTATTTACATTTGCAACTTTTACTCCATCAGATGTAATATTAACAGTTTTACCAAGGTTGTAATACTCTACAATTGCCTGAGCATCTGCAATTCCCATCTGCTTCAGCTTTCCTTCCTGTTTCAGGAAATCATTTGCATCCCCTGTATTAGTTAAAAAAGCATGCTCAACAATAATGGCAGGAATACCTGCTAATTTTGCATTCCGAATTACGCCATAGTAATCTGCCTTCGATCCATCTGGATATTTATCAACCTTCGCATCTCTGATTGTTATTCCTCGATTAGCTAATCCCAATGCAACAAGATGCTTTTCAATTACCTGTGCCAACTGTTTTCCTGTGTATCCAACAGATGGGTTATAATTGCTATTTGGATAGAACACCATAGCTCCATGTGCAGATGAGCTTGTCGACGAATTGTTATGTATACTTACATAAATATCAGCACCTACGCTTGCTGCATATTTTACTCTTTCCTCATTATCTACTCCGGAGGTTGTTCCAGGATGCGGACAACTTCCAGAAGTTCTTGTCATGTAAACCTTTATTCCACTGTAATTTTCCAGTTCTGCTTTACAATAAGATGCAATTTTTAAATTAATTTCTTCTTCTCTTAATCCATTTGCTGAAGCACCTTTATGTGTATCATCATGTCCCGGATCCAAAACAACAACAATATCTTTTTTACTTCTTGTATCCGCGGTCTGAACACTGTATGTTGCAATATTATCCTCAGTAACATTCTGAATTGCATCACTGATGTCATCTTCTGATATTGCATTTCCTTCTTCATCTATTCTTACGACATCAATATCTACATCTGCATTCTCTTCAGAATCATTTTCCACGTATGCATCCGGATTTGTCTCCACATCTGTTTCCACACCAAATGATACATCTATTCCGGCTTCTTTGAATGCTTCTGTGTATGTATTTTCTCCAACTTTATAAGTCAGTTCATCTAACTGATACTGTCCTTTTTGCTCTTCCTTCTGAAATAACATTTCAAACAAAAGAGCTCCATCTTCATTATCAGTAAATGTCTGTGTATATTCTGTTCCATTTTCAACATTATGATACTTCAAGACTGCATCCGAAATTTCTTTTTCACAGTCTAATCCAATCACAACTTTTTGTGTTTCGTTTAAGGATACCTTATCCGAATCCATCATTAAATACTGAATATAGTAGCGTTTCTCAACTGCTTCGGTTTCTTCCTCACTCTCTGTCGCTGATACTTCTTCGGTTTCTTCTACTTCAGTTTCTTCTGTGACTTCTTTCTCTGTCTCTGTAGAAACATCTATTATTTCCGTTTCTTCAGTTTGCTCAGTCGTATCTACTGCTTCCTCAGTCTCAGTTTCCACAATACTCTCATTCGTAACAGTTTCTATCTGATTCATTTCTGACGCCTGCACAACCGTCTGCTGAATCGGATCAAATACCACACTTGCTGATAATAATACTGCCAGTATACCTGCTAAAACTCGTTTTTTCACGAATATCGCTCCTCTCTGTACTTCCTTCATAATACTATTTTATAATCCATGTGATTTCTGATACATCATAGCCACATCATACACATTAATCATCTGCATATATCCCTTATGCTTCTCTCTCACAACAATTAATGCCTCATCCAATTCCTTCTGTCTCTTCGCATTAATCGTCTGAACTTTCGGCACCCTGTAAATAGATGTAGTCTTATCCACACAGTCAAAATCTGTATGCAGCGAATATCTCACCCACATATCCCAGTCTTCCAGCGCGTCCAACGTCTCGTCCTGTCCGCCATATTTCTCAAACAGTTCTTTTTCAAACATAATACACTGAATTGGAATATAGTTATGATAACATAATTCAATCTTATCAAATTTCGTTTTATGAACTCCACGATAATCGGAGATTTCATATATATATGGATCTTTACTCTTTATTTCAATTGGTGTTTCAAAACCAAATGCATATGCCGCCTTATTCTTGGAATTTTCCAGTGTTTTTACAAGCACTTCCACATGGTCTGCATAGAAGAGATCATCATCATCCAGGAAATTCAGATATTCTCCATGTGCCAGCTCCATCGCTTTATTTCCGGCTTTTGATCTTCCTTGATTCACTCCAGTCGCGTAATACAGAATATTCATATCAGAAAATTCTTTTTCGATCATTTCCCCTGCTGTATTTTTTCCATCTTCTACTACAACAACTTCAATATTCGGATAAGTCTGTTCTCTTAGAGAAATGAGCGTTTCCCGGAGAACCGCCGGTCTTCCACATGTTCGGACAATAATAGATACCAGCGGATACTCCTTCGGAAATTCATTTACATAAAACGCTCCATCCCGAATTGGTGCATAATCAAACCCAAGGAATAACGCCACTTCTTTTCTCTTATCTCCGCAGAAACTACGATTCAGGAAATGTGGTATCTGTGAAAAATGTTTCCAGAAGCGTTTTCTTAACAATTTTCTGGAACCTTCAAATGGCTGTCCTTTCAAGTAAGCTCTGGCAAAAAGTTCGTAACCTTTCAGAATAGCGCCCCAGCCACCAAACCGATATCGAAGTAACAGATTGTTGATAATACTGTTTACATACTGATTTGGTTTTACCTCTCCTGCCTTTGCATAAGCATAATGCGTGATAGTTGCTTTCGGAACATATTTTAATTTGTATCCAAAGCTTCGGACACGCCAGCTTAAGTCCACATCTTCTGCATACATAAAAATAGCTTCATCAAATCCATGCACTTTCTCAAATATCTCACGGCGCATTGCAAAAGCAGCCCCACTGCTCCAGGACGTTTCATGTGTCACTGCATCATAAAGTTTTGGATGTTCATATGGAAACTGTCTTAATTCCCACAATGCGAACTCATTCTCCGACTTTCTGATGTCTTCATCCAGATTTTTAAGTGTATCTGGATATACTTCTGTATCAATATTGAAGAAGCACACAATTTCATCTGATCCCTTGGATACTCCCAGATTATTCGCTTTTCCAAATCCAAGGTTACTGTCTGCTTCTACAATTTCAAAGCTTCTAAGCTCTTTTTCACATTTTTTCTTTGCCTCTTTCAGTTTGTCAACAGAACGATCTGTTGAATGATTGTCTACTACAACAATTGATACCGTCTTAAGATCAAAATTCGATTTCAACACAGAATCAAAACATTTCTCTATCCATTTTTCTGAATTATATGAAACGTATATAATATCCACTGTTTTTCCTCACATTTCTTCTTTTTTACATATTATTTTGCTCAATATAGGCCTTCAATTCTGCTATATCCCGCTCTAAATGACCCACATATTCTTTCTGTTCCTGTATATCATGCTCCAGGTGTGCAATATATCCCTTTTGCTCCTCAATCACTGCTTCCATCTCTTTTACAGGATCTTCTCTTAAACTCTTTCCATCTTTCGCTTTCATCTGAATCCCCAGTTCATCCATAATAAAAACGAATTTTTCATACCACTTCGCATTTCTTCCGTAATCCAGTATACGGAATTTAAAGTGAATTTTACCCTCTTTGCACTTTTCCGGCAACTGATATTCAATCCATGGATCCGGTGTATCAAATATGAGCAGTTGCTGGTCATCTTCTATTGCATTACTCTGCAACTTCACAAGATCCTGCTCTCCATCTTCTGTTTCAAATACTGCTTTCTCCATCTGAATGATTCCTGTGTATTCCATTGGATCCAATCTGACAATCTGCTCCTCTGCCAGCATTTCTGTTGAAATAACCCATTCTACCGACTCATTCTCTCTGAAACATTTTCTCACTCTTTTTTCCGCACTGTATTCTTCCGTCTCATTTCTGTAGAAGCACTGTGCCTCAAGTTCCTCGTACTCGTCTAACTCAAAAATCTGAACTGGTATCTCTACTTGTTTTTTTTCATCTAAAGCCAGATTGTATACATACTGGTAAACGCTTCCCTCAGCCCGCTTTCTCAAAAACTTTTCTATCTCAACCGGTACATCGTGATAATTATTTTTTATTTCATTTTCTCCGACTCTGCTGTAAATAGGAACCATCTCTGTGATAAAAACATTTGCACGCTTCATCATACCGGCAAATGATTTATGTGAGAAAAAGTGAATATGAGAATGATCCAAAAGTCCAACCTTATCATATTCAAATTTATCATTTATCATATCTATAAGAATAGAATTATGTGTTACATTCGGAACGGAAACAAGAATTCTCCCATCCGGTTTCAGAATCTCTTTACATGCCTCAATTACTTTCTGCGGATCTGACAAATGCTCCAGAACATCGGTAAAAAGAATATAGTCAAATCTTCTGTCCGTATCTTTCCAATAATATTTTTCAATATTACCTTTTTCCGATCCCAGATAACTTTCAACTGCGTATTGTGCCGCTTCCGTTCCGGATTCTTCATCAATCTCCACAATTGACATTCTGCATTTCTTTTCCTGTGAAAGATAGCGCGTCAACCTGCCATTTGCCGGTCCAAATTCTAAAACCTCTGTTTCCGGCATAATCCACTGATTAATCACTGACATTGTATTGATACTGTCCAAATCTAACGTAAAATCATAATTTCCCATATTCTAACTCCACTCTACCTGCTCACGATCTACCTGCTCCACTGTAATTTCCGCCGGAATTTCAATGTAAGACGAATTAAATCCCGGATTAATGATCTCAATATCACTTACTCCATGGAGCCATGTATGCATCTCATGTTTCTCCTGTGTCCCCTCAGCCACCGCTGTTCCAAGAATATACGTTCCCTTCATAAGACGTGGCAGCTTAAAATTATAGATTACTTCTGTCAATTTTCCCGCTTTTCCGGAAATTCCCTGCTGCTGATTGATATAATTATTAAGATCAAATAAAGGAAGCCCCTTATTATTTTCCAATACAAATCCTACAATCAGATTGTGCATATCGACATGAAAATCAATAACAACATGCAACTTATATTCTTCATCCACTCTCAAATGTGTTGTATATTTTTCTTTTTCATCTGTGAAAAAGCATGATTTAATTTCAAACTTGTCTGACTTTAAATCTGTACTTTCTGTTCGAATAGCCGGATAGACTTTCTTTCCCTCTGCAAGAGATACCGGAATATTATCAATTTCTTCCGTTTCTTCATCCAGTAGCTCATTCATCCCTTTCCGCTTCATATCCATATACATATCACAGACTTTATCACTTTCATCAAAAATCTGCTGATTTCCCTTTTCGATCCAGAGCACTCTTGAGCACATCTGCCTGACACTCGATATATCGTGGGAAACGAATAATATTGTCACATTTTTTTCTTTCAGTTCATCAAATTTCCGGAAACATTTATTCTGGAAAAACAAATCTCCTACGCTGAGTGCTTCGTCTACGATCAGAATATCCGGTTCCACATTGATTGCCACTGCAAATGCAAGTCGCGCAAACATACCACTGGAATATGTCTTGACTGGCTGATTGATAAATTCTCCGATCTCCGCGAACTCCACAATATCCGGCACTCTCTTTTCCATCTCTTTCCGGCTGTATCCCATCATACGACCATTAAGATAGATATTTTCCATTCCCGTATATTCCTGATTAAAGCCCGCTCCTAATTCCAACAGTGCTGATATTCTTCCCTCTACTTTTACATTTCCGCTCGTCGGCTTCAAAACACCTGTTATGATTTTGAGAAGTGTAGATTTTCCAGATCCATTGGTTCCCACAATACCAACGGTCTCTCCTTTTTTCACATCAAAGCTCACACCGTTCAATGCATAGAAATCACTATGCAGTGATTTCTTTCCTCCAAGTCCTACTGCTTCCCGAAAACGATCCTGAGGATTTGCATATAGGTTATATTTTTTTGTCACATTTTCTATCTGAATTGCATATTTATTTTCCATAATTACCTCTAAAGTACATCTGCAAAATGATCTTTACATTTCCCAAATAATTTCAATCCTGCCCACAAAAGAATAAGCGCAAATATCCAATAGTAAATCTGCATACCGATTCCCTGTCCCATTCCATTTTTGTATACAAAAATATTACGATACCCATTCACAATATAATAAATAGGATTAAACTTTAATATTTTCTGTACAAACTCCGGCATAACTGCAAAATCCCATACGATAGGTGTCAGCCAGAATACAATCTGAAGTACAATTGCCACAATCTGCACTGTGTCTTTAAAAAATACATATAATGTGGCCGTAATATAAGATACACCTGCAACCAGTATCAACATATATATAAGATAAATTGGAAGCTGCAAATAATAAACATCTGGAAAATATCCACCGATTGCATAACATATCATAACAAATACAATTAGGACAAACTGTACCAGCATAACAGAAACAATTTTGGCAAGTGGCAAAATATTGATATTAAACATCACTTTTTTTACCAGATAAGAGTATTCTACCATGCTTGCTGTTGCACCCGGTAGAGCCTCACTGATCAAAAACCATGGAACTAACCCTGCCATAAGCCACAAAATAAAAGGGAAATTAGCCACCGGCTGTGATTTGAATCCCATCTGGAATACAAACCAATATAAAACCATCGTAATAATTGGCTGTAAAAAAGCCCAGGCCGTTCCCAGTGCTGAGCCTGCATACTTTGCTTTGAAATCGTCAATTGCAAACTGCCAAATAAATACAAGTTCATTTACTTTATTTTTTAATACTTCCTTCATTTACTTCTGTTCTCCATCTTTATATAAAACCCGATCCCTGATCTTCTTCAATCCCCGTTTCCACCCCGGAGTCTTTACTTCCTCCAGAATGTACTCCAACTCCTTGCTGATCTCATAATAGGTTTGTGGTCTTTCATATTTTTTAAACTTTTCTACTGTCTGCTGATATGCCTGATACATACCGGTATCTCTTTTTACCTTCTTTTTCGGTACACGGTATACGGATGTTTCCCGGTTTACAAAAAGGAAATCCGTTTCCGTAGAATATCTCACCCACATTTCCCAGTCTTCCAGGAAATCCATCTGCTCATCAAATCCTCCCAATTTTTCATATAATGTTCTGGAAAATAAGATGCTCTGAATTGGGATATAGTTATTAAATGTCAGATATACTCTGTTAAACGGTTGTCTGTATCTCACCCATCTTTTATATTCTTTATACTTTGCACGCTTTTTATCATACTCCACAATGCTTTCATAGGCAACCGCATATGCCGCTTTGTTCTGTGATTTTTCCAACGCATGCATTAATATTTCCACATGCTCCGGCAGAAGATAGTCATCATCATCTAAAAAATTCAGGTAGCTGCCGGATGCCATAGACATTGCCAGATTTCCAGCCGCTACTCTTCCCTTGCGTTCACCGGTACATTTATATTTCAGATTCAGGTCTTTAAACTCTGTTTCAACCATATTCTGTGCAGTATTTCTGCCATCCTCTACCACGATGACCTCGATCGCCGGATAAGTCTGTTTTCGAATGCTTTCCAGCGCTTCCCGTAAAATCTGCGGTCTTTCGCAGGTTCTCACTAAGATCGACACTAATTCCATTTCAATCCTCTGTATTTTTCTAATATTATTTCATTCCTTTACAACTTCCCAACCAACACAATCCCCCGATACACCGCGTCATCCATCCTTTTATTCCGGTATATCTCTCTGTTGCACACCAGCTTCACCCGGTTCATAAACCCTTTCTGTGCTCTTCGGACAAGCTCTGTCATCTCTTTTTTCTTCTCATCCAGCTGCGGGTAGCTGTCCTCAGACTCTTCTAACTGCGCAAACAGTTCTCCCCGCTTCTTTCCAAGCTGCCCTAGCCGGTATTTCCACACCTGCCATTTCGATGTCTTGGCACCGAATCTGTTGTTGCCATGCTGCCGGTATTTGATATAGGCTTCCTTATCATAGTAAACCGTTCCAAATGCCGCTGCACTTAAGTATAACCACCAGTCATGCATCACAATATTCTGTGGGGATGTCTCCTTTATAAGATCCCGGAGGCTTTTATTGATCACCGCCGTGCATCCGGTACAGATATTCTGCACCAGGGCATTCCCGAAGGACGGTCTTGCCATTTTCTCATCCTTATGCAGAATGTTCAGTTCTTCATCTGTCAGATAGGTTTCGCTGCAATAGAGAGCCGGTTCCTGCACCGCTTCGATTTTCTCTACCGCACGCCCGATCTTCTCCGGCAGCCAGACGTCATCCTGATCGGCAAATGCGTAATAACTGGCTTCCTCAGAACTGTTTTTTACCAGTTCCAGAAAGCTCTGGATCACACCGATGTTTTTTCCGGTATAGTAGGTGATCCGGTTATCTCTCTTTGCGTATTCCTCAAGGATAGATACGGTCAGATCTGTGGAGCCGTCATCCCGGATCAGAAGGCAAAGATTCTCATAAGTCTGCCCAAGGATACTATCCAACTGCATCCGTATATATTTTTCACCGTTATACGTTGACATCAAGATCTGTACCTGCTGCATACTGTAAATATCTCTCCTCCAAGTTCCGTGTCTGTCGGACAATGTCATATTGTTCCAATCCTTTTACTGCGTTTCGGCTGCATCCTTCTGCCGATATTTTTCTG
>ERZ773187.803-NODE-803-length-27693-cov-9.169477_pt1 | contig 27693 bp, 25 predicted proteins | sample MGYA00511242_ERZ773187 | MGnify/ENA primary metagenome ERZ773187 (study PRJEB29015, sample SAMEA2737744) | human gut metagenome | biome: human gut; feature: human-associated habitat; material: faeces | place: China | collected 2012 ...
TCATATCGCCTACATGGGGGCTTTTTGTGCTGTCCGCACAAACTGGAGCAGTTCAGCGCACCGGGGTGGTTTTATAGCTCATCAAAAAAGGCCGATGACCTTTTTTGATGAAGGGGATTTGCTGCGACACTCCGCTCCGCGCAGAGAGTTTTTTGCAACTTACACGCCGCAGAAAAAACGGATTTCAATTGATTCGCGCCGCTGCGGCGGCGCGAGCTCTGTGAGATCTTTGGGGTAGAGAAAGCACCCGGCCTGCGGCCGAGTGCTTTTGTATATCCGGAATTTACCACTCGAGGTTGTGGCCATCCTCCTTGCTGAAGACGTGGGCGACGTTGCCGCCGAAGATCAGGTTGACTTCGCTGCCCATCGGGAAGTTCGCCGCGGCGCCGTTTGTCGGGACAATCACGATGACGTCCTTGCTGTCCACGGTGGAGATGTGCAGGTGGACGGAGGAGCCCATCAGCTCGGAGACCTCCACATGGCCCTTGATGCCGTCGGCGCAGAGCATGATGTGGTCGGGGCGGACGCCCAGCGTGACATCCTGCTCGGCGACGTTCTTCGCGTTCAGACGCTCCTGCTTATCCTCGGAGAGCTCGACGGTGATGCCGCCGGCGCTCACGGCGTACTTGCCGTTCACCTTGGAGAGTCTGGCGTCGAAGAAGTTCATCTGGGGCGTGCCGATAAAGCCGGCGACAAAGAGGTTCGACGGGTGATCGAACACCTCCTGCGGCGTACCGATCTGCTGGATGAAGCCGTCCTTCATGATGACGATGCGGTCGCCGAGCGTCATGGCCTCGGTCTGGTCATGGGTGACGTAGACGAAGGTGGTGTCGATGCGCTGGCGCAGCTTGATGATCTCCGCGCGCATCTGGTTGCGCAGCTTTGCATCGAGGTTGGACAGGGGCTCGTCCATCAGGAACACGGACGGGTCACGGACGATGGCGCGGCCGATGGCCACACGCTGCCGCTGGCCGCCGGAGAGCGCCTTGGGCTTACGGTCGAGGTACTGGGTGATGTCGAGGATCTCGGCGGCCTCCTTCACGCGGCGGTCGATCTCCTCTTTCGGGGTCTTCTTCAGCTTCAGGGAGAAGGCCATGTTGTCATAGACGGTCATGTGCGGATAGAGCGCGTAGTTCTGGAAGACCATCGCGATGTCGCGGTCCTTCGGCTCGACGTCGTTCATCAGCTTGTCGCCGATCCACAGCTCACCGCTCGTGATCTCCTCCAGACCGGCGATCATGCGCAGGGTGGTGGACTTACCGCAGCCGGAGGGGCCGACGAGCACGATGAACTCCTTGTCGGCGATCTCGAGGTTGAACTCCTGCACGGCGACGACGCCCTCGTCGGTGATCTGGAGCTTGACCTTCTTCTCGGGCTCGCCCTTCTTGGCCTTTTTCTTCTTCTCGGTGTTGGGGTAGACCTTCTTGATGTCCTTCAGAATAACCTTTGCCATAATGCATCTGACTGTAACCGCGCCGCCTCCGCACGCACGGTCTCGCGCCCGGTGAAAATGTCCGGTACGCCTTACGGCAGGTCTCCACACTGCCGCACCGCCAGCCACAGCGGAACTTGTTCCTCCTTTGATTTGCCGGTGCGTGCCATAGGGAAATAGTGGAGTGAGACGCGCCGGTAGGAATAAGATACTCTATTTTACCATGCGCGCGCGGTGGGCGCAATTCCCGCGGGCGAGAAATTTCCGTTTGGATTTTGTAGGATGTGACAGAAAAGTGTCACCGCAGGAAAAAACGGCCCGCAGAGCGCGGGCCGTTCGGCGTTATGGTTCGGTGGTGTCCTGCGGGGCGCCCGGTTTGCCGCTCTTTCCGCGGGCGCGGAGCAGTCTGCCGTATTCAAAGAGCGCCAGTGCGAGGAAAACCCACATGAAGATGTTCTCTAGAAAGAAATTAAGTCCATAGCATTTGCTCAGTAGCGCTGCGCAGCGCTCAAGGGTGTAAAACGCCCCGCTGATGAGCAGGAAGATGTCCGCGCGTCGCATAGAAGCTCCTTTCAGGATAGGAAATAGAATTTAACCAACTGTACTGGAGACGCTATATTCAACTCTATGAGGGACATGAGCCAGCACAGCTTCGGTGCCTACGAGTTCCTGACGAAGGCCTGCGCCTAAACCAGCGCTGGAACCCTGGTAAACGTCATACTTTTTGTAGTAGTAGCGCTTCAAATCGAATCCAGTTGCGATGTAAAAAGACACAGTGTTGCCTGTTTCATCTTTTGGAAAAGTATATTCAGTAGATTTTTTGACCGTAAATGAAATACCAAACGAAGCGTTAGCTCCGGTTGTATCTTTGAGAGCGTTCTTCAAAGCAGAGCTTGGAGCACCTGTGAATCCAATAGTACCCGTGGTTGTAACGGCGCGAGTAGTTTGAACAGTCTGCCCCTTTGCAACAGAGATAATAAACTGATCATTTATTACACCCTTCGAGTTGTATGTTACAGTTTTGTGGGAATCATATACGTATTTTGAATAGAGGTATCCGGATCCGGCGCGGGTGGCTTGGTTGGCCTTTTCGGGGTCTACAAAGCGATACTCTAGTACGTCGGTCATAGGGGTATCAAAGGCTTCGTAAGTTACGGTGTTCTCAGGAAGGCCGATGCCGGTGGGAATTTCCGTCTCTGTTGCCAAAGCTGCGGAAGGAACGAGCAGGAGGATGCAGAGTAGGGCCGTAATCAGAGCGAATAATCGTTTCATAAATCATTGTCCTTTCTTCTGTTTTCTCTTTCTGTTCATTGACTTTCACAGGTGTACGAGATCATGTTGTGCATATATCACATCCCTTCATTTTCTATACCAATAGTATCATATCAGAAGATAATCGAAAAGTAGTTACAGAAGTATTAAAATTAATAAAGATTTCGCTAAGAGGAATTTGTGCATAAATAAGAAGAACTGCACAGTTGTACCCTGTGCAGTTCTTTTTATTTACCGGTATGGGCTTATTTCCCCTCCCGGACCCAGCGGGCGAGGGCGCTTTCGGCCTCGGCGACGTGGCTGCCGTGGATGGCGAGCCCCTTCGTGACGGCCGCGCCGGGCGCAGCGCGGCGGATGTCGCTCTCGGTGTCGGAGAGCCCGCTGCCCTCGTGCGTGCAGAAGGGACGGATGGTCTTGCCGGTGAAGTCGTAGTGCTCAAGGAAGGTATAGACCGCCATCGGCATCGTGCCGCAGTAGTTGGGGTAGCCGAGGTAGATCTCGTCATAGCCGTCGAGACTCTCCGGCAGGTTCACAAGTGCCGGGCGGGCGCCGCACTGCCAGTCCTCCCGCGCCTCAGCGACGCAGGCCTTGTAGTCCTCGGAGTACGGCTGCACCTGCTCGATGCGCAGCGTGTCCGCGCCGGTGACTGCGGCGAGCATCCGCGCGGCCTGCTCGGTGTTGCCGACGGAGATGCGGCGGTACGCGCCGCCGAAGTAGTTCTCGCCCGCGCGGGAGTAAAATGCGATGAGCGCTTTCATATCAGTTCGCTTCCTTTTCAAATTTTTTTTGCCACGTCCTCCAGAAGACGGCGGATGGGCAGGTGCTGGGGACAGACCTTCTCGCACCGTCCGCACTTGACGCAGTCGGACGCCCTGCGGCCGGGGGCGGTGTGGACGACGTTATAATAGTAGTTCGCGTTCCAGTCGTGGTGGATCTGCTTCGTGTTCATGGTGGCGAAGAGGATGGCATAGCTCGCGGGGCTGCCGCCGCGGAGCCCGTCGAGCACGGCGCGCGTCGTCCGGGAGGTTCACGAGGTTGCCGCCCTTGACCGGCTCCATGACGATGACGGGCTTGCCGAATTTGCGGCAGACCTCGTAGCATCTGCGGCTCTGCACGGCGGGATCGTCGTAGTCGGGGTAGTTGAACTGGATCTGCACGACCTTAATCTGCGGATAGTCCGTCAGGATATAACGCTCGCGCGGGGAAATCAATTCCGTTTTCGGGGCGTTTATATAAGAAAAACTGATCCGCTCACCGCTTACAGGTATTTTCCGGTGATGCTGTCGGGGTTGGCGCGGATGTCCTCCGGCGTGCCGCAGGCGACGATGCGTCCGCCCGCGTCCCCGCCGCCGGGGCCCATGTCGATGATGTAGTCGGCGCTGCGGATGACGTCGAGGTCGTGCTCGATGACGACGACCGTCGCGCCCTGGTCGAGCAGCGTCTGGAATACGCCCAGCAGCACCCGCACGTCGAGCGGGTGCAGGCCGATGGACGGCTCGTCAAAGACGAACACGGCGTCCGTCTGCGTGCGGCCCGTCTCGCTTGCAAGCTTGAGACGCTGCGCCTCGCCGCCGGAGAGACTCGGCGTCTCCTCGCCGAGCGTGAGATACCCCAGCCCAAGTGAGCGGAGCGTCTCAAGCCGCTGGCGGACGGTGTTCATCCCGCGGCAGAAGGCCGCGGCGTCCGTGACGTCCATGTCCATCAGCCCCGGGAGGGAGGCAGACTGCCCGTCGGCATTCGTCAGCCGGATCTCCTGCGCGGCGCGGCCGTAGCGCGAGCCGCGGCAGTCGGGGCAGGGAACCGTCACGTCCGGGAGAAACTGCACGTCAAGACTCACCACGCCCGTCCCGTCGCAACCGGGGCAGCGCAGAGAGCCGGTGTTATACGAGAAGTCGCCCGCCTTCAGGCTGCGCGCCTTCGCTGCGGGGGAGCGGGCGAAGAGCTTGCGCAGCTCGTCGTGGACGTTCGCGTAGGTTGCGACAGTCGAGCGGACGTTCAGCCCGATGGGCGTCGCGTCGATGAGCTTGACGTGGCGGATGCCCTCCGCGCGGAGCGCCTTGACGTGGGCGGGGAGGGGCGCGCCGGTGATCTGCGCCTGCAGCGCGGGGACGAGGCTCTCGAGCACCATCGTCGTCTTGCCCGAGCCGGAGACGCCCGTCACAACCGTGAGCCGACCCTTCGGCAGTGTGACCTCCAGCGGCTTCACGGTGTGGATCCCCCCGGTGGAGAGCCGGATTTCACCGCCTGCGAACAGCTCCTCCCGCGCCGCGCGCCGGCGGATATCCGCGCCGCCGCGCCCCGCGAGGAACGGGCCGATCTGCGAGACGGGATCTTCCGCGATGGCTGCGACCGGCCCCTCGGCGATGACGTGGCCGCCGCGTGCGCCCGCCTCCGGGCCCATCTCGACGATCCAGTCTGCTTCCCGCAGAATCTGCGTGTCGTGGTCGACGAGGAGGACGGAGTTTCCGTCGGCGACGAGGTCGTGCATCACGCCCGTGAGCCCGACGATGTTCGACGGGTGCAGACCGATGGACGGCTCGTCGAGGACGTACAGCACCCCCGTCGTGCGGTTGCGCACGGCGCGGGCGAGCTGCATCCGCTGGCGCTCGCCGGTGGAGAGCGTCGCGGCGGAGCGGTCGAGCGAGAGATACCCCAGCCCGAGGTCGAGCAGGCGGCGCGCCGTGGCGGTGAACGCCTCACAGATGCTCTGTGCCATGGGACGCATCACGTCGGGCAGGCTCTCCGGTACGCCGCGCACCCACTCCGTGAGCTCGCTCAGCGGCATGGCGCAGGCGGTGTCGAGTGGGATGCCGCGCAGCAGCGGCGCGCGGGCGGCACCGGAAAGGCGCGTGCCGCCGCAGTCGGGGCAGACCTCCTCCTTCAAAAACCGCTCCACGCGCTTCATGCCCTTCTCGTCCTTGACCTTGGCGAGGGCGTTTTCCACGGTGTAGACGGCGTTGAAGTAGGTGAAGTCCAGCTCGCCCGCCTGATTGGAGTTTTTCGCGTGGTAGAAAATGTGCTTTTTCTCGGCGGGGCCGTGGAAGACGATGTCCTTTTCCTGCGCCGTCAGGTCGCGGAAGGGCACGTCCGTGCGCACGCCCATCTCTCGGCAGACGTCGGTCATCAGCGACCACATCAGGCTGTTCCATGGGGCGACGGCGCCGCCGTCGATGGTGAGCGAGTCGTCCGGGACGAGCGTTTCAAGGTCGACCGTCCGCACGGTTCCCGTGCCGCCGCAGCGCTGGCACGCGCCCTGGGAGTTGAAGGCCAGCTCCTCGGCGGACGGCGCGTAAAAGTGCGCGCCGCAGTCGGGGCAGACGAGCTCCTTCCCGGCGGCGACGGCGAGCGTCGGCGGCAGATAGTGCCCGTTCGGGCAGCGGTGGCTGGCAAGGCGCGAGTACATGAGCCGCAGGGAGTTCAGAAGCTCCGTCCCGGTGCCGAATGTGCTGCGGATGCCGCCGACGCCCGGCCGCTGGTGCAGCGCGAGCGCCGCGGGGACATAGAGCACCTCGTCCACGGCGGCGCGCGCCGCCTGCGTCATGCGGCGGCGGGTGTAGGTGGACAGAGCCTCGAGATAGCGGCGCGAGCCCTCGGCGTACAGCACGCCCAGCGCGAGCGAGGACTTGCCCGAGCCGGAAACGCCCGCCACGCCGACGATTTTGTGCAGCGGAATGTCCACGTCCACGTTTTTCAGGTTGTGGACGCGCGCACCCCGCACGAGAATTTTGTCAATCATGGGGTCAATTCCTCCGGATACCGGTAAAATTTTCCCCTCTATTGTATCAGCATTGCGCGCGGCGGGCAAGTGCCCGTCAGCACAGCGGGGCGAAGATGCGCAGAACGCCGTCGACGATCCAGCGGCGGGAGTAGCGCTTCATGTCACAGGCTTCGACCGCGCGGCACTGCGACTGCGTGGCGAGAAAGTCCTCCTTCACGCGCGCGACGATGCTGCCGCGGTAGAAGAGGGAGTTGTTCTCAAAGTGCAGAAACAGGCTGCGGTAATCGAGGTTCACCGTCCCGACGGTCGCGGCGCGGTCGTCGCAGACGAGACTCTTCGCGTGGACAAAGCCGGGGGTGTACTCATAGATTTTCACCCCGCCCGTCAGCAGCACCTGATAGAAGCTGCGCGACATGCGGAAGATGAGCTTCTTGTCCGGGATGCCCGGCATGATGATGCGCACGTCCACGCCGCGCTGCGCCGCCGCGAGCATCGCGTCCAGCAGATCATCGCCGAGCATGAGATAGGGCGTGAAGAACCACGCGTAGTCCGTCGCCTGCGACAGAAGGTCGATATAGAGCCGGTTGCTCGTCGCCTCGGAGTTGAGCGGAGAGTCGTAATAGCTCAGCACCCAGCCGTCCTGCGCGGCGGGCTCGGCGGCGGCCGCCGCGGGCGGCATGGGCATCGGCTCCTCCTTCTGCAGCGAAAACGCGTTCCAGAACGTGAGAAACATGTGCGTGAAGCTGCGCACCGGCGCGCCCGTCAGGCGGAAGCCCGTGTCCTTCCAGTGGCCGTAGGGGTGCTCGCGGTTAATGTACCGGTCGGCGAGGTTCACGCCGCCGCTGTAGGCGACCGCGTCGTCCACGATGAGCATTTTCCGGTGGTCGCGGTAGTTGGCCGTCCCCTTCAGCGCGAGCAGGGGGTTGAACGTCACGCAGCGGATGCCCAGCTTTTCAAGCGCGAGGGCGTTGCTGAAGTTGAACGTCGAGATACTCCCGAGGTCGTCGTACATCACGCGCACGTCCAGCCCCTCGCGCACCTTCTGCGCGAGGATGTCGACGATGCTCTGCCACATCTCGCCCGGCTCGATGATGAAATACTCGAGATAGATCGTCTTTTTTGCCGCTCGGAGGTCGGTGAGCATGTCGGGGTACATCGCATCGCCCAGCGGGTAATAGCGGACGTCCTCGGCGCGCATGAGGGGATAGCCGGTCTTATGCTCCAGCCAGCGGACGGTCTGTTCCATGCGCTTTTCCCCCTCGAAGGGCGTCCCGCCGCAGGGGAGCGGAGCCGGCTGCCCGGCCTCCTGCACGCGGCGTAGGCGCTTTCGCAGCGGGCGTGCCGTGCGCCTGTTGCCGAAGAGAAGGTACAGCAGCGCACCCGCGACCGGTACCGTGAGGATCACAAGCAGCCACAGGATTTTATACGCCGTCTCGTCGCGCTTGATGATGATAAACAGCACCAGCAGCACCGCCGCGACGGACAGCGCCAGCGTGATGTACGCCGCATACGGCGACAGCCACTTCACCAGCAGCAGAATCCAGAGCGCCTGCACCGCCGCGGCTGGAATGACGGTCAGCACCCGCCGAAGCATTTTCGACATGAAGAAAACTCCTTTCCCGCGCGGAGAAACCCGCGCAGATCATATGTGGACAAATTCCCTGTTCTTATGATACACTATACCGTAAAAGAGCAACGATGTAAACCGATCAGGAGGAAACACCATGCCCGTTCAGGTCAAGCCCATGATCGCCGAGGCCTTCATCCGGCTTTCAAAGCAAAAGAATATCGACAAGATCACGGTCAAGGATCTGGTGGAGGCCTGCGGCATCTCCCGCCAGACGTTTTACTATCACTTTCAGGACATTCTGGAGGTCATCGAGTGGTCGCTGGATCAGGCGTTTTCGCACCTGCTCGAGCAGAGTCTCGCCGCCGACGACCCGGAGGCCGTCCTGCGCGGCTTTCTCGAGACGTCGGAGGAGTCGGCGGAGCTGCTGCAGAAGCTCCTCCACTCGCAAAAGCGCGAGCAGGTCGAGCGGCTCCTCGTCCGCTCCGTGCGCACCTATTTGAAAGAGGTGATCGAGCGCAGAGGCCCCGTGCCGGGGCTCTCGTACGAGGACATGGACACGGCGCTCAGCTTCTGCACATACGGGGTCGTGGGGCTGCTGCTCGAGAGCTGCGAGAAAAAGAGCGCCGACCGCGCCCGCCGCGCACGGCAGATGCACCATCTGCTCGCGGGCCGCATCGGGGAGGACGGGCCGTTCCCCGTCAAATAACAGCATACCCTCGGGCGGGCAATTTGCCTATTTACAATCTGCGCCGTCTGTCCGGACAGATCCGCAGGAGTGTCAAAAATTCTGACACTCCTGCGTTTTTGTCAGGACACGGCGGGCAAACTGATAGTGGAAAACCGCGCCGGGGTCTGCTATAAAAGAGCTATCCCAAAGATGAAAGGGCGTGTGAGCCATGCAACCAACCCCCGGGGTCTTTACCGGCAAGCTCTGCGAGCTGGAGCGGCAGTACGGCGACGCCGTCGACCGCCTGCGCCTGTATCAGCAGGCGGATCACGAGCAGGTGCGCCGCGAGCTGCAGGCGCTCTGGCAGGACTGCCGCGAGCGCGAGCTGCAAATGCGCGAGAGCGTCCGCGAGAGCCGATCGCCCGCCGTCGCGGCGCTGTCTCAGGCGCAGCTGACGTATGAACTCGAGGTGCAGCGCATTCTGCGCGACGAGCTGCCGGCGTATCTCCACGGCGAGAACACCTGCCGCGACGCCGATCGGGCCGAGGCGGCGAGTCTCTACGGCGAATACGCCATCGACTTCGCGGCGCAGGCCGTGCGCCACGCGCTGCTCGCGGCGCTCTCGGCCATCGACCTGCAGATGAGCTGCGATGAGACCAATCAATCCCAGTCCCCAAATGAAACGGAGGAATCTGTATGAATGAAGTGAAATCCCCCAAAAAGCCCCTGCTGTTTTACTACATCCTCGTGCTGATGTTTCTGCTGTTGTTCAACCTCCTCGCCATGCCGTGGATGGCCGAGCACCGGATTCAGGACGTGGACTACAACACCTTCGTCACCATGACCGAAAACGGCGAGATCGGCAAGGTGGAGATCCAGCAGCAGAACAACCGCATCCTCTTTACGAAAGCCGACGGCTCCGCCGTCTACAAGACCGCCATGGTGCCGGATGATGACCTTGTCTCGCGCCTGCTGGCGGCGGGTATCTCCACCACCGGCGAAGAGATCGAGCAGACCTCCGTGCTCACAAGCATCCTCGGCTGGATCGTGCCGCTGCTCGTGTTTATCTTCATCGGCCAGCTCCTCTCGCGCAGCATGATGAAGAAGATGGGCGGCAGCAACTCCATGATGTTCAACATGGGCAAATCCAACGCCAAGGTCTATGTCAAGTCCGCCGAGGGAATCAAGTTTGACGATGTTGCCGGCGAGGATGAGGCCAAGGAGAATCTCACGGAAATCGTCAACTATCTGCACGATCCCAGCAAGTATCAGGAAATCGGCGCGTCCATGCCCAAGGGCATCCTGCTCGTCGGCCCTCCGGGTACCGGCAAAACGATGCTCGCCAAGGCCGTCGCCGGTGAGGCGAACGTCCCGTTCTTCTCCATGTCCGGCTCGGAATTCGTCGAGATGTTCGTCGGCATGGGCGCGAGCAAGGTGCGCGACCTGTTCCGTCAGGCGAAGGAGAAGGCACCCTGCATCGTCTTTATCGACGAGATCGACGCCATCGGCAAAAAGCGCGACGGCCAGATGGGCGGCAACGACGAGCGCGAGCAGACGCTCAACCAACTGCTGACCGAGATGGACGGCTTCGAAGGAAACACCGGCGTCATCATCCTCGCCGCGACGAACCGCCCCGAGTCTCTCGACCCGGCGCTCACGCGCCCCGGCCGCTTTGACCGCCGCGTGCCGGTGGAGCTGCCCGACCTCAAGGGCCGCGAGGAGATCCTGAAGGTTCACGCCAAAAAGATCAAAGTCGCCGAGGACGTCGACTTCAACAAGGTCGCGCGTATGGCGAGCGGCGCTTCCGGCGCGGAGCTTGCAAACATCGTCAATGAGGCGGCGCTTCGCGCCGTGCGCGACGGCCGCCGCTTTGCTACGCAGGCGGACCTCGAGGAGAGCATTGAGGTCGTCATCGCGGGCTATCAGAAGAAGAACGCCATCATGACCGACCAGGAAAAGCGCATCGTCTCCTACCACGAGATCGGCCACGCCCTCGTCGCGGCGAAGCAGACGAACTCCGCCCCCGTCCAGAAGATTACCATCGTCCCCCGCACCTCCGGCGCGCTGGGCTATACGATGCAGGTCGAGGAGGGCAACCACTACCTCATGAACAAGGAGGAGCTGGAGAACAAGATCGCGACGTTCACCGGCGGCCGCGCGGCGGAGGAGGTTGTGTTCGGCTCCGTGACCACCGGCGCCTCGAACGACATTGAGCAGGCGACAAAGCTCGCCCGCGCCATGATTACCCGCTACGGCATGAGCGACGACTTCGATATGGTCGCGCTCGAGACGGTCACGAACCAGTACCTCGGCGGCGACGCGTCGCTCGCGTGCTCGGCCGAGACGCAGACGCAGATCGACCGGCAGGTTGTGGAGCTTGTGAAGAGGCAGCACGAAAAGGCGCTGGGGATCCTCCGCGAGAACCGCGAAAAGCTCGACGAGCTGGCGAACTTCCTCTATGAGAAGGAGACGATCACCGGCGAGCAGTTCATGCAGATTCTCAACGGGTGAGCGTGATGAACCTCCTGTTCTGCATCGACCGGGGATTTATCCCGCTGCTCGGCACCTGCGTGCGCTCCATCCTGAAAAACGGAGGCTATGAACGCTATGAGGCGTATGTACTCCACTCCGACCTGACGCAGGCCGATCAGGCGGCCATCCGCCGCTTCGGCGGCACCGGGATGCACTTTACGTTTCTGACTGTGCAGGAGGAGCTGTTCGAGGGCTTCCCGTCCTCGGAGCGCTATCCGCGCCAGATTTATTATCGCCTGATTGCGCCGCTCCTGCTGCCGCGCGATATGGAGCGCATCCTGTATCTCGACGTCGACACCGTCGTCGTCAACCCCCTGACGGAGCTGGAGACGCTCCCGTTCGGCGACGCGTGGTTCATGGCCTGCACACATGTGCGCTACGCGCTCTCGAAGCTCAATCAGGTGCGGCTGGGCATGGATCTCGGGAAGGATACGCCGTATCTCAACTCCGGCGTGATCCTCTATAATCTTCCGGCCTTCCGCGAGGGGCTGGACATCGCGCGCATCCGCGATTACGCGGAGGAAAAGAAAAATGCGCTCGTCCTACCGGATCAGGACATCCTCACCGCCGTCTGCGGCGAGCACGTCCGCCTGCTCGACCCGCTGCGCTATAACCTCAGCGACCGGATTCTGGCGTTCCACAACGCCGACCTGCGCAGTCCCCAGCTCGACGCCGACTGGGTGCGGCGAAACGGCGTCATCGTCCACTACTGCGGCAAGAACAAGCCGTGGCACGAAAACTACCGCGGCGTGCTCGACGTATTCTACCGCGAAATTGCCGCCGAAAAAGAATGAGCGAAGCCCGCAGACCGGAAAAATGGTCTGCGGGCTTTCATAATACGCGCTTTTTTGTGAATAAATACCGCCGCTGCGCTTGTCAGCGGGACGGCTTTGTGCTATAGTTACACTGTATTTTTACGCATAGGGGGCGCAATATGGCGCAGCTTTCCCAAAAACGGCTGTTTTTACTGGACATGGACGGCACGATTTACCTCAGCGACCGGCTCTTTGACCGCGTACCGGAATTTCTGGCGCGCGTGCGCGGGAGCGGCGGTCGGGCCGTGTTCCTCACGAACAACTCCTCGCGCGGCGTGGAGGATTATATCGAAAAGCTCCGCGCGATGGGGATCGAGACGGCGCGGGAGGACTATGTCACCTCCGTCGACGCCGCCATCCGTCACCTGCGGCTGCACCACCCCGGCAGGCGGTGCTACGTCTTCGGCACGCGCTCGTTTGCGCACCAGCTGGAGCAGGCGGGGGTTCCCCTCGCCGCAGGACGGGACGGGGCGGAGGTACTTTTGTGCGGGTTTGACACGGAACTGACGTTTCAGAAGCTCGAGGACGCGTGTATTCTCCTCGGCCGCGGCGTCCCGTTCGTCGCGACGAACCCAGACTGGGTCTGCCCGACATGGTATGGCTCAGTGCCGGACTGCGGGAGCGTGTGCCAGATGCTCACGCGCGCGACCGGGCGTGAGCCGGTCTTTGTCGGCAAGCCCCGGCCCGACATGGTGCGCCTCGCGATGGAGCGCACAGGCTTTTCCGAGGAGGAGACGGTCGTCGTCGGCGACCGGCTCTATACGGACGTCGCCTGCGGCGTAAACGCCGGGGTCGACACGGTGTTTGTCCTCTCCGGCGAGGGGACGTGCGCCGACATCGAACGATTTGACATCCACCCGACGTGGGTGCTGCAGGACATCGCGGCCATCTGCCGCGAGATGGAGGAAAACCGATGAAACTCAACTATAAACGCACAATTCTGGTGGGCTTTGCCTTTTTCCTGATCTGCGCCTTCTGGCAGGCGTATGACAACACGATTCCCCTGATTCTGACGAACAAGTTCGGCATGAGTCAGGCGTGGTCGGGCGTGATTATGGCGCTCGACAACATTCTGGCGCTGTTCCTGCTGCCGCTGTTCGGCGCGATCAGCGACCGCTGCACGAGCCGCCGCGGCCGCCGCACGCCGTTCATCGTCGTCGGCACGCTCATCGCAGCGGTGCTGCTCATCGCGCTCTCGTTCGTCGACAGCGCGCAGCTCCGCCACATCCGCGACGTCTCCACCATCGACGATCCGCAGGCGCTCGAGACGATCTATGAGCGCGAGAGCGGCTCGACGCTCATCACGCCCGCGGGGCAGAAGTTCGTCCTCGGCGAGAAGTTCACGCTCGAGGAGTTCACCGCCATCCGCAGCCAGATCACGCAGGACGGCGAGATGGTCACGAACCCCGACTATACGAACTACGTCGTCCCCGCGCGGCAGGCCTGCGCCTGGCAGGCGACGGCCGAGAGCCCCACGACGCTCGTGTTCTCCATCGTGCTGCTGCTCATGATTCTCGTGTCGATGGCCGTGTTCCGTTCGCCCGCGGTCGCGCTCATGCCGGACGTCACGCTCAAGCCCCTGCGCTCGAAGGCGAACGCCGTCATCAACCTCATGGGCTCGGCGGGCGGCATCCTCGTGCTGATTCTCGGCATGGTGTTCGCCACCTCCGCCGTGCACAACTCCCTCATGAGCTACACCGGCTATTTCGGCATCATCGCGGCGGTTATGCTTGCGGCACTCGTCGTGTTCATGCTGACGGTGCGCGAGCCGGAGTGGGCCGCCGAGATGCGCGAGCAGTCCGTGGCCCTCGGACTGGAGGAATCCGGCGAGAACGGCGGGGGCGGCGGGCGCAGGCTCTCAATGGATGAGATCAAGTCGCTGGTGTTCATCCTGCTGAGCATCGTACTGTGGTTCTTCGGCTACAACGCCGTCACGAGCAAATACTCCGTCTACGCCTCCAATATCCTGCACAAGGACTATAACCTCACGCTCATTATCGCGCAGGCCGCGGCCATCGTCGCCTATCTCCCCGTGGGCTTCATCGCCTCGAAGGTGGGGCGCAAGAAGACGATCCTCGCGGGCGTCCTGATGCTGACGGCGGCCTTCACCGTGGCGAGCTTCCTCAACGCGAGCAGCCCGACCATGCTCATGAACGCGATGTTCGCCCTCGCGGGCATCGCGTGGGCGACGATCAACGTCAACTCCTTCCCGATGGTGGTGGAGATGTGCTCGGGCGGCGACGTCGGCAAGTACACGGGCTTTTACTACACGGCGTCCATGGCCGCGCAGGTCGCGACGCCCATGCTCTCGGGCCTGCTGATGGATAAGCTCGGGATGCACGTTCTGTTCCCGTACGCCGCGGCGTTCACGGCGCTGGCGTTTGTGACGATGCTCTTCGTCCACCACGGCGACAGCTGCCCCGAGGCGAAGAAGGGGCTGGATGCACTGGAGGATATGGATAACTGATGCTGACACTCATTTTAGTTCTGCTGATACTGCTGGTGCTGGCGGAGGTGTGGACGCTGCTGCTGCGCTGCCGCCGGGGCCATCCGGGCTGGAAGCTGCTGCGGCAGTACCGCTACGCCCACCGGGGCTATCACGATAAGCCCCACATTCCGGAAAATTCCATGGCAGCCTTCCACCGCGCGATCGAAAACGGCTTCGGCGCGGAGCTGGACGTCCACCTGCTGAAAGACGGGCATCTCGCCGTTATCCACGACGCGAGCCTGAAGCGCACGGCGGGCGCCGATGTGCTGGTGGAGGATCTGACAAGCGAGGAGCTGAAGGCCTACCGGCTCGAGGGGACGGACGAGAGAATTCCGCTGCTAGACGAGGTGCTCGCCCTCTTTGAAGGGAAGACGCCCCTCGTTGTGGAGCTCAAGCCTGAGCGCGGGAACCACGCCGAACTCGCCGCGGCGACGTGCGCGCTGCTCGACCGGTACCGTGTGGACTACTGCATCGAGAGCTTCGATCCGCGCTGCCTGATCTGGCTGCGCAAGAACCGGCCGGAGATCATCCGCGGCCAGCTCTCCTCGCAGTTCCTGCGCCACGGGGAGACGGCGGGGCACGGAAAGCTCACCATGTGGCTGCTCGGCAACCTCATGACGAACATCGCCGTGCAGCCGGACTTTATCGCCTACCAGTTCCAGGATCGGAAAAACCCCGCGCTGGCATGGTGCCGCAAATTCTATAAGGTGCAGGAGATCGACTGGACCATCCGAACGAAAGAGGAGATGCAGGCGGCGGAGCAGGAGGGAAATCTTGTGATTTTCGAGTGCTTCGACCCCCGCGCGTGAAGCTATGAGAGTGATTACCGGGTCTGCCAGGGGCAGACGACTGAAGGAACTGACGGGCATGGAGACCCGTCCCACGACCGACAAGGTCAAAGAGAGCCTGTTTTCCATCATCCAGTTTGATATCGAGGGGCGGCGCGTGCTCGACCTCTTCGCGGGGACGGGCCAGCTCGGCATCGAGGCGCTCTCGCGTGGGGCGGCCTCGGCGGTGTTTATCGACCGGCGGGCGGACGCGGTGCGCCTTGTGAAGGACAACCTCGAACTGTGCGGCCTGTCTGACCGCGCGAGCGTCCGCTGCGGCGACGCGATGAGCTACCTCCGCTCGGGGGAGAAGTTCGACCTGATCTTTCTCGATCCGCCCTATGCCGCGGGCCTGCTCGGCCCCGCGCTCGAGGAAATTGCAAGGTTTGACATTTGCAGGGAGCATGGTATAATTGTGGCGGAAAGCGCGCTGGAGACGGCTCTGCCCGCCCTCGCGCCCCCCTATACGCTGTATCGGGAGTACCGCTACGGCAAGATCAAGCTGACGGTGTACCATCGCGGCGGAAACGAGGAAACGATATGAAAACGGCGATTTATCCCGGCAGCTTCGACCCGATCACGCTCGGGCATCTGGACGTCATCCGCCGCGCGGCGGTGTGCTTCGATCAGGTGTGCGTGTGCGTGATGGCCAACTGCGAGAAAAAGCATCCCATGTTCACGCCCGAGGAGCGGCTGGAGATGATCCGCAGCTCCATCGCGGATCTGCCGAACGTGGAGGCGGAGCTGCACTGCGGCCTACTGGCCGAATATGCCCGCGAAAAGGGCGCGCGCATCCTGGTCAAGGGTGTGCGCGGCGCGGCCGATTTTGAACAGGAATATCAGATGGCCCACATCAACCAGGGCATCTGGTCGGAGCTGGAGACGGTGCTCATCCCCGCGAGCGCGCAGTATCAGCACGTCAGCTCCACGATGGCACGCGAGATGATTCGCTATCACCAGCCGCTGGAGCAGTATCTGCCTGCCCCGGTCGCGGAGAAATTGAAAGGAAGGTAACGGGATGGAAGAAAAAGATGTACAGCGCTTGCTGGATATGCTCTATGGCATGATCGACGAGGCCAAGAGCGCCGCCTTCAGCTCGGAAAAGTGCATCATCAACCGCGATGAGGCGCTCGACCTGCTCGACGAGGTCCGCGCGAAGCTGCCGCTCGAGATCAAGAAGGCGCAGGAGCTTGTCCGCGCCCGTGAGGAGTATGTCTCCGCCGCGAAGAAAGAGGTTGAGAAGATGCTGCGTCAGGCCGAGCTCGACGCGAAGGTCATTGTCTCCGAGAGCGAGACGCTGCAGCAGGCGCGCCAGCGCAGCAGCGAGATCATCCGCCGCGCCGAGTCGCGCAGCAAGGAGCTCTATCACGTCGCCAACACCTACACCGAGGACGCCCTGCGCCGCACCGAGGAGGCCATTCAGATGGCGCTCGACGAGGTGAAGGAGTCCCGTGTGCGCTTCCGCGCCGCCTCACAGGAGCAGATGCAGGTGCAGAAGGAGCAGATCAACCAGAAGCCCTCCGCCCTCGAGCAGAGCGCGGAGGAGACGGACACTTCAACAGAGTGACAGAATTTTGACAGAAATTTTGTAGAAAACAACAAAGGTTGGCCCGTGTGAACCAGCTTTTGTTTAATTTAAGCAAGATGTTGCGGCTTTGCAGGCCAGAAGCACTATATATAGTGCTTCTGGCCTGCTTTTGTTTCCGAAGTTTGAAACGAATGTTTTATGTTAAGCGGATTGAATGCTAAAAATGGAAAAAACCGCCAAAAAACGTCCGCGTACCCGCGAAAAAAAGCCCTTGCAATTGCGAAACAAACAAGGTATACTCAAAACACGGGTGGGGGATAGTAGCGCCAAAACCCATGTTTGTGGTGCCACTCCCCACGATTTTCCCGCGGCGTGGCGAAGAGGAGGTGGCAGGCATGACCGGCAAATACGCCCATAATATCGACGCAAAGGGTCGCCTGTTCATTCCTGCCAAGCTGCGCGAGGAGTTGGGCGGGAAGAACTTCCACCTCATCATCGGACAGGATATGTGTCTGTCCCTCTTCTCCGACGAGAGCTGGAACGAGAAAATGGCGGCGCTCAAGGAGCAGTCGTACAGTTCGCTGAAAAAGCTGCGCATGATCTTTGCCCACGCGGCGGACTGTGACCCGGATGCGCAGGGACGCATCCTCATCCCCGCCGACCTGCGCCAGAAGGCGGGACTGAACAAGGAAGTGATCGTGGTCGGCAGCTTCGACCGCGTGGAAATCTGGGACGCCCAGCGTTGGGCCAGGATGGAGGAGGAGGCCTTCTCCTCCGGCGAGCTGCAGGCGGCGATGGAAGAAATGGGGCTGTAAGCGATGGCTTTTGACCGCAACGCAGAAGAAGATCTGGCCTACGGCCACAAGCCGGTGCTGCTCGATGAGTGCCTGACGGGGCTGAACATCCGCCCGGACGGCATCTATGTCGACGGGACGCTCGGCCGCGCGGGGCACTCGCTGGAGATCGCCCGGCGCCTGAGCGGCGGCGGACGGCTCATCTGTCTGGACCGCGACGAGACGGCCATCGCGGCCGCGCGCGAGCGGCTCGCGGACTATCGGGACCGCGTCACGCTGGTACACAGCAACTTCAGCCGTCTCGGCGAGGTGCTGGGCGAGCTCGGCATCCCCGGCGCGGACGGCATGCTCTTCGACCTCGGCGTCTCCTCGCCGCAGCTCGACGACGCGGCGCGCGGCTTTTCCTACATGCATGACGCACCGCTCGATATGCGCATGGATCGCACGGCGGGGCTGACCGCCCGCGATGTCGTGAACGACTGGCCGTATGAGGAGCTGCGGCGCATCCTTCTGGAATACGGCGAGGAGCGCTATGCCCCCGTTATCGCCAAGCACATTGTCCGCGCGCGGGAGCACACCCCGATCGAGACGACGGGCCAGCTCGTGGAGATTATCCGCGGCGCGATGCCCGCGCAGGCGCTGCGCGAGAAGCAGCACCCCGCCAAGCGGAGCTTTCAGGCCATCCGCATCGCCGTGAACGATGAGCTCGGCGAGCTGCAGCCGATGCTGCGCGCGGCGGCAGATCACCTCAACCCCGGCGGGCGGCTCGCGGTGATCTCGTTTCACTCGCTCGAGGACCGCATCGTGAAGAAAACCATGCAGGAGCTGGCCACAGGCTGCACCTGCCCGCCGAATTTCCCCGTCTGCGTATGCGGGAAGAAACCGAAAATGAAGCTCGTCAGCCGCAAGCCGATCACGGCGGGGGGCGATGAGCTGTCCTATAACCCCCGCGCCCGCAGCGCCAAGCTTCGGGTGGCGGAAAAGCTCTGAGAAAGCGATTTTATACGAAAGGACGACCTGGACCATGGCCGATATGAAGAAAAAAACCTATCCGACAACGAACGGAAACCTCGCATTTGATCTGGACGTGCTGGTCCGGGAGCGGGAGCTGGAAACCGCCGGCGAACACAATCGCCGGCAGGAGGAGGTTCGCCGTGCCGAGGCGCAGCCGAAGCCCCGCACGCGCCCGCAGGCCCGTCCGCGCCAGCGCGTCTCGCCGGTGCTGCTGGCCGGGACGATGGTGCTCGCGGCGCTGGCCGTGGTGCTCGTCATGGGCTATGTCCAGCTGACGACCATCTCCGGCTCCGTCTCGGAGATGAAGAACGAGCTGACCCAGCTCAACACCGAGCACGTCGCCCTGCTCACCCGCTATGAGCAGACGTATGACCTCGCGAGCGTCAAGGAGGCGGCCGAGGCCGCCGGTATGAGCAAGCCCTCGAGCGGCCAGATCACCTACATCGATCTCGGCAGCCCCGACAGCGCCACGGTCTACCGCTCCGGCGCGGACGGCTTCTTCAGCAAAATCGCGGACACCGTGGACGGATGGCTGCAGGCGGCGGTGGAATATTTCCGCTGAGCCCGGCCATATAGTGGGATAGTCCAATATAGAAATGATGCAAGGAGTAAGAAGGAGACTTCTTGCTCCTTGCCTGACATAAGGAGGAAAACCAGTGCCGCAGCGTAACCGAAAAAGCGAACAGATCCGGCGCGCCAACCGGGTGATTCAGAGCCGCAGCTTCATCCTGATGCTTGTGATGGGGGTGCTGCTCTTTGTCGTCCTTTTCTTCAAGCTCTATCAGCTGCAGATCGGCCGCCACGATGAGCTGCAGAAAAAGGCCATCAACCAGCAGGTGCGCAGCACCGTCGTCACCGCCTCGCGCGGGACGATCTATGACGCGAGCGGCAACATCCTCGCCATCTCGTCCACGGCAGAGACGGTCTTTCTCGACCCGAATGCCATCGACAAGGCGCTCAGCGACACTGAAAAGCCCGTCGCCTGGACGCGCGAGCTGATCGCGCAGCGGCTCGGCGAGATTCTCGGCATCAGCCAGGACAGCATCCTCGAGAAGATGGAGCGCACCTACTCGCAGTATGAGGTGCTCAAGCTCCGCGTCGACGAGGACGTTGCCAACGAAGTGCGAAGCTTCATCAACGAATACAGCGTCAAGGGCATCTACCTCAGCCCCGACGCCAAGCGCTATTACCCATACGGGACGCTCGCCTCGCAGGTGATCGGCTTCGTCGGCACGGACAACACCGGTCTTTACGGGCTGGAAGCGCAGTATGAGGACCAGCTCGAGGGCCAGACCGGTCTCGTCGTCACCGCGCGCGACAACGCGGGCAACGACCTGCTCTATGAGTACGAGCAGTACCACGCCGCCCAGAACGGCAGCAACCTCGTCCTCACGCTCGACGCCACCGTGCAGTACTACCTTGAAAAAGGCATCGAGGAGATGCTCGACCAGTTCGACGCGAAAAACGGCGCCACCGGCATCGTCATGAACGCCAAGACCGGCGGCATCCTCGCCATGGCGTCCTATCCGAACTATGACCTCAACGACGCGTCGACCGTGCAGGACGCGCGCCTGCGCGCCGCCATCGAGGACGGTTCCGCCTCGCTCAGCGAGATGCAGCTGCGCCAGTGGCGCAACAAGGCGCTCAACGATACCTATGAGCCCGGCTCGACGTTCAAGATCCTGACGCTGGCCGCCGCGCTCGAGGAGGGCGTCATCGACGAGAGCACGACAGTCAACTGCACCGGCTCCATCAACGTCATGGGCTCGACGATCCGCTGCTCGAACCACGACGGCCACGGCCAGCAGTCCCTCGTCGAGACGGTCGCCCACTCCTGCAACCCCGCCTTCATCACCTACGGTCTGAAGGTCGGGACGGAGAAATACTATGACTATATGAAGTCCTTCGGCCTGATGGACCAGACCGGCATCGACCTCGGCGGCGAGGCCACCGGCATCTTCGCCTCGCCTGAGAACATGACCCAGCTCGACCTCGCGTGCTACGCCTTCGGCCAGAACTGCAACGTCACGCCCGTCGCGCTCATCGCGGCGCAGGCGGCCTGCATCAACGGCGGCTATCTGCACACGCCCTATCTCGTCGACCAGATCACCGACAGCGACGGCAACGTCACCTATCAGCACGACAGCACCGCCACGCGGCAGGTCGTCAGCGAGCAGACCTCCGCCGAGGTGCGCGAGTGCCTGGAGTATGTCGTCTCGTCCGGCACGGGCAAGAACGGGCAGGTCACCGGCTACCGCATCGGCGGCAAGACCGGCACGGCCGATAAGGGCAACACGGGCGATGTCGTCGTGTCGTTCCTGTGCTTTGCCCCGGCGGATGATCCGCAGATCATCATGCTCATCACGATGGATACACCCAGCCGCACCACCGGCACCTATGTCTCCGGCGGCAACATGGTCGCCCCGACGTCCAGCAAGGTCATGTCGGAGATCCTGCCGTATCTCGGCATCGAGCCGTCGTATTCGGCCTCGGAGCTGCTGGGCATGGACACGACCGTCCCCAACGTCACGGGCATGGACCTCGCCGACGCAAAGGCGAAGCTCGAGGCGCGCGGCTTCGGTTATAAAATCGTCGGCGACGGCGATACTGTTACTGACCAGACCCCCGTCGGCGGCGCGGTGATTCCGGGTAAGTCCGTCGTTATCCTCTACGCCGGGGCGGAGAAGTCCACCGACCAGTGTACCGTTCCGCAGCTCGTCGGCAAGAGTCCGTCCGAGGCGAACGCCGCCGCGACGAACGCGGGGCTGCTCATCCGCTTCTCCGGCGCGACGGACAGCGGCTCCGGGAGTGTGCGCGTGCTGCGCCAGTCGCTCGCGGCGGGCAGCAAGGCCGATCCCGGCACGGTGATCGACGTCCAGCTCAGCGACGGCAGCGTGACAGACTGAATGGGCGCAGGATTTGCCAAAAGTCCAGCATATACGGCTATTTTCACGGCAAATCCTGCCTGCTATAATAGACGCGCCGGATGGCGCGTGCCATCCGAAAAAAACGTGTCAAAGGAGACGGAAACGATGAAATTGAAGGATCTGCTCGCGGGGCTGGAGCTTCTGGGCGGCAATGCCGACCCGGAACAGGAGATCACCGGCGTCAGCTATGACTCGCGCACGACAAAGCCCGGCGACCTCTTTGTGGCGGTCTCCGGTATGGAGTCCGACGGGCACAGATATATCCCCATGGCGCAGGAGAAGGGCGCGGTCTGCGCTGTCTGCGAGCATGAGATCGAGGGCGGCCTGCCCCACGCCGTGGTCGCGTCCTCGCGCCGCGCGCTGGCCGTGATCGGCGCGAACTGGTACGGCCACCCCGCGCGCGAGCTGACGATGATCGGCGTGACCGGCACGAGCGGCAAGACGACCTCTACCTACCTCATCAAAAGCATCCTCGAGCAGAAGGCCGGGGCGAAGGTCGGCCTGATCGGCACCATCCAGAACATGATCGGCAGCGAGGTGATCCACACCGAGCGCACGACGCCGGAATCCTTCGAGCTGCAGGGGCTGCTGCGCCGCATGGCGGACGCGGGCTGCACGCACGCGGTGATGGAGGTTTCGTCCCACGCGCTCCAGCTCGACCGCGTGTACGGGATCCAGTACGCCGTCGGCATCTTCACGAACCTCTCGCAGGATCACCTTGACTTCCACAAGACGATGGAGAACTACTGCGATGCCAAGGCGCTGCTCTTCCGCCAGTGCGACATCGGCATCTACAACGCCGACGACCCGTGGCATGAGCGGCTGCTGAAGGATACGGCCTGCCCGCGCCTGTTCTCCTACAGCGTCAGGGGCGAGGCCGATCTCATGGCGAAGAATGTCGCCCTCCACCCCGGCAGCGTCGACTTCGACGCCGAGGCCGAGACGGAGTGGGCGCATATGCACGTCGGTATCCCGGCGCTGTTCACGGTGTACAACACGCTCGACGCGGTCGCGGCCTGCTGGAACCTCGGCGTGCCGCTCGGCGAGTGCGCCGACGCGCTCGCAAAGAACCACGGCGTCAAGGGGCGCATGGAGATCATCCCCACGCCCGGCAAGAGCTACACCATCCTCAACGACTATTCCCACAAGCCCGACGCGCTCGAGAACGTCCTGCGCTCGGTCAAGAGCTTTGCCAAGGGGCGCACGGTCGTGCTCTTCGGCTGCGGCGGCGACCGTGATAAGACGAAGCGCCCCGTCATGGGCAAGATCGCCGCGGAGCTGGCCGATTTCGTGATCGTCACGAGCGACAACCCCCGCACGGAGCAGCCGCAGGCCATCATCGACGACATCCTCGCCGGCATGCAGGATTCCGACACGCCGCGCCATGTCGAGCCCGACCGCGTCGAGGCGATCCACTACGCGATGGACAACGCCCGGCCGGGCGACGTCATCATCCTCGCCGGCAAGGGCCACGAGGACTATCAGGAGATCAATCACGTCCACTATCCGATGGATGAACGGGTCATTGTGGCGGATTATCTGAAATAAACGCACGAAAAACGCCCCGCGCGGGCGGGAGGAGAGAGCTATGGAAATCATACTGGCGGTCGTCATCAGCTTTGTGCTGACGGCGCTGATGGGCAAGGCGCTGATCCCTGCCCTCGTGAAGCTGAAGGTCGGGCAGAGCATCAAGGAGATCGGCCCGAAGTGGCACATGAACAAGCAGGGCATCCCCACGATGGGCGGCCTGATGTTCATCATCGGCATCGGCGTGACGATCGTGATTCTCGGCTGGAGACGGATGATGGCGGGGAGCTTTGAGCACCTGTATGTCTATCTGTTCGCACTGGTGTTCGGGGCCATCGGCTATATCGACGACTATCAGAAGGTGAAGCACCACCACAACACCGGCCTCACGGCGCTGCAGAAGTTCGCGCTGCAGCTGGCGGCGGCGGTCGCGTTTTTGTGCCTGATGCGCTATGAGGGCATGCTCAGCCCGAACCTGTATATCCCGTTCTGGAACACGCACATCGTGCTGCCGTGGGTGGTGTATCTGGTCTTCGCCGCCTTCGTCATTGTCGGTACGGTCAACGCCGTGAACATCACCGACGGGCTCGACGGTCTGAGCAGTAGCGTCACGCTTCCTGTGGCGATCTTCTTCGCCGCCATCGGCTGGCGCTGGGCGGAGGGGTATCTGCAGCTGAGCCTGTTTTCCGCAGCGCTCGTCGGCGGCCTGCTCGGCTTCCTGGTCTATAACCACTACCCCGCAAAGGTGTTCATGGGCGATACGGGCTCGCTGTTTCTCGGCGGCGCCGTGTCGGCGCTCGCCTTTGCGTATGACATGCCGCTCGTGCTGATCCTCGTGGGCTTCGTGTACCTGTGCGAGACGCTCTCGGACATCATTCAGGTGACGTACTTCAAGCTCACCCACGGCAAGCGCGTGTTCAAGATGGCCCCGCTGCACCACCACTTTGAGATGTGCGGCTGGAAGGAGACGAAGGTCGTCGCCGTGTTCGCCTCGGTCAGCGCGGTGTTCTGCGTGCTGGCCTATCTGGGCGTTATGAACCGCTTCGGCATCTGAGTCAAAACCGAAAATCCCGGGGAAAGGGGGGAGAAGCCATGACAAGAGAGGAATATCACGCGCACAAGGCGCAGCAGGAGCGCCGCCGCCAGATCGAGCGGCGCGGCTATGAGGCGGCGAAGGGCCCGCTCGATCTGCCGCTGCTGCTGCTGACGCTGCTGCTGACGGGCATGGGGTTGCTGATGCTCTTTTCGGCGAGCTTCCCCTCGGCCTACTATGAGTCGGGCGACCCGGCGTATTACCTCAAGCGGCAGGCGTTTTTTGCCGCGCTCGGCCTTGCGGCGATGTTTGTCGTCAGCAAGATCAACTACCAGCGCTGGCGCGGCGCGTCGAAGATTCTGCTGGGCTTTGCAATTTTTCTGCTGATCCTCGTCATTATCCCACACAACCCCCTCGCGCAGACGCGCAACAATGCCACGCGCTGGCTGGGCACGCAGACCATCTCGTTCCAGCCCTCGGAGATTGCGAAGCTCGCCGTCGTCGTGTTCTTCGCTGACAGTATCTCCAAAAAGCGCGACAAAATGCAGACGCTGCGCTTCGGCGTCATCCCGTACACGGCGGTGCTGGGTGTGATCTCGGTGCTGATGCTGCTCGAGCCGCACCTGTCCGGCACGATCCTCATCCTCGGCATCGGCATCGTGATGATGATCGTCGGCGGCATCAAGGCCTGGCTCGTCGGGCTGGGGCTTGGCGGCGTGTCGATCGTCGCGGTGCTCTATGTCAAGCTCGTCGAGAGCGGCATCATACAATACGGCGCCTCGCGTATCCAGATGTGGCACGACCCGTGGATCGACGCCGCCGACAAGGGCTATCAGATGTGCCAGAGCCTGATTTCCATCGGCTCGGGCGGCCTGCTCGGCGTGGGGCTCGGTAAGAGCCGTCAGAAGTTCCTGTTCCTCCCGGAGGAGCACAACGACTTCATCTTCGCGGTGGTGTGCGAGGAGCTGGGGCTGATCGGCGCGTGCGTCGTGATGCTGATTTTCGCGCTGCTGGTGCTGCGCGGCTTCTGGGTCGCCCTGCACGCGCGCGACCGGTTCGGCTCGCTGCTCGCCGTCGGCGTCACGACGCAGATCAGCCTGCAGGTGTTTTTGAACATCGCGGTGGTCACGGGGCTCATCCCCGCCACCGGCATTTCCCTCCCGTTTTTCAGCTACGGCGGCACGGCGCTGGCGCTGCAGCTGACGGAAATCGGGATCGTTCTGAGCGTATCACGGCAGATTCCGGCCCCAAGAGCCGGATAGGAGGCATAAGCTATGAAAGTGATTTTTACCTGCGGCGGCACGGCGGGCCATGTGAACCCCGCCCTCGCGCTGGCGCAGTACATGCAGGAGCGGATTGAAAACCTCGACATTCTCTTCGTCGGCACACCGGACGGCATGGAGCGCGGGCTTGTGGAGCAGGCGGGCTATGCCTTCCGCGGCGTGGAGGTCGGCGGCTTCTGCCGCTCGCTCGCGCCTAGCGGCATCCGTCACAATCTCAAGAGCGTCGAGCACCTGCTCGCGGCGAAGGGGCGCGTGCGCGCCATCCTGCGCGATTTCCCCGCCGACCTCGTCGTCGGCACGGGCGGCTACGCGAGCTATCCCATCACGAAATACGCCGCGCAGCACGGCATCCCCACGGCCGTACACGAGTCGAACATGGTGCCGGGGCTGACGACGAAGATGCTCGAGGGCTATGTCGACTGCGTCATGGTGGGCTTTGAGGAGTGCCGCCAGCACTATAAGCACCCGCAGAAGGTCGTCGTCACGGGTACGCCCGTGCGCGGGGACTTCTTCACGCTCACGCGCGCGCAGGCGCGTGAGAAGCTCGGTCTGACGGATGAGTGTCCGCTCGTCGCGTCCTTCTGGGGCAGTCTCGGCGCGAGCGGCATGAATGAGCAGATGCTCCGCTTTTTCGAGCGCGAGATTGCGGACGGCCAGCCCTTCCACCACATCCACGCCGCCGGAAAGAGCGGCTGGGCGCTCATGGAGAGCGAGCCCGCGGCGCAGCAGTACCTGCATCGGCCGGGGCTCGACATCCGACCCTATATCGACAACATGGCCGAGGTGATGCGCGCGGCGGATCTCGTGATCTGCCGGGCGGGAGCCTCGACCGTGAGCGAGATCACCGCCCTCGGCGTTCCGGCGGTCATCGTCCCCTCGCCCTATGTCACGAATAACCATCAGGAGAAGAACGCCCGCATCCTCGAGCAGCACGGCGGCGCGGCACTCCTGCTCGAGAAGGACGCGACGGGCGACGCGCTCTATGACGCCGCGCGCGGCATTCTCGACGATCCGGAAAAGCGCGCGTCCATGTCCCGCGCCATGGCGGAGCTGGGCATCCCCGACGCGACGGAGCGGATCTTCCGCGCCGTGATGGCGCTGGTGAAGAAGTAACCCGCCGCCGCTTCCCCACATAGACTGGTGTAAAAACCGTGTGGAAAAGGGGAGCGGATATGAATCTGATTGCAGTGGAGGGCGGCAGAAGGCTCGGCGGCGAGCTGACGGTACAGAGCGCGAAAAACGGCGTGCTGCCGGTGCTGGCCGCGGCGATTCTCTGCCGCGAGCCGTGTCTGATCCGGCGCTGCCCGCGCCTGAGCGATGTGGACACGGCCGTCCGGATCCTGCGCCACCTCGGCGCGCAGGCGCGCTGGGAGGGGGAGAATCTCCTCATCGACGCGCGCGAGCTGACGCGCTGCGACGTGCCGGAGGAGCTGATGCGGCGGATGCGCTCGTCGGTCATCTTTCTCGGCGCGATTCTTGCCCGGTGCGGCCGGGCGGAGATGTCTTATCCCGGCGGCTGCGAGCTCGGCCCGCGGCCGATCGACCTGCACCTGAGCGCGCTGCGCGCCCTTGGCGCGGAGATCCGCGAGGAGGCCGGGACGCTGTGCTGCGAGGCACCGCGCCTGACGGGGGCGGACATCGTCCTGTCGCTGCCGAGCGTCGGCGCGACGGAAAACGCCATCCTCACCGCCTGCGGCGCGGACGGCACAACCACGATCTCAAACGCCGCGCGCGAGCCGGAGATCGCCGATCTGCAGCTGTTTTTGCAGAAAGCGGGCGTGCGTATTGCGGGCGCGGGCAGCTCGACGGTCACGGTATGCGGGGGACTGCCCGGCCGGGGCTGTGAGCACCGCTGTCTCGGCGACCGCATCGCGGCGGCTACTTACCTCTCGGCGGCGGCTGCCGCCGGCGGGGAGATTTTCCTGCGCGGGGTGGACTACCGCCACCTTTCCACCGTGACGACGGCGCTGCGGCAGGCGGGCTGCCGCGTTGAGAGCGAAAAGAACGCCGTCCGCCTGACGGCGCCCGCGCGTCTGCGGGCGATTCCGCCGGTGCGCACGTCGCCGTACCCCGGCTTTCCGACCGACGCGCAGGCCGTCCTCATGGCGGCGCTGCTGCGCAGCCGCGGCACAACCGTGTTCGTCGAGAATATGTTCGACAGCCGCTACCGCCATGTGCCGGAGTTGGTTCGGCTCGGCGCGGACATCCGCACGGAGGGACGCGTGGCCGTCGTGTGCGGCGCGGAGCGACTGCACGGCGCGCGGGT
>ERZ773187.813-NODE-813-length-27399-cov-10.258631_pt1 | contig 27399 bp, 28 predicted proteins | sample MGYA00511242_ERZ773187 | MGnify/ENA primary metagenome ERZ773187 (study PRJEB29015, sample SAMEA2737744) | human gut metagenome | biome: human gut; feature: human-associated habitat; material: faeces | place: China | collected 2012 ...
TCGTCAAGGGCATCCTCGGCGACCGCAAGGAGTACGGCGTTCGCTACGAGTAAGCCTTAAATCCCTCTGAAAAATCTGCCCCCGGCAGAGGAGTAAAAGAGTACAGAAGAGTTTTACCCCCGCGTTTTGGTATTAAGCCGGAGTGTGCAAGCCGGCTTGATATAGAAGGAGTGACCGGTGCGTCCGCACCGGCCGAGACAAAACACAGAGTATAAGGAGAGTTGAAATGTCAGAGAAAAAAGCAAAAGTCGTCAAGCCTGAGGTGCAGGCGAAGTTCGGCCCGTCGCTGCTGGTGTTCCTGCTGGTCACCGCGGTGATTCTGGTCGGCATTCTGGTTCTCGGTCTTGACGCGCATATCCCCATCGTGATCGCCGCGATGATCGTGGCCGTTTACGGCATCATCCTCCACGTCCCGTTCAAGGATTTGGAGCACGCGATGATCAAGACCATCAGCGAGTCCGTCCCCGTCCTTCTGCTGATCTGCATTGTCGGTATGCTGATCGGTTCCTGGATGTCCGCCGGTACCGTACCCGTCATCATCTATGTCGGCCTGGAGCTGCTGCGCCCGTCGATCTTCCTGCCGTTCGTGGCGATCATGTGCGCGATCCTGTCTACGATGACCGGTTCTTCCTGGACGACCTGCTCCACGATCGGCGTTGCCTTCATGGGCATCTCCGTCGGTCTGGGCATCCCCCTGCCGATCACGGCCGGTGCGGTGGCCTGCGGCGCCTACTTCGGCGACAAGCAGTCCCCCATCTCCGACTTCTGCATCTATGCAGCGGGCGTCACGAAGGTTGACATCTACAAGCATGCGAAGAGAATGATCTGGACCACCGGCCCGGCATTCCTCATTTCTCTGGTTATCTTCACCATCATTGGTCTGAAGTACAGCGGCGGTACGCTGGACGCTTCTGCCATTGAGACCATCCGCGGCGGTCTGGCCGACGTCTTCAAGATGGGCTGGCCCACCATCATTCCGCTGGTTGCCCTGATCCTCATGATCATCCTCAAGCTGCCCTCCACCGCCTCCCTGACGCTGGCCGCCGTGATCGGCGCCATCGTCGCGTGGCTGTATCAGGGCATGGATATCGCTGCCGTGCTCAGCAACATGATGAATGGCTTCCACACCGATTCTCCCGTTGCTGAGGTTGCCAAGATCTGCAACCGCGGCGGCATCACGGCCATGGGCTACACGCTTGAGCTGATGGTCGTCTCCCTCGCCATGGCCGGTCTCTTCGAAAGAACGGGCCTGCTGAGCTCTATCGTTGCCAAGTTCGACCGTCTGGTGCGCAAGCCGTTCGGCCTGATCACCGCGACGGAGGTCGTCTCCGCCCTCGGCGGCTACGTCTTCTGCGACCCCTACATGGCCGCTATCGTGCCTGTCAAGGCCTTCGGTAAGCGCTATGAGGAGCTCGGCCTCGACAAGTGCGTCCTCTCCCGCTCCATCTCCGATGGTGCGCTGACCTTCTGCCCGATCGTTCCGTGGGGCTCCTCCGGCGTGTTCACCGCGGCCGCTCTCGGCGTTGCGACCGTGCAGTATCTGCCGTACTACTTCATGTACCTGACCCCCATCGTCGGCATCCTGCTGGCGGCGTTCGGTCTGGGTATGTACAAGTATGACTACGCGGCGGATCCGGAGGGTCAGAAGATCGAGGACTGATCGCTCTTTCATCCGCCCCTGCGGCTGCGGAGGGGGAGCGATCCCCCTTCCGCAGTACGCGCGGCGTGAAAACAGCGAAGCGTGTAGCAACAAGGGAGGTTAACTATGCAACTGCAACTGAAGTCCAAGCTCGGCGACCTGCGGGAAGCCGACGCATCCTTCCTGCAGGAGGCCCGTGAGCGCGGCCGTGCGCTCAAAGTCGGCCAGACTGCTTTTATCAAGAACAGCGACTACTCCTCGGAGGTCGCCTATAAGCGTGTGATGGCCAAGAAGGGCCAGATCATGTATCATTATCACCTGTGCTGCCTGGATCACGCGGATTTCCGCCGCCAGATGGCAGACTTCGAGCAGCTCCTGCCGGAGCACGGCGTCCATCTCGACCGGTTCGGCATCAGCATCGACCCGGCGATGGCACTGCCGCGTGAGATCCGCGACAAGAACCGCAAGGGCGGCGCGCTCTTCTTCCAGACGCAGGCCGACTGGGACATGCTGGGCATCTCACCGATCATGCAGCCGCATCTCGGCGACAACATGATCGGCAGCCCCGCCTGCTATGAGACGGCCGCCTGCGCGCTGCAGGCCGGCGTGACCACGATGGGCAACGTCTCCCAGTTTTTCGGCTATGAGTACCCGGAGTTCACCGACGTCGACGCCCGCGTGCGCAGCACGCTGCAGGCTATGGCGCTCATGGCGGAGACGCGCGACAAGGGTGCACTCATCCACTCGAACCTCGATGACGGCTATGGCGACATGGCACCCGATATGGGTCTGCTGCTCGGCTGCGCCAAGCTTGAGAAGTATCTGGTGGAGGATCTGATGGGCGCGAAGATCGCCCACTCCTACGGCGACATGTTCTTCTCCCCGATGAAGCGCCTGATTATGCTCTCGGCACTCAAGCAGCTCCACGGCAAGGACATCGTTGGCTCGATGGTCTTCACGAACAAGCTCGGGCGCAATCACAAGGACATCTCTCTGAACGTGCCGCACCTGTCCATGTCGCTCATCTATGACATGGCCGGTCAGTACGTCTATCAGACGGGTCACGCCGTGACCACCATGGCCAATCAGGGTCTGACCACCGACACGACCGTCGAGGACGTGGTCAAGACGCTGGAGTATGCCAAGGAGCTCGAGGCGTATCTGCCCGCCGTGGTCGACACGATCGACTTCGACAAGATCGACCGGGAGGCCGCCAAGGTCTGTAAGCGCGGCGAGATGTTCTTCGAGGCGACGCTCGAGGCGCTCTCTCAGGTAATCGACGTGCGCAATCCGTATGCGCTGCTCTCCGCGCTCAAGCGCGTGGGCATCAAGAATCTGACGGCCGCGTTCGGCAAGGACGATTCCGACGTGATTGTGACGGACTACAACCTGTTTTCCCACGAGTATTAATCGAAAACGTTGTATTGATAGGCAACATGCCCGCAATTTTCCTGCGGGCGCGGAGTAAAGGAGTTATATTATGTTCGAAGGTAAAGTCGCACTGGTAACGGGAAGCTCTCAGGGTATCGGTCAGGTCATCGCCACCAAGTTCGCCGAGTACGGCGCGGACGTCGTCGTCCACGGTCTCGGCGCTACGGACGACTGCAAGACCTGCCAGGACATCCGCGCCATGGGCCGCAAGACTGCCGCCTATGATGTGGACATCACGAACGTCGAGGCCGTGAACGAGATGGTGAAGGACATCATCGCGAAGTTCGGCAAGATCGACATCCTCATCAACAACGCCGGTATGTACCCGGCGATGCTGGTTACGGATGTGACCGAGAAGCACTTTGACCGCGTCATCGCCGTCAACCTGAAGGGTACCTTCTTCGTCACGCAGGCCGTTGTGAATCAGTCCATGATTCCCAACAACTATGGCCGCATCGTCAACATCAGCTCCTGCGACGGCAAGACCCCCGCCTCCGGCGTGGCGATCTACGGCGCGGCGAAGGCGGGCGTCATCAGCCTGACGAAGTCCTTCGCGCTGGAGCTGGCCGACTACGACATCAACAGCAACTGCGTGGCTCCCGGCTGGGTGGAGTCCGAGGCGGTGCTCTCCGGCGACAGATGGAAGACCTATCTGCCTCAGATCCCGTCCCGCCGTCTGGGCAAGCTCTCCGAGATTGCGGAGTCCTGCGTGTTCCTGTGCAACGACAAGGTTTCCTACATCAACGGCGAGATTCTTGACGTCAACGGCGCCATCATCATGGACTAACAGCCGACCCGTATCGGATTTTCAATTCATTTTCGCGTCGGCAGCGGCGGATTTTGTTCCGTCGCTGCCGGCGCAACATCCGCATTTGGAGTATTGGGAGTATTTTTAGAGTTTTTAAGGAGTTTGCGTAAGAGGGGGAAAATATGGCAAATTACGCAATGATGATTGACTTCGGCAGCACCTACACGAAGATCGTGTGCGCGAGCCTGACGGAAAAACGTCTGATCCGCGCGGGGAGCTTTCCCTCCACGGTCCGCTCGGACGCCCGGGTCAATCTGGAGCAGTGCATGGAGTTTGCGCGCGAGACGCTCGGCAAGGAGAACCTCGAGCAGTCGCTCAAGCTCTGCAGCAGCAGCGCCGCGGGCGGCCTGCGCATGGCGGTGATCGGCCTGACGGAGCGGCTGAGCTATGTCGCGGGGCGCAACACGGCCTTCGGCGCGGGCGGCAAGATCATCGCGAGCTATTCCGGTGCGCTTACGCCGGAGCAGATTCACGAGCTGGAGCTGTCGCAGGCGGAGATCATCCTGCTGTGCGGCGGCTATGAAAGGGGCAACCGCTCGATCGTGCTGCACAACGCGGAGATGCTGGCAAACAGCCACATTTTCATCCCGGTGATCTATGCCGGCAACAGCAGCATCGCCCGGCAGGTGCGCACGGCGCTCGTCAGCCGCGAGAAGAAGTGCCTGCTGGCGGACAACATCATTCCCGACGTCGGGGTGCTGAACACCGCCTCGGCCGAGGAGGCCATCCGCGACCAGTTCATGAACCGCATCGTCAACATGAAGGGCATCGGCTGTGTGCGCAGCGAGCTCGGCGAGGTGCTGATGCCGACGCCGGCGGCCGTTCTGGCGGCGGGTACGCTTCTCAGCGAGGGCAGCGCCACGCAGAAGGGTCTCGGTAAGCTGATGATGGTCGATGTCGGCGGCGCGACGACGGATGTGTATTCTTTCAATGAAAACAAGCCCTATCCCGGCGCGCGCCTCATGGGCGTGAGCGAGCCGTACGCCAAGCGCACGGTGGAGGGCGACATGGGCATGCGCGAGTCCTCGATCTGCATTCTGCGCGAGGTGGGGGACAAGGCTCTGGCGAGCGGCGCCGGCGTAACGGCGGAGCAGATCGAGCAGGGCGTTCAGACGCGCATCACGACGACGGGCTATCTGCCCGATACGCCGGACGAGCAGCGGATCGACCAGGAGCTGGCCGGGCAGGCGGTCGGTGTCTCTGTGCGGAGACACGCCGGACACGTCGAGCATGTCTGGACCACCGGTTCCAAGCAGTATCAGGTCGGCAAGAACATCAGCGAGGTCAGCGAGATCATCGGCATCGGCGGCGTGATCGTCAACAGCCCGGATCCGGCGGCCATTCTGCAGCGCTCGACGCTGCGGGCGGGGGAGTCGGAGGACGTGCTCATCCCACGCGAGCTGAATGCGCATATCGACCGCGACTATGTGTTCTACGCGGCGGGTCTCCTGCGCGATTACGACGAGGAGACGGCCATGGCCCTGATGAAGGCCAGCATTCGATAAACAGGAATACTGCCGTACAAGACAGAGCAGTACGCAGGTAGGCGCTGCTGTGCCCTGTACGAAGTAGATATAGTAAAGAGTTTGCGTAAAAAAGAGTTATGGAGGAGCTATTATGGAGCTAAAAATCAACCGCCGGTTTAATGAAAAGGATCTTCCAGATGTGCAGACGATCCGCGACGAGGCGCACAAGCGTGCTTCCCAGATCGTGATCCCCGAGACGCTGTTCATGAAGACCAACGGCGTCAAGTCCGAGGCAGAGTACAAGAAAAAGATGATGGCTCAGCACAAGGTCATGACCCACGCCCACATCGGCTGGGCCGAGGTCGACTACACGGCCAAGGCCTTCCACGAGGTCTATGACGCGCTGCATGCCGAGGGCTATGAGCTCAGCCGTTTCGGCGTATGTCTCGACGGCAGCATGGGCGTGCCCGAGAAGTACCGTGACCGCGTGATCTCCGGCTCCGGCCAGGTGTATCGCAGCCCCGACGAGTGGAAGATCCTGCCGAACGAGGTGCCCGTCGCCGTCCATATGGGCGACCACATGATCGGCTCGCTGAACTCCACGGCCAACGTCTGCAACGCCCTGAACGCCGGCGTGACCACCATCGGCAACATCTCCCACTATTTCAGCTATGAGTACGCGGGCTTTGATATGGAGCTCGAGCGCACGATCGATGCCTGCACCGCTATCGGCATCATGGGTGAGCTGCGCGAGAAGGGCACCATCATCCACTCCAACCTCGACGACGGCTTCGGCGGCCAGCTGCATGACGTGGCGAACCTCGTCGGCTGGGCGCGTCTGGAGCGCTACTTCGTCGAGGATCTGCTGGGCGGCGGCATGAACCACTGCTTCGGCAACCTCTTCAGCGACCCCATCCTGCGCATCATCTTCAGCAAGGCCATGTGGGAGATCAACACCTTCAAGACCCCCGGCTCGATGATCTACGGCAACACCACCGACTTCGGCGGCAACTTCCCCAGCAACTACAGCGCTCTGGCCTCCTTCACCATGGCCGATATCATCGGCCAGCGCAAGTGGCCCACCGGCTGCGCCGTGACCGGTATTCCCGTCACCGAGGCCATCCGCGTCCCCTCCGTCCAGGAGATCATCGACGCGCACATGTCCATGAAGACCACTATGGAGAAGGCCGAGTACTATGCCAAGTACATTGATTTCGACCTCATCGAGGAGCAGGCGAACACCCTCGTCGTGGCCGGCAACACCTTCTTCGAGCGCGTCATCAACGCGCTGGATGATCTGGGCGTCGACATCAATCATCCCGGCCAGGTCATGGCCATGCTGAAGGCCATCGGCGCCGAGCAGCTGGAGATCAACTTCGGCGCCGGCAAGAAGGACGCCAACGCGATGCGCGGCCGTGTCCCCGTGTGGCCCACTAACATCATCGCCAAGATCAACGACGCCGGTGATGAGCTGGTCAGCAACGTCAAGGGTCTTGAGAGCAAGCCCCTGCAGGGCGTGAACGTCGTCATGGCGTCCACCGATATCCACGTCTTCGGCAAGGAGGTCATCAAGCGCCTTCTCCGCGAGGCGGGCGCGAACATCTATGATCTGGATCAGTCCGTCCCCACGCAGGAAGTAATTGATACCGCCGTCGAGACCGAGAGCAAGGTGCTCTGCATCTCCACCCACAACGGCATGGCCTATGGCTACGCGAAGGAGCTGTCCGACAAGCTGAAGGAAGCCGGTCTGGACGACGTGCTGGTCATCATGGGCGGCCTGCTGAACGAGGCGCTGCCCGGCAAGAACCTGCCCGAGGATGTGTCCGGTCTGGTGGCGGAGTTGGGCTTCAACGTCGACAACAACGCAGAGGACATTGTCAACGTCATCGCCAAGCACGCTGGTAAGGAGGCGTAAGGCATCATGGCGGAGCATAAGGATCACTATTCCCACTATTGCAACCATGAATGTGAGTACTTCCCGTGCCACAAGGTGCCGGAGGGATTTGACTTCAACTGCCTGTTCTGCTATTGCCCGCTGTACGCCCTCGGCGACAAGTGCGGCGGCAACTTCAAGTGGGGGCTCGGCGGTCTGAAAGACTGCAGCGAGTGTCTCGTGCCGCACGGCCCGAACGGGTATGAGCATGTGATGACGAAGATTCCTCTGCTGATCGACATGACCAGAAAGCAGGAAGACTGAGAATAAAATCGGCGCGGCTTGATAGCTGCGCCGATTTTTTGTCTGCTTTTGATAGCTGGGGAGGGGAATCGGTGCGTTATGCCTTTGGTGACATACTTTTTGCCAGCAGCGGCAAAAAGTATGCAAAAAACGCCGCTTAGACCTACGGTTTAAGAATCCTTTAGCGCGCCCCGCACGTTTCAGGTTGTTGGGATGCGTGCCACATGTTTGAAGGTTCCGTGCAAGGGGCATGAAATGTAGGATCGTTTCTGCGAGCACCGTCGTGTCAGCAGATTCCCGACCGCTTCGCGGCCGCCAACGCAGAGACAATTCTACACTTAGGCCATGTCCTCCCGAAAATCTTGCTTTTGGGTACTTTTCCCGCGCGGGAAAAGTACCCCTCCGGCGGCAGCACAAGCCGATTCCACCCATCAATCCTCCCACAAACCCAGCAGAACCGGGGCCAAACGGCCCCGGTTCTGTCATAAAAAGGACTTCAAACCAGCCCCGAGAGGAGAAAATCTGTTAGCCGCCACAGCAGGACGATTCCCGCAATCAGCACCGCCGCCGGGACGGCCAGCACCGCCAGCAGTCCGCAGCTCAGGCACGCGGCGGCGCGGAATAAAAAGCGCAGCATGTTCAGTCCTCCCGCGCGCCGCTGACGATCTGATAGTAAGCGTTCGACGTCAGGCGGTAGGCCAGCGTATACAGCAGCGCGAACACGACATACGACAGCGCCGTCGTGCCGATGAGGAGCTTCACGTTGTTGAGGTTGAAGAGCATGAGGAGCTTGTGAACGAACGGGAACGCGAAGCACAGGTGCAGCCCCGCCAGCAGCAGCGGCAGGAAGAACACGAGCAGCATCTGGCTGTTGACGCTGCGGCGGATGTCGCCGCGGGTCATACCGACCTTCTGCATGATGGCGAAGCGCGCTTCGTCCTCGTAGCCCTCGGAGATCTGCTTATAGTAGATAATCAGCACCGCCGCGAGCGAGAAGCCGACGCTCAGCAGTACGCCGAGGAAGAACAGCCCGCCGTAGGTCGCGTAGAAGTCGTCGCGGTTGCTGGCCACGCCCTCATAGAAGATAGTGGAGGGCACGTCGTCTGCTTCCTGGCTCCGAATGCCGCTGAGCAGGTCACCGAGCGAATCGGTGCACCGGATCTGTTCCTCGTTGGAGAGCTGGGTATCAAAGGCGTACGTCCAGATATGGCTCACGGCGTTGCCGCCGCTGCGCTCGGCCATGGCCTCGAGCGGCTGCATGGCCGTGTCCAGATCGGGGACGATGACATAGAGCGTGGGGGTGACGTCGGCGGAGCGTTCGCCGCCGATCACCGCATCGGTCAGCTGCGCCTTGACGCGCCACGTCGGGCCGCCCTCGATGGTGAGCGTATCCGCGCTGTAGCCCATACGCAGACCGCTCACGAGCACCTCATTGGGCGCGAGGGTTTCGCTGCCGCCGGTCATGGCGTTGTAGTCGTCCAGCCCGATCAGAGACAGGCAGCAGACCTTTTCATAGTCGGAGAGCTTTGCCGTGCTGTCGGAGTGAATCTCGCCGCTGCTGTCCAGAATGACGGAGAGAAACGCCTGGCGATAGTCGAGGACGTTTTCGGGTGCGGCACCTTCGACCGCGGGCAGCAGCTGCGCGCGCAGCGCGGCGATGTTCTCCTTGGAGAAGGACTCGGGCGAGCGGTTGTAGTAGGCCGTCACGGTGATGTTGCGCGGATAGCGCGTGCGCAGGGAGTCCTCAATGCCGCTGTACAGGCACGTCGTCGAGGACAGCATGACGAGTACCATCGTCGCGAGGATGCAGATGGACGCGAGCCCCGCGCCGTTGCGCTTCATGCGGTAGGCCATGGATGAGACGGAGACAAAGTGGCTTTTCTGATAGTAAAAGCGCTTGTTTTTCTGCAGCAGGCGGCACAGCACGACCGAGCCCGCGATGAAGAGCAGGTACGTCGCGAGGATGACCATCACGACCGCGATGAAGAACCACACGAGCGCCGTGAGCGGCTGGCGGATGCTGACGGCGAGCCAGTAGGCCGTGCCGAGCAGTACAAGACCCGCCGCGCCGAGCAGCCAGTTCGCGCGCGGGGGCTTTTCCCCTGCGGCCTCGCTGCGCAGCAGCTGCACGGGGTTCGCGGCGCGGATGCGGACGATGTTCACGAGCAGGATCAGAACATAGATCGCGGCGAAAAACAGCGCCGTCAGGAGCGCGCCCTGTCCGCTGAGGGGATAGCTGTAGCTGATCTCGCCGCCCATCAGGTGCGTGAGCGCCAGCTCCGCGAGTTTGCTCAGCGCTGTGCCGAGGGTGAGCCCGCCCAGCAGCGCGATGCCCGCCGAGAGCAGCGTCTCCCACACGAGAATGCGCGCGATGTTGCCCTTGCCCATGCCGAGGACGTTGTAGAGCGCGAATTCGCGGTTCCTGCGGCGGATGAGAAACGAGTTCGTGTAAAACAGCAGCAGCGCCGAGAAAATCGCGAGCACGAAGCTCCCGAGCCGCAGGATGAGGGAGAGTGAATCGCCGCCGTTCATCTGCGCCGCAGGGCCGTTTGCGAGTGCGAGCAGAATGTAAAACAGCGTCGCCGCGCCCACGCCCGTCAGCAGATAGGGCACATACAGGCGGCGGTTTTTGCGGATGCCGTCCCATGCGAGGTGGAAATACAGCTTCATGCCCGCTCACCGCCCTGCAGCATCGTCAGTGTATCGGAGATTTTCTGATACAGCTGCTCAGAGGTGGCCTCCCCGCGGTAGATCTGGTGGAACACGCGGCCGTCCTTGATGAAGAGGACGCGGCCCGCGCGACTCGCCGCGCGCACGGAGTGCGTGACCATGAGGATGGTCTGCCCGGCGGCGTTGATCTGGCCGAAGAGGTCCAGCAGCTCGTCGGTCGCGCGGGAGTCGAGCGCGCCGGTCGGCTCGTCGGCCAGCAGAATGCGGGGCTCCGTAATCAGGGCGCGCGCCACGGCGGCGCGCTGCTTCTGCCCGCCGGAGACCTCATAGGGGTACTTTGCAAGCAGCTGGTCGATCCCCAGACGCTGCGTCAGCGGCAGAAGGCGCTGCTCCATCTCGCGCCAGCTCTTCCCCGCGAGGACGAGCGGCAGGCAGATGTTGTCCTTGAGAGAAAAGGTATCAAGGAGGTTGAACTCCTGAAACACGAAACCGAGGTGGTCGCGGCGGAAGGCCGCCATGTCGCTCTCGCGCACCCCGGCGAGATCCTTTCCGTCGAGCAGCACGCTCCCCGCCGTCGGGCGGTCGAGCGCGGCGAGGATGTTCAGCAGCGTCGTCTTGCCGCTGCCCGATTCGCCCATGATGGCGACGTACTCGCCCTCCTCCACCTCAAAATTCACATCCCGCAGCGCCTCGACCTGCTGGCCGCCGAAGCGGGTGGTATAGACCTTCTTCAGGCCCTCAACATGCAATAAGCTCATACTGTGTACCTCCTTTTGTTTTCATCCCCATTGTAGCAAAAGGGGAAATGCAGGGCTATCGCATCGCCTTACATTTCCCCCGGAGGGTCTTACAGTTCTGTAAGAAGTCACTCAATTGTCAGGCCGCGGCGGCGCAGGCCGATGCGGATCTCCGTTCCCTCACCCGGCGCGGAGCGCGCGGTGATCGTGTGTCCGAGCGCATCGCACACGCGGCGGCAGAGATAGAGCCCGATCCCGCTTGAGCGCCGGTCGGTGCGGCCGTTGCAGCCGGTATATCCCCGCTCAAAGATACGCGGCAGATCCTCCGGCGCGATGCCCATGCCCGTGTCGCGGATGCTGAGGATGCCGTGCTCGGGCATGGAGATGGTGATCCCGCCGCGCGATGTGTATTTCAGCGCGTTTGAGAGCACCTGCCCGATCACAAAGCCCAGCCATTTCTCGTCCGTCACGGCGCGGTAATCGAGCGGCTCATAGTGCAGCTGCAGCCGCCGCCCGATGAACTCGCCCGCGAACGGGCGCACGGCGGCGCGGATAATCCCGTCAAGGTCATAGGTGCGGATGACGAAGTCCGTGCTCTCGGAGTCGAGCCGCAGGTAGACCATGACCATCTCGACATACTGCTCCACGCGCCGCAGGTCGGACGAGAGCCGCCGCGCCGTGTCGGAATCCTCACTCTGCAGCGTCAGGCGCATGGCGGAGATGGGCGTTTTGATCTGGTGCGCCCAGAGCGTGTAGTAGTCGATCATGGCGCGCATGCGCGCGTCCGTCTCCGTCTCCGCGCGGCGTGCCCGCTCGTCGAGCGCGCGGACGAGCGCCTGATAGTCCTCCTCGCAGATGCCGGCGGGGGAGGGGAGCTGCGCCGGGTCGGGCGCGGCGCGCAGACGGCACAGCGTCTCGTGACGCCGACGCAGGCGAAGAAAGTCCGCCGTGAGCAGCGAAAGACCCAGCGCCGCGCAGAGCGCGAGCGGGTACCACACCGCCCGCAGCGGCAGCCGGTACAGCGCGAAGCAGACCGCAAGCACTGCCGCGAAGAGCGTGAACGCCGCGAATACGCGCCATTTTTGACGCAGATATTGCATAAAAAGCTTCATATCTTCACCCAATCAGATACCCCACGCCGAATTTCGTCGTGATGAAGTCGTTCAGCCCCGCCTGCTCGAGCTTCTTGCGCAGGCGGCCGACGTTGACGCTCAGCGTGTTCTCATCGACAAAGCTGTCCGTCTGCCACAGGCGCTCCATGAGCTTTTCGCGGCTGACAACCCTGCCCTTGCTCTGCAGGAGGGCGAGGAGAATGCGGTATTCGTTTTTCGTGAGGGGGATCCGGCGGCCCTGATAGGTGAGGGTTCCGTCCCCGGTGCTCAGCAGCGCGCCGCGGTGCTCGAGCACGGGGACGGCCTGTCCGAAGTCGTACGTTCGCCGCAGCAGGGCGAGTACCTTCGCCATGAGGACGTTCTGGTCGAAGGGCTTGGCGATGAAGTCGTCCGCGCCGAGGTTCATGGCCATGACGATGTTCATGCTGTCGGCGGCGGAGGAGATGAAGATGACCGGAACCTTCGAGACCTGGCGGATGCGGCTGCACCAGTGGTAGCCGTCGAAGGCGGGCAGCGAGATGTCGAGCAGCACGAGGTGCGGGTCAAAGGCCGCGAACGCGCCCATCACGTCGCGGAAATCCTCGACGCAGCACGTCTCGAGATCCCAGAGCTTCGCCTGTTCGGCGACGGCCTGCGCGATGCCGCGGTCGTCCTCCACGATTAAAATTCGGTACATAGCGTCTCCTTTCAGCCCTCGCCGCGCTGTCCGAGACGGCTGAGTGGGCGGAAGGCCATCGGCCACAGCACGCCCGCCGCCAGCACAACGAGGAAATACCGCACGGCCCCGGCGAGTCCGGCGCTGCCGCCGAAGAGCGCGATGAGCGGAGCCTTCAGCCCGGCCTTGAGCGCCACGACGAGCGCGAGCCCGACGATAAACTTGATCGCCTGCACCCACCAGACGGCCTTTGTCTCAAAGTGGACATACTGCCGGTCGAGCCACCACGCGAGCGCGATGCCGAGCGTCGCGCCGAGGAGCTTCCAGCCGTTTTCAACGCCGCTGGCGAGGTTCGCCGAGTCAATATCCGGCGGGAAGGGGTAGACGAGCGTGAACGTCAGATACGCCGCGCTCAGCAGCACCATCGAGGCAAGCAGCCCCGCCATCAGGCGCGGGTAGCGGTCGGCCCGCCGCATGAGCGGATAGATGGCGAACACCAGCACCGCCGCAATCACGAACGAAACGCCAACGTCGAGCGGCGTGTGGACGCCGAGGTACATGCGCGAAAAGCTCACCAGCACAAAAATCACGACGCAGACCCACCGCAGGCAGTGCCGCTTCGTCGCGCGGGCGATGCCGCCGAATGTACCGACGGCATTCTGCGTGTGGCCACTGGGGAAGGAGTACCCCGTGGCTTCGGCGCGGGCGCTCTCGACGATGGTGAAGTCCGGATCGAGCACCCACGGCCGCGGGATGCGGCACAGGAGCTTGAGAAACTGGTTAAGCACCGTCCCCAGAAATCCGACGGTCAGCAGATAATATCCCTCGTGTTTGTCGACGCACCAGAAGATGAAGATGGCGACTGCGAGAAAGGCCGTCTCGCCGCCGAGGTGCGTGATGCCGCTCATCAGCCAGTCGCCCGCGGGGGTGCGGAGGCTCTCGAGCAGATAGAGTAGTTTCATGGAAGATCCTCCCTGTTCACATTCCTGTTCATACGGGTTCTATTCTACACGATTTTTCTCCCCGGCGCAAGGTTGACAGGCGGGCGGACGTCGGTTATGATGAATCTGTTATAAATGACAGGGGGTATTGCTATGAAACCTGTGGAGCTGCTGGAGATTCTGCACACGGCGGAGCGGCTCAAGGACGTGACGCGCCACAGCTACACGTCCGGCGGCCGGCACGAGAGCGTCGCGGAGCACAGCTGGCGCATCACGCTGATGGCGTTTCTGCTGCGGGACGAATTCCCGGAGCTGGATATGGATAAGGTGCTGCGCATGTGCCTGATCCACGACCTCGGCGAGTGCTTCACCGGGGACATCCCGGCCTTTGACAAGACGGCGGACGATTCGGCGCGCGAGGAGGAGCTGCTGGGCGCGTGGGTTGCGCAGCTGCCGCAGCCGGTGCGCGGCGAGATGGCGGAGCTCTACGCGGAGATGGAAGCGCTCGGGACGCCGGAGGCGCGGGTCTATAAGTGCCTTGACAAGCTCGAGGCGGTCATCCAGCACAACGAGTCGCCCATCTCGACGTGGGAGCCGCTGGAGTATGACCTCAACCGCACCTACGCGAACGAAAATGTGGCGTTTTCGCCGTACCTGACCCGCCTGCGCAGGGAGATCCTGCGCGAGACGGAGGAGAAAATCGCGCGTGGCGAATAAACTGACAGGGCGAATGGACAGGCAGAGCGGGGCTGTGCCCCGCTCTGCCTGTGCTTTGTGGGGGCATGGCGGACTCCGCTGAGCAGGGCTTTTTTGCCGCCCGGCTCCATATTTTTCGAAAAATTTTCAAAAAGTTGCCACAGCAACGGACAAGGCTCTTTGGTTGCGGTATGCTAACCGATGCCGACGGTGCCGTGTATTTTCCACGGTGATGGCGCTGGTGCTGGCCGTCAGCCTGCTGCCGACCTACGCCTTCGCCGCGAGCGTGCCCACCAGCACGACCACCGACGGCAATGCGGCTGATTTCACGGGCGCGTGGAAAAGCGCGCACGATAAGCCCGGCACTTATACCGTGACGGCGAACCTGGCGATGCCAGGTCAGTATAACCCCATTCTAACGGGCGTCACGATCAGGAAGGTTCCCGGCAAGACCGGCATCGACCTCGACAACACGATGATCGAGGTCATCAAGCCGGATCTGGAGCCCTACGGCTACACGCTCGACATGAACTATGCCATCGTCGTCAAGACGAACGGCGAGGTCTGCCAGAACTGGCTCGCGGGCGAGAATGTCATGACCCTGACGGTGAAGCTGGGCGACTATCAGAAGCTCGGCTGGTCGGGAGACTGGCTGTGCGCGGACGGACACCTATGAGACGTTCATGAACCCGGACATCGCCGTGCAGGCCATCGTGCACCATCACCGGGGAGGAGATGAAGCAGAAGCTCTTGGGCTTCCTGCAGATCATGTATGACCTGAACCCCGACGCCGTCGGCGGCGCCATGCCGGGTGACGATTTCTACTACATCCCCGCCAACAACTGAGAAACAAGACCAATCCCCCAAAAGGTCTGTCCTTTTGGGGGATTGGTCTTGTTAGTTGGGGTGTTCTGCCTCTGGCGGCATACTTTTTGCCAGCAGCGGCAAAAAGTATGCAAAAAACGCCGCTTAAACCTACGGTTTAAAAAGCCCTTTGCGCGCCCTGCACCGTTCAGGTTGTTTTAGTGCGTACCACACGCTTGTAGGGTTTTGCAAGGGGCATTAAATGTAGAATCATCTCTGCGTTTGCGCCGCTGCCGTTGATGGTGCGAAATGTAGGGGGGTGCAGTGCCCTTTCATTTTGGCGGGGCCCATGTACCCCGCCGCAAATATCGGCGCACTCCTGCCGAACATTGTAGGGGGCGATGCCCACATCGCCCCGCCGTTCGACCGGAATGCTTCTTCCAACTGCGTAGGGGGCGGCGTCCCCGACGCCCCGCGATAGGCGAAACGGCCCCTACATTTCAGAGTATCAGCGGCAGCGGAGCAGAAGGGGAGACAATTCTAAATTTAGGATACGGTTTACCGAATCCCCCGCTTGCCGACCGGAAAAGGAAGTCAAGAAACCTTGGTTTTTTGCGCGCTTTTGGTCACTTTTCCCGCGCGGGAAAAGTGACCCGCCGGAGGCAGAACAGGCCGATTCAATTACCAATCCCCCCAAAAAACGGGCCGATGTGGGCATCTGCCCCTACAGCGCGGAAGCGGGAGCTTTTTTCAAATAACACAGCGGGCCCCATGTGCCCCGCCGCGGTCGGCCGGAAAGCTCCTTCAAACCTCTGTAGGGGGCGATGCCCACATCGCCCCGCCGGGGGCTGGACACGCCGCTCCGCACGCCGGTGCCACGCGGAAGGCAGTTACTCCCCAGCCTTCAAAATCCGCACCGCGCGGCCGTCCATCTCGATGACACCCTCCTCCTTCATGCGCGAGAGCTCGCGGTTGAGCGCCGAGCGGTTCACGTTCAGGTACTGCGCCAGCTCCTTCTGGCCGAAGGGCATGATGCGGATGCCGTTCGGCACGGGCGTCAGGCCGTTGAAGTAGATCAGCAGGCGGTTGCGCAGGCGAGGCTCGGTCAGCAGGTGGTTCTTACGGTTGAGATTGGCGAACTTCGCCGAGATCTCCATGAGCAGGTTCGCCATCACGCGCACGACGTCCGGGTCGCCGCCGTGGTCAAGGATGCGCTCCGCAGGAAGAAACAGCACGCGCGTCGGCGTGAGGGTCCGGATCTCCACCCAGCTGCGCTGCGCGCCGAAGGCCACGGCCTCGCCGAAGCTCGAGCCGCGTGTTCTGGTCGAGCCCGGTAAATGGCTCGTCGAGCACGATCATGCGGCAGGGGTAGTGCATCGCCCGCGCCAACGCCACGCGGCGCTACATGCCGCCGGAGAGCTGGGAGATGGGCTGGTGCAGGCTGTTCGGCGGGAGAATCAGGCTCAGCTCCTCGGCGAGCTGCTTTTCATCGACCTTCTCCTCGCACACGAGCGCCACGCGGCACGAGCTGATGAGAAACGGCATGAACGAGGGGCGGTAGATATAGAGGAATTTCTTCCAGCGGCTGAGCCGGAACGTCTCCGCCATCTCGAGCATCTCCGGGTCGACGTTGAGAAAGCCAGCGAGCGTGTTCGTGTAGATCAGCGGCAGGACGATCAGAAACGACAGGTAGATCGTCAGCGCCTGGTTGCCGACCCAGATGAGCAGCATAATGACAAACGACACCATCGGCCCGGCCAGAATGATGCGGTTGTCGACGACGCGGTCGGCGACCTCCTACACCACCAGCCAGAACAGGATAATCAGTACCGACTTGACGCTCCATCGCTTTTTCTGTCTTTCAAGCTCCATGAGTTGTTTCTCCTCTCGGGGCGGGCCGCGCGGCCCGCGTATGGTAAGGATCTATATTGGTTAGAGAAGGCTGACTGGCAGCCCGAAAAAAAGCGCATCACTGTGCTATAAACATAGTATCCCACAGCCGCGCGCCGCCGGGAAGTTGCCGCGGCAACTTTTTTTTGCGCGATATTCGCCGCCGCGCCGCATCTGTCTTGACAGCGCCGGAGCGCGTTACTATAATAAATGTGGAAAATATGCCCCACGGGAAGGAGAGAGCACATGAAGCTGAATCAGGAGGAGATCAAGACCATCCTGCCGCACCGCGACCCGATGCTGCTCGTCACATCGGTCGAGGAGCTCACACCCGGCGAGGAGATCCGCGCGTCGTTTTATGCCGACCCGCGCGGGAGATTTTTCCCAGCCACTTTCCGGGCAACCCCGTCCTCCCCGGCGTCTACACGGTGGAGTGTCTGGGGCAGGCGGCGGATCTCGTCGTCATGACGACCGAGCGCTACGCCGGGAAGACCCCGCTGCTCATCGGCGTCGACAAGGCGCGCTTCACGCGCAAGGTGCGCCCCGGCGAGACGCTGGAGCTGCGCGCCCGGCTCATCCGCGAGCGGGCGGAGAAGGCCATCGTCACCTGCGCCGCAGAGGCGTACGTCGAAGGTGAATTGGCGCTCTCGTGCGAGATTACGCTCGCGCTCAGATAATCTTTTCGGAAGAAGCCCCCAAGGGACTTCTTCTTTATATGGAAAAGTTAGCTAAAGCTAACTTGAAACAGCAGAGGTGACGGTATGAACGAAAAAATCACGCTCTCCGGCGTACCGGAGACGATGCTCCAGACACTCTATGCCCGCGCGAAGGAGACGTGCACGCGCGGCGCCATCCGCGACGAAAAGGCCGCGGCACTTGTGGAGCGGATCGACTATGACTTCTCCCTCGCGGACAAGGACGCCGCCATGCACAGCGGCGTCATCGCGCGGACGATCGTGCTCGACCGGCTGGTGGAGGGCTTTCTCGCGCAGCACCAGAGCGCGGCGGTGGTGAACCTCGCCTGCGGGCTCGACACGCGCTGCTACCGCGTGGAGGGCTACGGCCGCTGGTATAACCTCGACCTGCCGGAGACAATGGCCGTGCGCGCAGTGCTCTTGCCCGAGAGTGGGAAGATCACGCAGCTGGCCATGTCCGCGATGGACGACTGGAGCGCGGCTGTGGAGGAGCGGGACGCGCCCGCGCTCGTCATCATCGAGGGGCTGACGATGTACCTCTCGGAGTGGGACGTGCAGCGCATCTTCGAGGTGATCGCCGCGCGCTTTCCGCGCGTGACAGTGCTCGTCGAGACGATGAGCCCGGCGGTCGTGCGCCGCTTCAAGGAGAAATCCATCGAGGGCAGCGGTGCACGCTTCACATGGGGCGTCGCGGACGGCGCGGCGCTTGCGCGGCTGCTGCCGGGCTTCCGTCTCGTGGAGGAGCACAGCCTGTGCGAGGGGATGGCCGCGTTCGTGCCGGTCTATCGCCTGCTCGATAGGATCCCCCTCGTGCGCAATATCTCCAACCGGATCGTGGTGCTGGAAAGGGCGTGACGGCGTATGTCCAGAAAGGCAACGGAGTTTCAGAAGGTGCCATGAGCCGCATGTACCGCGGCACGGAGATTTTCCAGCCCCTGAACACGGGCTGGATCGACGGGCACGTCGCCTGCGTGCGCGAGTGGGTGGCGAACATCTTCTTTTACCGCAAGGACGGCACGACTATCATGATGGACACCGGCTATAACTACAACCGGCTGGCCGAAAAGATGGCGTGGCTCGGCATCGCGCCGGAGAGCATCCGCCATATCCTCATCACCCATCAGGACACCGACCACGTCGGCGCGGTGGCCGAGGACAGCCCAGGCCTGTTCCGGCAGGTGACACTCTATGTCGGCGAGATCGAGAACCGCTATCTCACCGGTGAGGTGCGCCGCCGTGTACTCCACAAGCTGTATAAGCTGCCGCAGGTGACGGTTCACAACGAAAAGGTGCTTCTGCGGGACGGACAGGTCTTTGAGATCGGCGGCATCCGCATCGAGTGCTTCCTCGTCCCCGGCCACACGCGGGAGCGTGCGCAGAGCGGCTTTTTGAAGGGAGTGGGGCAGTGAAGTATTTTGAATTCGGGCAGGAGCACCCCGAGCTGATGGTGCTGCTCCACGGCGGCGGGGTCTGCTACCGCGGCGCGACGTGGCGCAGCTGGGTGACGAGGACCGCTGCATGATCGGGCGGCACAAGGACTTCTCCCTCTTTACCTGCACGGACATGTACGTCTGGCACGGGATCCGCAGCTCGACGGAGCGCAGTCTCGCGGGGCACATCCGCGCGTGGCAGGACGCGGGCTATGCCTTCACCTACAAGGTGTTTCCCAATATGGGGCACGGCACGCTCGCCGGGGAGCACACGGAGCAGTTCCGCCGGGAGATGCTCACCGCGCACGCGCAGACGCTGGCAAAGGCCGGAAATAAGGCCGGAAAGGAGACGCCATATGAAGGTGCATATTGAGAAAAACACGGTGCAGGAGACACTGGTCATCCCGCTCTACGGGCGCAAAATGTGCTCGGAGCTCTATCCGAACCTCTACCGCGACGAGACGGCCGTCCGCCTGATGGAGCGCGTGGACTACGACTTTTCCCGCCTTGCTGCCGGGGTAAAGAGCACGATGCAGCGCTTCGGCTTTCTGGAGGTCGCCATGCGCCAGAGTGACCTCGCGTGGGAGGTGCGCGACTATCTGCGCACGCATCCGCGCGCGGCGGTCGTGAACCTCGGCTGCGGGCTCGACGGCACGGGCCGCGCCTGCGACAACGGGACGTGCCGGATCTATAACATCGACTTTCCCGACGTCATCGCGGTGCGAAACGAGCTGCTCCCGGCGGGGGAGCGCGAGGAGAACATCGCCTGCGACCTGACGGATCACGCGTGGATGGAGAAAATCGACGCATCGGGCGGCGCGGTGTTCTTCGCCGCGGGCGTGTTCTACTATTTCCTCACACCGCAGGTGCGCGCGCTCGTGCAGACCATGGCCGCGGCCTTTCCCGGCGGGAAGCTGGTCTTTGACGCCGCGTGCCGCAGCGCGGTGAAGCTGATGCTCAAAACATGGATCCGCAGCGCGGAGATTCAGGACGTGGGGGCGTATTTCGCCGTCGTGGACGCTGCGCGCGAGATCACGCCGTGGGCGGAGAACCTGCGCGTCACGAGCCGCGGCTATATGCTCGGCTACCAGAGCCTGCGCGACCCGTCCGTCAGCGGCTTTTTCCGCCTGCTCGCGAAAATCGGCGACGGCGCGATGAAGATGCAGATCGTGCGCATTGAATTTAAGTAATCAACAAGCGACCGCATCCATTTGGATGCGGTCGCTTGTTGATTAAAAGGCTCTCGCTCCGAACCGCGTGTTTTTGTGTGCTGCGCACACAAAAACACACTCTTTCCGCGCAAAGTGTTTTTCGCGACGTATACGCCGCCGAAAAAACGGATTAGAGCTTATTCGCGGCGCTGCGGCGCCGCGAACTCTGTGAGACTTCAATAATCAAAAAAGGAGCCAAATCCACACGGATTTGGCTCCTTTTTTGATTAGTCTTTATCTTCGTCCGCGTTCTTGTCCTGCTCCTCTTTTTCGCGGCGCTGCTGCTCCTCGATCCGGTTGAAGATCGGCCAGATCAGCTTGAGGTTTGCGTAGCTCAGCGCGGCGTACCCCACGAGCAGCCACACCGGCAGGAGCATGTAGAGTGTCGTCGGCGTCAGCGCCGTCAGCACGATGGCCGCGCCCCAGTACAGCCACATCAGCAGCAGCTTCGGCAGGTTCCCCACGCCGAGCATCAGGGCGTTGCTGAGCTGGCGGCGCCAGGTGTTCTCATACCGCGCGAGCAGCGGGAACAGAAACGTCATCACCATGCCCACGAGCTGCAGCGCGAAGACGGCCAGCACCTTCCAGATAAAGCGGTTGCCCGTCTGCGCGAGCCAGAGGTCGGCGCCGCACACGGCGATGACAATCAGCAGCAACAGCCAGCAGCCGCTCGCGCGCTTCCAGTTATCGCGCCAGGCGGAGAAGAAGCGCCGCGTCAGATGGCCGTCCTCCCCCTGCAGCAGACGCAGCAGCACCGTGTAGAGCGCCGCGCTGCTTGCGCCGAAGGTGACAACCGGCAGCGAACAGACCAGAAAGAGAATGTTGAGCCAGATCAGCTGACTGAGCCGTGTGATAAAATGGGAAAACCCACCGTCTGGGTCGAAAAGTTTCTGCATAAAAGGCTCCTGTTCCGAGAGTTTGAATGGAAAACCGGCATTACGGTCAAGAATATTGTACGGCACGCGGGCGGCGTCTGTCAAGGGGTGAGGGGGGCGGCCTTGTGAGCCTTCGGCGACATACTTTTTGCCAGCAGCGGCAAAGAGTATGCAAAAAACGCCGCTTAAACCTGCGGTTTAAGAATCCCTTGCGCGCCCCGCATACTGGGTGTTTGTTATAGTGCGTTCCACACGTTTGTAAAAATTTGCAAGGGGCATAAAATGTAGAATCGTCTCTACTTCTACGCCGCTGCCGCTGACGGTGTGAAATGTAGAGGTGCGGTGTACTTTTGCTCGGGCCGTCGTGGACGCCGGCCCCCACGGAGATGTGCGGAATTTTCGGCGCGTGGTTCCTGCGTTCGGGCCGATGTGGGCATCGGCCTGCGGGAACCTCGCCTGTCGGCCGGAAAAGGATTCCAAAACCTTGATTTTGGCGCGCTTTTGGTGACTTTTCCCGCGTGGGAAAAGTCACCCGCCGTAGGCAGACAACCCGCTTCGGTGGGCTGACCTATGTGAAAACAAGGTGCTCGCTCAAAACCAAAAAGGCTGGAGATCCAGTGGATCTCCAGCCTTTTTATGCTTTTGTGAAGGACTTACCGCGCCTCGCGCTTGCCGTGGCTGCGGCGGCGGGGGATGGTCAGCACGAGAATGCTCGCGCCGCAGGCCGCCGCCAGCACGGCCCACATGCCGACGCCCTTGTCGCCGGTCGTGGTCTTGCTGCCGGTGTTGCCGGTGTTGCCGGTGTTGCCGGTGTTGCCGCTGCCACCGGGATTATCCGGGGTTCCGGGCTGGTCAGGGTTCGGCTTCGGCTGATCCGGATCGGTCAGCGTGCGCTGATAGCCGCAGACATCGCAGGTGGTGTCGTGGTCGTCAGAATAGACGTGGTCACCGTAGCCGTCCTTGTCGGCGTTATCTGTGACGGTGCAGCCGTCGGCCGTGCATTCATGCCAGTGGTGCTCACCGTCGGCCGACCAGACGTCGGACCAGACGTGCACATGATCGAGGGGCTTGTCGGCGTCACTGTACATGCGCCAGAGCTGCGTTCCGTAATAGGGGTTCGCGGTGCCAAGGAACACGCCCTGCTCGGTAGAGGTGATGCAGCGCAGGCCGTGGTTTGCAGCATCGCCGAAACCGTCGCTGGTGATGACGTCGAAGTTAACACCATCTTTGGAAACCAGCAGGTCAAAACCGGGGTCGCTCTTCTGGGAGTAGTAGTTGCAGCCGAAGTAGTAAACAAAGTTGTGGATAGTTTCATCGTAAACGACGGTGTCGTAGACTTTGAAGATCTCATCAAGCATTGCCTTGATGCGTTCCTTCATCGTGTTCACGAAGTTGAGCTTATCCTTCCAGCTCATGGTGGAAATGGAAGCCTCAGAAACATCCTCAGCGAGGAGCTGTGCGGTTGCTTCCGGATTCTCGACGGCGAACTTAACCGCGTCAGTCAGGCTCAGATTGTCAAGAATGCCATAAACCTTGGCCTTGAATGCCTCATAGTCAGAGAGCATCTGACGGTAATCCGGCACAGGGTTCTTGTCAGCGGACATATCCGTTGCAAAACCGGCGAGCTCCTGAATCAGCTGAAGCGTATAATCGGAGAAGACGGTCTTGTTCAGGAACCACTGGAAGAGCACGTTGTCGCTGTATTCACCCAGCGCTCTATTCAGAGCCTTATGCAGTTCATCAGCACGACCGCGGATATCATCGTACTCCATGTCACGAAGCTGACCATCCGTGATCTGGGTGAACTTATAGGTTATAGTGGCGGTATCATAGGTGCCAATGTATAACTCACCATTGTGCTCGCCCATGCGCCAGACATACTGGTTGGAGTTGTTGCCGAGACCCGCACCGAGGTTGCCGATGGGGCCGTTGGGGAAATAGGGGTTGTCGTTCTTGCCGGCCACCTGCTCAAAGTTCTCGTTCGCGTCCATGCGATAGAGATAGATGGAGTGGTCGAGGTCGTTGTACAGCGGTTCGAAGTTGCCGGTGGCGGGAACTTCTGCAAGGTCGAGCATGGGGTCGTTATAGGTGCCCATATACAGGTAACCATTGTAAACCCACAGGTTGCAGGACATGGAGTAATCGATGCCGAAACCGTAGCCATACTTGCTGCCGGGCTTGTCACCAATGATCTGCTTCCAAGTGAAGTTGCCATTGCTGTCCTTATCGCCGCGGTACATGGCAAAGCCCTGCTTGTTGATCTTGCCGTCGATGTTCTTATCCGTCACGACGGTAACATACAGGTGGCCGTTATACTCGATGATATCCCAGATACCGCCGCCGTTGAGGCCGTCGTTGCTCATGACGGCAGGGAGATTATCGAAGTCGTCCTGATCAGCGATAACACGCCATTTACTCAGGTCAGCACTGGGGTCGCTGCTGGCAACGATGATGCCGCCGGGAGTCTTGTTGCCATCATAGTCATCCGTAGCGAGGCACATGAGAATCTCGCCGTCATAGACGATCAGACCATGCACGCCGCTGGCAACAGCGCGGTTGAAACGGTTGTTGTAGTAGGCGATCTGAGCCTCGTTCGTATAGGGGTCTACCTCGACCAGCGTAGCTGTGGGCTTGCCCATGCTGACAAAGTAGAGCTTGTCATTAAAACGGCAAACCATGCGATAGCCAGCCAGACCGTTGAAACCGGGAAGACCGGGGTAGCCCACGAAAATATTGGGATAGTCCTTACGGATGTCGCTCTCGCGGAAGACGACCTTTGCTTCGAACGTCGTCTTGTTTACGGCGATGATGACGGGATCCCAGCCGGAGGAATACGTCTCGTCGAAGGTGCCAACGCCGAACACGCTGCGCACGATCTCAGCCGCCATTTCCTTGGTGTCGGTATCAGCGGGCAGCTTGCCATCTTTTACCATACCGTTAAGGGTCGTCTGTACGTTGAGGTGGTACTGATGCCATGTGGCATTGGCGCAGGTGCCAATATAAATGTAATCGCTGTCCTCGCCGCCGTCCGCCATGGACCAGGAGTAACTGTTGCTACGGTCCTGATCCTTGCCGGAGAGAATAGCGTCGACCTCGCCCGCACCCAGCGTGGGGTGGGAGACCTTGTCGATGGTGTAGCCGCCATTGGAGTAGACGCCCTGCTCGAGCGGGGTGTAGCTGATGTTTCCGCTGTCATCCCGGACAACAGCGGCGGTGGCACTGGCGATCAGGCTGACTGCCATCACTGCGACCAGCACCAGGGCCAAAAACGACTTGGAAAACTTGCGCATACGTGGATCATCTCCTTATATAATAATCTTTCTCTTCCCCTGCCGTCGGAGACTCCGCCGGCGGACAGTGTATATAAATTTATCATGAAATTTGATGTGTTGCAAGAGAAATCGGTGAACACGCTAATTTTCCACAAAATAACCAAAAATATATTATACAATTTGTGCCATTTTACGTCATGCGCGCTGAGAGCCTCCGGAAATACACGGCAAAACGGAAACTGGTCGTTTATTTTTCACTTTCCGCTGGCGACGCGAGCTCACGCAGGTAGCTCTTTCCGTCCTTGAGGAAACTCGCGGCGATCAGGAGGATGACGATGGCGATCGGCCCGGCGGCGACGATACTGACGGACTGAAGATTGCTCATGGAGCTCTCCGCGAACAGCAGCGCGATCGGCAGGAGGATCAGCAGGATACACCACATGAGCTGAATGGCCTTGTGCGGCAGCTCACCGTCTTTGAGCGTGTGGTAGCTGTAGCACGAGGCGGTGAGGGCGATGGAGTCGAACGACGTCGCGTAGAACGCGATCATCGTCACGAGCACGGCGACCATGATGACCGGCGCGCCGGGCAGCGTTTTGATGATGCCGACGATCATGCCGTAGAGGTCGCCCGTCTCGGCGTACTGGCGGATGAAGTCCGCGCGGCCCGTGACCTGCATGCCCATGGAGTAGTTGCCGAGGATGATGAAGCTGATGATCGTGGAGCCGACGCCGAAAGCGTACCCACCGAGGATCGTCTGGCGCACGGTGCGCCCGCGGGAGATACTGCCGATGAAAAACGGCGCGGCCACACACCAGACCATCCAGTACGCCCAGTAGTAGATCGTCCAGTTCTGCGGGAAGTTTGAGGTGCGCAGTGGGTCGGTGAAGGTGGACAGGCCGATGAAATTCTGCACCATACGCCCGAGAGAGGTAAAGCCCGTCTCGATGATATAGCGCGTCTCACCGCCGAAGAGCAGCACGAACGCCAGCAGCCCGAAAAACAGATAGATGCAGACCTTCGCGAGGATGCCGATCCCCTTGAACCCGTGCAGCAGCGAATAGGTATATACCGCGCACGTCAGCAGGAGGATGACGATGTTCACCGCCGTCTGGCTCACCGTGAAGTGCAGGAGGTCACCGAGGATGGCCGCCATGAGCGGTGTCGCGACGCTAAAGGTCGTCGCCGTGCCGGCCAGCAGCGCGAACACCGCCAGCAGGTCGATGATGCGCCCAGCCAGACCGTCCGTGTGCCGCCCGAGGATGGGACGGCAGGCCTCGGAATACTTCTGGCGGCTGCACTTGCGGACATGGAGCATGAAGCCGAACGCCACGGCCAGCACCAGATAAAAGCCCCACGGGATGAAGCTCCAGTGGAACAGCGGGAACACGCCCGCCCAGTCCTGCACGCTCCCGAGCTCCGCGATGTGCGGGTCGGAGGCATAGAGCACCCACTCCGAAAACGAGTAGAACAGGATATCCGCCGCGAGGCCGCAGGTGAACATCATGCAGCCCCACGCAAAGAATGAATATTTCGGCTTTTCGCCCGGCTCGCCGAGCACGATCGAGCCGTATTTCGACGCGGCGATGTAGATCGACAGCAGGAAGATGCCCAGCCCGATCACGAGGTAGTAGGTGCCGAGCGTGTCGCCGAAGAAGAACCGGATCCGGCCCAGCACGGCGTTGGACTGCTCCGGGGCGAAGAAGAAGAGCACGCACAGCGTCACCACAATCCCGAGCGGCAGCAGCGTGATCATCCAGTCGATCTGGCCTCTTGTCTGTTTCTTGTTCATTCTGTATTTCCTCCCCTGACGGGCTTACAGCCCGAGCCGCTTACGTTCGCGGCAGACAATCTGATAGTATTCCTTTGCATATTGATACTGGCGCAGGGAGTATTCGCCGAACTCCACGCCGAGCATGCGCTTATACTCGCACCAGTTGCTCCACAGCAGCCCGCAGGCCGCGATATAGCCGTAAATCTTCACCCGCACGGCGTCCGCGCAGCCCTCGGGGAAGTACAGGTCAATCAGCCGGTCGACCTGCGCCCGGTCGTACAGCGCGTAGATGCAGAACATCGCGATGTCGACGTGCGGATCCTGCATCCCGGCGTATTCCCAGTCGATGAGCCGGATGCTCTCGCCGCCCTCACCGGGGACGAAGAGGAAGTTATCGGGCACGGCGTCGATGTGCGTGAGCACCGGCGGCAGGGCGAGCGACTCAAGGAACGGCCGCAGGCTCCGGATATGCGCGGAGGTCGCGGCGTGGTCGCGGTAGGCCGAGGGCGCGCCGTGCCAGAGCGACTGGTAAAAGTCGATCCGCCCGAAGATGTCGAACGTGTGGCCGACGGCGAGCTTCTGCTCGTGGAAGGCGCGCAGGTGCGCCATGCAGCGGCGCACATCCTCCTCGCGCAGCGGGTCGCACACGCGCGCACCCTCGAGAAAGGCCGAGATTTTATAGCCGCTCTCCGGGTTCATATAGAGGACGTCGTCGCAGATGCCGCGGCCGGCGAGCGCGGCATAGACGTCCGCCTCCTCGCGGCGGTTGATGAGCTCCTGCGTCCCCTCACCGGGGATGCGCATGATATAGCGCCCGCCGCGGCAGCGGAAGAGGAACGACCGGTTCGTCATGCCCTTTTTGAGCACGCGGATCTCCGTGATCTCCGCCGGTTCGGCATGAAGCGCGGCGCAGATGACGTCGATGGTGTCAGTGCGCAGGTGCTCGGCGTCGCTGTCGATCTCGCGCAGCTGCTCATAGGTGTTGATCTCCGCGACGCTCTCCGCCGGGACAACGCGCGCCGCGACGGGGATGCGCCTCCCGACGGGCAGCGCCGTCTCCCAGAAGTCGCCGTCATGGCGCGGGGAGCGGCAGCGCGCGGCGAGCCGCTCGCGCAGC
>ERZ773187.827-NODE-827-length-27096-cov-19.979808_pt1 | contig 27096 bp, 25 predicted proteins | sample MGYA00511242_ERZ773187 | MGnify/ENA primary metagenome ERZ773187 (study PRJEB29015, sample SAMEA2737744) | human gut metagenome | biome: human gut; feature: human-associated habitat; material: faeces | place: China | collected 2012 ...
ACACCATGGGCGGCCTGAAGATCAACACCAACACCGAGGTGCTGAAGGCTGACGGCTCTGTGATCCCCGGCCTGTTCGCAGCAGGTGAGGTGACCGGCGGCGTGCACGGTGCAAACCGTCTGGGCGGCAACGCTGTGGCCGACTTTACCGTCTTTGGCCGCATTGCCGGTGCAGCTGCCAGCAAGTACGCTGCATGAGCATAAAGCCAAAAAACTCTGACACCGCCGCCCCCAAGGGCAGCGCGTGGAAGAAAAATGTGATCTTTGCACTGGTGGTGCTGGCACTGGCCGCAGGTATTTTTCTTGCGGTGCGGGCGCAGCACCCCGCCAAGGGCAGCGGCTTACAGGCCGTTGTGGATTTCGGTGACGGCGTTACCGAGACCTTGCCACTTGCGCAGGATCATGATTACCTGTACGAGGTAGGGGACTACATCGTGCACTTGCAGGTAAAGGATGGTGCCATCGCGTTTTTGGACAGCCAGTGCCCGGACCATGTCTGTGAGCAATTCGGCTGGCTGGACAAGGACGGCGCATGGGCCGCCTGTGTGCCCGCAGGGGTGTATGTGGTGGTAGAGCCCACCGCAGACGCAGAGTAAAAAAGAATAAATCAGCCGGGCCTTCGGGTCCGGCTGATTTTCTTTTTGAGGAAAAAACGGCAAAAGAACCCTCTCAGGCATCGCTGTGCGATGCCAGCTCCCCCGAAGGGGGAGCTTTTTAGCGTGAGCCGATAGTTGCAGAGAATCTCCCCCATCTGAGATTCTGAAAAGCCTGCGGGCTTTTCAGAATCCTTTTTCACAGGAAGGAGAGCAGAGAAGAGGCAGTTTGAATCGTATTATATAAAGATATGCAACTGCTCAGCGGCGCACAAAGAAAGCCATTCTTTGTTAAAAAAGTCTGAAACTTTGTGGAAATGCCGTGAAACGAAAATTGGACGCTTGTTTATCGGGGCAAAATGCGATACACTACAAATAAGAGTTTCTGACGGGTGCTTTTGCAAAAAGCACCTTGTCATAAAAGAACCTAGGAGGAACGGCAAGAATGATCTGGAACAAGTCTAAACAGCCCGCCGACCCGCAGCAGGACGCAGCGGCTGCACCCAAAAAAGGCGGTGCGGCAGCCTTTGCCCAAAAGAACTGGAAGTGGCTGGTGCCGGTGGCCATCGTGGTGCTGGCAGGCGGCTGGTGGCTGCTGAAGCCCAAGGGGGCAAAGCCCGCCAACGTGGATACTTCCTATACAGAAGCAGTGCCGGAGACCCGGGATGTCTCCAACACGCTCAGCGGCACTGGCACGCTGAAGCCTGCCAATACTTACAGCGTCAAATCGCTGGTGCCCGGCAAGGTGCTGACCGGCGGCTTTGAGGAGGGCGATATCGTGGAGGAGGGCACTGTGCTCTACACGGTGGATTCCTCCGATGCAACCACCAAGGTGGAGCAGGCAGCCATCACCCTGCAGCAGGCGCAGCGCAGCTACGACAAGACCGCCGACCATCAGTATGTGCGTGCCGAGGTGGCGGGCGTCGTCAGCAGCCTGAAGGTGAACAAGGGCGATGAGGTAAAGAGCGGTCAGGAGGTGGCCGTGGTGCGGGACAGCTCCAAGATGAATCTGGTGCTGGAGTTCCCGGCTGCGGATGCTGCTAACTTCTCGGTAGGGCAGACCGCCCAGGTGACGCTGGACGGTACTTTTGAGGTGCTGCCCGGCACTATTACCGCTGTGACCGGCACCGATGCCCTGAGCACGGGCAACCTGCTCACCCGCACTGTGACCCTCTCGGTGTCCAATGCGGGTGGTCTGACCACGGCACAGGCTGCAACGGCTACTATCAACGGGGTGAGCTCCATTGCAGCAGCCAACTTCCAGTATCAGGCCGAGCGTACCCTGACTGCGCTGGCTTCCGGTACCGTCACCGCCATCAATGTGCGGGAGGGCGGCAGCGTGAACAAGGACGATATCATCCTGACCCTCAGCGGTGAGGAACTGACAGAGTCCATCCAGTCTGCCTCCGAGACCCTGCGCGGCGCGGAACTGTCCATGCAAAATATGCAGGACGCCATGGATAACTACACCATCACCTCGCCCATCAGCGGCACCATCATCGAGAAAAATGCCAAGGTGGGCGATGCCCTGAGCACCGGCAGCGACCTGTGCACCATCTACGACCTGAGTTATCTGGAAATGACCATCAACGTGGACGAGCTGCAGGTCAGCAGCCTGAAGGTGGGGCAGTCCGTACAGGTGACCGCAGATGCCGTGAAGGATAAGACCTACGAGGGCTTGGTCACCCGTGTGTCCATGAAGGGTGATACCAGCGGCGGTACCACCACCTACCCGGTGACCGTGCGCATTGACGAGACCGATGGTCTGCGCCCGGGCATGAATGCCAACGCCGAGATCGTGGTGGCACAGGCTAAAAATGCGCTCACCGTGCCTAACGCCGCCATTGTGCGGGGCGGTTATGTGTTGGTGCGGCAGGATTCTCCCAGCGCCGTGAATGCCGATGATTCCATGAGCGCACCGGAGGGCTATGTGTATGTCAAGGTCAAGACCGGTGTCAGCGACGACAACTATACGCAGGTGACCAGCGGCCTGTCCGAGAGTGATACCATCGCCTACGACCCCAGCTCCGTGAGCAGCGACAGCTACTATGACGATGGCGGCTATGACGATATGGACGGCGAAGTGATCGGCGGCGCCGGAAACAATGCAGACCTTGCCGAGGGCGGCGAGGAGACGCTGCCGGAGGAGACGGAAAACGGTGAAGCCCCCGCAGCGGACGCTGAAGAGCCCGCAGAGGGCATCGACCCCGCCGAGGCCGGCGCAGTCGTGGTGGATTGACGCAGGAGGGATGAATGAGCGCTCTGATCGAGTTTGATGAAGTCTGCAAATATTACCAGATGGGTGATACCACGGTAAAAGCTGCCGACCACATCACTATGAAAATCGAAAAAGGCGAGTTCGTGGCCATCGTGGGTCAGTCCGGTTCGGGCAAATCCACTTGTATGAACATCATCGGCTGTCTGGATGTGCCCACCTACGGCACCTACCGGCTCAACGGCCGGGATGTGGGCAAGATGAACCGCAACGAGCTGGCCGCTGTCCGCAACGAAATGCTGGGCTTTATCTTCCAGCAATACAATCTGCTGCCTAGGCTGAACCTGATGGAAAACGTGGAGGTGCCGCTGGTGTATGCGGGCATCTCCCGCGCCGAGCGCCACATCCGCGCCCGGGAGGTGCTGGAGCAGGTGGGACTTGGCGACAAGCTGAAAAACCGTCCCAACCAGCTTTCCGGCGGTCAGCAGCAGCGCGTGTCCATTGCGCGGGCACTGGTGCGCAACCCGCCGGTCATTCTGGCGGACGAGCCCACCGGCGCACTGGACTCCCATACCGGCCGCGAGGTGCTGGGGCTTTTGCAGCAGCTGCACAAGCAGGGACACACCGTAGTGCTGATCACCCACGACAATTCCATTGCCGTGCAGGCCGACCGCATCATCCGGCTGGAGGACGGTCAGGTGGTGTATGACGGCGACTCCCACGCACCGGAGGCCATGGTGCAGCCCACCCTGCTGCCCGAAACGCCGGAAAAGGAGGAACAGGCATGATCTTTGAAACCTTCCGGCAGGCTATCCAGAACGTGTGGAGCAACAAGCTGCGCACCTTTCTGACCATGCTGGGCATCATCATCGGCGTGATGGCGGTTATCGTCATCGTGGGTCTGGGCAACGGCATGACCAAAAGTATGCGGGACAGCTTTTCCGCACTGGGCACTAACACCCTGAGCATTCAGGTGTGGGGCTACGGCTCCCGCTCCGTGTCGGTGGAGGAAATGTACGATATCTGCCAGCGGCATTCCGACCTGATCAAGGCGGTGTCGCCGCAGGTCAACTTCAGCGGCAAAGCCAGCGGTACGCTGAAGATCGGTACCACCAGCTACCGCTGGTCCAACATGAGCGGTGTGGACGAAAACTTTACCGAAATGAAGAATTACCAGATCGTTCAGGGGCGCGGCCTGCAGTACATGGATATGCAGGACAACAAGCAGGTCTGCGTCATCGGCGATTACCTCAACCGCGTAGCCTTTGGCGGCAACGGTGTGGGGCAGACGCTCAAGATCGGTGCCAACAAGTTCCGCGTCGTAGGTGTGCTGTCTGCCAAAGTCAGCGACCCCACTATGCAGCAGGGCAGCGATGACGACTGCGTTTACCTGCCCTACACCACCGTGATGCGGCTCTCCAGCCAAAGCATGGTGGACTGCTACACCGCTATGATGGCCGACGAAAGCCTTGCCAACGAGGCCAAGGCCACCATGGAAGAGGAATTGATGTCGATCCTCAAGACCGAAAACGGCTACTATGTGTACAGCGCCAGCGAGTGGCTGGAGGAAATGAACAAGATGATCAACATGGTCATCGTGATACTTACCGGTATTGCCAGCATCTCGCTGCTGGTGGGCGGCATCGGCATTATGAACATCATGCTGGTGTCTGTGACCGAGCGCACCCGTGAGATCGGCATCCGCAAGGCGCTGGGAGCAAAGGAGCGCACCATTCTGGCGCAGTTTGTGGTGGAAGCAGCCACCACCTCCGCGCTGGGCGGCGTTTTAGGCATTGCGCTGGGCTATGCGGTGTCCATGGCGGCAAACAAGGTGCTGCCCATGTTCATGACCGATACCACCGTTACGGTAAGCCCCTCCTTCAACTCCATTGTGGTGGCCTTTGGCATCTCGGTGGGCATCGGCGTGCTGTTCGGCTACCTGCCGGCACGGCGCGCAGCCCGGCTGAACCCCATTGAAGCATTGCGCTACGATTGATCGCGGCGGCGTGATAAACAAAGAACAAGAGGTACGACCAATGAAAAAACGGATTCTCGCATTTCTGCTGGCGGTCAGCATTGCGGTGTCGGTGCTGGTGCTGCCGGTCTCGGCGGCCAGCATCAACAACACGGCCCTGCAGACGGCTATTACTCTGGGCGCTGTGCCCACCGGTCAGGAACTGAGCGCTAACATTACCCGCGGTGCCTTTGCCAAAATGCTGGTGTCCTTTTCCACTTACCGGGAGAGCGTAGGCGCACAGGGCACGGTGGGCACTTTGTACCGGGATGTGCCCGGCAGCTCCCAGTGGGCACCCTACATCCGCATTGCGGTGCAGCAGGGCTGGATGAACGGTTACACCGACGGCTCCTTCCGCCCGGACAACACCGTTACGCTGGAAGAGGCCTGTGCGGCGGTGCTGAAGCTGCTGAGCTATAAGACCACCGACCTGACCGGCTCCTTCCCGCAGGCACAGCTGAACAAGGCGCAGCAGATCGGTCTTCGGGATCAGCTGACCTGCACGCAGGGACAGGCCATGACCTACGAGCAGAGCACCCTGCTGCTGTACAACGCCCTGCGCGCCAACACCGCCAGTGGCAGCGCCTACGGCAGCTCGCTGGGCTTTACGGTGTCCAACGGTCAGGTGGATACCTCTTCGGTGCTGCTCAAGAGCCGCAAGGGTCCCTTTGTAGCAGAAGAGGGCACCCAGCTGCCCTTTACGCCGGTGAGCGTCTACCGCAACGATAAGGCCTCTGCCTCGGCAGAGCTGAACAGGTACGACGTGTACTATTACAGCGAGAGCCTGCAGACGGTGTGGATCTACACCCGCCGCGCCGCAGGCCGCATCACGGCAGTATCGCCCAGCGCCAGCGCGCCTACCGCGCTGACCGTGGCGGGCAGCAATTACACGCTGGGCAGCTCTGCCGTGGCGTCCAAGATCTCCTCCCTGAACGGCGGCGGCGTGGGCGAAGTGGTCACCCTGCTGCTGGGCATGGACAACGAGGTAGCCGATGTGATCACCGGCGAGGAAGCCGACAGCGTGTTCTATGGCGTGGTGCAGACCGCTACCCGCAGCCTTGTAGAGGATAACGGCGCAGACGTGTTGCAAAAGATCTCGGTGATGTGCACCGACGGCATTACCCGCACTGTGAATATCGACAAAAGCCTGAACTACCCCACCGGCTGGCTGGTGGAGATCAGCGTGACCCCCGAAGGGGAACAGGTGACCGCCATCGAGTCCAAATCGGTCAGCGGCACCATCAACGACACCGCCACCGCGCTGGGGGACTATACTCTGGCCGATGACGTACAAATTTTGGATACGACATCGGAGGGGTTGGCTGGGACGGTTCGTCCCAGCCGAATAGCGGGGACAAAGCTGAACGCACTGGCCGTGCGCTACTATACGCTGAATGAGCAGGGACAGATCGACCGCCTGATCCTGAACGATGTCACCGGCGATCTGTGGAAATACGGCGTGCTGGACGATGTGAAGAATCTGGCCTTCAACGCTAGTTCCATTCTGGGCACCCTGACCGGCAGTGGCTCCTCCGGCTCGGGGGATAGCTCTTCCGGGAACGGTTCTTCCGGCTCCGGCAGTGGTTCCACCGGGGACGGCTCTTCCGGTTCCGGCTCTACCGGCGGCACCACCAACACCACCACCGTGGTGGACGATCTGCGCAGTGTGCTGGTGCCCACCACCAGCGAGATCCTGTGGGGCGTGATCGACGGCTCGCTGCTGAGCACGGTCTGGAACCGCATCACCAGCAGTTCCGGCTCGCTGCTGAGCATCGGTCTCAAGCAGCTGGCCAACATTACCGGCCAGCCTATGAGCACCATCCTCAATTTTGTGGGCGGCGGCGCTACCTACATCTGCTACGTCAACGGCAGTCAGGCCAGCTTTTCCACCTCCATCAAGTATCCGGTGCTGGCGGGCGGTCTGGCAGTGCGGCAAAACGTGAACGGCACGGTAAAGGCCATGATCCAGCTGATGCCCATGAAGATCGATCAGGTGGGTGCAGCCTCGGTGATGAGCAACGGCACCCGCTACGAGACGGCTGACGATATGCAGGTGTACCTATGGTACAAGGGGCAGTATTACGCCACCAAGCTCTCTGAGGTGAACTCTGAGGGCTACTACCTGACCGGCTGGTACGATAACTTTGGCTGCGCAGCAGGCAAGCGCGTGCGGGTGATCGTGGCGGTCAAAAAGGACTGATGGACTACTATGACCCCCGGCGCAGGGCGCTGCGGGCGGTACGGCAGCTGCTCTACCCGCGCGAGTGCCCCTTCTGCGGCCGGGTGCTGGGGGATGTACGAGATTGCCCGGACTGTGCAGTGCAGCTGGAAACGCTGCGTCGCAAGCCGGGCATCCGGCTGGACCCGGCGCAGCACTATATCAGCAATCTGGCCGGTGCGGCTGCGCCCTACCGTTACAGCGGCTGTGTGCGGCGCGGCATCCTGAACGCAAAGTATCAGGGCAAGCCGTGGCGGGCTGTGGAGATGGGCAACCGTCTGGTACAGCTGGCCTTTGGCGGTGAACTGACCGTGCAGTACGGCGAGCTGCTCCCGCAGCCGGTGCCGTGGGCGGCCATCGGGTACGACCTGATCGTACCGGTGCCGGCCTCCGGTAAAAGGCGCGGCTACAATGTGCCGGAACTGATGGCGCTGCCGCTGGCCAAGGCTATGGAGGTGCCGCTGGCACCGCAGGCACTGGAGCGCACCCGCGCCAAACGGCATCAGGCCGGTCTGCCGCTGGAACAGCGCATAGCCAACGTGGCAGGTGCTTTCCGGGCGGCGCAGCCGCGGCAGCTGGAGGGCAAGCGCATCCTGTTGGTGGATGACGTCATCACCACCGGCACAACGGCTGCCGCCTGCGCGCAGGCACTGCTTCACGCCGGGGCAGACAGCGTATTCGCGCTGGCCTTTGCCACGGTGGAGTTTGGCGCACCGCCGGACGACACCACCCCCATCCATGAGGACGATGAGGAAGATGCGTATCGCGATTTTTGAAAATAACGCTCTTTCGCACATCCTTTTGGCGGGCAAAAGCCGGGACGGTAAAATGTAAAAACTGTATCAGAAATTTGGAAAAAGCGCTTGACAAAACGGGCAAAGTCGGGTATACTAATCAAGCTGTGAGCGGCAAACGCAAACAGATATCCGGGTGTAGCGCAGTTTTGGTAGCGCGCTTGAATGGGGTTCAAGAGGCCGTGAGTTCGATTCTCGCCACTCGGACCATAAATCCAACGATTTCACGTTAGAAATCGTTGGATTTTTTTGTTTATAGGCTGGCCTCATTTGGTTTTGACCACAATTTTGACCACAATGCCAAAGATTTTATCTGGTCAATCGCAGGGGCAAGTGGGCTTTTTTGACGCAACATCATCTGCTGCGATATGCGAGCCAGCGTTGATGCCAACGATTTGAAAAGCTGGCTCGCGATAATTCGTGCCGTTCCGTCCAATTTTCAGGCCGAAAACGCCTCGCTGAACAACTGGATCGCACTCTGCCGAATGGATTCCTGAACATGGAGATAATGCTCAGTCATCTCGGTGTCGGCGTGGCCTACGATGCTCTGGATGGTCTGGATATCCACGCCCAACGCCTGCATCGGCGATACAATTCCTTTTGTTTAATGGGCCTGTTTGACGGAGCATACAATCAAATTGTCGGGTTTTGGGCAATACTGTCGATTGCGTCAAACAATTTTTCCCCCCAAAAAAATTGGATTTTGGAGTGTTTTTCATTGACCGATTGCGGAATTAGCTGTAAAATCTAAAAAAGAATAGTGGCTGTAGAGTGGGGTACTCTACGATCTGCTCGATCTTTAAGTATTATGATAAGGATTACGCCAATGCGGTGCTGGAACTGCAGGCGGCCGTCCGGTTACAGGGAGCAGGTACTGAAAGCTATCGGGGGTCTTGCTATTGCACTTGCCAATGATGGAAAGCTGGAAGAAGCACAACAGGAGCTGGATACATTGCAGAAAAAAGGCGCTTCCTCCGGTGACCGTGATCTGGTTGCGGCAGAGATCCTGTCCTTGCAAAAGAACTATGATCAGGCACTTGCACTTTACACAAAAGTGTTCAATGAGGTGGAGGACCCGCAGCTCCTGAGCCATGCTTACCTGTCAGCCGCAAATGCAGCGCTGAATCAGGACGATATGGAAAAGGCTGTGCGCATTCTGAAACAGGGATGCCAGAACCTTCCGGAAGGTCAGGCTGTGCTTCAAAAGGAGATGCTTGCGGATCTTATGATGCAGCAGGCAGCATCTGACAAAGAAAATGCAGAAGAATGCTATGCTGAAGCACAGCAGCTGCTGGAGGAACTGGTGGACAGCGGCTACGATACTATTGCCACCCGGTTGAATCTGGCAACTGTACTGCAGGCATTGGATCAGTACAGTGAAGCTGAAAAGGTTTTGAAAGATCTGCAGGAGCAGTATCCATCGGATTATCGTTTCGATATGCAGATGGCCTATCTTCTGATCGACCAGCTCCGCACCAGCGGATGGCTCAAATAAGGAGGGAATACCTGCGTCTACCGGACAAATCTTTTGTGTGGTTGGAATCGTTGACATGATCGTTTCGGCTGTTGCGGCAGTCGTTTCAGCATGGATCCTGCGCAGGCAGGAAAAAAAGCTGAAGGAACAGATCTGGAACGAGTATCAATAAAAATCAATCGATTAAGGGGTATGAAAAAATGCTGAAAAAACTTAGTGTAACGGCTGTTATTCTTGCAATGTCGGCCATGCTTCTGGTGCCGACTGCATACGCGGTGCAGTCAGTAGACGCACCGGCACAGGTGGCTTTGTGACGATTGACGGCAAGCTGTATCATGTTTCGAAGAATGGCTATGCCATCGATCGGTACGCCAAGGGTTTGCACGAGATCGACGGAGGAATGTACTATGTCAAAGAGGATGGCTCGGTCCTGACGAACAGCGCGGTAGAATACCTTACTTTTAATGCGAATGGCCGCTATACCTCTGGCAATGCAACGCTGGACAGCTATGTGGATCAGGCACTGGCTGCGTGCACAAACTCTGGCATGACGAAGGCGCAAAAGCTGCGCGCCGCCTATTTGTATGTCCGGGATCACGGCGCATACCTTGCCCGTCCGCATCAGGCAAGAGGCACAACGGCTTGGGCAGAAGAGAGCGCTTTGTTCATGTTTGAACACAAAAAGGGCAACTGCTACTGCTTTGCAGGCTAGTTCCTTTATATGGCCCGGCGGCTGGGCTACAATGCCTATGTAGTGTCTGGCGGTGTGGGCCGCAAGGACTCGGACCATGCATGGGTCATGATCTGCGAGAACGGAGTTCCCTATATCTATGATGTGGAACTGGAGTGGGGCTATCGTGCCGGCAGATACGGCCATGCAGAATATAATATGTATAAAATGCCGCTGAATAAAACGGTGTTCAGCTACCAGTTTCCGTGATTGCTGAGGTAGCCGAAAAATGGCTTTTTTCCGTAATTTTCTTGTTTCTGTTTTTGCCCATCGTGCTGGGATGCTATTATCTTTTGCCCGGGCGGGAAGCAAAAAATCTCTGGCTCGTCGCAGCCAGTCTGCTGTTCTATGCCTTCAGCGGGCTGTGGTATGTTCTGCTGCTGTTGTTCTCTGTGTTCTGCAATTATCTGGCCGGTCTGTTCGTCTCCGGGCGAAAGAGCGTGCTCTATGCCGCTGTGGCCGTTAATCTGGGAATCTTGGGTATTTTTAAGTATCTGACTTTTCTGGTACAGACAGTAGACCGGCTGCCGGGCGTGACGATCCCGGTGCCTTCCATCGTTCTGCCGGTGGGTATCTCGTTCTTCACCTTTCAAGGGCTGAGTTATGTGATCGATGTATACCGGAATGAACGCCTGAAGAGCACTCATTTCCGGGATGTACTGCTGTACATTGCTCTGTTTCCACAGTTGGTGGCAGGACCGATCATCCGCTATGAGGACGTGGCAGATGAGATACATAGCCGCCGAAATACGCTGGAGCAGCTGGCAAAAGGCCTGCGCCGGTTTATTGTGGGCCTGAGCAAGAAGCTGCTGATCGCCGATATCTGCGGCAATGTTGTAGCACTGATCTACAACGCCGACCGCTCTGTGCTGGACAGCCGGACGGCTTGGCTGGCCGCGGTGTGCTATCTGATGCAGATCTATTTCGACTTCAGCGGATACAGCGATATGGCCATCGGCCTAGGCTTGTGCTTTGGGTTCCACTTCAAGGAAAACTTTAACTATCCGTACATCTCGGCCAGTATTCAGGAATTCTGGCGCAGATGGCATATCTCCCTTTCCACTTGGTTCCGGGAATACCTGTATATCCCATTGGGCGGCAACCGGAAGGGCAAGGCAAAGACTTACTGGAACAAGCTGATCGTGTTTTTCTGCACGGGGCTGTGGCATGGTGCAAACTGGACCTTTATCGTCTGGGGCCTGTGGCATGGTTTCTTTATCGTGGCAGAGGACGCCGTTAAAAAGCTGTTCGGACTGGAAAAACATGGCAAAGACGGGCAGAACCCTGCGTGTGCGGTGCTGAAACATTTGTACACCCTGCTTGTGGTGCTGGTTGGCTTTGTGATCTTCCGTGCAGACAACATGGGGCAGGCCTTCTCAATGATAGGAGCCATGTTTTCCGGGGGCTCTGCCTCTGCGCAGACAGGGCTGCTGGCGCAGTGTCTGACCCCGCTGACCCTGTTTGCACTGGCGGTTGGCCTTGTGGGCAGTACGCCGGTTTTGCCGCTGGTCTGCCGTAAAGCAGAACAGCAGACCGGAAGCGTGTATGCATGCCTTCAGGCACTGAGTTATGCAGGGGTGCTGGCGCTTTTGCTGGTGGATATCCTGCATCTGTCGGCTGCATCCTATGTGCCTTTTATCTATTTCCAGTTCTGAGGTGGAAAAATGCAAGTGAAAAAATTAGGATATATCCTGTTTGTGGGGGTCATTGCCACAATTTGCATTTTGCCTGTGGCTGTGATGCCTTGGCAGACGGAAAAAGCGGTGGGCAATGAGCAGCTTGCATCCTTTCCTGAATTACGGAAAGAGGATGGCAGCTTCAATACCGGTATCCTGAATGAGTTTTCGGATTATTTTGCGGATCATTTCGGGCTCCGTCATGAGATGATCACCTTGAACGATCAGCTTACCGGAACCGTGCTCAAAACGCTGGACAGCAGCAGTGTGCTGTTGGGAAAAGACGATTGGCTGTTCTATAAAAGCACCCTTGCGGACTATACCGGCGCAGAACTCTTTACAGCCCGGCAGAGTTACGCGGCCGCTCATGTACTGAGTCTGATGCAGGAATACTGCGAAGAGAACGGCATTGGGTTCTGCTTTACCATCGCACCCAATAAAAATTCCCTGTATGGCGGTCAGATGCCGGCACGGTATACGGCAGCCTCCGTACGGAACGCCCAACTGCTTCAGCAGCAGATGGAACAGCAGAATGTCCGGTATGTGGATCTGTTCAAAACCCTGTCTGACCACGAAGAGCAGCTGTATTACCGTCGGGACAGCCACTGGAATATGCGGGGCGCACAGCTGGCAGCACAAACTTTGCTGAAAGAACTGAAAGGCTCTGAAGCGGAGTTTGATTCCCGCATCAATGGAAAAACATCCCCGCATACCGGCGACCTGTATGAGATGGTGTACCCTGCCGGAAACGAGACAGAACAGGATACGGCATACGACTTTACCTATCAGTATGACGAAAAATTCCACTCGGCAGATGATATCACGATCCACACGGAAAATTCGGCGGCAGACGAAAGCATTTTTGTATACCGCGATTCCTTTGGCATCAATCTGCATCCTTTTCTGGCACAGAGCTACGGCAACGCCTGTTTCTCCCGGAATATGCCCTACCGTTTGACGGCTGTTACAGAAGAGCAGCCCGATGTGCTGCTGGTGGAACTGGTGGAACGCAACCTGAACTGGCTGCTGGAACGCGCCCCGGAAATGCCTGCTCCGGAACGCACGGCAGTCCCGGCAGCAGATACCGGTACAAGTGCGAAGGCACAACGGAAGGACAGCCGAATGGAGGGGACTTTCTGCCTGACAGGCGATCTGAGCGGGCAGCGTGTGGATGACGACTCTCCGATCTACATTCTGGCAGAGACCGGAACCTACGAAGCTTCCCCCTGCGGAGAGGGAACACAGCCGTTTACGGCGTATTTTCCGCAGAATGTGCGGGAGCAGCAACTAAAAGCAGCATTTCTGTCGGACGGTGAATGGGTCTTTTGCGCCCTGGCCGACTGACTGAAAGAATAGAAAGAAGGAACAAACAAAATGAATGTAAACTATAAGATGATGGGTGTAGTGCTCTGCGGTGCGATGCTTCTGGCATCGGGATGCGGGGCAAAAGCAGAAACGACCGCTTCCTCGGCTGTGGAATCCGAATCGGTTTCCGTTGTGGCATTGGAGGCTGCTTCGTCGGAGGCAGTGTCGGAGGCTGTGCCGGAAAGCAAGGCGGTCTCGGAGGCAGTTTCCGAAGCTTCTTCTTCGGTAAGCGAGGCTGCATCGGAGAAACCGGCCGAATCCAAGGCAGAGTCCAAGGCAGAATCCAAGGCCGAGACTGCGGCAAAATCTAAGCCTGCAAAGCAGGAGACGGCTGCTTCCTCCAAAGAAGAAAAGACGGAGCCTGTGGAAAGCAAGCCCGTTACAGAGACTGCTCCGGCAGAAACTGCCAGCTTGGAAACTGCCCTGAAGTATGTGGGCAAAGACGTTTCCAAGTTGTATGCCGCTATTGGCAAGCCGAACAGTTCGGAGTATGCTTCCAGCTGCATCGGTGATGGCGAGGATGGCCTGCTGTATTACAACGGCTTTACTGTGACGACCTACCGTGAAAACGGTAAAGAGACGGTACAGGACGCCTATTAAACATGAAATTCGGCCTCTGGCATTCCACCGGGGGCTGAATCTTTATATGGGAAGATGAGAATGAAACGCCAGAAGATCAAACGATATCGGTTTAGCGTGACGCAGAATACGCGCAGAAGAAGGGCGGCAACGCCGCTGAAAGCCGTCGGCGTAGTACTGGTGTGCCTGTGTCTGCTCACAGGGGCCGCTTTTGGAGCTTACAAAGCGATCCAGAGTAAAACTACGGGGTGGCACGGCGAAGGACTGCATCGCTACTATATCTCGCCGACTACCGGCACCCGTGCGCAGGGGCTGTATGAGATCAACTATAAGCTCTACTATTTTGGCAGCAACAACTTTTTGAAGACCGGCTGGATCGAAGAGAACGGCTATGTCGGCTATGCCAACGCAGATGGAGAGCTCACCCAAGGCGAAGCGAAGATAGACGGAAAATACTACTATTTCCAACCGGAGACCGGCCAGTTGTACACCGGCTGGATCATGCTGGACGGAGTGCAGTACTGCTTTGACGAAACCGGACATCCGCGCACCGGTACTTATCAGGAGGACGGAAAGGTCTGGGAACTGGATAGCGATGGACGGGTCAAAAACCGACTGAACGGTTGGAAAAAAACGGACGGCGTCCTGAAATACTACGACAACAGCGGCGCACCGGCACAAGGCTGGACAGAGATCGATGGAAAGGATTATTTCTTTGTGGACGGTGTCAGTCAGGCCGGCTGGGTTGAAACGGATGCGGGCACGCGCTATTTGGACGGCAACGGAAATCAGATGACCGGGTGGTGTGTGATCGACGGCCAGCCCTATGCTTTTGGGACAAATGGAGAACCGAAGCAGGGATGGGATCATTCCCATGAAAAAAGCTACTATTTTATCAACGGCGTCAGTCAGTCGGGCACATTCGGGGAGGGCGCACTTAGCAGCAACCTGAACGGCAGCGGCAGTGTTCAGCCGGTTGGGGATCAGGCACCGGAGGACGATCTTGCAAAGGATGCAGAGGGCGAACCGCCGGAGGAAGAACTGCTGGAAGCGCAGCCGACACAGACCGAAACAACGGAAGCGGGGCAGACTGCCCCGGCGGCACAACAGCCGACGCAGTCGCCGGAGGAATCGGCGGCAGAGCAGGAGACCACATCGAAGGCACCGACAGCGCCGGAAACTCCGGCACAGGAACAGCAGGAAGAAGGGACGGAAAATACATGAAAACAACAAGACGTGATTTTCTGTGCCTTTCGGCCATGGCATGCGCATGGCTTCTGACGGGCTGCCAGAACCCCACAGTGGAAGAGCGGGCTGTCAGCTGGCAGCAGCAGGAAGTCAGTGATCCGGTCTCTAAAACCGGACCGATGTGGAATGCAGCACTGGACGACAATGCGGTTCTGCGGGATGGTATCCGCGTTCCCCAGAACTTCGAACTGCCGTTGGAAGGTTCAACAGGCTTTGCAGGGGCGGCTGTGATGCTGCTGTACGAGAGACCGGATGGGACCAGTACGGTACTGCGCAGACTTGCAGTGGGAGATATGTTTTATATCCGGCAGGAGTCTGGCGCATATTGGCAGGTCTGCCTGCTGGACGGCACTGTGGGCTGGTTGGAAAATGAACTGTGTATGATCAATCTGCCCGATGTTCTGCCTTCCATCGTATACGAAAACCCCAATGCCAAGGCATCGATCTTTAAAACCTGCGGAAAGGATATTGAAGGCATTACGGGACAGAAACTGTATGACGGCCTGTTCTACAACCAGCGCCTTGGGCGGGATGAGTATCTAATGCCTATCAATTACGCTATGGCAAAAAAAGTTGGTGCAGCGCAGAAAAATGCTTTGAAGGCGGGCGATTGCCTGAAGATCGTAGAGACATTCCGGCCCTATGAGGTGCAGATGCTGGTAAAGGATGCAGTGTACGCCAAGGCAAGGATGGACAAGGAACTGATGACGGCGCTGAACAAGGGCGCGTGGAATATCGGCTGGTTTATTGCAACGTCTCTTTCCAACCATCAGCGCGGTGTGGCAATGGACACGACCCTGCTGCGCATCACTGAGCAGACAGAGCACAGCATGGCGGGGTGTCCCTTTGTACAGGTGACCGGTGAGGAATACGCCATGCCCTCTGCCATGCACGAGCTGAGCAGTGCGGCGGCCTGCTTTACCGGCCCGGTAACTTCTAATTCGGCCACCGCATGGAAGCGGGCCACTGCATCGGCATCCATGACAGACGGTGCGCGGCGGCTGCAGGGGTACTGTACCAATGCAGGCATGACACCGCTGGCCTCGGAGTGGTGGCACTTTAACGATCTGGATGCACAGAATAAGGTGCGCATGACCTCTGGAAACGGAAAATTCTGGCTGGACGGCTGTGTCAGCTGGAAAATGTTTGAAGCATAACTTTAGGGCTGCACTAAATTGCGCAGCAGGTCATTCGGATCGAGGATGGGCAAACTCTGTTAGGAGGACTGTATTATGAATACCACATTGCGGCGGGATGCGGATGAGATCATCTGTTCTGGCATTCAGGCGGTTCTGCCGGATAAAGCCGTGTGCCGCGCGCTGGAGGACTTTCAGCCCGGAGGCGGCAGAGTGCTGCTGGTGGCGGCAGGCAAGGCCGCATGGCAGATGGCGCATGCCGCCGTGCAGGCACTAGGGCGCGTGGACGGCGGCGTGGTGGTGACCAAGTACGGCCATGTGAAGGGCGAAATTCCCGGCATAAGCTGTTATGAGGCAGGCCATCCCGTGCCGGATGACAACAGCTTTGCAGCCACCGAAAAAGCTTTGGCGCTGGTGCAGGGGCTGACCGCAGAGGACACGGTGCTGTTTTTGCTTTCCGGCGGCGGCAGCGCCCTGTTTGAAAAGCCGCTTGTCTCCGGCGGGGAATTGCAGGACATTACCAATCAGCTCCTTGCCAGCGGAGCCGATATCGTGGAGATGAACACCATCCGCAAGCGGTTGTCCGCTGTCAAGGGCGGGCGGTTCGCTCAGCACTGCGCGCCCGCAAGGGTGTTCAGCATCGTGCTCAGCGATATTCTGGGCGATCCGCTGGATATGATCGCCAGCGGCCCGGCGGTGCCGGATTCCTCCACCTGTGCACAAGCGCTTGCCATTGCGGAGAAATACCACCTGAACCTGTCGGAACAGGCGAAGGCGCTGCTGGCGCAGGAAACGCCGAAAGCTCTTGACAACGTGACCACGCAGATCACCGGCAGCGTCCGAGAGCTGTGCACCGCTGCCGCTAAAGCCTGCCGGGAGCTGGGCTATGAGCCCATCCTCCTCACCGACCGGCTTTGTTGCGAAGCCAAGGAGGCAGGCAGCTTTCTGAGTGCCATCGCCCGCACCCATGCGGGGCAGGGAAAAAAGCTGGCCTTTATCGCGGGCGGGGAAACCGTGGTGCACCTGACCGGCAAAGGGCTGGGCGGACGCAATCAGGAACTGGCGCTGGCCGCAGCCCCGGCGCTGGCGGGACAGAACGCCGCAGTGTTCTCCGTGGGCAGTGACGGCACCGACGGCCCCACCGATGCCGCCGGCGGCTATGCGGACGGCGACACCGCCGCAGCACTGGCAGCAGCGGGCCGGAACGTGTTCGATACCCTGCAAAACAACGATGCCTACCACGCCTTGCAGGCGGTGGAGGGGCTTATCATCACCGGTGCTACCGGTACCAACGTCAATGATGTTGCCGTGGTGCTGATCGGGGGAGAAGCGCAGGCAGACGCCTGAAACCCTGCTTGCCCGGTGCGCGGTGCTCCTATAACATTTGACCCCGCTTTGCCCGCTTTACCCGGGCAGGCGGGGTTTTTGTTGAAAATACTTGACAGCCCTTCTACAAAGTGATATTATTTTGATATCAGAAAGAAACGCTTCCGACCCTGATAAGGAGGGACTTGTTATGGAAGAGAAAATTTTGAACACCCGCAAAAACGGCATGGCCGCGCTGCTGCTCACCCTGCTGGGCTATGTGGTGGCCATCGCCCTGTTCATTTACAGCATCACCCTGCTGAATGCAGACCGGATGCTTCTGGGCGTGCCGCTGCTGATTTTGTCCATTGCGTACTTCATCGCAGGCATTTTCCTGTTCTGCGGTCTTAAAGTATTAAAGCCGCAGGAGGCGTTGGTGCTCACCCTGTTTGGTGATTACATCGGCACCTTGAAGGGACAGGGCTTTTACTGGGTAAACCCCTTCTGTACCGCCGTCAACCCCGCTGCCGGCACCCGCCTGAGCCAGAGCGGAGACGTGAACAGCAAGGAAAACAGCGTGGCTGCGCTGTTTGGCAATAACGGCCAGAATGCTCAGATGAGCGTCGAGTCCATGAGCAAAAAGATCTCGCTCAAGATGATGACCCTGAACAACTCCCGCCAGAAGATCAACGATTGTCTGGGTAATCCGGTGGAGATCGGCATTGCGGTCATCTGGCGCGTGACCGATACCGCCAAGGCTGTGTTCAACGTGGATAACTATAAGGAATACCTCTCCCTGCAGTGCGACAGCGCCCTGCGCAACGTAGTGCGGGTGTACCCCTATGATGTTTCTCCCAACGTGGATACCACCGGCGACGGCGTGGCCAACGAGGGCAGTCTGCGCGGCTCCTCTGAGGTGGTGGCTGCCCGCATCCGGGACGAGATCCAGAAGAACGTGGCCGAGGCAGGTATCGAAGTGGTGGAGGCCCGCATCACCTATCTGGCCTATGCACCGGAAATTGCAGCGGTCATGCTGCAGCGCCAGCAGGCCAGTGCCATCATTGACGCCCGCAAGATGATCGTGGACGGCGCTGTGGGCATGGTGGAAATGGCGCTGGATCGTCTGAACGAGAACAAGGTAGTGGAACTGGACGATGAACGTAAGGCGGCAATGGTATCCAATCTGCTGGTGGTGCTGTGCGGCAACCGGGATGCCCAGCCCATCGTGAACAGCGGTAGCCTGTACTGATATGGCAGAGCCGAAAAAACAGGTGCCCCTGCGCCTGAACGCTAAACTCTACGATGCCCTTGCCGCTTGGGCAGAGGATGACTTCCGCTCGGTGAACGGGCAGATCGAATATCTGCTTACCGAGTGTGTGCGTCAGCGCAAAAAGAATGGGAAATATGTCTCCGACCAGCTGGATGTCCCGCCGGAGCTGGATCTCCATTGAAGAACCCGTGAAAAAGCGTTTGGAGCGCGCCGCAGAGCACGCCAAACGCAAATTATTCACAAGGCCGCTGCACAAGACCGGTGCAGCGGCCTTGTGTTTGTCGGGGAAAAGCCGTGCCTTCCGGCGGGAAGCGGGGACAAATGAGCGCTGATTTGATATATCAGTTAGGCGCGCAATGCTCCGGTATTTCGTCGAAAAAGGCGACCGAAGCTGCGGAAATGTCTTGAAGAGACAGGAGAAGATGGACATATATCTGGGCGAAAACGTTTCTTTTTTGGGTTTTTCCGGAAAAAAACTTGCCTAAAAGTTTGCGGCGTGCTAAACTAACAGCGGGGAATTGTTTTGCGTAAGCAGATAGGGGGTGAAGCTATGAAAATACTGGTTGTGGATGACGGTCAGCTTGCGATCAATTCGCTGATCCGCATCCTGTGCCGGGTGGCACCGGACTGTGACTATATCAGTGCCATGACAACTGACGATGCCCTGACGTGGATGCGGCAGGGCCCAATGGATGCTGCCTTTTTGAACCTGGAAATGCCGGGCATGAATGGCCTTGCCCTTGCCCGCATGATCCAGAAATTGCAGCCCCGCTGCAATATCATCGTGGTCACCGAGCACCCGGAGTATGCGTTGGAAGCATTGCAGATCTTCGTCAGCGGTTTTCTGCTCAAGCCCGCCAACGAGGCGGACGTGCGCAATGTGCTGGAAAACCTGCGTTACCCGCCGGAAACGGCACCTGTGGGCATCAAGATCCAGTGCTTCGGCAACTTTGAGATCTTTGTGGGCGGACGTCCGCTCTCCTTCAAGCGCAGTAAGAGCAAGGAGCTGCTGGCCTACCTTGTGGACCGCAACGGCGCCACCTGTACCAACGGCGAGATGCTGGCTGTCCTGTGGGAGGATAAGCCCGACACCGCCTCGCTGCACAGCCACCTGCGCAATTTGATCTTTGACCTCAGCCATACGCTGGAGGATGCAGGGGTCAACGGGCTGCTGGTACGCGGCCGCAGCACCTTGGCGCTGGATACCAGCAAGGTGGACTGCGATTATTATAACTTCCTGCGGGGAGACCGCTCGGCCTTCAACTCCTACCGGGGCGAGTATATGACCCAGTATTCCTGGGCAGAGGTTACCCGCTCGGCGCTGCGCCAGCAGGCCGCAGCTACGCCCAAAAGCGGGTCTATCCCAAGCTATTACGTCCCGCCTACGGGCTTTTAAAACTGCATAAAATGCCAAAGGCTGCTGCGCAAACGATGCGCAGCAGCCTTTATCATTCTCTTAAAATTGTTCCAGTTCCAGTAGATATTCCTTGATCTCCAGTCCCTCGGCGTAGCCGGTCAGGCTGCCGTCTGCGCCGATGACCCGGTGGCATGGCACCACGATGCACAGCGGGTTGCGGTGACAGGCGCTGCCCACGGCGCGGCTTGCCTTGGGTTTGCCCAGCGCCGCCGCCAGTTGTCCGTAGGTGCGCACCTCCCCGTAGGGAATCTTGCGCAGCTGCGCCCATACCGCCTGCTGAAAGGGCGTGCCCTTTGCTGCCAGCGGCAGGTCGAACTCCCGGCGCACCCCGGCAAAATATTCATTCAGCTGCTCCTCGGCTTCCTGCAGCAGGGGCGTTTCCACCACCCTGCGTGGCAGAGGTTCCAGCTCCGGCGCACCGTCCGGGCAAAAATGTACCCCGCACAGCGCGTCATTCTCCTCCTCTAAGCAGATGGCACCAAGGATGCTGTTGATGTACCAGACGTTCAAAATCGGCCTCTTCCTTTCCTGTAAGAATGTGCTATACTGGTATTATCTTAACACAAAAATTTCCGTGAGGAAAGGGGCGTTTCAACTATGGTCAAGGCACTGGAATACATTATTGCAAAAAGCAGCAGCATCGTCTTTTTCGGCGGCGCGGGCGTTTCTACGGAAAGCGGCATCCCGGATTTCCGCAGCGTGGACGGGCTGTACCACCAGAAATACGACTACCCGCCCGAAACCATCCTCAGCCATACCTTCTGGGAGGAAAACCCGGAGGAATTTTACCGTTTTTACCGCGACAAGCTGATCGTAAAGGGGGCAAAGCCCAACGCCGCCCATCTGCGGCTGGCAAAGCTGGAGCAGCAGGGCAAGCTGCGGGCCGTGGTCACCCAGAACATTGACGGCCTGCATCAGGCGGCGGGCAGCAAAACGGTGTACGAGCTGCACGGCAGCACCCTGCGCAACTACTGCACCCGCTGCGGCAAGTTCTACGATGTGGATTTCATCGCAAACAGCACCGGTGTGCCCCGCTGCACCGAGTGCGGCGGCATCGTAAAGCCGGACGTGGTGCTTTACGAAGAGGGCTTGGACGAGGAGGTGCTGTCCGGCGCGGTGGATGCCATCCGTCATGCCGATACCCTCATCATCGGCGGCACCAGTCTGGTGGTGTACCCCGCCGCCGGGCTCATCCGGTATTTCCGGGGCGATAATTTGGTGGTCATCAACATGCAGCCCACCGGGGCTGATGCTTCTGCCGACCTGTGCATCGCAAAGCCCATCGGGCAGGTGCTGAGCGAGGACATCTCGCTGGACTGATTTTTGCACTGTAAGGCGCGCTGTTTCGCGCCGATTCGCACGCAGTTTTCCGTATGCTGATGGAAAGAACATCAGAACGGAGGAACTGCAAATGATTCAGGTATGCGACCCACCGCGTCAGCGGCAGGTACGGCGGCTTTCCGCCGAGGAATTTTTTACATTGGTGCGCTGCGGCGGGGCGGGGTTTTACCGTCCCCGCTCCGAGGTGCTGCGGATGCTGACCGCAGGCGAGGCGTGGGGCACAGCCGGGGCAGCGCTGCTGGTGCTACCCCTTACCGCCGATACCGCCGCCGCAGCGGCACTGCGCAACTGGCTGGGACGTCGGCAGCTGGAGGGCGGCTGCCTGCTCACCCCGCCGGTAAATACCGGCGAGGAGCTGCCCACCCGGCTGGTGGAAATTGCCGCAGCCCGGGCAGACCGGCTGCGCCGCAAGGGCACGGCATGGGCGGTGGTAGAGTGCACCGAAACGGCGGCAGCGCTGTTGCCGCTGTATTTTCGGCAGGGCTTCGGGCTGCGGGCGCTGCGCCCGCTGGAAAGCCTTGCGCCCTGCTTTTTGCTGTGCACCGGCTGCGCGCCCGTCCGCACTGCACCGGTGTGGGTGCCGCTGGAGGACAGGGTGCAGCTGGCGCTGCTGCTGGCAAAGGGCTATGCCGCGCTGGACAGCCGCCCCTACGGCGGCAGTCTTGCACTGGCGCTCTATCCGCTGAAAGAAACGGAATAACGTAAACCAGAGAGGGAATGGGAAATTATGAAGGCAGTGATTCTGGAAAGCTATGTGATGGAAGAAGGGGACTTGGACTGGTCCGGGGTAAAGGCACTGGTGCCGGACACCACCAGCTATGTGCGCACCGACTACGCCGATATTGCGCCCCGCATCGGGGATGCAGAGCTGGTGCTTATCAACAAGTGCCGCATTGATGAGGCTGTGCTGGCGCAGTGCCCGAACCTCAAGTGGGTGGGCATCATCGCCACCGGCACGGATAATATCGACCTTGAAGCCTGCCGCCGCCATGGGGTGGCAGTAGCCAACGTGCCGGGGTATTCTACTTACAGCGTGGCGCAGATGACCTTCAGCTTGCTGCTGGCCATCTGCCAGTGCGCCCAGCGGTACGACCGGGCAGTAAAGGCCGGATACTGGCAGCTGGGCATCCCGGCAGAGTACGGTCTGCTGCCGCAGGTGGAGTTGCTGGGCAAGACCTTTGGCATCTACGGCTACGGCAGCATCGGCCGCCAAACCGCCCGCATTGCAAAGGCCTTTGGCATGGAGGTGCTGGTGTGCACCCGCACGGTGCGCCCGGAGTACGCCGCCGATGGGGTGGAATTCGTGGACTTTGACACCCTGCTTGCCCGCAGCGATGTGCTCAGCCTGCACTGCCCGGCCACCCCGGAAACCCGCGGGTTGGTCAGCCGGGAAGCCCTTGCAAAAATGAAGCCCGGTGCCATTCTACTGAACACTGCCCGGGGCGTACTGGTGGACGAAGAAGCCGTAGCCGATGCGCTGGAAAGCGGGAAGCTTGCCTTTTACGGCGCCGATGCCTTTGCCACTGAGCCGCTGCCGCCCCAAAGCCGGTTGCGTAGTCTGCCGGGCGCGGTGCTCACCCCGCACATCGCGTGGACTACCAAGGAAGCCTTGCAGCGGCTGATGGATATCACCACCGGCAATCTGCGCAGCTTTCTGGCCGGGAAAGGCGAGAATATCGTCAACCCTTGATTTTGGCAGGGCGCTGTACTATACTCTTCCATGATTTCAGGCTCTCCCGGCAAAGGAACTGCCGTAAAATAACGTATGCACAAGAGCATCCGGCAGCTTTGCCGCTGCTCTGAGGGAGGTAAAAATGAGTTACGCTATCGTATTCAGCAGCAAAACCGGCAACACCGCACTGCTGGCACAGACCCTGCAGGAGCAACTGCCGCAGGCAGACTGCTGCTATTTTGGCACACCGGATGCTGCCGCGCTGGCAGCAGACACCCTGTATGTGGGTTTCTGGACGGACAAGGGTAAGGCGGACGCCGACACGCTGGATTTCTTGCAGCAGCTGCACGGCAAGCGGGTATTCCTGTTCGGCACCGCAGGCTTTGGCGGCAGTGCGCCTTACTTTGAAAAGATTCTTGCCGCCACCCGGAAGGCGCTGGACGGGAGCAACACCGTCATCGGCAGCTTTATGTGTCAGGGCAAAATGCCCATGTCCGTCCGGCAGCGGTACGAGGCGATGAAGGCGCAGCCTGCGCACATCCCCAATCTGGATGCCCTGATCGAAAACTTCGATAAGGCGCTCTCCCACCCGGATGCCGCAGATCTGGAACAGCTGAAGCAGGCCGTAAAGTGAGTGAAAAAGAGCGACCGCACATTGTTTTGTGCGGCCGCTCTTTCTGTATAAGCTATATAGGACAAACGCTAGTCAATGGTGGTTTTGGTGCGCCCGATGCCAATGACGGCGGTGGAGATCTTTTTCCAGCTGTCGCAGCCGCATACGCCGTCCACCCGCAGGCTGGTGCGCTTCTGGTAGCCGCGCAGAGCTTGCTCGGTGCGGGCACCAAAGATGCCGTCGATGCGGCTGCCGGTCTGGTAGCCAAGGGTGGAAAGTGCATCCTGCAAAACCATGACATAGCAGCCCCGGCTGCCCCGGCGCAGGGTAGGGTAACCGGCGGTGGTGCCGCTGCAGGCCGGGGTGCCGTAGCGGCGGTCAAAGTGCACCCATGTGGGGGTCTGGCTCAGCGGCTCCACATAGCCCCACGCGCCGCTAGCGCGGGCAGCGTTGTAAATGGCGGTGCGCTGGCGCTGGTTGAGGCTTTGCCCCACATCGAACGCTACCCCTGCATAGTGCTGGCTGCGGGTGCCGTGGCCGCCCTCCCAGATGCGGCGGAAGGCGTACCCCACCGGGATGCCCCTGCCGTATTTGCGGCGGGTCAGATTCCAAGCCTCCATGGCGGCAATGGTGGTCCACAGGGTAGGGCTGGCCGATTTGCCCCGGAACTCCCGCAGCCGCAGGGTGGTCAGGGTGCTGTAAGGCATGGGGTCGTTCTCGTTCAGGTTTGCGTAGGTGTACACCTTGTTTTCGTAGGCGTCATAGATCAAAAGGCGTGCCATCCCTCATTCCTCCTTCTCGCAGCCGCAGGGGTCGGCGCACTGGGCTTGCAAAGCATTCCATGTTTCCCGGTACACGATGCCGTTTACCGGCTGCAGCCCCGCCTGCTGCTGGACAGCCCGCACGGCAGCGGCGTCTGACGCGCCAAAGCGGTTGTTATCGGCCACATAGCCCTCGCCGCAGGAAAGCTGTGCCCGGCGGTTGAGCCAGCGCTCCACCTGTCCCACCTCCTGCCCGGCGCTGCCCTCGGCGATGGCGCGTCCCGGGTAAGCGGTGCCGGGAGGGGTGTCTCTATCGGGATTCGGGGCGTGAGCGGCCAGCTGCAAACTCAGCGCCTCCACCGCCGTCCATGTGTCGGCATTTGCAATGCCGGTCTGCTCCAGCCCTAATAGCTGCTGGGCGCTGCGGGTGGCGGTGGCAGTTTCGTCGGTATAACGGTCGACAAGGGGCGGAGCTTCCACACTGGAAAAATAATAGGCGATGCGCTGCAAAAGCAGATTGTAATACAATACGGTCTCACCGCTGCTGCCCACTGTCAGCGGCGTGCCGGGGTAGGGCAGACGCTTTAAGGTGACCACCGGGCCGGAAGAGCGCAGCTGGCTGGCGCGGCCATAAAGGGAGTTCCATGTGGTGCGCCCCACTACGCCGTCCACGGTAAGCCCCGCAAACCGCTGGTACGCCCGCACCGCCCGCTCGGTATCTGCGCCGAACTTGCCGTCAATGCTTACCGGTGGGATGCTGCTCTCGTAGGCGCTCATGAGGTAGAGGTAAAACTGAAGTTCCCGCACCGATGTGCCGGTGGAGCCGCTGCGCAGCACGCCCGGGTACTCGCCGGGGCGCAGGGAAGAGGAGAGCAGCCGGTTGGCGATATCGTTGTACACCTCGTACATCTTTTGCCATGTGGTGCGCCCCACCACGCCGTCTGCTGTCAGACCGAAGTAGCGTTGGAACCGCCGCACAGCCGCCGCCGTGCCCGCGCCGAATTTTCCGTCCACGGTCACGCTTTCAAGGCTCGTGTACACGGTGCGGGCAATCTTCAGCCAGAACTGCACCAGCCGCACATTCTGCCCGGAGGAACCCTCCCGCAGCGGCGTGCCGGGGTAGGCGTTGGGTGTGCCGTTGTCGGACTGGATGCTCAAAAACTCATCGTACAGTTCTTTCCAAGTGGTCTGGCCCACTATGCCGTCCACCGTAAGGCCGTATTTGCGTTGGAAGGCGCGTACCGCATTGGCGGTGGCGGTGCCGAATACGCCGTCCACTTTTACGGATGGAATGGCGCTGTCGTACTGCGCCAGCGTGTTCAGCCAGAACTGTACCTGCTCCACCGCGCTGCCGGAAGCACCGGTGCTCAGCACCGTGCCGTTCCATGTGCCGTTGGACAGGGTGCCGGTGGAAGTCTCGCCCTCGCTGGTTAGCTCGGCGAGGTCCTTTACCGACACATAGATGTAGCTGATCTTGTACCATGTCTGCCGCCCCACCACGCCGTCGGCGGTCAGGTTGAACTGCCTTTGGAACGCCCGCACCGTGGCGGCCATCCGGCTGCCGAATACGCCGTCTACCGTCAGTTTGCCAAGGAAGGGATAGTCCTTGGTGATGCGGTTCAGCTGCCTTTGCAGGGTGAAAACCGCCGCGCCGCGGCTGCCCTGCCGCAGCGGCGTGCCGGGGTAGCTTTGCGGGATAGAGCGGATATTTTTGGTGCGCACGATCTCGATGCTGCTGCCGTAGTAGTAGCGCAAGATCTGCAAGGCGCTGCGTCCGTTGTTGGCCAGCGTCACCGTGCCCCACTGCTTGAGCCCCGGGCAGGTGACCGACTTGCCATCGCAGTACTCGGAATAATAGGGGTTCACCGTGCCACGCTTGCGCAGATAGGTGTTAAAGATATCGTCCGTAATGCGCACCATTACCTCAAACACCGTGCGCCCGTGGACGTAGTACTGGTCGTAGCTGGTGGAGTTGGTAATGTTGAAGGTGTAGCCCTTGCTGGGGTACCACTCGGTATAGATGCGGTTCAGCGCCAACGAGATCTGGCAGTGGATATTCGCCCGCAGTGCCTGCTCCGGCCATGTGGGATACACCTCGCTGGAGGCTACGTTGGCAATATAATCCCGGAAGGAGACCGTCACGTTGCGGGCGGAAGCTGCCGGTTTGCCCAGATGCACCGTGATATTTTTGGGGATGATGACCTGTTCCAGCACCCTAGGCGTGCAGTTTTCCCGCGGCTGCGGGCCGCTGCCGCCGCTGCCCGCAAACAAAGCGTGCGGCGGGATGATGATGGGCGCGTTCGGGATGTCCCGGTCTTCCTCGGTAACAGGAAGCATCTGGGGCTGCGCCAGCGTTACCTGCCCGGCAAAGATCTGGATGCCCTCAATGCGCACGGTGCGGTAGCCGGGCTTTGCAGCGGTCAGGCTGACAATGGCGTAGGGGCGAGTAGTGTTGTCCTCGTCCAGAGAGAGGGTGCAGGCGGGGGCTTCAACGGGAATATCGGCGGCGCTGCCGGTGGTATCAGTGATGCGGTGCAGGGTAAAGCCGTCCCCCTGCACGGTAACGGTCACCCCCTCCACGGGGGCAGACTGGCGTGCCGCAAAGGTCTGGATGCGGAGAATTCCGGTGTTTTTCATGGAGATACGCTCCTTTGCTGGTAAAAGTATGCTTCTGCC